>Ga0080006_1121434_pt1 | contig 10033 bp, 7 predicted proteins | sample RS3BMetagenome_FD_69209 | JGI IMG/M metagenome (GOLD analysis project Ga0080006, IMG submission 69209) | Ferric oxide microbial mat and aquatic microbial communities from Rainbow Spring, Yellowstone National Park, USA - RS3B (SPADES... ... | reverse complement strand
TCGGATCAAGTGCGGCATGGTGAGTCTGCCGCGGTTCTCCTTCGAGTCTCTCCACCTCAATACTCTTGAAGCAGCACGATCTGCACTGGTTTCGGATCGCTTGATGATCGACGGGCTGATTCGCCCGAATCACGTTCGCTAGATCATCAATTACTACGTGTCATTTGTTCGGTTATTAACAAACAGGACTTCGTCTATGTCCCGATTACGCCGAGGTTTTACGCTCATCGAGTTACTCGTCGTCATTGCCATCATCGCCGTTCTGATCGGCCTGCTCCTGCCCGCCGTGCAGAGCGCTCGGGAGGCGGCTCGTCGAATTCAGTGCGTGAACAACTTGAAGCAATTCGGGTTGGCTTTGCACAACTATCACCAGGCCGTCGGCTCGTTCCCGATGATGGCCGCCATCGCGTATAGCGACGTGGGAGTTCAGACGAACTGGGGTACGTTCGGCGCCCACGCCTATCTGCTGCCGTATATCGAACAGGGGCCTCTTTACAATGCCTGCAATTTCTCACTGGCCTGCTACCCCAGGACCCCGCAATACTCGGACTTGACCTGGAACAACCTGACCGTCTGGGAGACAAAGGTCGCCGGGTTCATGTGCCCCTCCGATAATTACGTGGGGATCGAAAATTACAACAACTACTTCGGAAACTTCGGTACCGGCACAGACCCATCCTCGTCCGACACCAACGGACTATTCGCCAACCAGGCCGCCTACAGCATCGCCAACATCACCGACGGGACGTCGAACACCATCGCCGCCACCGAGATGCTGGTCGGTGCCGGGGGAACCTGGAGCGAAACTCAGGACACTTCTTCATTCAGTGGACCCGTTCAGAAGTACCGATGGTATAAGTCCGGTCTAAGCAACCCGACACTCCTGCGGGACGCGAGGACCAACATGCCCGCGGTGATCGCGATGGCGAACCAGTGTCAGGCGGCCATCTCAAGTCCCAGCTTCCGTACCAATACGGGCTATCGATGGGCACAAGGGACCTGCGGATTCACCTTCGTGAATATCATCTTTCCTCCCAACTCGACCCAGTATACCTATTCCGCCTGCCGCTTCGGTTGCAACGATGACTGCGGTGTCGATACAGGCTCGCTCTTCGGGATTAGCAGTAACCATCCGGGAGGCGTCAATGCCGTCTTCGCAGATGCCTCGGTTCACTTCTTGAAGTCCACCGTCGCACAGAACGTCTGGATGTCGCTCGGCACGAAAGACTCCGGCGAGGTCCTCTCGGCCGACCAATACTGATCCTCCGCGAGAGTCCTTGTGCCCATCCCACGGCCGCTCGATCGCTCCCCAAGCCAGGCGGAACGGTCGAGCGGCCTGCAATCCACCGAGATTGGTTCGAACTAGCCCGGGATCAAAGGAGCCCTCTTCCTGTGTGATAGGATGTTGAGGGCCGTGCGACGAGCCGATGGCAAATTCGACCGAAGGCGACGACCTCGATCACAGTCGAGGGGCGAGCCGTCCTGGTCCTCATGGAGAGGAGTGCGATTTACCTTTGCTCAGAGGCGCTCGGCCAATCCGTGGCTTGATTTCCCACCTTGATTCCGGAAGCCATGACCCTCGATGAGCCTGACTCTCGTTCGAGAATGGAGGCGGAAGCCGTTGCTTCCCCTTGCTCGGTCTCGGCCTTTCGAAATTCTGATCACGACTCATGAAGACCGCCCCGCCTTGAACTCGCCCCACTGACCATACCCGCCTATCGCGGAGTCGTCGCGGGCATCTTCGCCGAGCCTCGCCAACCAGATGTGAGAACTCTCTTCGAGGTTCTCCAACTCGATCTCCGATTCAGGCTGTCAAACCGAATCGAGCGAAATCTTCGTGCGGCGAGCAGCGATCGCATCGAAAGTACGAATCCTCAGAGGAAACCGTGAACCACGCGGGAAAAGGATACCCTCCCTCGAATCATTCGAGTGAGAATCCGGAAACCGGCTCGACCCGACACGCCTTCGCATTGGCGACGGAGGATTGGCGTAAAAGACAAGGTTCGGCTGTACAAACGAGCTGGACGAAGAAGATTTTCATACGTGAGGGAGCACCTCGATCGCGCTCGATGGCAGTCAACGACTTCCCGATCGCGAGTCGTTCCGTCCCGCGATCTTTCACAGACCCACACCCCAGTATCGATCGCCATCGCCCATGGGGTGAACCGACCCGTTGAAAGTTTTGGGAACAAGTGCCGTTGCCGTCACCGAGCCCTAACCGATATGCCGTAAATTGAGTTCCGTCCACGCCGGATTTCGGAGTCGGCACGAATCGAACCGCCACGCGATCGTCGTCGCGCGAGACCATCCCCCGGCTCCTCCAGTTTGCCGAGTCGCATCAGCACATGGATAATGGGAGATTGCGTACGATTCACCCGTTGCGAGTGGTATCAAGCTTGGTAAAATAAACATCAGCGTCAAATTCAACGTGGCCATGTTTCATAAATTTGTGCTGATTTCTAAAACGTTGGACGAGATGGTGGTGGCCGGACGGTTCAGATTGATTCTAGGTTAGTCACATCGCGAGATGTGCCGACACTGGTGCTTGAGCACTCTTCTATTCGAAACAGCCGAGAGAATGGCCATGACACGACACCGGCCTGGTTTTACCATGGTTGAATTAATGGTCGTGATCGCGATCGCCGTGATCCTCACGGGGTTGCTCATCCCCGCGGTTCAATCCGCCAGGGAATCCGCTCGACAATCGAAGTGCGTCAACAATCTGCGTCAATTCTTGTTGGCGATGCATAGTTATCATTCCGCGGTCGGTTTCTTTCCGACAATGAAGACAAGAGCCTACATGGACGTTCCTCCCAGCCCTGAAACCAAAACCGACTGGGGAACATTCGGCGCTCACACCATGCTCCTACCCTATCTCGAACAAGGGCCCCTCTATAATTCTTGTAACTTCGTGTGGGATGTCTGGGCGGGACATGGCGAACAGTCTTACACCAAACAAACAGTCTGGAACGCCAACGTCGTGACGTTCTTGTGTCATGCCGACACTCTCGCTGGGCAGAATAATTGGAATAGCTATTCCGGTTCGATCGGAACCGGGACCGACTCTTGGGCGGCGAGTACGAATGGACTCTTCGCGAATTCAGATGCATACCGGATCGAGGATGTGAGCGATGGGATGGCTTACACAATCGCCGTCACCGAATCCTTGGTGGGTAACTACGGCGAATTGAATTCCAGACACCGTTCGATCATCGCCGGGATTTATGGAAACGTTCCCGATCGCCTTAAGTTGTTTGACGCTCGCTCCAACCTTGGCGCTGTCGTCGAAGCGGCTGAATTCTGCTCGCGAAAGCTCAAGTCGGACGGTCCCGGGTCAAACCCGAACGGGGGTTTCCGTTGGGCCGCGGGTTCTCCCGGCCTGACCATGATCAACATCATCATCACTCCGAATTCGGCGAAGTATTCGTTCGGGGCTTGTCGATGGGACTGCTTGTACCATTGCGGCACGGACTTCGGACATTTGTTCGTACCCTCCAGTAACCACTCCGGCGGGGTGAACGTGGCGTTCGCGGATGCATCGGTCCACTTCATCAAGGATCAAGTCAGTCAAAGTACCTGGATGTCCCTCGGAAGTCGCAACGGGTCTGAGCCGATCTCTCCGAACGCCTACTGATGAATCTCAATCCAGCGCCGCAATCGAGGAGCTCGACCGCCGAAGGGGTAGGATCCTCAATGAAATGTGGGAAAACACTTCGACGCCTCGGCTTCTATTCGTTCGCGGCGTCGACTCTCGTGATGGTGGCGATTCTGGTTTGGAGCACGAAGTCTGATTACCTCGTCGATCCCGACGCGCTCTGGGCCGAAGCGCAGAGGGCGCTGAGCTCGGGAACTCCGGAGCTAGCAGCCTCCAAGCTCAAAGCAATCCGTCGAATCCGTTCACCCAATTCTCGCGACCGGATGCTTGAGGCTCAGATCGAGATCGCCAACGGTCAGCCCGAAGAGGCCGTTTCCTCGCTAGGAAGCATACCAATCGCAGACCCGCTGGCTTCACAGGCAGCCTTACTCGCTGGTCGCGTCGAACGTCGGCGAGGAAGACTTTATTCGGCCGAAATTCAATTCCGCAGGGCCATCGAGATCGATCCCAAGCTTCTGGATGCTCATCGAGAGTTGATTTACATTTATGGTATCCAGTCGAGAAGGCGTGAGGTGGATGCGGAGTTTCAGGCTCTCGCTCGCCTAACTAACTTATCGTTTCACGACCTCTTCACTTGGTCGTTCACGCAACTATCCCCGTTCCGTTCGGACGATGCCAAGTTTCTCAGGGAATTCGTGGCGGCGGAGCCCAGCGACACGCATAGTCGATTGGCGCTCGCGGAGATTCTCTTGACCGAAGGGGGAAATCAAGACGAGCTTGATCGCCTGATGGATGGGCTCCCGGACACGGATCCGGAAGTACTCGCAACCCGCGCGAGGATCGCCTTCTCTCGGGGCCAACCGGAGTTGGCCGAGGGTCTCCTGAAACGGGCGACTTCCGACCACGCCGGCTTGAACCGAATTCGCGGCAAGCTCGCTGTGTACAGACACGACTACGCCGCGGCGGCAGTTTACTATGACAAAGCGATAAGGCGCGAACCCTATGACCGCGTGACAGCACTTGAGCTCGGGCAGGCCCTCGCACTTGCCGGGGAGAAGGAAGCCGCCGCTCGGGCCCTGGCACGCGCTCGAACACTCCATGAGATCTACAGCCTGATCAATCAAATCAGCTCACCCGATCGCGAGGCCGACCCAACAACACTGATCAAAGTGGGCGGGGCCTACGAGAAGGCTGGGCTCTTTCAGGAGGCGACTCATTGGCTAGCCCTCGCCGTGGACCGTGACCCGCTCAATGTTGAGGCGGGACGTTGCTTGAGAAGGGTGCGCGCTCGCGCCGAAAGCGAAAAGGGCTCCTGATTTCGATCCACGACCTTTCCAGCGACCGATCGGAGGCCGTTTATAGCGATCGAAGGGGATCGGACGGCGCACGCGGTTCGGATCGAAAACCTCGCTCGCGAAGCGGACGAGACCTAGGCCTGGCGGCTTCATGCCAGACTACGCCGGATGAATGTTTCTGCCGCCGGGCGTGATCGAGAAGACCGTGGTGCCGGACAATGTGCCGCCGGTCCCCGAGGTGATACTCGGCAACACGACGATCTGGCCTCCATTCGGAAACCTCTGAACTCCAAGGAGGTTGATTACGACCGAATCTCTGGATGGGTTGTAACTCAGCGTGAATTTGGTGAAGGGATGCAAGACCCTGTTGGGACTCTTCTTCGCTCGCTTGAGGGTGAACGTGTTCAGTTGGTAATTCGAGGAATTCAGCGCTGAGGGTCCAAGGGGAATATTGAACTCGAGGCCGAAGCCTCTAAGAACCAAGGGGCCTCCTGGTTTTCCTTTTCTGTTGAAACTTCGCTGAAAGATCGGCTGCTCGGCGATGATCACAGCCTCCCTCGTCACCGGGGTGGGGGTGGGCGTCGGAGTTGGAGCCGGTGAGACCGACTGGGGCAACACGTTGATCTCGACTGAGCGAGTGACGGCCTTGAAATCGACGGAATCCGCCGGCGTGAACGTGACGGACAAGACCTGCGCATCGCCAACTCCAAGAACGGTGCCCGCCGGAGTTCCATACGTGAACACACCCGGCAGAGGAGCACCGCCGAACGTGGCGGTCGCGTCGAGCTGGGTTGCGCTCAGAGGGGTGCCCGCCGTGATGGCGGTGGGACTTGCCCAGCTCAAAGTCGGTGTTGCCTGGGCGATCACCAGGGTCCCCGTCGCGTCCGGGGCGGCGTAGTTGGGATTGTTGAGGCTGGCGGTGGCCGAATAAGTCCCCGCGAAGGTCGGGTTGGTGACCGGCAGGCCATCCTGGTCGTAAGTGATCGTGACGCCGTCGAGCCCCACTGGGCTCGTCGAGACCGACACAGCCTGAGGCGCACCGCTATAAACCAGGCTCAGGTTTCCTAGAGTGAGAGTTGCCGCGGTCTGGCCAGGATTCGTGTTGTCGGTAACGTCGAACGCTCTGGTCGTCAGGCTACCCGCGATGGTGCTGTCGGCGATCGTCAACGTGTACCCGTTCCCCGGCTGGCTGATCGTGAGATTGGTGAACGTGGCCAGGCCATTGACGACCTGAGCCGTGACGACGCTCCCGAGAGCGCCGGTTCCGGGGTTGTTGCCGATGGAAACCCTGATCGTACCACCGCTCACGGGATTGCCAAGGCTATCCCGCACCTGAACAACCAACCCGAATGCTTTTCCTGCCGACACGGAGGCCGGAGGCTCGGTCTTGATGGAGAAACTGGTCGGAACCTGATATCCAGCCAGGTCGGGAACCAGGAGGTTCGCGACCGGGCTTCCCAGTCCGGTCGCCAGGTCGTAGCCGGGACCCGCGGGAGCGCCATTGTTGCCATAGACGATGTCGTGAAAGTCGGAACTCGGTAGGGAGTAAAGTGCGGGGAGGGTCTGCGTATTCCCGGTTAAGGCGGATCCTCCCGCGAGCACCCGGCCCTGGTTGGCGATCGCGATCAACCCCGCCCAGATCGGCGAGGCCGCGCTCGTACCGGCGTCGCCCAGCCAGCCCACGGCCGAAGTCGCGCTTGAGGATCCGCTCAGCGTGCTGGTAAAGACGTCGTATTGCTGAGTTGCTCCGGAGTCGATCGAGACGTCCGGCAGTGCGCGATTACCGGTGGGATCGATCGTGCCGGAAACGACTCCGTTCTGCCAGGAGGGCATCGCTTCCGTGGAGCTGACTCCTCCACCGCCGCCGCCGGAGTAACCGGATTGCGAGCCGGATCCCCATGCGGTCTCTCCTGAAGTTCCCGTGCCCGGGTAAGCTCCATTGGCGGGGATCACGATCGAGGTTCCGCCCACGGAGACCACGTTCGGAGACGAGGCGGGATAACTGGCGACGACTTGATTCGTTCCGCTGGCATAGATTCCCGTATCGCCCGAGGCCGCGAGAAATGTCACTCCCGGCGTTGTGAAGTACGAGTCGATCGTGGTCTGACTGATCCCGGCCGAGGCTAGGTCCGACTCGGAAACCCCTTAGCTCAACGTGACGACGGTGACGCCGTTGATCAACGAGGCTTGCTTCATCGCGAGCAGTAAATTCTGGAGCGAAGTGAGCGAGTTGTTGGGATCATAGGCGGCGTTGTAGACCACGATCGACGCGCCAGGCGCGACGGCATGAGCCCACTCCACGTCGAGCGACGCCTCGCCGACGATGCTCACGTTCTGCGTCGTGACTCCGTTCTGGTTGACAACCTGAAAACTCGGAGGGTCCGCGATCCCGAAGTGTTGATCGAATGTCTTGAGATCGGCGCCAAGGGTCGGATCGACACCTTCCTCGACGATCGCGATGGTCTGACCACTCCCATCGCCGGTCACCGTTTGTCCCTGAGGCGTCGTGAACCGAATTTGATTTATGCCGTAGGCTTGTCGAAGTTGCGCGGGGGTGGCCTGACCGCTGAAAAGAGGGATCTCTCCGGCGAGTGTGTACGATTGGTTATAGGAATCGGCGATGGCGAGCCGGTCCACGCCACCGACCGTCTGGTAGGCAATGGCGATCGGACTTGGCGACGAGTTCTGGGTCGGATCGGCGAGGAATGAATTCAAGGACGAGTTGATATGCACAACCCCGACGCCACCGCCGTAGAGTGAGGAATCGGAGACCGTCAGGAGGAAATTATTCTGGGAATCCACCGCGATGCCCGTACTGTCGATGTTGGGCACACTCGACAGGCCAAGATTCAAAGCGGACGGCGAAGGCGAACCTCCGCCATCGAAAAATAAGTTGAATCCGACAGCTTCGTGCATCGCGATCGTCGAGCCCGACGGCAGATACGGCATGGTGGTGAGAACGGTCCCCTGGGAGTCGACCGCGACACCTCCCGGAGAGGCGGATAACCCGTCGCTCGCCGGGGATGCAACCAGAATCGTCGCCGAGGTTGACGATGATCCGTAGGTCAGCCGCATTACGAAATCCCAGTTGTTCGACTCTGCCGACACCACGATGGAATTCTGATAGACGCCGAAATCGCCGAATGTCGCGTTCGCGAGGTTGATCGTCCCGCTCAGATCGACCGAAGAGCCTGTCTGCACGTCAAAGACATTCGAATCAGCCGGCGAATAGGCGGCCAGATTGTCGTACTGGGACGAAGCGCCGGAAGGATTGAACAGATACAATTGACCATTCGGCTGGAGTTCGAGAAGGTTGCCGCTCCCTGAAATTGATGGGAGCGATGACGTTGCCCCAAGAGACTCGAGGGCCCCCGGCGACGCCGAACCGCCGCTCGTACCGAATACGCCGGCGTACAACTGGCCGTTCGAAGTGACCTCCGCCACGGATTGGCTCTGGCCCGAGCCGGACGAACTGTCGTAACTGATAAACACATCGCCTGACGGATCCATCGCGATCCCGGCGATGCCTGGAAAATACGTCGGGACGATCCGCTCCTCGAGCGGCGAGACGGATGGTCTCAGCTCACGAAGACGACCAGCGGGACGCGGCCTGATAGTGCGGGGACGACGGTTCATGGCGGAGGTTACCCTTTAGCTGTACCATCCATGATACCATGATCGCGTCCTCCTGAATAGAGATCGTTCCGCAATGTTATTCGGCAACGTGAAGACGATTCCCGTAGTCACGAACCGACGATCCGCGGACCCTCGATTTGATTGCTCACTTTATAGACGGAAAGCGGTCGGCGGGGGCGTCAGGGCGAGGACAAAAGGTCGTCAACGGTCCTGACGAGCGAGCTCGAGTTGAAAAGACCAGGATCCATGCCGCGACATGATTGTTGCGGCCGTTCCGATTGGATAGCGTGGGAGCGGCCGGACGATCTCACCGGCATGATCTCTTCCTCGCGAGCAACGATCATGAAACGCATCCTCCGACTTTTCGTCTTATTCGTATCGCTGGCTGAAGGCTCGAGTGGACTCGCCGGGGAATCACCGGCTACCTCGTCCGAGACGAGGGCCGGCTGGATGAAGTCCCCGAACAACCCGGTCCTCGGCGGGGAGCTTGGAACCTGCTTCGATGTCTCGCTCCTGAAAGAGGGGGAGATCTATCGAATGTGGTTCTCCTGGAGACCCAGGAAGAGCATTGCCCTCGTCGAGAGCAAGGATGGTATCCGGTGGAGCAAGCCGGTGATCGTCCTTGGGCCTAACGACAAGACCGACTGGGAGGAAGACATGAACCGCCCGGTCGTGATCAAGCAGGGCGGGCTTTATCGGATGTGGTACACGGGTCAAGCCCGCGGCAAGTCCTGGATCGGCTATGCGACGAGTCAGGACGGAATCTCCTGGGAACGGAAGAGTGACAGGCCGGTGCTCTCCGCCGAGCTCCCCTGGGAAAAGGTGGCGGTCATGTGCCCTCATGTGATCTTCGACGAGTCGAGCAAACTTTATCGGATGTGGTATTCGGGAGGAGAGCAGGGGGAGCCGAACGCCATCGGCCATGCCACCAGTGCCGACGGCAAGGTCTGGACCAAGGATCAGCGCAATCCGATCTTCAATCCTGATCGGTCCCACGAGTGGGAGAAGGATCGCGTGACCGCCTGCCAGGTCATACGTCACCGTGATTGGTACTTGATGTTTTATATTGGATTTCGTGACGAGGCCCATGCGCAAATCGGTATCGCTCGTTCCAGAGATGGCATATCGAACTGGCAGCGGCATCCCGCCAATCCAATCATTCGACCGGGCGTTGAGAAGTGGGACCACGACGCCGTCTACAAACCTTACGCCATCTTCGATGGTCGCCGATGGCTTCTCTGGTATAACGGACGCCGAGGAGGGGTCGAGCAGATCGGCCTGGCGACCCACGATGGAGAAGATCTCGGCTTTGACGATTGAAGTTCGATGGACAGGAATTTGATCCGAAGCACGCGACAGACCTTTCCCAAGGGATCGCATGTTCAAGAACCTAGAATCCAATGCCCAAGTCGGCGCCTCCAGGTGGATCTTCGTCCGGGGAATCCTCATGAAATTCCAAGCTAAACCTTGTATCGCGACTTTCCTGACGCTCTGCCTGCTACCCGCC
>Ga0080006_1182907_pt1 | contig 10034 bp, 12 predicted proteins | sample RS3BMetagenome_FD_69209 | JGI IMG/M metagenome (GOLD analysis project Ga0080006, IMG submission 69209) | Ferric oxide microbial mat and aquatic microbial communities from Rainbow Spring, Yellowstone National Park, USA - RS3B (SPADES... ... | reverse complement strand
ACACCGATGTGGGCTATGCCCAAAAGGGTGGGAGTGATTGCAGAGATGTGAGCCCCGTGCCGTTGGGCTCGAAGGAGTCCCATGACCCACCTACAGTAAGTAGGTGGTTGAGGGCTAAGTCTCTACACTCGATCATGATTGAACATAAAATGATTGAAATGAAAGTGTAGGGACAAACGGTGGTCTAACCAGTTGAACTACCTTAACGGTACGGAGAACGTGCCCACTTACGCCAGGGCTACATCCTTTGCTATCTCGGACGGTGCGGCACACTTGGGAGCTGCTATCTCCACAGCCATAATTTTCCCCATCATTCAGTCTTTAGGTAGCTTGCCCACTTGGGTTATATTTCAAATACCCATGGTGATAATGGGAATTATACTGATTAAGGTGTTGCCCAACACCATTGGAAGAAGTCTAGAGAGCGTCAATGAAGCACAGGCCGGTGTCTAAAGCCTCTCTTTTTTAAACCGTTGAGAGGCCCTCTTCCTTATTATTTTTCCCGTTTTCATAGACTAACATGAACAAGGACGTAGGTAGGAACGCAGAGAGGGAGCTGGTGAGCCTCCTCAGATCTCAGGGTTTCAGGGCAGTGAGGATCCCGACATCAAACTCCTCCCCAAATCCCCTCCCAGACGTCTTTGCAGTTCGTTCAGGCTTCCTTTACGCCTTTGAGGTCAAAAGTACGTGGGATCCAAAGATTAAGGTCAAGAAGTTACAGATCGAGAAGTTGTTGGGCTTCCTCTCCATGTTTCCTATTCCTGGGGGGGCCTACATCGCCGTGAAGTTCAAAACGTTCAAGGAATGGCGATACGTCCAGGTCAATTCGCCTCAGGACACGACTGTGACCAGGGAGTCATCCACCCTTCTGGAGGAATTACTGTGGCCAAAACCCTTAATTTCAGGGAGCACATTAGATACACATGTTAACGATTCACTCCCTGAAGTCACACAATAAATGGGACAACACACTTCCCCCGATTGAGAGGATAAGGTCAGGGGACGTAATTACGGTGGAGTCCAAAGAGGCGTCCGATGGCCAAGTAACTCCCAACTCCGCCCCCTCAGACCTACTGAAGCTGGACTTCTCCAGGATTCATCCCCTGACAGGTCCCATAGAAGTGGAGGGAGCCGAACCAGGGGACGTCATCGAGGTGGAGTTCCTGGACTTTACAATCAAGGGGTGGGGATGGACTGGAGTTTTACCGGGCTTCGGGTTCCTAGCTGGCGATCAATACACTACACCTGTGGACTTAACAGGACCAGCCCTTAAGATATGGAAGGTAGGAGAGACCGCCGAGGCTAAGTTTGGGGAAGTCTTGGTGAAAGTGCCCTCCAGACCATTCACAGGAGTTATAGGGACGGCCCTCCTCAGTCCTGGGAAATTCAGCACAATTCCCCCGAGGGAGAACGGAGGGAACATGGACATCAAGCATCTCACCAAGGGAACTAAGCTTTACCTACCAGTCTTCGTGAAAGGAGCTCTCCTCTCTCTAGGGGATACCCACGTGGCCCAGGGTGATGGAGAGGTGTGTGGCACTGCCATAGAGGCACCCATGGACGTTACCATCAAAGTTGTGTTACATAAAAACGTGGGATTGACACAACCGGTGTTCGTTACCTCGTCCGTCAGGGAGCAGGAGTTCAGGGAATACTTAGCCTTCCCTGGGATCGATCCTAACCTATGGGAAGCTGGGAAAAAGGCAATCAAGGGCATCATCTCCCTGTTGTCTAGATTTATGACACCTGTCGAGGCTTACATGCTCTCCAGCGTTGCGGTAGACATGAAAGTCAGCGAAGTGGTGGACGTACCCAACTGGATTGTGACAGCCTATCTGCCCAAGGATATATTCCCAGAGGAAGTAAGGAAGGAGCTAAACTTCGTCAGGTAGTAAGCTCGTTTGAAAATTCTGATCTCCACCACATCTGATAGAAATGTACGTCCCCTAGAGGAGAGCTATTTAAGGTCTTTTCTTTCGAGTGCTTTGTGAGCTATCTCAATTTTTATTAGAGATAACGTGAAACCTGCTTTTTAATCTAACACTAGATTTTGAATTTAAGAAAACTTACTGGGCTAAACTCCTGAAAAATTGAACAGTTCCCAAAAAAGCAACTTTCGAGAGGGTGAACAAGGTACGAACTCACGAGAGAGCTAGCCCTGGAGCTGAGGTGAGGAGTCCTGGGTTTAAGTAAAGGTGCCGTCGTCAAGTTCCGATAAACCGCGAAGTTTATGCACTCTATAGCAGCAGTTACTAGATTTTGCCTTGATTACAGGGCAATATCTAAGGGAAAGTCCCACAACTGCTGTCTATTAGGAAAAAATCACACCAAACGAGATGGAAGCATCACGATAGGTGTGACGATGAGTCATGTATGGGACGTGCGGGTTTCCTCAACGGATAGAGTCACGCCGGTGGGTGGGGTCATCCCACTTAGGAGTGTGAACGGATCGGCCCTGACTCCGTGAAACTCAAGGCCTAGGATTTATGCAAATCCATGAAAATTCGATGAAAGCCCAAACCTCTTAGATAAGACAACAGATTCTTGACGAGAATGTAGGCCAATGCACCCGAGAATCAGGCTTTATATATTTTCAGTTCGTGTTGGGAACCATGACATTTAACCTGAGATTGGAAATGATAGCAGCTGGATTTCTTACGGTAGTTTCTGAAGCTTTAACGATTTATACACTTCTCGCGTTACTGGGGATATCTCCTCTCATCGTCCTATTTGTCCTTCCCATCTTTTGGTTCGTTCAATGGGTCGTCTCTCCCTATCTAGTGGGTAGGAACACCTTTGAGGTCACTCCCTATGACCCAACGTTCGGCTGGGTGTACCATCTGGTCAGTGAAGTAGCCGTGGAGTCTAGGGTTAAACCCCCGAAGGTGTACGTGGCTGATGTAGGCTATCCTAACGCTTTCGCCTACGGAAATTACATAACTGGAAAGAGGGTGGCCATAACGATCCCTCTTTTGAACATTCTGACCCCACAGGAGTTGAGGGCGGTAGTAGCCCACGAGATAGGGCACATCAAACACAACGATGTGGAAATAGGGATGGCCCTAGGACTGATACCTACAGCACTGAGTTACGTGAGCACGCTATTGATGTACGCTGGATATTTCCTCCTATTCCTAGCAGGTGATGAAGTGGAATTGGCCATGGCCTTGGCTTCACTGGCCCTCGGGGGATTTCTCTTCGTAGTGACGTTCTTCCTTCAGATATTCGTGCTCTGGTTCAATAGGCTGAGGGAGTCCTACGCGGACTATCATTCGGTCTCCCTTCTAGGCAAGGGGTCACTGAACCTAGCCACTGCCTTGGCAAAGATACAGATCTACATGCAGAAAGTTAGGCTGGATCCCTTCACCGGGATCATAGTCACTACGGCTCCCGTGAGGGTTGATAACACAGAACCTTATCTCCTGGTTCAGGAGTGGTTGAGAAAGAAGGTGTCCCTCCTGACGGACTTTCTGTCAACCCACCCCCACCCAGCTAAACGGGTACAGATGATTTACAGTCTGATCGGTGGTTAGGGAATTTGGCTGTCCGTTCTAAACGTAGGACTTTTCAGTCACTGTAATCCTGGAGGATCCTCTTGGCGAGCTTGTAGTGGACGTAGTCTACCAGCTTGTCGTCTAACCTTATAGCCCCCTTACCAATCTTCATCGCCTCTTCAAAAGCCTGAACGACCTTCCTGTGCCACTCTATCTCCTCCTTAGAGGGGGAGAAGACCTGGTTCGCCACGTCCACCTGCGAAGGATGGATGACCTGCTTCCCCACGAAGCCGAGAGATTTGGCCAGGAGAGCCTCTCTCCTGAATCCCTCAACGTCCTTGAGATCGAAGAACACCTTGTCCACCGGATCGACATCATATGCCTTTGCAGTGATCGCTATCGCAGTCATGACGTAAATGTTTCCCTCATAACCACGTAGATCCCCTCCAGCGTGGAGGGCCAGATCTGCAGCGCCGTAACTCACTGCCACCACACCTTCAGACCTCACGAGTTCCTCCAAGGTCGTCAAACCCTTTGGGGTCTCCACGATGGGCTCAATCTCCTTTCCCGTAACCTCGTGAACGAAGCTCAGGTCTCCCTCTGCCTTAGGCACCAACACGGTATGCAACTCTAGCTCTCCCAGAAGTAGAAGATCTCTCAGACCATCCCTAGTGTTTACGGAGTTTATCCTAACTGCTAACTCTCTCTTACCCCACTCCAACTGTTTGACCAAGAGCCTGAGGTTCTCCCTCGCCTTCTCCTTCTGGTCTGGGGGAACCGAGTCCTCAAGGTCGAAGATCACTGTGTCTGAGGGGATTTCCACGCTCTTCCTGATCATCTTTTCGCTAATGGCGGGTACGTAAAGCTGAGATCTCCTCCTCATATCAATCTATTACGATAAACAGGTACAGCATTTATTAGATTTCGCCTGATTACAGGGCGATATTTAAGGGAAAGTCCCATAACTGGTGCGGGTATTTACGCACTCTTACCTTAAGAGCGGGACGGTGCTCTCGTCTATGTGAGGTCCTTAACCACGTGTATGTACTCCCGATCTTGCTGTGTGGAAGACGTCACGTTACACTGCAACCTCTACAGGTGAGGTTCCCTCTGATGGGCTTGAGGTCTCTGGACTGAACGCGGGAGGTCTCTATGACGGGAATTGGAAGTGGAGGTCGCGATTCAGGTTAACCATTTTATTACGAGAATAACAGTTTTGATAAGTAATAAATAGTTCCCAGTTAGGAATCTCTCCCATGCGAAGAGTTTTGATATTACTAGTATGTGCCTTACTTGTTGCGTCATTGGCTTCACTATTTATGGTGCTGAACATCCTTGATCAGAGATATCCCCTCCCGACATCACAAGAACTCGACTCTCAACTTGGTGGAAAGTGGCAGGTAGTGGCTGAAGGTAGTCTAGATAATACCTCCGGCTTGTCCAAGATATTAAGTGCCCTGGCTGAGGATTCCCAGAACTCCTACTTCGCTTCCTATAAAGGAGAGGATCAGATCCTGACGGTCTTTGTGTTTAAACTTCACACTAACTACACAGATTCCTTGCTATACAAGATAAGGGAAATATACACGACTCTGAACTGGTCTGTGAGACCTCTCAATGAGATCCCAGGGTTCTACATTTCTTCTCCACAGGCACAGTACGTATATGCAGGTTACAAAGAGTGGATAGTGGTGATCTACATTAACGGGACGCAGGTGAGACCAGGAGAGGAGCTCCAGGTCCTCTCCTTGGCCTTAAATCAGCTAGATTGACTCAAAGAGGTATGGACGGCCTCAGGTAGAATGTGTGACCTAATCCCTTAATACTGCTCAACCGATTCAAGGCTTCTCGGTTTACCGACCTGACTCCCTGATCGTTTAGCGTTACCCCCAAAACGTTCTCATCCTCAACCAAAGCCGTGAGGTGCCACCCCCTACCTATGGAGGCTGCAGCGATCATAGTCAGCCCCTCGCCCCTGAGTATGCTCGGACTTAAGGCCTCAACCTTTTCTCTCCTCACCACCCTGTCGAACACAGTGTACAGGTAAGCCAAGAAAGCTCCGTCACCCATCAACTCTTCTATTCCCCTCCTCTCCTCTAAGGCCTCCGCAAATTGCCAATGAGTTGACGGATCACCCAGCTTGAGCATCACGAAGGAGACATAATCTCCCATGTTGAATATCTCGTACTTAGAGTTGAAGAGTTTAGCAACCTCCGGTAGGGTTACTTCCACTGCTGCCGGATGATCCACCAGGAGCTCTAACATCTCGCCCGGCTTGATCTTCATCAATTCCCTCTTAGCTATCATCTCTGGCACTGGGCACACCTCGCCCCTCACATCCACAACTTTCTTGACCTCTGGTTTCAGCATGGAGGCAATGAGGCCTAAGGGAAAACTCTCTGCTCTTCCCTTGGAGCATATCAGGCTACCGTACTCCCTTATGTTCCTGGTTAAGGTATTCAGCAGACTTTCCTTCAACACGGAGTTCGGAGACTCCACGTTAATCCTGACCTGTAGGTTTCCTTTACCTCTCCTAAAACTTATGGAGGAGTAGAACCTCCCGTTCTCTTCCACGATTTCCAGTTTATCGGAGCTGACCCTAACGAAAACCTTGAAAGATAGACTGGCTAGCCTGAGGACACCAGTGTATCCCCAGTTCAGCCTCTTCAGATCGTGGAGCATATAGAGCCTACGATACTTTTCCAGATCCAGTAAAGGTTTGTAGCTCACTTCACCTAGGCTTATTACTTCAGATTCCACATGATAAATTATTTTTAGGCCTAATAAACCCATCTAGTAGAAAATACTTAATTAACGAACCTCAGAAGGGGTTTGGGCTTCATAGGATTTCATAATATTTAATATTAATCCTCAGCCCTCGGGCTTCACCGGAGTCACGGGGCATTACCCCACTCATACCCCTCCGCCCCCTTAGCGGGATAACCCCGACCCACCTACTCCCAGAGGGAGTGAGAAAGAGGTGGGGAAACCCGCACATCTTGAGGAAGATGTTGAGGGACGCGTTGAGTTGCCTGTCCAGGGTGAAACCACACCTCTCAAAACGAAAAGTCCTGCCGACCTTTCGGGAAACCCGTCCACATCTGGGGCAGGACTTGGATGTGAGGTGAGGGTTCACCTCCTTTACGAAAGAACCGTTAAGGGGAGCCTTATATTTTAGAACGCGATGAACAGTCCTCCAAACGGTCCTAGAAATCTTCTTAGAAAGGGAATCATTAGCGTCTCTAAACATTGATTGCTTGTTTAACTTCTCAACTGCGAACGCAGTCAAGGGATAAATTTCCAGTAAACTGTTCACGAACTTGTGAACGTAATCCAGGACGCGGTCCCTTTCGCGGTGAGAGTACTTCCTCGACAACACTTTCCCCTTCCTACCGTGCTTTGAAGCGAGCGATTGTATTTTACTCCTCTTCAACTGCATACCATACTTCAGGCTGTACAACTCCTTAAGAGAGATTGTAACGAACTTCTCTCCATCATAAGCGTCCAGTGTGTATAAGTTACTGTCAATTGAAAGGAAATCGATAGGACTACTCCATGGTAGTTTATAACGGAATGGTAGGTGAACCTTATCCTCCTTTATCACGGGCTCACCCAGTTCTAACCCTTTGACCCTCCGTGAAAACCAGGTGTGGGACCAGGAGAGGGTCAAGTACTGGTAAGGTTTAACAGTAATCCTAACACTCTCACCCTCAACCTTCCTCAGAGTAGACTTAACCCTTACGTAAACCCTCTTCAATCTAGGTTTCCTCAGTGAAGCTCGCCCCTTCTCAGCCCCCCTCCAACCCCTCAACATTGAGCGTCGCTTATTGCCTTATTCACGTAGTGGGAAGCTAGGACGTTGACCTCCTCCAGTTCATCCCTCAACGTCCTGTAAACCCCTTCTTCTCGGGGAGGGTTATCTTGACCTTCGTGAGGACTTTCTTACCCCTCCTGATCTCTCTCCTCTCAACCTTGATCCTCTCCCACAACCAGTCTAAAGCCCTCTGCAGTAGGACTCTGTAGTTATCCAGCAGTACTTCACTCTCCTCCCCCTTATCATTCTTCAGGGAGTAAGTTAGGTAGACGTACTCCTCTGGCTTAAACGATTTAAGCCTCAACTTCCTCGACGCACTCCCTCACCTTTTCGTATTTATGACTTCTCATTCCGTAGAGTTTTCCGCTGAATACCAATATAGAGATTTCTTCTATTAGCTCTTGTTCTGGGGTTTTGTCTCCCTATTTAGAACGACTATCTCGCAGTTGTGTGATTTGCACACTTCCTCTACTATCTCGAAGCCGAACCTCACCAGTCTGTCTGGGTAGGCTATGATTACTTTTGATACTTCGTTATTCAGCATCATCCTTAACAACTTGGTGAATCCCTTCCTCCTCACGTTCAACGAAGATCCCACGTCTGTTATCACTTGGTCGTCTTTAACGTTCTCCTCTAGGTACTTCACTTGGTTTACTAAATCGTCTTTTCCTGTGTGTTCGATACCCTAGCGTATAATGCCACTTTCCTCCTCTTGACAATTCCCATCAATTCTACGTCCTCTTCTCTGAACCTCCACTTTCCGCTCTGTAATATCACGGGATGATGTAGCCTTTCTTTACGTATTCTCTGAGTGTTGCGTATGAAATTCCTAAGCGTTGGCACACTTCTTTAGGTTTCAGCATTGTATAAAAGTTTATGATGAAATAATATAAATTTTACGATTTATCTGAAACTGCTAACAACGGCTTTTAGCTCTATTGGGTTTTAACCACTAATCACATTCAGATTATCGACCCTGACTTCACCGTTCAGGTTATGTCGGCATCATCACTTTTGTACCCCGCCCGGCTGAGGACTTTCATTTACCGGGTTAACCGAGTCCAGTCCCGATTGGGGGCGGGGCCTTCTCGCTCTCTTTATTAGTCTATACACCAGGATTATAAGAACTACTTGTCCCAAGTCTAGTTGAAGAGCCGATACTCCATTGTATCTTGTCTCAACAAATAATGGCAGGAAAGTCATCTGTGGGTGCCAAACGTACCAAATGAGATAATAGTTGAGATAATTAAGAGAAGCAAAAGATAACGCAGAGGAGTCTATAACGAGGTTCTTAGCTAGACTGCCACTTCCCCAAAACAAGAGAACCCCCACTATGAAGATCATGAGGTTTATGAATGCAGAAAAGGAGATCCCTACTGGAATTCCTAAGTTATAATATGCGTTACCATACGCATAGACTTTAGGTTCGTCCAACGGAGCTAATCCTGCTAGGGGAAGCGTCAGAATCACGAAGCCCACAGCACCTGCAAGTGAATAGAGCACATATTCCTTAGTACTTACCTCATGGTATGCCTTTGAGCCCAAAGTCATCACCTGGCCTTTCTCCTAAGAGTATAGTTTAAAACTAGAATTATTTATTCTCATTCCAAAGTACTTTGGAACTGATACAGCCATGAGTTACTCCAAGAAATTCCTGGAGCTACAAGACATGATACTCCTTAGGACCTCCCTTGAGAAGGTCAGGTTACACGTAGATTCTAGAAAGGAAAAGACGGTGTACAGGTGGGTCATGGAGGAGTTAAAGGAATTTCTAAGGAAGGGTAGCAAGTACGGTTGTGAGGTCGAGGCTGTGTACGGAGCAATTCAGCTGGAAAACTGGCAGGTTCTCCTTAATCAGGTGAACCTATGTTTAGAGAGGTTCAAGATGGAAATAGAGGAAAAATATAGGGAAATGAGTTCTAATGAATGACGAGCAAAAGCCCCTTATAGTTCAGGATCATGATATAAACAGCTACAAGGATTATAATGAAGGCAAATGCCTTTCTCAGGATTCCCCTAGGTAACCTCGTGGCAACTGAGACCCCTGCATATCCACCCACAACTCCACCTGCGAGATAAAGTAAACTAATGAGAGGGTATACGTAACCATATATGGAATCGACAGCAGCAGTAGTTATTCCAAACGTTCCCACAGCTATTAATGATGTGCCCACTGCCTTAATCATACACAACCCTGAGCTGAACAAAAGTCCTGGGACTATCAGAAATCCTCCTCCTATACCGAAGTATCCAGAAGCAAACCCCACCGCTAACCCGGTAGGAATGACCCTAAATAAAGAGAGGTGCGCTAATCCTCCTTGAGATACCGATGTGGTCTTTACGTCCAGGGACTTCTGTCTGAGCATGAGTAGTGCCACAACTACCATTAATATTCCGAAGAAGAATAGAAGGGATTGACCTGGCGTTATGTGACTTACGTATCCTCCCAGCGTAGCTCCGAGGATACCTGGAACCGTAAATATTATTCCCTCAGTTAGTCTCACGTTACCTTTCTTGAAATGAATGAAGCTATTGATGTAAGCATTCAGTCCCACCGCCAAGGCCGTAGTACCTACTGCAACATGATCGATGAAGTTAGAGTATTCATAGGCTAGTTCTGGGTTGGAAGCGTATTGGGGCGGAACTACTGCTAGACCCACGAAGTATAATAAGAGGGGTACAGCGAGGATAGAACCCCCTCCACCTATTAGTCCTAGACTGAAACC
>Ga0080006_1155612_pt1 | contig 10036 bp, 11 predicted proteins | sample RS3BMetagenome_FD_69209 | JGI IMG/M metagenome (GOLD analysis project Ga0080006, IMG submission 69209) | Ferric oxide microbial mat and aquatic microbial communities from Rainbow Spring, Yellowstone National Park, USA - RS3B (SPADES... ... | reverse complement strand
CAGAGCGTGCGCGCCGTTGTACAGGAAGTACTCGCCCATGCCACAACCGGCATAGGGTGCCAAGTACAACAGTGGCCCCGGATCGGATGCGCCAGCCACCACGACGGTTGTATACTCCATCGCTCCATGTTTGCGCAACGTCTCGACGACCTGAGCGACCGTCGACTGCTTTTGTCCGATGGCCACATAGATACACTTGACCCCGTTGCCCTTTTGGTTGATGATCGCGTCGATCGCGATGGACGTCTTCCCGGTTTGGCGGTCGCCGATAATCAGCTCACGCTGACCACGACCGATCGGGATCATGGCGTCGATCGCCTTGACGCCCGTCTGCATCGGCTCAAAGACGGAACGGCGCTCGATGACGCCCGGTGCCGTCGACTCGATAAAGCGGAAGTGTTCCGTCTCAATCGGACCCCGGTTATCGATCGGTTGCCCGAGCGGGTTGACGACGCGGCCGAGCAATGCGGGGCCTACCGGCACCTGCACGATACGACCCGTCCGCTTCACCTCGTCGCCTTCCTTGATCCCTTCTACGGAACCGAGGACGATGACACCCACGTTATCTTCCTCGAGGTTGAAGGCAAGTCCAAAGACGCCGCCGGCAAACTCCACGAGTTCCCCCGCCATGACATTGGTCAAGCCATGGATACGGGCAATCCCGTCACCGGCCTGCAATACGATCCCGGATTCATACTCTTGGATCGTCGTATCCAACTGTTCGATTTGCTGACGAATCAGCGCAGTAATTTCATCTGGACGAATACTCACGAAAGCCCCTCCTTACCCAATCGATTGACAGACAGCTTTTGGGAGAAACCTGTGAGCATGCCTTTGAGCGTAGCATCGATCACGTGATTTCCGATGCGCAGTTTGTAGCCAGCCAGGAGTTCCGGCCTCTGTGTCACATGCGCCGTTACGGTCTTGTGCAGCCTCGAGCCGACAGTCGCCGTGATCGAAGCCAGTTGTTCATCTCCGAGGGGTGCGGCGGTTTCGAGTTGGACTTCCATGCGCCCTTGTCGCTCATCCGCCAGTTCATGAAAGTCCTGGGCCACGTCGATCATGTAGTCGCTGCGCCCGCGCTCAAACAAAATCTCCAGCATGCGCGAGACAAACGGATGCAGTCCATCTTCAAACACAGCTTGGACAATCTGCAGCTTCTTGTCTTGAGCCACCGTGGGGTTCTCCAACACGGCGCGCAACTCTGCGTGGCCGACCACGGTCTGAGCAAACTGTACAAATGACTCGGCGACGCCTTCGAGAGCGTTCCGCTCCGCCGCTGCGTCAAAGAGGGCGCGCGCGTAGCGGCGCGTGATCGACCCACTCAGCATACGAGTTCACCTAAAATCTTTTCAGCTTCCTTCACCATCTCATCATGCGCCTCTTGCGCAAGGTGACGGCGCAACAGTTTCTCGCTGAGTTCGACGGTCAAAGACGAAACAGACTGCATCACCGCACTCAGCATCTCAGCTCGCTCGCGCTCAATCAACTCGCGGTTTTCTTCCAGTAGGCGAGCGGATTCTTCCTGCGCCTGCGCCAGAATCTCGCGACCCTGTTCATCGGCGCGCACGCGTGCCGCATCGAGCATGTCCTTCACTTGGTGGCGCGTCTCATCAAGCAACTGACGTTGCTCGTCCAGAAATTTCTGCGCCTGCGTGCGGCTCTGCTCGGCATCAGTAACTTGCAACGTGACGTAGTCATACCGGGCCCGCAGCACCCTGGCAAAGGGTCGAAATCCATAACGCTGGATGAAGTAAAAGAGAATCAAAAACGTGATGATCGAGACGATAAATGTACCGAATTCAAACACTGGGATCGTTGCCCCCCTTTACTTCTCACCTGGACGGGAATCACTTGACTGACAGTACACCTTGACTTACAGTGCGCCTTGACCGACAGTACGCCTTGACTTACAGTGCGCCTTTGCCAAACAAGATGATGATACCGAACGCGAGCGCGATGACGGGGAACGCCTCAACGAACGCGATACCGATCAGGACGCTTGCGAAGATGGTGCTCCGCGCTTCCGGTTGACGCGAGACGCCTTCGACATACTTGCTCATGACGAGGCCGTCACCGATACCGGAACCCACTGCTGAGAGTCCCAAAAGAAGTGCGACGGCGATGTCATAGATTGCAACGGTCATGCTGGACATGTAATTTCCTCCTAGACGGTGATACACCGTTCCATAGTGTCAAACAAATCAGTGGCGCACGTCAGTAACGTGGTACTTCTGACCAACATACAGCGTCATCAGAATCGTGAAGACATACGCCTGAATCGTACTCACAAAGCCACTGTAAAACAGCCAGATCAAAAGCAGTGGCAACCCGATCGGTATGAAGTGAAACAGCACTGGAATCCCGAGCAGGACACTGATCAGGGCTTCCCCAGCGAAGATGTTGCCAAAAAGACGCATGCCGTGCGTGAGGGGATTGGTGATCTCCTCAATCAACGCCATCGGGTTCAGGTAGTGGCGCAGGTAATGCTTCGGATGCCTCCAACCGACAAAGTGGCTGAGCAACCACACCATCGCGGCCATACCGAGCGTCATGCTCATGTTGGACGTCGGCGAGTCAAACAACGGCACGTCGTAGTGTCCGGCCGCCAAACTCGCAGCGGTCAGGCCAAGCCATGGAATCGGCGTGTGCACGCTGAGTGCGACTGTCGCGATAACGCCAAGCCAGTTCGCGACGAACAAGTACACGAGCATCGTGAAGGCCAGTGGCATGATCCACTGGACAACGTGTTCACTGGGCATCGTATCGCGCGCCATGTTGGTGGTGAAATCAGCGACCCACTCGACCAAGTTCTGCATCTTTGTGGGCTTGCGCACATCCAGTCCGCGAGCGGCGATGCGCAGAAACACGAGCACCAACAAGCCCGTGAAGATCATCATGCCAATCGTGGTAATGTTGATCTTGAACAGACCACCGTGAAATGTATACAAGAGATAGGGAAATGCCGGCAAAGTATCACCTACTTTCGTTCTGAGATTGCACCGGACCTTTGACCATCCCGAGAAGTCCAAAGAATATAAGCACAAACCCAAGCAGATATCCAGCCAGCGTGGCGATCGGGTTTACGTCCGGTGCCTTGACGGCCACAATCATGACCGCGCAAAGAACGAGGAGCCTCGTGAAGAGCCCCATCATACCAGACGCAAAGAGTGGCACACCCTGTAGTCCATCTTTCAGGTGTCCCTGCCGAAGCATGCTGTAGACGACATACGCCCCGCCGGCCTCACCAACCAAAAGACCGTTCATCACTGGTCGCCAGACAGAAAGAACCAGCCACATCACGGCTGTGAGTAGCAAGAGAGCCACACCGGTTCTAGCAATCCAGCGCACCCTCGTGCGCAGGCGTTCCTGATCTGTCACGACTTATCCCCCATCAATCGCTTTACGAGGTAGGCCATGCCATACAGGCCCGTGCCCAGTCCCACTACGACGCCGATTGCAGTCAAGTACGGGGCATGCCACTTCTCGGCAAGCACGTGACCAATCCACCCGAACACCAGCATGTTGGCCACAAGTTGAAACGCCATGCCCGAGAAAACGGCAAACGCTTTCCATTCACTGAGAGACGGCGCAGGTTTCTTTTGACGATCCGCGATGATCGCACACCACCCAATCAACTGGTGCGAAAGGTCTTTGTGAGCATATCGGGAGTTGTCAAGCGAGACGAAACGAAGCAACGGGAAGCACATCCAGATACCACTATACCCAAGTTTGTTCCAAAATAATCCTTGCTCGAGGCCCCGTCGACGGCACTTGGCTTGGCGTTGCACCCGTTTGTCCTTGCTAATACTACACTACATCAAAAATTGTTGTCAAGAAAACTGAAGGGATTCAGATAGTCTGCAACCCCTATTCATCCTTGACCTCCTCATGCTCGACCACGACGTGCGTGTAGTCATAGCCATGCGTGCAGTGCTCGCAGTGCACTCGTACCACGCGCTCACCGGTCGGCGCGGTCACGTGGTTCACCTTGCCACACTTCGGACACTCTGAGTCGAACTCCCAGTGCGTGTGTTGAATCTCGTTCACCCCCCTTCAGAGACTGTGATAGCGCACGCCGTCCACGTCGCCCCGAGTCACACGGGAACGTCCGCAGCTCTCGAGTCCGCGACGGCCTACGTCAACTCCACGACCATCGCCACGCCTTGACCCCCACCGATACAGAGAGTCGCCAGGCCCAGTCGGCCGCCAGTGCGCCGCAAGCCATACAGCAGCGTGACCAACACCCGTGCCCCTGACGCGCCGATCGGATGGCCAAGGGCGATGGCGCCGCCACTGACGTTCACCCGGTCCGGATCGAGGCCAAGCTCGCGCGTCACCGCAAGCGCCTGCGCTGCGAACGCTTCGTTGGCCTCGATCAGATCCATATCCGACAACTGCAAGCCCGACCGAGCAATCAGCTTCTGCGTGGCGTGAATCGGTCCAAGACCCATCACCGCAGGATCCAATCCAGCAGAGGCATAGGCGCGGATGCTAGCCAAAACAGGCAAACCTTCGCGCCGGGCAAACTCCCGCGACGTCACAACCACCGCGGCCGCTCCATCGTTAAGCCCTGAGGCGTTTCCTGCGGTCACCGTACCGCCGTCTGCCGCGAAGGCGGGGCGCAGCTTGCCCAGCGCCTCTTGCGAAGTCTCCCGCGGGTACTCATCGACAGAGAAATCGACAGGCGCTCCCTTTCGCTGCGCAACTGGCACAGGCACAATCTCCTCGGCAAAGTGTCCCGCAGCGATGGCTGCGTGCGCGCGTTGCTGCGACTGCAGCGCAAAGGCATCCTGTTCCGCCCGGGTCAACGCAAAGCGGCGCGCCACATTCTCAGCCGTGATACCCATGTGGGTGTCGCCAAAGGCGCACCACAGGCCATCTCGAATCATGCTGTCGACCACCGACTGGTCCCCCATCCGGTAGCCTGTGCGTGCGCCCTCCAGGAGATACGGGGCGCGGCTCATGTTCTCCATCCCGCCCGCGACCATCAAGTCGGCGTCACTGCAGCGAATGGCCTGGGCAGCCAAGGAAACGGCTTTAAGACCCGAGCCGCAGACTTTGTTGATCGTGGTAGCCGCCACCTCATAGGGTAGGCCCGCCTTGATCGCAGCCTGTCGGGCCGGATTCTGGCCGAGACCGGCCTGAAGCACATGGCCCATCAAGACTTCATCGACGCGCCGATCTCCGGCATTCGCGCGGCGAAGTGCTTCGCGAATCACCACGGCGCCGAGATCCGGCGCCGGCACGCTCGCCAGACTCCCCTGAAAACTGCCGATCGCGGTACGACAGGCTGCCGCAATCACCGCCTCCTGCATGTTCTAGCCCCCTTGTTGCGGTCACGAGTGCCATGCCGCCTCCCCATCCGAGCGCGAGGCACCCGTCTTTCACCGCGAATTCAGCTCTTGCAAAATTGATCAGCTCCGCCGCAATCAACGCTCGCCCACATCACTCTATGCCGTGTTTTTTCTGAGGATGAAACGGTTGCGGCGCCAATCCATCCCCTACGCCAAAGTAATGGCGGAGAGCTTGCACGATCCGCGCAGAGGCTTGACCATCCCCATAGGGGCTGGCCGCGATGGCCATCTGCCGATGGACGTCCTGGTCGGTCAACAGCTCAGCGACCATCGCCGCGATCTCGCCCCGGTCTGTACCGGCCAGCCTCAGGGTCCCGGCGTCGATGCCCTCCGGCCGCTCCGTGGTGTCGCGCAAGACCAGGCAAGGAACGCCGAGAAAGGGCGCCTCCTCCTGAATCCCACCCGAGTCGGTCAGAATCAGATGCGACTTGGCCATAAAGTTGTGTGCGTCTTCCACATCAAGGGGGTCGATCAAGATGATCCGTGGATGACTCCCGAGGATCCGGTTGGCGGGCTCGCGAACGGCTGGGTTCAAGTGAACCGAGTAGACGACGGCCACGTCCTCAAACCGTTCCACGACATCGTGCACCGCATGAAAAATCTGTTCGAGCTTCTCCCCGATGTTCTCCCGGCGATGGGCCGTCATGAAGATCAACCGTTGATTCGGCGCGATGGCGCTAAGAACCGGATGCGCATAGTCCGCGCGCACGGTCGTCCGCAAGGCGTCGATGGCCGTGTTTCCCGTGACGTAGATGCGCTCTTTCGGCTTCCCTTCCTTCAGGAGGTTGTCCGCTGCCAGGCGCGTCGGCGCAAAGTGCAAATCCGCCAACACCCCTGTCAGTTGTCGGTTCATCTCCTCAGGAAATGGCGAGTATTTGTCATGCGTCCGCAACCCCGCCTCGACGTGGCCGATGTCCACCTGCTGATAGAAGGCGGCCAAACTGGCTACAAACGTGGTGGTTGTATCCCCATGAACCAGCACGATATCGGGCTGCACTTCTTGCAGGACCCCTTCGAGCAAATGCAGCGCCTTCGTCGAGATCGTCGTCAGCGTCTGGCGTGCTTCCATAATGTCGAGGTCGTAATCCGGAGTGATCTCAAATGCCTGCAGCACCTGATCCAACTGCTCCCGATGCTGAGCCGTGACACATACGGTCGTCGCAAAATCCTTTGCCCGTTTCAACTCCTGCACCAGTGGCGCCATCTTCACAGCCTCGGGCCGAGTGCCAAATACCGCCATGACCTTCTTCACCGCGAACCTCCTTTCACTTGTCTGTACCCCAACAAAGCGCGTCGCGCATATGACTTACAAAGTTCCAAAAATCCGATCTCCTGCATCGCCAAGGCCTGGCACAATATAGCCATGCTCGTTCAAGCGCTCATCCACCGCGATCGCATACAAGGCGACATCAGGATGCTGCTGACGCAACCGGGCGACCCCTTCCGGGGCTGCGATGATGGCGGCCAAGCTGATGTCGTCCGCGCCGCGCTGCTTGATCTTCGCCAGCGCCGCGCAGGCCGATCCACCCGTGGCCAGCATCGGGTCCAGCACAATGACGCGGCGACCGGGAAGATGGGCCGGAGTGTTGACGTAATACTCGACCGGCGTCAGCGAGTCGTGATCGCGATACATCCCGATGTGCCCAATCTCCGCTTCAGGGATCACCTGTAGCATCCCTTCCACCATGCCAAGGCCCGCGCGCAACACAGGCATCAGCACAGGCGTCGTGGCAAGCCGATGCCCAACCGTCTCCGTCAAAGGGGTTTGGACGGCGTACTCCACGACGGGCAAGTCCCGCGTGCACTCTACAGCTAAAAAGATCGCCAATTCATAAACAAGTCTCCGAAATGTCAGGACATCGGTGGCATGATCGCGCAAGCGGCTGAGCTTGGCGCGCGCCACGGGATGGGGGACACACTGCAGTTCATGCAAAATCAAACGCTCCTCACAATACCTCGTCCTTGGACATCCGGCTATAGTATAACAAACGCAATGGCTTTCGGGCTATAGACTGATCGGCAAAACGCACACACGAAGGCATGTGAAAGGTGTATAGTTTATAAACGAAATGTGCACATTGACTAGTTATGGCGGACGTTTTAATGCCTTTCTAACCTTTTTGTCCTACAATAGTGTCGTGGACACGTCCGCGCAAGGAGGAAAGACCATGCCGAAGCTAGACAGGGGGCTGATTCTTTCGGCGTCCTATGGTGAAGGTCACCAGCAGGCGGCATTGGCCGTGCAGGATGCTCTCATCGCGCAGTATCCGGGCATTGATGTCAAGATCATTGACTATTTACACACCGTTCATCCCATGTTGAACTCATTTGCCCGCTATTGTTACCTAAAGAGCGTCCGCTTTGCACCTGCACTGTATGGACTCTTTTACAAGGGCACCAGCCGCATCACCCCGCAGTCCTTGTTACAACGCCGACTCAATCACTTGGGCTTCGAAGATCTGGCCGAGTACCTCGACGCCTACCGTCCGACGATCGTGCTCTCCACCTTTCCAACGCCAGCAGGCGTCATGTCCCTGCTTCGCCAACGTGGATTGACGGACATCCCGGGCGCCACGGTGATCACGGATCACGCGATCCACAGTCAGTGGATTCACCCCTTTACGGACCATTACTTCGTCGGTTCCGATCACGTCCGCAAGGGTCTGATATTGAGGGGAGTATCCGACAAGCGAATTACGGTGACGGGCATCCCGATTCGCCCCGTCTTCTTTCAGGAAGTGAACAAGTCGACGTTGCGGGCAAAACTGGGGTTGGAAGACAACATCCCCACGTTGCTGGTCATGGGCGGCGCCTACGGTGTGCTGGGCGATATCGCGCAGATCTGTGAGGAGTTGTTCTGTTCGCCGCGTCGCATCCAAGTCCTCGTCGTGTGCGGCCGCAACCGACGCATGCGCACACAAGTAGAGCAACTCGCGCAGGACGCCACCAACCCCGTTTGGGTATACGGATTCAGTCGTGAGGTGCACGAGTTGATGGGCGTCTCTGATCTGGTGATCACGAAGGCTGGCGGGTTGACCATCAGCGAGGCGCTAGCCATGGAATTGCCGATGTTACTGTATCGTCCGATCCCTGGGCAAGAGACGCAAAACGCCTCCTTCCTCGTCAAGTCACGTGTCGCCGTCCTCGCACGCAATCGCAAAGAGGTGATCGCGCACGTGGAGCGACTCTTTCGCGATGATCAGTCACGACTTCGCCGCATGCGTGAGAGCACAAGGCTGATCCGTAAACTGTCTGCCGCGGACGACATCGCGGCAGAGCTCGCCAAAGTCGAGACGCCCGTCTCGGTACAGGAGCAATTGGCGGTGAGTGAGCACCTGTACGCTGGTCAGTCATGAGTTGGCTACCACCCAGTCTTCTAAAACCGCATGTCGGCGGTTCCCTGTTGATCCTGCTGGTCGTGGAGTTTGTGCGAAGCGCGCTCTTGTTGTCCGTTTTGCCGCTGATCGGCGTGACAGGGCTGGATCTGACGCCAGCTGCCATCGGTCTCGCGATCAGCGCCCACTACTTCTTCGACAACGTCCTGCGTTCCCCCATGGGGGCGTTGGCCGATCACATCGGCAGTCGCTTTTTGCTCTCATGTGGCCTCTTGGTGGCAGCCCTGGGGCTTTATGTCGTCGCGCAAGCGGACGGGCCCCTGGAACTCACGGCCGGAGCGGCCCTGATGGGCGTCGGTACATCACCGCTTTGGCCGAGCGTCATCAGCACCGTAACGGAGTCCGTTGACGAAGAACAAAAAGCCAGCGCGATGGGGTTCGTCTACATAGCTTGGCTGATCGGCGGCGGCGCCGGACCCGTCATCATCAACTTATTGCTCGGTGGCTCTGATCAGTTTGTCTTTACGCTGTTGACCGGTTTGGTGCTGGCTTCCGGCTTCGCTTCGCTGCTCCTGCGCCGACCGCCGCACCATCACCCGGCAAACGCCACCCACGCCATTCGCCATCCGCTCCTTTACCTGCGCGAGTTGGCAGATCAAGTGCGAGAGGTGCGGATCCTGTTTCCGGGAATGTTTGTCCAGACCTTTGCGATTGGCGTGATGATTCCGGTCTTAACGCCCTATGCGCGAGTGGTTTTGCATGTGACGCCGCAGATTCAGAGTCTCGGCATGGTGGTCGTCGGCGGCGTCACGGTGCTCTTGTTGCCGGTGATGGGAAAACTCGTTGACCGGGTTGGGGCGCGCCCCTTCTTGGCCGGTGGATTTCTTCTCACAGCGGGCACACTGACGCTGTTCACGCTGCAACGCAGCATTATCCCCGCGATCGGCGCACTCGCTCTGACTGGCCTGTCCTACGCGATGGTCCTGCCATCGTGGAACTCCGTCCTGGACCGTTCCATAGACCATCACAAGCGAGGCGTCATGTGGGGCGTATTTATGACTGTAGAAGGCATGGGCACCGCGGCCGGACCCGTGGTCGGCGGACGTCTGTGGCAGGCCGTCGGACCTCAGGCCCCCTTCTGGCTCAGCGCATCGGCGGTGGGTCTCATGGGAGCCCTCTACCTCTTCCTGCGCATCCCCGGGTTGCAAAAGCGGCACGCTCTGTCGTAAGCTGGCGCAAAACGATGACGCGCGCCGGTGGCGGGTGGCGGGTGGCGGGTGGCGGGTGGCGGTGGCCGATGACCGAAGGCGGTGGCGGTGGCGGGTGCCGGTGACGTCCACCGCT
>Ga0080006_1134617_pt1 | contig 10037 bp, 8 predicted proteins | sample RS3BMetagenome_FD_69209 | JGI IMG/M metagenome (GOLD analysis project Ga0080006, IMG submission 69209) | Ferric oxide microbial mat and aquatic microbial communities from Rainbow Spring, Yellowstone National Park, USA - RS3B (SPADES... ... | reverse complement strand
AGTCTTGTCGCGTTTGATTCGAGTTGTTCGTAAACTCCCTCGCCGGCCAATTGCTTCAACGTCGTCAATCCCGCGACCATCGCCAAAGGATTTCCCGACAAAGTTCCCGCTTGATAGACGGGTCCAATCGGTGCGATCTGCTCCATTATGTCGCGACGTCCCCCATAAGCGCCCACCGGCAATCCACCGCCGATGACTTTTCCAAGCGTAGTTAAATCCGGTTGGATGCCATATCGCGCTTGCGCTCCGCCGTAAGCAACTCGAAACCCCGTCATCACTTCGTCAAAAATGAAGAGTGAATCATAGCGACGAGTCAAGTTTCTTATGTTTTGCAAATAGCCCGGCAATGGCGGAATACATCCCATATTACCCGCCACAGGTTCAATGATCACCGCTGCTATCTCTTCACCTAAGCCATCGAAAACCGCCGTAAGCGCTTCAATGTCGTTATAAGGAACGATGATTGTGTTTGCCGCAACGTCTTTCGGGACGCCGGGACTATCCGGAAGACCCAACGTAGCAACGCCTGACCCCGCTTTTATGAGCAATGCGTCGGGATGACCATGGTAACATCCTTCGAATTTGACGATTTTCGTTCGTCCTGTATATCCGCGAGCAAGACGAATCACACTCATCGTCGCTTCTGTGCCTGAATTGACCATGCGAATCATTTCCATGCTCGGCATGATTTGATTGACAAGCGCAGCCATTTCCGTTTCCAACAATGTCGGTGCGCCAAAACTCGTTCCGCGCTGTGCGTAATCGACCAATTGTGCAACGACGGCCGGATTGGCGTGACCTAAAATCAATGGACCCCAAGAAAGCACATAGTCAATGTACCTGTTTCCATCAATATCAACGATTTTTGAGCCTGAGCCGCGCTCCATAAAGAGAGGATCCCCGCCTACCGCTTGAAAAGAGCGTACGGGACTGTTCACCCCACCGGGCATCCGTTCTCGCGCGTCTCGCATCGCTTGCTGGGAACGCTCGTAGCGATTGAATGTCGTCATCGTCATCCTCCTAGCCTTTAGAGCTCATTGGCCTCGTCTAGCCACCTCGCCACGTCTTTCGCGTGATATGTGATGACGATATCCGCACCCGCACGTTTGAAGCCGGTTAACATTTCAAGTACGATCGCTCGCTCGTCAATCCATCCGCGTTGCGCCGCAGCCTTAACCATGGAGTATTCCCCACTAACGTTATAAGCGACAAGCGGTACGTCGTACCTATCTGAAAGCGCGCGAATAATATCCATATAAGCCAAAGCGGGTTTGACCATCAACATGTCCGCGCCTTCCGCCAAGTCCGATTCCGCTTCTCGCATCGCCTCTCGGACATTGCCCGGATCCATTTGGTACGTCCGCCTGTCGCCGAACGATGGCGCTGAGTGCGCCGCTTCGCGAAATGGTCCATAAAAAGCGGACGCATATTTGACCGAATACGACAAGACAGGCACATCGTCGAAATCGTTTTTGTCGAGCAATTCGCGAATCGAGGCAACCCGCCCATCCATCATATCGGACGGGGCAACCACATCCGCCCCCGCAGCCGCATGCGAAAGCGCAGTGCGTGCTATCAATTCCAAACTATCATCATTCACAATTTTACCGTCGCGTACAATGCCGCAGTGTCCGAGCGGGTTATACTGACACAAACATACGTCCGTCACGACCAGCAGATCTGGATTCACTTCTTTCACAGCCCGTACTGCTTGCTGCACAATCCCCTCCGCAGCGTAAGCTTCCGAACTCATCTCGTCTTTATGTGCCGGTATTCCGAACAACAACACCGAGCGAATACCCAACTTGCTGACGGTCTCGACTTCGCGGCGCAACTCGTCGAGCGAAAGATGGTATGTACCTGGCATCGACGGAATTTCCTCCCGAATATCTGTGCCATCGACGGCAAACAAAGGCAACATCAAGTCGGTTTTGCGCAGAGCCGTTTCGCGAACCATCTCGCGCATCGCTTGGCTTCTGCGGAGACGGCGATGGCGGTCAAACGGAACATTCGTCACAGTCGTTACCCCCTTTTTTTATCGCAACGCACGATTAACTTCCGACTTCCTCAACGACGGCTTCAACAAGCGCGCTGATCGACGCTTCTTCGGCTATTCGATGCACCGAAAAACCCGCACCCTGTGCGGCGGAAGCCGTCGTTGGACCCATGCAAATTACTGAAACATTCGCAAGCAATTCGGCAATGTCTGTAGCCGACTCGGCATCGACACTGCGCAAGAAATTACGCACAGTGGATGCACTCGTAAACGTGATCGCGTCAACTTCCTTCTCAGCGAGCTGCCGAAGCATGACGCCTCGCGACGACGTCACAAAGCGATTAACATATACAACCGGATCCGCAACGTGCACCTCGCGACGCCGCAACTGATGCGCCCAGTCGGATTCAGCCAAATCGCCGCGTGGCCAAAGCACACGCTGTCCGGGGATAAGTTTGTCTTGCAGAAGTGGTATTAGCGCAGCCGATTTATACACATCGGGAACAACATCGGCACAGAGACCGCGCAATTCAAGCGCGGAAACCGTAGATCGACCGACGGCGGCAATATTCACGCCATAAAGCGTTCTCACATCTTTGCCCAGTTGACGCATGCGCGAAAAGGTTTGTTCAACAGCGTTTTGGCTGGTGAACACCAACCAATCATACGGCAAGTCATCCGTCATTGCCGCGTCGAAATTGGTCCAGTCATCCGGATCGGCAAGCTCAATGACCGGATATTCGAACGGTTCTCCGCCCAATTCCTCAATTTGACGAGCCAGTTCGCTCGACTGTGTCGTGGCGCGCGTAATAACGATTTGCTTCCCGAACAGTGGCTTTTTCTCAATCCAAGCCAACTGATCGCGCAGGCGCACGACCTCGCCGACAATAGTGACTGCGGGAGGTTGAAAATCGGCGGCGAGTACCTGTTCCACAATATCTTCAAGCGTTCCCGTAATCGTTTGTTGTTCCCTCCGAGTACCCCAACGAATGAGGGCGATCGGCGTTTGAGGGGTTCGTCCATTCGTTGTTAGCTGTCGAACAATTTCCGGCAGCTGCCCGACACCCATCAGAAACACCAATGTTCCAATACTCTCGGAAAGAGTCGACCAATTGATTTGCGTTTCTTTTTTCGAATCCTTTTGTGTTCCTTCGCCGTGACCTGTTATGACTGCAAAAGATTGTGAAAGGCCGCGATGAGTTACCGGAATTCCTGCGTAAGCAGGAACAGCGATGGCGGATGTAATGCCGGGAACGACTTCGAACTCGATTCCGTGCTGTACAAGCGTGGCTGCTTCTTCTCCGCCGCGGCCGAATACAAACGGATCCCCGCCTTTGAGCCGCGTAACAATTTTCCCGTCCAACGCTTCATCTACCAGCAATTGATTGATCTCGTCTTGTGCAAGCGTGTGATTGCCGGGTGATTTTCCAACATATACAAGTTTCGCATCATTTTTGACATACCGCAACAGCCTCGGCGAAACAAGCCGATCATAGACGACCACGTCTGCCCGTTCAAGACATTCGCGCCCGCGCAGCGTAATCAGTTTGGGATCCCCCGGACCAGCCCCCACGATAAACACTTTTCCACGCGCATTCAACGGTCGCCCACCTTCTCGCGAAACCGTTCCAAAATGCCACGGGCTCCTTGGTCCAACAAAAGCGCTGCGAGCTGACGCCCAAGCGCTTCCGGCGCCGCCCCATCCAGTGATTCTTTCAATATAACCGATCCATCCGGTTCCGCTACCATACCTACCAGCCGCAAGCCATGCTCATACGCAGAGGCGTAAGCCCCGATCGGCACTTGGCATCCACCGTTCAACGCGCCAAGGAACGCTCGCTCGGCAGCCACCGTGCGGGCCGTCGTTTCATCGTTCAACAATCCCACAATAGAGCGGGTCTCCAAGTCCTCGGAGCGACACTGAATCGCGAGCGCGCCTTGGGCCACTGCCGGAATTGACTGTTCGACGGATAGGCGCTCCGTAATCTGATCTTCCCAGCCCATTCGGATTAAGCCAGCGCAAGCCAGTACAATCGCGTCCATCTTTCCCTCACGCATTTTCTCCAACCGGCTGTCAATATTACCGCGCAGCGGTACAATCGTGAGATCCGAGCGCAGCCGCGCGAGTTGCGCGGTTCTCCGCAGGCTGCTCGTACCGATTCGCGCCTCCTGCGGCAATCCGCGCAAAGAAGCAGCACTGCGACTGATGAAAGCGTCTCTTGCGTCGACGCGCGCCGGTACCGAGGCAATAACCAATCCCTCTGGCATTTCTGCCGGCATATCTTTCATGCTGTGAACGGCAAAGTCGATTCGCCCGTCGAGTAGCGCCTGTTCAATTTCCTTGATGAACAGACCCTTTCCACCAATTTTAGACAATGTCAGATCAAGGATACGATCACCTTTCGTGGTAATCCCCTCAATGCATATATCTAAGTCCGGTACATACTCCGTCAGTTGATCGCATACCCAATGCGTCTGCGTCATAGCCAGTTGGCTACGCCGCGATCCGACAACCAGTCGCTTCATGTGTCAGCCGTCTCCTCCCCAATGATGCGTTCGATCAGCGCATCCGCCTCTCGAACGCGTTGTTCGCCGATCAAGCTTAGTACGTCAGAACGCGCGATGCGCCGCAAAATATTCGCTCGCTGCTCACCGGATAGCGACCCCTGCTTCAATCTGTCACGGACAGCGGCTAGCTTCTCCAAGTACGGCTCGTACTCGTCACCGAACAATGCCGTCAACTGCTCTTTCAACACCTTGGCTACAGCCGGACTGCTCCCGTCGGTTGAAAACGCGACGGTCAAATGACCTCGCCTGACAACCGACGGAACGATAAAAGAACTTGCATCGAGCCCATCGCACACGTTCACCCAGCAGCCACAAGCTTTGGCTTCAGACGCAACGCGTCGGTTTATGTCCGCCAGGTTCGTAGCGGCAAACGCGAGTTCAAAACCGTCGACATCGCCGACGGCAACCACACGATCGAGATATGTTACTTTTTGCTCTGTAATCCATTTGGCCAATTGCTCCGTCACTGTAGGACTGATCACGGTGACATGCGCACCTGCCGGGAGAAGATTTCCCACTTTTTGCGTAGCCACCTTGCCACCGCCGATGACAACGACGCGTACTCCTTCGAGGCGCACAAACAGTGGGTAATACTGCTCAGCCAAAATTCCCCCTCCTCAGTCCTGCATTTACCAGTGATGGAACGTTCTAAACAATGCACCGATTACAAAATAATTAAAAGCGACAAACGCAAACGACCCCACGTTCCACCATGCCATTCTTTGACCGAACCAGCCAAGTGCCACACGAACATAAAAATACATTCCGTAAATAATAAATAACACCACAGACGCCACCGGCTTCGGATCCATCAATAGAACATGTCCGTAACTTATTCTGTACCAAACAGCCCCCAAAATCATCGCCACCAACAAGAGCGGAAAACCGACGGCAACGAGTCGAAAAGACCATTGGTCAAGCCGGTCAAGCGCGGGAAAACGTCGGAGCGCACTGTTCGTGAATCGCTTCTTTTTAAGCATTGATTCTTCTACAAGATACATCACTGAAGCAATGAACGACAAAGAGAACGCCGCATAACTTAAAAAGGCGACCGCGATATGCATAATGAGTAGGTGCCCTTGCCCGGCAAGTTGAACATCTGGCGTCGCTTTGCGCGTAAACATGTCAAACACCAAAAACCCAAATCCGACAACATTGGCAAAAAAAGCAAACAAATCCATTCGTAACCAATAATTGATAATAAGTGCCAGCGTAATGAGCAACCAAGAAAAAAAGACAGTTGCTTCGAAGGTGGTGAACAATGGCACGTAGCCAAGTTTCCTTAGGCGATACACGAAAAAAATGGTCTGAAGGATCCAGACCCCGCTGAGCAAGACGAATGCAACGCGATTCACTGATTTACTATTATTGAGATAATCAATAAAGTAGAGCAGAACGCTGACTGCATAACAAGCCGTCATTGCGTCATACAACAAAATACTAGGTGTTGTCATGACTGCACCTCTTATGGCGTACCCATAGCTTGACCGATCCGTACGTCTCCCCAGACATTTTTGGAAGAGCGCGTCGATTCTGACGTCTTTTCAGCGCCTCGGTTTGAATGTTTTGCATCTTCACTTGCAGTAGCTTCCGTCAATACGCTAGTTTTTCGCAATCCTTCTGCCTCCAAGCCAAACAGTCGAGCGGCAATGGCCAACTGGACATTCGCATCGGATTCCCCAACAATCTCCTTTAATATATGGACAGGTTCACGCAGAAGTTGATTCACAATGCTCATTGTGTGTTTCTCAATAATTTTGCGCTCGCGCTCCGTCAGATCGGGAAGTTTATTGACTAAACTTTGCATGACAGACGATTGGACCTGCGAACCTTTTGCACGCAAGGCGGCGATCACGGGGACGGCGCCCTGTTCAGTGAACCATTGCTCAAAGGCGACGAGTTCTTCGCCCAGAACAAGCCTCGCTTTATCGGCTTCGCGCATCCGCTCTTCTACATTAACAGCCACGACACCTTCAAGATCATCGATGTCATACAAATAGACATTCCCCAGTCGAGCGATTGCGGGATCCAAATCTCGCGGCACAGCAATGTCGACAAGAAACAACGGCCGATTTCTCCGTTGCTTCATAACCTCGACGACCTGCGATCGCGTCACGACGTAATCCGCCGAGCCCGTCGAACTAATCACAATGTCCGCTTCCCGCAAGCCGATTTGAAGCAAATCCAACGGAAGCGCTTGTCCGTCAAAGTTTTTTGCCAATTCAACAGCGCGCTCATACGTTCGGTTCGTTACGAGCACGCGCTCCGCACCGCTCGCGCGCATATGCTTAGCCGTCAACTCGCTCATCTTGCCCGCACCAATAATTAAGACAGTTTTATCGCGCAATTGTTCAAAAATTCGCTTTGCCAACTGAACTGCCGCATAGCTCACTGAAACAGCGTGTTGAGATAATTCTGTCTCCGTGTGAGCACGCTTTGCAGCCGTGACTGCGCGGCGAAACAGGCTGTCCAATACGGTTCCAACCGAACCGGCATGCAGCCCTACCATATAAGCTTCCTTCACTTGGCCGAGAATTTGTGTTTCGCCGAGGATCATCGAGTCGAGTCCGGCTGCCACCTCAAACAAATGTCGCACAGCAGCTAGTCCCTTGTGCACATACAAATGTTCCACAAAAGCGGAAGTTTCCAATCCCGATAGCGAAGACAGAAAGTCGATCACGGACTGTTCGCCGAGAACCGCGTTATCGACTAACGCGATCGTTTCAATTCGATTACATGTGGACACGATGACGCATTCTTCCACACTTGGCGCACTTTTTAACCTATTGGACTGACGAGATAAGTCGTCAGGAGCAATACTCAATTTCTCTCTAATTTCGACAGGGCATGTTCGATGATTTAAACCGATAACAATAATGTTATGCATTAGGACAGTCACTCCTTGCGCATCCAGAAAAATACCGCGCACATGTATTATACCACCTTAGCTCTTTCATATCTCCGATGCAAGTTATGACATCTTTTTGCCGTGAATACTCGACAAATTACGCGTTTTTTCGGCAACAATCCAGTATAATGTCAAATGTATAGAACGGGGTGCGAATTCATTGACGGATCGAGAAGGAACAAAGCAGTTCGTACGTGGCACAGCTTTCCTAAGCTTGTCCGTACTCGTTTGTAAACTTTTGGGTATTTTCTACAATATCCCGTTACAACACATTATAGGCGATACAGGCGTGGGTCTCTATAATTTGGCGTATCCGATTTATACCATCTTTCTCACTCTCTCCACTGCGGGATTGCCTTTGGCGGTTTCAAAATTCGTAGCCGAACACAATGCCAAGGGTGATTATCGAACAAGTGAGCGATTGTTTCGCCTTGTGACTACACTGCTTACGCTTTCTGGTATTGCATTCGCTCTCCTGCTTTATGCGGGTGCTCCCCTCTATGTAAATCTTTTCTTGAACGGCAATAGGGATATGATTCCCATTGTTCGCGCAATCACACCCGCTTTGCTCATTTTTCCTGCAATGGCCACCTTGCGGGGTTATTTTCAAGGATGGCAATCAATGTCACCGACGGGAAACTCACAAATGGTCGAGCAAATTGTTCGCGTCGTCACTGTGCTTGGCGCAGCCATTTATATGATGGATGCCCATTATTCCATCGTTAACATTGCGGCAGTCGCGACTTTTGGCGCCTTTACGGGCGGAGTGGGCGGTCTTTTGGTGCTACTCGTTTATATTCGCAAGCAACGACAAAAGGTGCATCAACTTTTGCGCTCATCCGCCCGCCCGAGCGTACCCATGAAACCGCTAATGCGGCGTGTGCTTGCTTATGCATTGCCAATCAGTCTTGCTGCGCTTGTCGTTCCTCTGTTTAACCAAGTGGACGCGTCCACCGTGGAGGGATTGCTGAGAGCCGCCCATTTTTCTATCGAACAAACAGAAAAATTGTTCGGCATCTTGGGCGGCCGCGCATGGAAAATCATTGCAATCCCGGCCACCTTTTCTTCGACGATTGCATTGACAGTTATCCCGATGATTTCCGAATCACATGCCCGTCGTGATCTCTCGGAGTTGCGTCAACGCGCGTTTGTAGCCATTCGTCTGACGGTCTATGTGGCCGTTCCTTCAGCCGTCGGACTTGCCATTCTGGCCGGGCCCGTAGACACTCTGCTCTTTCGCAACGCCTTAGGCGCGGGAACGATTGCAATTTTGTCGATTTCAAACATTTTCAGTTCCTTGGAGTCCGTCAGTTCCGGCGCGCTTCAAGGACTTGGGAAAACATATCGTCCCGTCGTTAATTTGTTCATCGGGTTGGTTATCAAAATCATTCTGAATTTACTCATGATACCGCTATGGGGTATTGCCGGTGCCGCTATGGCCACGGTACTAAGTTATATTGTTGCTTCACAGCTCAATCTCGGAGCGATCCGAACGACTATTTCGGGTATTCGCCTACCAGCGAGCCGGCTGTGGACCGTTCCTATTCTCGGATCAGCGCTCATGTACATGGTGATCTGGCTTCTCGAACATACCGTTTTCCATGCCTATGCTTCGAGCCAATTTATCGGACACGCTGTCATCAACACACTCTTTCTCCTTCTCGCTGTCGGAATCGGTGGTTTTGTCTATGTCGGGGTACTTCTCATCACAGGCGCCGTCAATATAGACGAACTGCTTTCGTTCCCCAAAATTGGGCGGCTGTTTCGATTTATTTTGCGCAAATAAAAAACGCCTCAATCGAGGCGTTCCGCAATCAATTTCCAAAGTTCCTCTTTACCCGCCCCTGTTTCCGCTGAAGCGACAACGAGAGGTGCAAATAAACCCAATTTCCTTTGGAGCAAACTTACCTGCTTATTCAATTCGGATCGTGATTTTTTATCCGCCTTCGTCGCAACGATCAAAGCGGGCCGCCCGGCGTGCGCCAACCACTCCGCCATAACGATATCCTTATCCATCGGCGGGTGTCGCGAATCCACCAAGTGGATTGTCAAACGAAGCGGCTCGCGATGCAATATATAATCCTCACTGAACCGCGCCCATTTTTGTTTTTCCGAAAACGGCGCTCTCGCGTAACCATATCCCGGCAAGTCGACGAAATAAAATGCGTTGTTGATGTTGTAATAATTCATCGTCTGCGTGCGGCCCGGCGTCGATGATGTTCGAGCCAAGCCGCGTCGGTTGATCAGACAATTGATTAACGATGATTTTCCAACATTGGATCTTCCCACGAACGCAATTTCCGGTAACCCGCCATCGGGGTATTGAGTCGGCCCCACTGCGCTAATTGTAAATTCTGCGGTATTTACGATCATTGCGATTCACCTTTTGTGAACGCATTCTCCAATACATCATCCATATGGCTGACAAACAGGATCGTTAGCGCTTTGCGCACCGATTCCGGAATATCGCCCACATCCTTTTCGTTTTCACTCGGCAGTAAAACCGTCGTAATTCCCGCTCTGTGCGCACCCATACATTTTTCTTTGACGCCGCCGATCGGCAAC
>Ga0080006_1139646_pt1 | contig 10038 bp, 8 predicted proteins | sample RS3BMetagenome_FD_69209 | JGI IMG/M metagenome (GOLD analysis project Ga0080006, IMG submission 69209) | Ferric oxide microbial mat and aquatic microbial communities from Rainbow Spring, Yellowstone National Park, USA - RS3B (SPADES... ... | reverse complement strand
TGTCGAGTCGTTCACTCCGATAAGCAAGTTAATGATAGGTACTCCCACAGGAAGGGAGGTACCTTTCGATCTTCCTAGGGGCCAAGGACTGTTCTCGGCAGTAGTCAAGAGGGCTGACTTCGACGCAGCCTTGCTAGAACTAGCACTTCTGAAAGGAGCAGGCGTGTTGGAGAAGACAGCTCTGGAGAATCTCTGGCCAAGTCAGGATGGCCGCTCGGTTACGGTGAAGACGAGCGATGGAGAGCAGATCCAGACGTCCTACGTCATAGCTGCTGACGGTGCTCGATCACCGACCAGGCGACTGACCCTCGGTCCAGATGAACATGCATCCAAACTCTCTGCAAACCACAGTGACTACCACTGGCATGCATGTCGTCAATACTTCGAAGGAGTCAGTGAACATGCTTCCTCGGCAATGTGGATATGGCTAGACGAGGATCTACTACCGGGTTACGCTTGGCTTTTCCCTCTAGCAGGGCATCGCGCCAACGTTGGTTTAGGGGTACTACCTGCTCGTATACGAACGACCAATAGCACTGCCATGGGCTCCATTCTAAAAAGAGCTTTCTCCAGCCTATTCCAACGTCGCCATATCCAAGAGGTGCTCGGCAAAGAGGCGATGCCCTCTGGAAGAATGCTCTCCTGGCCGATACCGATCAGCAACTCTCTCGCTCGTCACTCCACTTGGAGAGGGAGGGTTCTCTTCATAGGAGACGCCGCCAGAACAGCAGACCCATTCAGTGGAGAAGGCATCGGACAAGCCATACGCTCCGGCGTGCTAGCGGCCACTGCAGTAGTACGGGCAGGTTGCGCTGCTGCCCCTCTAGCTGCTCATTACTATGAAAGATCATTCCAACTCTATTTCGGCGCAGACCACCACCTGGAAAGGGTTCTTTCCTCTATAATGGCACGTCCGCATCTAGCAAGGCCTGCTGTATCCCTTGTGACCCATGGCAACTGGACCCGCAGGAACTTCGCTAAATGGCTGATGGAAGCCTATCCTCGGGCTCAGTTGCTCGAGCCAGCTTTCTGGTACCGGGGAGCCATGACCTTACCCGGCGCCTATGCCGACTAGGGCATGTTCGATTGGCTCACTCTACAGATCGACTGGCTCCACGTCTATACGTAGTCTTCCTGAAGGACGAGGTACAAGAGCCAGAGCATCACATACCTCCTCTATCGTGGCAGCACTCACCCCAAATGCCTCTTCGCCGAGGGGAAAGGTCTGCACCGATGGGAACCCGTCCTTCCCTCGGAACTCGTTGATAGACTCGATGAACTCTCTAGCAGCCATGCCAGTTATCTTGGCCATAGGAGATGACAAGGGCATTCCTATCTCATCGAGCCAGGAAATTTCAGCTCGAGCAGCCAACCACGGATCGGCGTGTAGCAATGCCTTCACGACTTCATGGGTAGCCGATCTGGTTTGCAGTAATAACCTACCTCCTCTGGAGCGCGGTCCTACTGTCCTCGCTGCTCTAGCAAGCATAGCCATACTCTGTGAAATAGTTCTGAGCTTGGGATGAAGAATCTCCTGATCCAGGTCTAGGAGTATGACCAGCTTTGCTTTGGGTACTCTATAGAAGACCGCTTCAGTGCCTACAACCACTGGTGCAGTTGGAACCCATTTCGACTCCCCCGTCACCTGAGCGACTGGAACTCCGAGAAGAGCTTCCAGCTCTTCGCCCACCCTAGACACTCCCGGTTTGACCGTTTTGAGACGACTCGAACCACATCCAGCACATACCTGTGGCCTTGTGGTCTTACAGGAGGGACAGGTGAGTGTAGGAACCTCTGTTTCCTTAGAGGTTTGGATCAACACCCCGCCACACTCTTCACACCTGGCCACCTCGCCACAACGAGCGCATATAAGCAACTTCGCCTTGCCCTTCCTGTTGAGAACACAAACCACCGGCACGACACCACTAGGAAGTTGCTCGCGTAGTGTTCGGCGCATATAAAAAACGGCTTGCTCCGACAGAAGGCCGAGACGAGGATCGTCCTTTGAACGATCAACGACCTCTACAGCTGGCCATCCAGCGCGTTCTGTGGTACGGGAGGTAGTGATCAACTCCCCCAGTTTCATCACTGTCATGCTAGGACACGGGGAGATCATTACCATCAAAGCCTCATCCCTTTTCGCTCGTTCGGCGACGATCAGACGTGCATCAACTGTAGGCGTGCGTTCCTCTTTGTACGTATCGCTCTCTGCGTCGAACACCACTACAGCATCCAGCCTGGGACAGGGAGCCAGAGCTGCCGAGCGCGTCCCTACGACTATCCTCCCCCCACTAGCAGCCAGTGCCCATTGGTCAGGAAGTTCAGCCACTGGAAAGCCAGCTGCTCGCAGGTATGTCACTAGCCTAGCAACACGCTCCTTTGAAGGTGCCAACACCAAGATGCACCCTTCGGCAGCATCTCCTCTATCAACTTGCTGATGGCTCTCCTTGGACCTGCCCTTGCCCGCACGACGAAGAGAGAGGGCTATCTCTGTCAATAGGTCGAAACCATGGTAACCAGGGGCAAGACGGATCACAGCTCGTCCAGCTGCCACAGCGTCGACTGCCACAACCTCAGCGGAGGGCAGACGAGCCAGCCAGTCATCGGGCAGGTTGGGTAGTGCTTCGGTTGCTCCCCCGCCTTGGCTGCTCTCAGCATGAACATATTCGAGCCGAGAGGGAGATGGATGGTGCAACTGGTCCGTCCTTACGACAGAGGAGCTTTGTCTTGGGATGCTCTTCACGTTTCTAGGCGGCGAGGCTGTCTTGAGTAAACTTCGACGACGTCCAGCCCATCTCCACGCCGCCCACTTGGACAGTTCCACTACACTTGGCGGTGGTCCTACACCCACTACCTCAACTATGGGCTGTAGAGCAAAGGGTGGAGCAGAATCATTTCCCTCGGCAACAATCCATCCTTTGACCCGCCTACCATGCAAAGACACCCTTACGATAGATCCGACGGTTGCTACTTCGGTCAGAGAAGGTGGTACGAGGTAGGCGAAGTCTCTATCCAGAGCAGCTATGTCTGGAACAACCCAAACCCATCGCGAAAGTGAGGACTCAGAGAGGTGGCCGGTAAGTGCCTCGGACACCTCACTCAGAGATCGAGAGCCTTCTTCAACTCTTCTACTCGAGGCGTAGCCTCCCAAGTGAACTCCTTGTCTGAGCGTCCAAAATGGCCGTATGCAGCAGCACGCTTGTATATGGGTCGCTTCAGGTCGAGGTCGGATATGATGGCTGCTGGTCGTAGATCGAACAACTCGTTGATCGCCTTGGAGATGCGCTCGGGATCGACTACTTCGGTACCGAACGTCTCGAGGAGCAATGACACCGGACGCGCCACCCCTATAGCATACGCTACTTGAATCTCGCACCTCCTAGCAGCGCCAGCAGCAACTACATGCTTGGCCACCCATCTCGCTGCATAAGCTCCCGATCTATCAACCTTGGATGGATCTTTACCGGAAAATGCTCCACCCCCATGCCGAGCCATCCCTCCATAGGTGTCCACTATGATCTTTCTTCCGGTGAGACCGGTATCCGCGCTAGGTCCACCCTTCTCGAAACGACCAGTGGGATTTGCTAGCACCCTCAATGAACGTGTATCCAGATCGACCGGGAGAAGCGGAGTTATAACATGCTCACGAAGATCGGGAAGAAGTAGGGTCTCTATGTCTATTCCTGGCTTGTGCTGTGCAGAGATCAAAACGGTCTCCAAGGCTACCGGCCTATCTCCTTCATAGCGCACACTCACCTGAGTCTTCCCATCCGGACGAAGGTAGGGCAAGACACCTGCCTTTCTCACCTGAGACAACCTCTGGGCAAGCCGATGGCTGAGCCAGATAGGCAGAGGCATTAGATCGGGAGTTTCGTCACAGGCATAGCCGAACATCATTCCTTGATCCCCTGCTCCTTGAAGGTCCAAGGAGCCTCCATCGCTCCTGCCGGCCCTGGTCTCCCAGGCATGAGAGACTCCTTGGCTGATATCGGGGGATTGTTCATCCACTGAAACGGCCACACCACAACTATTGCCGTTGAATCCATAGTCGTCCCGGTCGTAACCTATGTCACAGATGGTCGAACGAACCAGCTTGGGTATGTCCACATAGGTTCTCGTGGTTATCTCGCCTGCGACCAAGACCAAGCCTGTAGTTAGCAACGTTTCGCACGCAACCCGAGAATCAGGATCCTCTGCGATCAACGCATCCAGAACAGCGTCGGATATCTGATCGGCCATTTTGTCCGGATGGCCTTCAGTGACCGACTCCGATGTAAAGGTATAGCTGCGTTTTGACATAATCTGCTCCTAGCTTGAGATATCCATGAATGAATTGCCTAGACCTCGATCCTTTTTGGATTGTCTATCTGCCAGCATACGGTGAACTACGTCCAGTACCACCTTGGCTATCTCGTCTTTACTGCTCAATGGCACAAATATTTCCTCTCCGGTGTTGGTCATGACTGTAACCTCGTTGGTGTCATGCTCAAAACCAACTCCTTGTTTGGTCACATCGTTGGCCACCATGACATCCACGCCTTTGGCTTCAAGTTTACGGGCAGCCCTATCTCGCACGTCAGATGTCTCTGCAGCAAATCCAACAAGTACTTTGTCGGGATACTCCCTCCCTAACCAACTCAATATGTCCGTAGTCGGTTCCAACTCCAAGAGAGGAACGCCCTCCTGCTTGTCCAGCTTGTTCGACCTTGGACGAGTCGGACGAAAGTCAGCTACAGCAGCAGCCATGATCACCACATCACTCCTCGGTATCAATGACCTCACTGCCTCCTCCATCTCTGCGGCAGTCTCCACCCGTACCACTTTGGCTACCTTGGGTGGCGGCAGGTTGGAGGCTGTGACCAAATACACCTCTGCTCCTCTGGCAGAAGCTTCTCTGGCTAGAGCGTAGCCTTGTTTTCCCGATGAACGGTTGGATATATATCTGACTGGATCGATAGGCTCCCGCGTACCACCTGCAGTCACAAGGACCCTGAACCCGCCCCATGGTTTGTCTTCGCTACGCGGAGCAAGAATCTTGACAACCTCGGCGATGATAGCTGGCACAGGGGCCAACCTCCCCATACCTACGTCCCCGCCAGCTAATTTCCCCTGCTCTGGTTCGATGATGTTGACTCCGCGATGACGCAATACCTCCAAGTTCTCCATAACGGCAGGATGATCCCACATCTCTGTGTGCATAGCTGGACATATCACTACAGGCTCATTAACCGCTAACAAAGGGGAGGTGAGCAAGTCGTCAGCGAATCCATGAGCATAACGAGCCAAGAAGCGCGCCGTAGCCGGAGCGATCAAGGCCAAATCCGCTCTGTGGCTCAGATGGACATGAGGAAGAGGATCTGGATCGTTCCACAGACTCACATGTGCTGGCTCAGATGCCAGAGCAGAAAAGGTAGTCTCTGTGACGAACCTAGTGGCTTCCTCGGTCAATATAGGTATGACGTAAGCTCCTAGGTTCATTAGCTCTCGGCACAGTTCCACTGCTTTGTAAGCAGCGATGCCACCGGTTACCCCTAGGATGACCCTCTTGCCCTCCAAAACCGATCGATCAGTCGAGTCCATCTATCCTGATTGATCCATAGAGAAGGGCATGAGTCGTAGGTATAGTGGTAGACACCGGTTAGCTAGCGTTTTGAGCTGGTCCCTTCACAGAATCTTTCCTCGTATATGTGATCTTGTCCGCCGCTATCTCCTCGAAAGCAATAGAGAGGGGTTTGCGCGACAATGACGCCACCTGAGGTGGCAATATATTGGAAAGACCCTCACCCAAGCGATTGAAGTAGGCATTGATCTGCCGAGCCCGTTTGGCTGCAAGAGTGACCAAAGTGAACTTTGAGTCAACTTTGTCCAACAAAACCTCGATAGGAGGTCTTCCCGCGAGCGTATCGTACTCTGACATGATACTCCTTGGCACATATAGACGGATCACCCGCCCGCAAAGGCGGGTGATCGTACTATACCCCAATCAAGCCTACATCTTATTCCTAAGACTTAGTAGTAACCTTGAGCAGGGCTTCTCTTTGATTGACGCCTAGACCCTGAAGGCGACGACTCTCACTTATGCCAATGGATGCCATGAGCTTCTTGGCCTTCACCTTGCCGATACCCGGCAGTGACTCCAACACGGAAACCACTCGCATCTTGCCAATGGCTTCGTCGGTGGAGGCCTGAGCAAGCACGGCATCCAGGGTGAGAGAACCGCCCTTTAGCCTTCCTTTGATCTCAGCGCGCTGTTTTCTAACTTCGGCTGCTTTCTCTAAAGCGGCCTGTCTTTGAGCTGGTGTTAATGCAGGGGGCAAAGCCATAGAATGCAAAGATAGCGCTAAACGCGACACTTTGCACTACTTTCCACTTTCAACACTCTCGACCGCAGCATATATCTTGGCTGCAACTCCTTCAGGATCATTTGACTCGGTAACATTTCGACCAATGACCAGCAAGTTTGCACCTGCAGCAATAGCCTGATCGGGTGTGGCAATTCTTTTTTGATCATGCCTATCCGTTCCCTCAAGACGAATGCCGGGGACCACTCTTATCAGACGCGGAGCTAGATCCTCGATCACGGCCAGATCAACTGCAGCTGCAACTACTCCCGCGCAACCGCTCTCCTCTGCCCAGTGCAGTCGTTCTCTCAATACCTCCGCCGATGCATCTGCCTCACTAGTGAGCACGGTTACTCCGATAAGCTTTCCATCGGTCAAACCAGCTCTTGCAACCCCGGCCTCGAAGCCCTCGAGAGCAGCCTGAAGCATGGCAACACCACCCGAGCAGTGCACAGTGAGATAGGAAGCCCCTAGGGAACCAATGACCTTTGCTGCACGGGCCACCGTGTTGGGAATGTCATGAAGCTTGAGATCTACGAATACCTCATAACCCTCCTCGAGCAAAGCAGCTACTGCGTTCGGACCTGCTGCGGAAAAAAGCTCTAAACCAACCTTGGCTATGCCAAAGTAGTTATTGAGACGACGAGCCATCGACACCGCCGTCGGAAGGTCGGGGAAGTCCAGTGCCAACGCCAACATTTCTTTGGGCCCTCTACCAGGCGCAGGTCGAGCATTCATCTTTGCTCCTCTCGTCTCCCATGGCTCGAACAGCTGAATCGTTCTCAGACGCCTCGAGCATATGTTTCATGGGCCACTCCCACTATCTCGGCAATACGATCGACACCATGAACGAGGCACCACTTCTCTACCTCGTTCAACACCTTGATAGTTGCTCGCGGATCCAAGAAGTTGGCCGTGCCAACTTGGATGGCACTAGCTCCTGCCATCATCAGCTCTATAGCATCTCTGCCATCCATGACTCCTCCTACTCCTATGATTGGAACCTCTGGCAGGGCTTGATGACAGTCGTACACCGACCGTACCGCTACAGGATGAATAGGCGGACCAGACAGTCCTCCACCTTTGCCTCCCAGCACCGGACGACGTTTCTCCAGATCGATCTTCATGCCCAGTACCGTATTGATCAATGTAAGCGCATCTGCACCAGCTTCAGTCGCGGCAAGTGCGATATCGACCAGATTGGGCACATTTGGACTGAGCTTCACCCACATGGGAAGGGGACAGGTTCGCACTGCAGAGACTACTTCGGCAGTAGCTACGGCTGAATGAGCAAACATGCTATTTCGATCTTCAACGTTTGGGCAACTCACGTTGACCTCTAGGGCTACCAGGCCATCCAGAGGGTCGGTCAAGAGTTGAGCTGCTTCGGCAAATTCGGTTACGGTCCGGCCCCATATGCTGAGCACTACCCGTGCTCCGGTTTTGTAGAGTGCAGGCAGATAATGATCGATCCACGTCTCCAGGGATGGCCCTTCCAGGCCAACGCTGTTGAGAAGTCCTTGCCCAACAGGTGCCAACCTAGGTGCTGGATTCCCTGGCCAAGCCTCGACACGAAGCGACTTGACCACCACGGCTCCCAACCGAGCGAGCTCTACATACTCACCGAGCTCAGTTCCGTATCCTGCTGTGCCCGCAGCTGTAAGTATCGGGTTGGGCAGTACGAGACTGCCTACTCGAGAGGTGAGATCGACCGAACCACCAACCTTTACCGCCTTTGATCTCCTCGCTGCCTTTGATCTCCTCTCCATCATCGAATAGGGACGATGCTGGCTGGTCAAATTTCTCTACCGCCTTTGATCTCCTCTCCGTCAGAGTCTCTGTCAGAGTCGTGGTGGTAGTCTTGCAGGGCTCGTACGGATAGGCCGTGCTTCCTCCAGTCTTCGATACCTTCAGCAGCCGCACGAGCAGCTGCAAGGGTGGTCAGACAAGGGACGCGATGAGTTTGAGCGGCGCTGCGGATTCGCAGGCCATCTGCTCTTGCTCCTCTTCCTTGAGGGGTATTTACCACCAAGTGAACCTTCCCAGAGCCGATCAGCTCTACCGCATCGAGGTAGTCCTCTCTCTGAACCTCAGAGGTGGTCTCGGTCACCTTGGCCACTACCGCATCCACCGGTATACCCGCTTGGCTCAAGTATCTAGCAGTTCCAACAGTGGCCACCAAGCCAAATCCAAGTTGTCTGAAGTAGCGAGCGACTTCCATGCCGGCTTTCTTGTCTCTGTCGGCCAACGAAAAGAACACCGTGCCACTCTCAGGAAGCCGATTACCAGCAGCCATCTGGCTCTTCGCAAAGGCAAGCCCAAAGGTCGAATCAATGCCCATTACCTCTCCGGTAGAGCGCATCTCTGGACCTAGCAGCGAATCCACCTCTGGGAAACGACTGAAAGGCAGAACTGCCTCTTTTACGCTCACGTGGTTCAAGCCCCTCTTGGTGGGTAATAACCCTTCAGCACGAAGCTCTGCCAAAGTAGCACCAACGATTACTCTAGCTGCCACCTTGGCAACTGGCACCCCAGTTGCTTTGGCTACAAACGGTATGGTACGACTGGCTCGGGGGTTGGCCTCGATAACGAAGACGACGCCATCCTTGACTGCATACTGTACATTGATAGGCCCTTTCACCGAGAGAGCATTGGCAATGAGTCGCGTATAGTCTTCAATGGTCTCCACGATCTTCTTCGACAAAGTAGCTGGCGGCAGCATACATGCTGAATCGCCGGAATGAATGCCTGCCTCCTCTACGTGCTCCATCACGCCTGCTATGAAGATCTCGCCGGTACGATCCCTGACAGCATCTACATCTACCTCTATGGCGTCTTCCAAGAAATGATCGATCAGCGCTGGACGCTCTGCGGCCAATCCACCCTCTCTCCCCAAGGCACCAAAACTTGTGGTCTCACCGTCCTCCCCTTGTACGAATCCACCCAACTGCTTGATGGCTGCACGCAATCCTTGCTCATCGTAGACAATTTGCATGGCCCTACCACCCAGAACGTAGCTGGGGCGGACAAGGACTGGATAGCCGATAGCCTCGACCGCTGACAAGGCCTCATCTATGCTCGCCACGGCTGCACCAGGAGGTTGAGGAATTCCAAGATCAGCGCAGAGGTCTGCCCATCTCCGACGATCCTCGGCAATGTCAATGGACTCAGGACTCGTTCCTAGCACCATGCTTTTCGGTAGCACGGACGCAAGTTTCAAAGGAGTTTGTCCGCCTAAGCTGACTATGACTCCTATCACGGAGCCGCTGTCTCTGCTTGCTTGCATCTCGGCTTCAATAATGGAGAGTACGTTCTCGGAGACTATCGGCTCGAAGTAGAGGCGATCGCTAGAGTCATAGTCAGTTGATACCGTCTCAGGGTTGCAGTTGATCATGACCGTCTCATAGCCAGCCTGGGACAAGGCCATGCTCGCATGCACACAGCAGTAGTCGAACTCTATGCCTTGGCCTATGCGATTTGGACCAGCACCAAGTACTATAACTCGAGGTCGGGAACTAGGACGAATCTCGTCTTCGTCCTCGTAGGTAGAGAAATGATACGGCGTATGCGCCTCGAACTCGCCAGCACAAGTATCAACGGTCTTGAAGGTGGGCAACACGGAGCGGCTCGAACGAGCTGATCTCACCTGTTCTTCCTCGACTCCGAGCAGCCAGGCCAGCTGGGCATCGGCGAAACC
>Ga0080006_1157967_pt1 | contig 10041 bp, 9 predicted proteins | sample RS3BMetagenome_FD_69209 | JGI IMG/M metagenome (GOLD analysis project Ga0080006, IMG submission 69209) | Ferric oxide microbial mat and aquatic microbial communities from Rainbow Spring, Yellowstone National Park, USA - RS3B (SPADES... ... | reverse complement strand
CGAGACGGTTCTACGTGGGCGCCCTCGGGTTCACGGAGGTCCGGACACTGCGACCCCCTGACGGTGTGTGCAGCACCCTGCTGCGGGTCCCGCCGCCCGTCGTCCTCACCGCCGTCTACCTGCACCGTGGCGACTTCACCCTGGAGCTGCTCCACTTCGGGCGGCCCGGGAACCCCGCCGCCCGGGACCGGCCCATGACCGAGCCGGGCCTCACCCACCTGTCGCTCGCCACCGACGATCTGGCCGGCACCCTCGCCGCCGTCACCGAGCTCGGTGGGGAGGTGCTGGTCGACACGGACGTCGGTGCGGCCGTGATGGTCCGCGACCCCGACGGACAGCTGCTCGAGCTGCTGGCGTCGCGGGTGGCCTGACCGGCGGTGGCCGCTGACCGCACCGGCCCCTCACCGGGGGCGCCGGCCGGGACGACGGGCGACGTCCGGGACGACCCCGACGTCGAGACCGTCGCCCGGTTGCTGGAGCGACGGTCGGAGGACGACCGCCCGGCACTGGAATTCGAGGAGGAGCAGTGGTCGTGGCGGCAGGTGGTGGCCGAGGCCCGGGCCCGGGCCGGCCTGTTGAACCGGTACCAGGAGGACGGTCAGGTCCACCTGGGTGTCCTGCTCGACAACACGGCGGAATACGTCTTCCTCCTGGCCGGCGCGGCACTGGCCGGAGCCACCGTCGTGGGACTGAACCCCACGCGTCGGGGCGAGGAACTGGCCCGGGACGTGCGCTCCACCGACTGCACGCTCGTGGTCACCCATACCGGGCACCTGACGCTGCTGGACGGGCTCGACCTGGGCACGGCTGAGGACCGGGTCCTCGCCACCGACACCGACGCCTACCGGGTCCTCGTCGACGACGGCGCACGGTCGACCGCGACCACCCCGCTCCCGACGCCGACACCCGACGACCTCTACCTGCTGGTGTTCACCTCGGGGTCCACCGGCTCCCCCAAGGCGGTCCGCATGTCCCAGGGGCGCGCCACCCGGGCCGCACTGCACATGCCGTTCCAGCCGGACGACGTCCTGTACTCGGCCATGCCGCTGTTCCATGGCAACGCACTCTCCTCCTCGCTGTTCCCCTGGATGGCCAGCGGTGCCAGGCTGGCCCTGCGCAGGCGCTTCTCGGCATCGGGATTCCTCCCCGATGTCCGCCGGCACGGGGCCACGTTCATGAACACCGTCGGCCGGGCCGTGGCCCACATCCTGGCCACCGACCCGACCCCACACGACCGCGATCACCGGCTCAAGTACGTCCTCGGCCCCGAGACCTCCGCGACCGACAAGGCCGAGTTCACACTGCGCTTCGGCGTCCCGCTGATCGAGGGGTACGGGTCGAGCGAGGGGGCGATCGTGCTCCACCCCGTCGGCGACGGACGTCCCGGTGCACTGGGGCGCCTACCCAGGGGAGCCGAGGCCAAGGTCGTCGACCCGGCCACGGGCGAGGAACGGGAGATCGCCGTCCTCGATGCCCACGGGCGGCTCACCACCCCCGCCGAGGCGATCGGCGAGCTGATCGGGCGGTCCCCGCACTCGGCGTTCGAGGGCTACTACAAGAACCCCGAGGCCGAGGCCGAGCGCATCCGCGACGGCTGGTACTGGTCGGGCGACCTGGCGTACCGGGACCCGGACGGCATCTTCTACTTCGCCGGGCGCTCGGGCGACTGGCTCCGGGTCGACAGCGAGAACTTCACGGCGGCGCCGATCGAGCGGATCCTCGGCCGGTATCCCGGTCAGCGGGGGGTCGCCGTGTACGCCGTCCCCGATGCCCGTACCGGCGACCAGGTCATGGCCGCGCTCGAGGCCGACGACCCCGAGCGGTTCGACCCGGTGGCCTTCGCCGCGTTCCTCGACGACCAGCCCGACCTCGGGACCAAGTGGGCGCCGCGGTACCTGCGGATCGTGGACGCCCTTCCGGTGACCGGGACGGACAAGGTGGACAAGGCACCGCTGCGCGCCGAGCAGTGGTCGGCACCCGACCCCTACTGGGTGCGGCGGGACCGGTCGTCGACCTACACCAGGATGTCCCCCGGTGACATGGAGACGCTCCGGGCCGGGTTCGCGGCCAACGGACGGGAGGGACTGCTGGCCGGCTGACGGCCGGCGGGGGAATCACCCGCCCAGGACGACCGGCAGCGTCCGGGCCCCGTTCACCAGGGTCGAGCTGGTATCGGTCGGCTCGCCGACCAGGCGGTCCGGGGATGGCGGGCCAGCAGCTCCTCGAAGAAGACGCGGGCCTCCGGCCGGGCCAGGCTGGACCCCGGGCAGACGTGCTCGCCGAACCCGAAGGCCAGGTGCGGCGCCGCGGTCCGGCGCCCGACGTCGGACCGCCCGGCGTCGGGCGTCCGACCACTGTCGGCGTCGCGCAGCGGGTCGTTGACGAGCACATCCCGCCCGGACACGAACCGCTCCGGGTCACGGCTCACCTCCCGGACGTCCTCGTACCGGCTGAGCACCACCGGGCCGTCTCCCGTCGGGTGCACCGGCGCCTACCGGCGCAGCCAGGCCAGGACGTCGCGGTGGTCGGGCCGGAGATAGGAGCCGGGTGTCCCCAGCCTGATGTCCGGTCCGACCCCGTCCCCCCGCTCCCCCGTCCCGGCCACGGTCCACCTCCCCGGTGGCCCACCACGTCACCCAGGCGGTCGGTCCCGAACCCTCCCACCGCCGCGGGTCCGGGTCCCCGGCCGAGCGAGTGGTTTACACTCCGCCCCCGATGGAGTCCGCGCCCGCGTCACCTGCACCCCACCTCGGCGCCCGGGCCGCCGACCACCCGGACCGCCCCGCCGTGGTGATGGCGGGATCGGGCGACGTCACCACCTACGGCCAGCTCGACGAGCGCTCGAACCGGCTGGCCCACACCTTCCGGCGGGCCGGACTGCGGGTCGGTGACCATGTCGCCCTGATGATGGCCAACGGCTCAGCGTTCCTGGAGGCGGCATGGGCGGCACAGCGGGCCGGGCTCTACTACACCGCCCTCAATTCCCACCTCCGCCGGGAGGAAGCCCAGTACATCCTGGACGACTGTGGCGCCCGCGCGCTGGTGATCACGTCCGGCCTGGCCGAGGTGGCAGCATCGCTGGATCTGGGCGCCGTCCCGTTGCGCATCGCCGCCGGTGGTGACGTCCCCGGGTTCACGTCCTTCGAGGAGGCGCTGGCCACGGGCCCCCCCACCGCCCTCGACGACGAGGCCGAGGGACGGGAGATGCTCTACTCCTCGGGCACCACCGGGGTACCCAAAGGCGTGCGCAAGCCGCTCGGCGTCACCGTTCCCGGCGATCCCCGGGCCCCCTCGGTGGTCATCGCCCTGGGGATCGGCGCCATGGGGATCTCCGGGTCGTCCGTCTACCTCTCCCCCGCACCGCTCTACCACTCGGCGCCGCTGGTCTACACCATGGCCATGCACCGGCTCGGGGCAACCGCCGTCGTCATGGAGTCCTTCGACGCCGCCGGGTGCCTCGAGGCCATCGGACGGTACCGGGTGACCCACGCCCAGTTCGTTCCCACCATGTTCACCCGCATGCTGCGCCTGCCCGAGGAGCAGCGCCTCAGGTACGACGTGTCCAGCCTGCGTTACGTCGTCCATGCCGCGGCACCGTGCCCGGTGCCGGTCAAGCACCGGATGCTCGAGTGGTGGGGGCCGATCATCTACGAGTACTACGCCGGCACCGAGGACCTCGGCTCGTCCTTCATCACTCCGCTCGAATGGCTCGAGCACCCCGGGTCGGTCGGGCGCCCGCGCGACGAGCTGCACATCGTGGGCGAGGACGGCGAGGAGCTGCCCGCAGGCGAGGCGGGCACCATCTACTTCGCGGGGGGCCACGACTTCGAGTACCACAACGACCCCGACAAGACGGCGTCGGTCCGCGACCGTCACGGATGGCGGACGCTCGGCGACGTCGGCTATGTCGACGGGGACGGCTACCTCTACCTGACCGACCGGTCCGCCGACATGATCGTGTCGGGCGGAGTGAACATCTACCCGCGGGAAGCCGAGCAGGTGCTGCTGGCCCACCCCGCAGTACTGGACGCGGCCGTGTTCGGGATCCCCGATGAGGAGATGGGCGAGTCGGTCAAGGGGGTCGTCCAGCTCGCCGACCCGGTCGGCGAGGCCGACAACGCCGGACCGGTCGGCGAGGCCGACCTGCTCGACTGGTGCCGCCAGCACCTGGCCGGTTACAAGACGCCGCGGTCGATCGACGTCGTGGACTCGCTGCCGCGGGACCCGAGCGGAAAGCTGTTCAAGCGGCTCCTCAAAGAGCCGTACTGGGAGGGCCACGCCTCACGCATCGTCTGACCCCCGTCGACGCACCCGGCCGGCCACCGGCACCCGGCCCAGGACCCGTTCGGTGTGGGCCTCGACCACGTCCAGGGTGTCGCCTGTCGACGGCACCACCCAGCGTCCCCCGATGAACAGGCGGCCCACGTCACGGACGGCCGCCACGCCGGTCACCGTGGCAGCCCCAGGATCCGCTCGCCGATGATCGTGCGCTGGACCTCCGAGGTTCCCCCGGCGATGGGGGCGGCTTTGCTCCAGAGCCAGTGCCGCTGCCACCGCCCACCGTCCGGGTTCCCGTCGGCCGATCCCCACAGGGGGGCGGCGTCGCCGACCACGGCGAGCCCGGCGTCGGACAGGGACTGGGTCATGTCGGTCCAGGCCAGCTTGACTACCGACGATTCGGGCCCGGGCTCCTCGCCCCGGGCCAGACGGGTCATGGTCCGCCAGTTGTGGAGCCGCAGGACCCGGAGCTTCACGTAGGCGTCGACCAGCCGGTCTGCCACCAACGGGTCGTCCAGCACCCCCGTGGCCTCGGCCAGGTCGAGCAGCTGCCCGAGGTACACCTCGTGGACCACCTGCTCCTTGAACGGGAAGGTGGTGCCCCGTTCATGGGCCAGGGTGGTGTTGGCCACCGTCCATCCCTGGTGCACGCCGCCGATCAGCTGGTCGTCGGGCACGAAGACCTCATCGAGGAAGACCTCGTTGAACTCGGCCTCTCCGGTCATGGTGACGAGCGGCCGGACCTCGACACCGGCCGCCGTCATGTCCACCGCCACACAGGAGATCCCCCGGTGGCGCGGGGCGTCCGGATCGGTGCGCACCAGGGCGATCCCCCAGCGGGAGTACTGGGCGAAGCTCGTCCACACCTTCTGGCCCTCGACGACCCACCCGCCATCGGTGGCCACGGCACGGGTGGTGAGGGACGCCAGGTCCGATCCCGCACCGGGCTCGCTGTACAGCTGGCACCAGATCTCACCTGCGTCGAGGATGGCGGGCAGCCAGCGTCGGCGCTGGTCGTCGTTCCCGTGGGCCAGCAGGGTGGGACCGACCAGGTTGACCCCGGTCCGGTTGACCGGCTGTGGGGCACGTGACCGGGCGTACTCGATGTTGAACAGCGCAACCTCCACGGGCGACGCGCCCCGGCCGCCGAACGCCGTCGGCCAGTGGATGCCGACCCACCGGTCAGCGGCCAGCCGGGCCTGCCAGCGCCGCCCCCACGAGAACTCCTCGTCGAAATCACCGAACACGGGCGCGGGCTCGACGTTCGCCTCCAGCCAGCCGCGCAGCTCGTCGCGGAAACGGCTCGACTCCTCGGACAGGGAGAGGTTCATCGACCCCCGTTGTAGTGCAAACCGGTGCGGTCCGCCGACGGATCGACGGGCTGCGTGCCATACTCGCCCGAGGAATGCACCGTTCCGGGGGATGGGGTGGTGCGGGGATCCGGGAGGTGGGGTGTGACGATCCCCACCGCGGTGGAGGCCGACCCGGTAGCCGCGGTGCCCGCCCCGGTTCGCGCAGTCCGACACCCCACCCCCGCGCGAAGAGGAGCCCCGCATGCCCGCCACCACACCGACGGGCGAGTCCCGACTGCTGATCGACGGCGCCCTGGTCGACGCCGCCGAGGGCGGCCGCTTCGACAACGTGAACCCGGCGACCGAGGAGGTGCTCGGCCAGACCGCTGACGCCACCGCCGTCGACATGGACCGGGCGATCGTGGCAGCCCGGCGGGCCTTCGACGACACGACGTGGTCCACCGACCGGGCATTCCGACAGCGGTGCCTGCGCCAGCTCCACGAGGCCATCGTCGGTGAACAGGAGCAGCTGCGGGCCGAGCTGGTGGCCGAGGTGGGTTGCCCGGTCATGACGACCTACCTGGCCCAGCTCGACGCCCCCCTGGCCGAGGGGCTGCTGTGGCCGGCCGACTACATCGACTCGTTCGAGTGGGAACGCGAGCTCCCCGACATCGAGGCCTTCGGGGTCCCCAGCCGGCAGCGGGTGGTCAAGGAGCCGGTGGGCGTGGTGGGCGCCATCGTCCCCTGGAACTACCCGTTCGAGATCACCATCGGCAAGGTCGGCCAGGCCTTGGCCACGGGCAACACCATGGTGATCAAGCCGGCGCCCGACACGCCGTGGAACGCCACCCGGATCGGCCGGCTCGTCGCCGAGTGGACCGACATCCCGCCCGGGGTGGTCAACGTGGTGGCCTCGTCCGACCATCTGGTCGGCGAGCAGCTGGTCACCGACCCCCGGGTCGACCTGATCTCCTTCACCGGTTCCACCGCCACCGGCAGGCGGATCATGGCCGCCGGCGCCCCGACCCTCAAGCGCCTCTTCCTCGAATTGGGTGGCAAGTCGGCCGACATCATCCTGGACGACGGCGACGTCGAGTCCAAGATGGCCATGCTGGGCTTCATGTGCCTGCACGCCGGCCAGGGATGCGCCATGCTGACCCGCACCCTGGTCCACGAGTCGCGCTACGACGAGGCCGTGGAGATCGCGGCCGCCGCGGTGGCCGGCGTCACCTACGGCGACCCCACCGACGGAGGCAACATCATGGGTCCGGTCATCAACGCCCGCCAACGCGAGCGGGTGTTGGGGTACATCGAGTCCGGCGTGGCCGACGGTGCCCGGCTGGTGACCGGCGGTGGGCGCCCCGCCCACCTGGACAAGGGGTGGTTCGTCGAGCCCACGCTGTTCGCCGACGTCGACAACTCGATGCGCATCGCCCGTGAGGAGATCTTCGGCCCGGTCCTGGTCCTCATCCCCTTCCGCGACGACGAGGACGCCGTGCGGATCGCCAACGACAGCGAGTACGGCCTGTCCGGCGGGGTCACCTCGGCATCGGAGGAACGGGCCCTGTCGGTGGCCAGGAGGATCCGATCCGGGACGGTCATGGTCAACGGGGGCATCTACTACCACGCCGGTTCGCCGTTCGGGGGCTACAAGAGCAGCGGCATCGGGCGCCAGAACGGCCGGGAGGGATTCGAGCAGCACCTCGAGACCAAGACCATCGCCGTCGGCAAGTGATCGACGCCGCAGCCGACTCCGATGACGGGCGGCTCGCGTCCCGGGCCCGGGTCCGTGACGCGCACGACCGGGTGCTCGCCACCGGTGGCCACCTCCTGCAGCAGCTCGAGATGCAGGACGTCGAGGTGGCCGGGGCCGACCTCGCCGTCGAGCTGACCGTCGACCACCGGGTCACCAACCCCCGCGGTGCGCTCCAGGGAGGGCTCCTGGCGACCCTGGTCGACATCGTGGCCGGTCGGGCCGTCCTCGCCGGGGGCCCGCTGGACGGGGTGGCGACCTCGGACCTCTCCGTCCGCTTCCTGAGGGCCGTGACCGTGGGTCCGGCGCGGGCCGTGGCCACCGTGGTCCACCGGGGGAACCACTCGGCCGTCGTGACGGTGGACGTCCTCGACCTCGGGACCGACTCACTGTGCGCGGTCGCCACCGCCGCGTTCGCCGTCACCCCGGCGCCCGCGGACCGGGTGCCCTAGATTCCCACCCGGGGGCCCCGGGACGGCCGATGCCGCCTCCCGCCCCGCAGCGCCCGGCCGGCCGGTTGGCGGCCCCGACACCCAAGGAGCAGGCATGTCTGAAGAGTTCGTGGAGTACGAGACCCTCGACGAGGGCCGCATCGCCAGGATCATGCTGAACCGGCCCGAGGCCCGCAACGCCCAGAACCGCGGCCTCCTCGTCGAGCTCGACGAGGCGTTCCTGCGGGCCGAGGCCGACGACGCGGTGCGGGTCGTCATCCTGGGCGGCATGGGCCCGATGTTCTCGGCCGGGCACGACATGGGCTCCAAGGTGGCCATGGCCGAGTGGAGCTCCGACAACCCCCACCCGACCAGGCTGGTGAACGGGGGCACCCGCGGCGGGGCCGAGCAGCGGATGCTCCAGGAGTGGCATTACTACTTCGAGAACACCCGCCGGTGGCGCAACCTCCGCAAGATCACCATCGCCCAGGTGCACGGCACGGTGTTCGCCGCCGGACTCATGCTGATGTGGGCGTGCGACCTGATCGTGGCCGCCGACGACGTCTCCTTCGCGGACGTGGTTGGCACCCGCCTCGGCATGTGCGGCGTCGAGTACTTCGCCCACCCGTGGGAGTTCGGTCCCCGCAAGACGAAGGAGCTGATGCTCACCGGGGACTCGCTCGACGTCGACGAGGCCCACCGACTGGGCATGGTGTCCAAGGTCTTCCCGGCCGACGAGCTCGCCGACAGGACGCTGGAGTTCGCCCGGCGCATCGCCGACCTCCCGACCATGACGGCGCTGCTCATCAAGGAATCCGTCAACCAGACGGTCGACAACATGGGCTTCTACAACTCGCTCAACGCCTGCTTCACCCTCCACGAGTTGAACCACGCCCACTGGGCCGAGGTTCACGAAGGCGGGATGCCCATCGCCACGGTCGAGGACGGTATCGCCGACTGGCGCTCGGCTCCACCGGTGAAGCCGGCCCTCAGGTCGGAGCCCTGACCGGTCCGGCCGACGACCCGGTGGCGGTCCCGACGACCCGGCCGGGTCAGTCGGAGGAAGGCAACGCCTTCGCCGTCTTGAGTTCGAGCAGGCGCCCGTCGACGGCCAGCGAGCCGGCACCCGGTTTGACACAGAGGATCTCGACACCGGACGCCCCGTCGACGTAGCGCTTGCCCAGCAGCGTCCCGCCGGCGAGGCCCTCGACCATCCGGGCGCTCCCGTCGACGGGAGCGTCGAGCGGAACCACGGCCACCCCTCCGCAGGAGAGGTCGCCACCCTCTCCGACCTTGACCACGACGACCTCGGTCTCGCACACCTGGCTGCGGAACCGGCTCCCCGGCTTCAACTCCACGATGAACCTCCCTCGGCGTCCGTCGTCCGGTCCCGGCATCCTGTCACGCCCGGAACGCCCGCGCCGCGGCGCCCGGGCCACCCCGTGGACCGCCGGGGCGCCACGGCGCTCCCTTGAGGCACCAGGTGGCTGGTGATAACGTCGTTCTCACCACAGGAGATGCATCGTCCGGAGAACCGGGCGCGCCGCTCGGGCGTGCCGGCGACCGGTCGGGCGCGGACGACAGCACCAAGGGGGAACACCGTGCCATCGCGAGACCTCGACTTCCCGATCTTCGACGCCGACAACCACATGTACGAGACCGAGGAGGCGCTCACCAGGTTCCTCCCCAAGCAGTACGCCAAGGCCATCGAGTACATCGACATCAAGGGGCGCACCAAGATCGTGGTGCGGGGCACCATCAGCGAGTACATCCCCAACCCCACGTTCGCCGTGGTCGCCGCCCCCGGTGCCCAGGAGGAGTACTACCGTCACGGCAACCCGGACGGAAAGTCCTATCGGGAACTCATCGGCGATCCCATCAAGAGCCTGCCGGCCTTCCGCGAGCCGGCGCCCCGGCTCGCCGTCATGGACGAGCTGGGCATCGACCGGGCGCTGATGTTCCCCACCCTGGCCAGTCTCATCGAGGAGCGCCTGAAGGACGACCCCGAACTGATCCAGGTCATCGTCCATTCCCTCAACCAGTGGATGTACGAGACCTGGCAGTTCGACTACGAGGGCCGCATCTTCGCCACCCCGGTCATCTTCATGGGGCTGGTGGACAAGGCCCTCGAGGAGCTCGAGTGGGTCATCGAGCGCGGCGCCCGCTGCGTCCTGATCCGCCCGGCCCCCGTCCCCGGGTTCCGTGGCACCCGCTCACCCGGACTCCCCGAGTTCGACCCGATCTGGGAGCGGATCCAGGCGGCGGGCCTCCTCGTCGGGATGCACGC
>Ga0080006_1165312_pt1 | contig 10042 bp, 8 predicted proteins | sample RS3BMetagenome_FD_69209 | JGI IMG/M metagenome (GOLD analysis project Ga0080006, IMG submission 69209) | Ferric oxide microbial mat and aquatic microbial communities from Rainbow Spring, Yellowstone National Park, USA - RS3B (SPADES... ... | reverse complement strand
GGTGTTGTGGATAAGCCGCTTAGATTGTTATGTTTAGAGAAAAATGCAGACGCCAAAATCTAGATAATAAAGGAGTTAAATGTAAAAATATAGAAAAGAAAGGAGTTAGCTTGACTCAGGGCGATCGGCTGGGAATTTCCTTCGTCTCTGTATCAATTATAACGGGCGGAGGTAAACTACTACGCCACCAGGTAAGCCTCCTGCTGTCATCAGGTTAGGTCGATTTGGGACTTGACAAGTTTTTCCACAGGGCTGCCGGGGGGGAGAGATCAGGGAGAAAGCAGTTGTGCCGCGCACGATGCCACATTCTAAGAACCTGTCGAAAGATTATGGAACGCGCCGTTGGCGATGGAGAAGAAGCAAAAGCGACGACGAAATGCGGGGGTTTCTCCACTGCGCCGCGCGATGAAACCGCGCGACTCCGGTCGAGATGAGGACTTCTTTTCCATTTGCCAGAGTTTTTAGACAGGTTCTTGAGCATCGAGATGAAAATGGGCTAGCTCGCGTCTTTGCGGGAGGTGGTGAACCAGATGGTGAGGGCGACGAACTGCGCGCAGAGGGTCCATTCGAGGATAGCTTCGAGTGTGGCGTGATTCGCTGCGTGGGCGGCGAGGACCAGCATGGCGGCCAGCAGGACGGCGAGTCCGATCAGGATTGCGTTGTGGCCGTAGCGGGTCGCGGGAAGCGTGATGGAGTCGAGAGCGGGGGCGCGCGCGGGCAGGCGGGATGCCAGACGCTCGGCGAAGTTGGCGGGGATGTTGAGCGAGGGCGCGGCTTCGAGGGCGCGGATGAGGCGCTGATCGAGAGCGTCCGGCGAATCTGGGCGCGACGGTTCTAAGCGCGGTGAATCCGCGCGGAATGAATCGGGATTGCGCGAGTCGGGACTGAGCGAAGCGGGACGTGGGCGATCGTTTGCGGTGTTCGGTCCGGGCTGGCGGTTTAGAGGGTGGTTGGGCATGGTGCGGTCCTTCCGCTGGTTTGATTCCGCGGCTGACGTTGCTGTTGCTGGATGGCTTCGCGGAGTTTTTTTCGTCCGCGATGCAGATGGGTTCGCACCGTGCCGATGGGCAGGCTGAGGATGTGGGCGATCTGCTCGTAGGTGCGCTCCTCCTGATGATAGAGGACGAGGATGGTGCGTTCGACCTGGCTGAGATGCTGGAGCTGCTCTTCGAGGGCCTGCTGAAACTCGCGCTCTTCGAGTTGCTGCTCGGCGCTGCGGCCGGGATGGGGGAGGCGGTCTTCCCAGTGGGAGGTGTCGTCGGAGAGCGAGACGTGGGTGCGGGTGTCGCGACGGCGGCGTTTCCACTCGTCCTGCGCGACGTTGATGGTGATGCGGTAGAGATAGGTGGTGATGAGCGACTCGCCGCGGAAGCTGGGGAGGGCGCGGTAGAGGCGGAGGAAGACGTCCTGGGCGAGATCGTCGACGTGCTCGCGGCTGCCGGTGAGGCGCAGCAGGGTGCGGAAGACCATGTCCTGATGGTCGCGTACCAACTGCTCGAAGGTGAGATCGACGGGCAAGCGAGGTTAGACCATAGAGTGCTCCGAAAGTTTCATGCAGGACAAGTGAAACTTTGCGGGAGGTCTTCGGTCTAACGCGGGCAGGAAAGAGGAGGTGGCTATGGATACTAATTTCATGAACAGTCCGTTTGTAGTGCCGGTGGCGGGATGTCTGGTTGGCATCGTGGCGATCGTCGCGGGTATCTGGTCTTCCGCCCATAGTCGCAGCCTGAAGGCGCAGGAGCGGATTGCGATGATCTCGCGCGGGCTGCCGCTGCAGGATATTGAGCGGTTGATGGGAAGCGTGGACGACTCGGGCCGGGTGCGCGATCCGCTGCGCAGTCTGGGGTGGGCGCGGCGCGCCGGGATTGTGCTGGTGTCGACTGGCATCGGGCTGTCGCTGTTTTTTGTTGCGCTGAGCATCATTCTGCAGGAGCGCGAGGTGCTGACGGGCGCGGCTATCGGGATCATTCCGATCGCGATCGGGATTGGGTTCTTTATCGACTATCAACTGCAGAAACGCGAGCTGTCGCGTTACGGGCTGGAGCTTGGCGCGGAGCCGGCGGACCACCGCGCTGTGTAGGCACCATCTGTGATTCATAACGGCAAAGGCTTACCACGGATAAGACGGAAAAAAGGGATCACTACGGATTGAGTCGTAGCCAGCTTTGAGGTTTTCAATCCGCACTTATCCCTCTTTCCCTTTTATCCGTTGTGCCTTTACGAAACTTTGCGGTCTGTCGTTTGATCGTGCACACTGGCTTCATGGTTCGAGGAGCCTTTTGCTGATGCGTCTTCGGAGTGTGCTGCTGGTGCTGGCTGGTGTTGTTGTGCTGTTTGTTGCCGTGATGCTGGAGCGGCGAACGACACCGGCTGAGGCGCTTGCGCTGCGTGAGGCCGCGCACAATACGACGGCGTATACGCTTCCTGCTGCGAAGCTGGTGCTGGCGAAGAGATTGTTTCGGGCGCGCACTTCGCTGTACGTTGTGGGGACCGCGTGGGCGATGTTGCAGCTTGTGCTGCTGCTTGTGCTGCGCGTGCCGGCGCGGATGCGCGATGCGGCGGAGAGGCTGACGACGAATCGCTGGGGCCAGTGCTTCGCATTTGTGTTCCTGTTTCTGTTACTTATTACGCTGCTCGATGCGCCGTTGCGCGTGTACGGGCATTATGTCGGGCTCGCGTTTGGCTTGTCGGTGCAGGGGTGGGGAAGCTGGGGGCTGGATCAGGCGAAGAGCTTTGTGCTGACGTGGCTGGTGGCGGGGGTGCTGGTGAGGGTGCTGTTCTGGGTGATCGGCAGGTCGCCGCAGAGCTGGTGGTTCTGGTTCTGGATTCCGACGATGGCGGCGGTGCTGTTCGGCGTGTTGGTTTCGCCGGTGCTCGTTGATCCGCTGTTCAACACGTTCGAGCCGCTGCAACGACGCGATCCCGCGCTGGTGGCGAAGCTGGAGAAGGTGGCGGTTCGCAGCGGCGTGAGTCTGCCGCCGGACAGGATGTTTTATATGAAGGCGAGCCAGAAGACGACGAGCCTGAATGCATATGTAACCGGATTCGGTCCGTCGAAGCGATTGGTGCTGTGGGATACGACCATCGCGGCTTCGACGCCGGATGAGCTGGCGGGCATCTTCGGCCATGAGCTTGGGCACTATGCGCTGCACCATATCGTCGGGGGGATTCTGTTCAGCGCGGTGCTGCTGCTGCTCGGCTTCTATGTGGGGCAACAGATGGCGCAGGGTCTGCTTCGCCGGTTTGGCGCGCGGTGGGGAATACGCTCGCAGGACGACTGGGCGTTCCTGGTAGTGCTGGTGCTGGTGCTGCAGGTGCTGAGTTTTGTTTCCGAGCCGGTGGGCAATGCGTTCAGCCGCTCGATTGAACACGCGGCCGACGTCTATGGGCAGGAGGCCATTCACGGCATCGTGGCCGACCCGCAACTGACCACCCAGCAAGGGTTCCAGCGGCTTGGGGAGACGTCGCTCGACGATCCGACGCCGCATCCCTGGATCGACTTCTGGACGTCAAGCCATCCTTCGATTCGTGAGCGGGCTGCGTTTGCGGCGGCTTACAACCCGTGGGGAACGGAGAGGCATCCGAAATACGTTGATCGATAACATACGAAAAGATATGAAAAACAAGCTGAGTTCTTCTTCTCCTTCGTCTCCTGACTGCCTGTTCTGCAAGATCGTCAAGGGAAGCATCCCGGCCAATCGCGTCTACGAAGATGAGTACTGCATCGGTTTTCCGGATATCAATCCGCAGGCGCCTACGCACATTCTGGTGATCCCCAAACAACATATCGCCTCCCATGCGAAGACGGTGGAGGAAGACAGTGCACTGATGGGAAATATGATGGCTGCGGCGGCGGCGATCGCACGCGATCACGCGCTGGATAAGGGCTACCGGCTCGTGATGAACACGGGCGGCGATGGCGGCCAGACGGTGAGCCATCTGCACCTGCACCTGCTGGGTGGGCGGAAGATGAGCTGGCCTCCGGGGTAGAGGAAGGCAGGGTGGAGGGGAGAGGGTGTAGAGGACCTGGTCTTCTCCACCCTGCATCCTGCCTCTACTGGTTGTAGTTCATCTCTTCTTCCTCTTCCATGCCGTAGCGGCGGAGGAGGTTGGGAAGATTCTGCGAGAAGGCGGCGCGCGGCATGACGGTATCGCAGCCGGCTTCTACGGCCTTGGCCTTGAGGTCGCCCTGGAGATGCGAGAGGAAGCCGACGATGGAGGTGCTGCGCTTCAGCTTGGTTTTGAGTTTCGGGATGAGCGTGAGGGGTTTGGCGCTGACGTTGTTGAGGTCGAAGACGATGAGGCCCGGGCGATCTTCCTCTGCGCCGCCGGTCAGAGCTGCGATGGACTCCTTGTCGTTTTTGACGAAGGCGACTTTGACGCCCAGCTTGCGGGCGGTCTCCTGAATCTTGGCGATGAAGAAGAGGTCGTCGATGAAGAAGAAGATCTTCGTCGGCGCGTCGTCGGGGATGGGAATGGTGCGGCCTTGCGAGTAGTCGATGGGCTGGGAGTCGCTCTGGTAGCCGCGTCCTCCACCGTTGTTGCGGCCCTGGTAGTTGCCGTGGGATTCCATGGTGGAGGGCGGCGTGTCGGCGAAGTTGCCGTTGACGGCGCGATAGCTGTGGTCCATGGGGCCGACGAAGCTGCGGGGGCCACGCTGCTGTTTGCCGCCGCCGCCGCCTTTGCGCCGGAAGCCGTTGCTGTTATTGCCGGGTTGATGGCTGTCGCGGTCGCGATAGCCTCCGCCGCCGTTGCTCGCGCTGGCGCCGGCTACGTTGCCGGGGTTGGCGCCAGCGTGGTCGCCGGTGCGCTGGCGGTCGCGGTCGCGGAACTTCTTCTTCCAGCGTTTGCCTCCGGCGGCGTTCTGCTGCTGGCCGCCGTTCGGCTGAACGTTTTGGCCCTGGGGCTGGGCTGCGCCCTGAATGGATGCTATGGGTTGAGGAGAGCTCTGGCCCGGACTCTGATCGCCTCCTAGCTGCGTGGCCGAGGGGGCGTCGGACACTTTGTTCTTGCGCTTGCGACGCCGGCGGCGGCTGCTCTTGGACTGGCCCATGCCATGCGGCACGTTGGATCCGGCGGATTGGCTGTCACCGTCACTCTGGCTGGTGGACATTATCGAACCCTGGCGGGACTCCGCCTCGGTCACATTCTGCTCTGAAGTCATGCTTCCACTTCCTATTGCATTAAGTCGCAATGCGCGGTTCACTCCCACGGCGCGGTCTCACTCTATCCGCGGTGATTGCGGAGGAAGAACCAAACCGGTATTGCAGCGTCGGAGGAAACGGTCTCAAGTTGTACTCGAACGGACGTCTTCTAGTGCCAGTGGTTGCGGCCGAACCGGCAAGATACCGGCTACGCGCAACCTGGAGCGCCTGACAACGGCGAGCCTTTCACTGTGTTCACCCTCTCCCTGCATGTGGACAGGGTCCGAACTATCCGGTCCACTGTAGATCCTGCGTCTTCCGCGAAAAACCGCATTAAACCTGCGTCGATCAGTTTTCGGGTAGCCACACAGTGATCGGCACCCACAGCCGGTTCACAAGGCAACTCTTAGGCTACGCGCAAAATGCGGAATTGGCAAGAACTCTCTTCTGCAACTTTCCGGTGACCCACTCTGAGCGGAGACTCGAAGGCGCTCCAAAGGAGATGTGTTGTCTGGGAATGGCTCGCACCTGGCCGCGTTCTGACATCTGGTGCAAACGCGACGGCGGGGCGTAACGAGGGCCGCTTCATGGAAGCGGCCCTCTCTCAGCATTGATGGCCAGCCACTGGCCTCCTGAAAAACTTCCGGTGAAGGAAGTGCGTCTCCGGTTGCGGTCTGCACCATCACTGGGGTGCAGCTTCTTTACCAACCAGAGCCCTACTGTCGGCACGGTACTCGGCTTTGCCTGAGTGATGCCCGGTGATGGTGTTGCAATCGCGCTGCCAAACCTCGCTCCCCCTAAGTGACGGCAAATGAAGGGTCATCCCCTGGCGATCTTCAGGCATGTTCTGAAAAGCAGAGACCAGAGAGAAGTCCCTCCAGATTTTTATAGATCCGGAAGCGATGCCGATGCGCGAACGACGCTCCGCGGCGACTGCGCCAGGCCGCAGGGGCGCGGACGTAAACGCCTGGACCGAAGCCTGATCGCATGGCCGCAACCAGCTGACGTGGCGGCCCTGCCGAATTGACCCTGCGAACCGGCGGTCCTATAATCTGATGTGTTCCGGCAAACCTCTCGTTTCGCCGCCTATTTGAGGCAGTGGGAGTGGGTGGATCAAGAAGAAAGATGGACGTGCTGCGATCTTTCACGAGATCTTAGAGGCGCGTTCCATTGAGCGGCATGCAGCGAAGGGCTCGCAAGGCACGGTATGGTGCGCCCGAGACCGGACAATTTTTTGAGAATCCCCCAAGGAGTACCACACACCGCATGAATCGCACCTTAGTCCTTGTCTCCGCTCTTGCTGCGGCTCTGCCATGCGCTGCTGGAGTGGCTCAGACTGCAGCTACACCCGCAGCCTCGACCCCCGCCACCGCTCCGGCCACCACGCGGACCGCGCCTCCCGCACCACATGCCACGCCGGCGAAGATCGCTTTGATCGAGTATGAGCAGGTCGCGGCCGCGACCAACGAAGGCCAGCGCAACCTGCAGGCGCTGCAGAAGAAATACGAGCCGAAGAAGGCTCAACTCCAGTCGCTCGCACAGGAGATCGAAGGGCTGAAGAAGCAGCTGCAAACCTCCTCTGCGACGCTGACGGATGCGGACCGCGCCTCCAAGCAGCGCGCGATCGACACCAAGGAGAAGCAACTGCAGCGCGATGGCGAGGACGCCCAGAACTCCTATAATGGCGAGTTGCAGGAGACCGTCGGGTCGGTGGCGAAGAAGCTCGGTCCGGTGGTCATCAAATACGTGCAGGACAACGGCTACACGATGTTGCTGGACAACACTGGCCAGCAGGGCGGCGGTCTCGCGGTACTCTGGACAGCGCCTGGCACCTCGGACATATCGCAGGCGATTGTCGATGCGTATAACAAGTCATCCGGCGTTCCGGCTCCGCCACCTTCGGCGCCCGCCCCGGCGCCGACTCGTCCGCGCAGCAGCGCAACGCCGCGTCCCCCAGCGTCGAAGTAGCAGATTGCAGGTTGTTCCAGTGAGGGTGGTCCGCAGGGCGGGCCTCCCGCGCTGATTCATCAGGAGAGACACACCGCAGCCTGGACCCTTAGCCGAATTGGAAAATCTTCAAGGAGCACACCACACCGCATGAATCGCACTCTCATTCTCGTCTCCGCCCTCGGCGCGGGACTGTTCTCCGCCGGCGCAAGCGCGCAGACTCCCGCTCCCTCAACCCCGGCTCCGGCCGCTGCCGCTCCGCAGACTCCGGCCCCACCCCAGGCGGTCCCCGCAAAGATCGCCCTGGTCGCCTTCGAGCAGGCTGTCTTCGCCACCAACGAAGGCCAGCGCGCCGTGCAGGAGATTCAGGAGAAGTACAAGCCGCGCAAGGCCCAGATCGACACGGAGTCGCAGGAGGTTGATTCGCTGAAGAAGCAACTGCAGGCTGCACCGGCGACCTTGTCCGATGAGGAGCGCGCGACCCGGCTGCGGAATATCGACACCAAGGAAAAGCAGTTGAACCGCGACGCCGAGGATGCCCAGACGGCGTACAACGCCGATCTGCAGGAGGCCTATGGCAAGGTTGCGGCCAAGGTGTCGGGAACGCTGAAGAGCTATGTCGCCGAGAATGGCTATACCCTGCTGCTGGACGTGGGCGGACAACAGAGCCCGGTGATGTGGGCGTCTCCAAGTCCTAACACGGACATTACGCAGGCGGTCGTCACGGCGTACAACGCGTCGTCGGGTGTGGCTGCGCCGATGCCATCCGCGCCGTCGACGCAGGCTAATCCGGCTGCGCGTCCGCGTTCGTCGACTCCGAAGTCCACACCGCCCCGGCAGTAGCAATTTGCTCCTTGAGCGACGTAGAGGCCGGGAGCTGAATGGGCTCCTGGCCTCTTCCCGCCTGCGAAGCGGCGAGGGAGGCATCTGTGGAAAAAGCTGTGGATCGGTGGGGCGAAAAAACCCCGAAGTAATGGAATTGCTGGCCGTGCAGGGTTAGGCTGGGCATGTGCTAGAGGCGTAACTCAATGTAAACGCGGGTGTTCAACGCGACGCAGGAGGTGTTGGCCTGCAGTCGTTCCTTCTTCTCGCCAAGTAGCCGCATATCAAGGGTTTCCACAGATCGTTGTTACGTCCTGTTACACATTCCCGCATCTAATCCCGATTCGCGGGCACTTCGCGTGATTCGGCGGAACTCCGCACGGCGACTTGCCCGCAACTGTGTCTTTGAGAGACCCGCGAAGAAACTCTAGTCTTCACCAACCTTCAAGACCGCCAGGAACGCCTCCTGCGGGATGTCCACTTTGCCGATGCGCTTCATGCGTTTTTTGCCCTCTTTCTGCTTTTCGAGGAGCTTTCGCTTGCGGCTGATGTCGCCGCCGTAGCATTTGGCGATGACGTTTTTGCGGATGGCGGTTACGGTCTCGCGGGCGATGACCTTGGAGCCGATGGCGGCCTGGATGGCGACCTCAAACATCTGGCGCGGGATGAGTTCTCGCATTTTGGAGACGAGAGCGCGGCCTCGCTGCTGGGCAAAGTCTTTGTGGATGATGATGGAGAGTGCGTCGACCGGATCGCCGCCGATGAGGATGTCCATCTTGACCATGGGCGAGGCCCAGGAGCCGGCAAGCTGGTAATCGAGCGAGGCGTATCCGCGGGAGACGGTCTTGAGGCGGTCGTAGAAGTCGAGGACGATTTCGTTGAGGGGAAGCTCGTAGGTGATCAGGACGCGGGTGTCGGAGACGTACTCCATGTTCTGCTGGCGGCCGCGTTTTTCTTCGACGAGCTTGAGGATGCCGCCTACGTACTCTTCATTGGTGAGGATCTTCGCGGTGATGACGGGCTCGTCGATCTGCTCGATGTTCGAGGGGTCTGGCCAGCGCGAGGGGTTGTCGACTTCGATGACGCTGCCGTCGGTGAGGGTGATCTTGTAACGCACACCGGGCGCGGTGGTGATGAGGTCGAGATCGTACTCGCGTTCGAGGCGCTCCTGGATGATTTCGAGATGGAGCAGGCCGAGAAAGCCGCAGCGGAAGCCGAAGCCGAGGGCGACGGAGGACTCCGGCTCGAAAGAGAAGCTGGCGTCGTTGAGGCGAAGTTTTTCGAGCGCGTCGCGGAGCATCGCGTGCTCGTGCGAGTCGACGGTGTAGAGGCCGGCGAAGACCATGCTCTTTATGTCTTCGAAGCCGGGGAGGGCTTCGGCGCAGGGGTTTTCGACCGAGGTGATGGTGTCGCCGACCTTGGTGTCGGCGACGTTCTTGATGGTGGCGACGAAGAAGCCTACTTCGCCTGCGCTGAGTTCGGCGAGTTCGACGGGCTTGGGGGTCATGACGCCCATGCTTTCGACGTCGAACATCTTGCCGTTGGACATGACCTTGATCTTCATGCCCTTGCGGAGGCGGCCGTTGATGATGCGGGCGAGGACGATGACGCCTCTGTAGGGATCGAACCAGCTATCGAAGATGAGGGCCTGGAGGGGCGCTTCGGGGTCGCCCTGCGGCGGAGGCAGCAGCGTGACGACGGCTTCGAGGATGCTGGCCACGTTGAGGCCGGTCTTGGCGGAGACGGCGATGGCGTCGTCCGCGGGCAGGCCGACGGACTTTTCTATCATCTCCTTGGTGCGCTCGATGTCGGCGCTGGGGAGGTCGATCTTGTTGATGATGGGGATTATTTCGAGGCCGTTCGAGATGGCGAGATAGGCGTTGGCGAGGGTCTGGGCTTCGACGCCCTGCGAGGCATCGACGACGAGCAGCGCGCCTTCGCAGGAGGCCAGTGAGCGCGAGACCTCGTAGGAGAAGTCGACGTGGCCGGGTGTGTCGATCAGGTTGAGCTGGTAGGTCTCGCCGTCGTGCGCCTTGTACATCATGCGGACGGTGTGGGCCTTGATGGTGATGCCGCGCTCGCGCTCAAGGTCCATGGCGTCGAGCACCTCCGCCTGCATCTCGCGCGAG
>Ga0080006_1131872_pt1 | contig 10049 bp, 9 predicted proteins | sample RS3BMetagenome_FD_69209 | JGI IMG/M metagenome (GOLD analysis project Ga0080006, IMG submission 69209) | Ferric oxide microbial mat and aquatic microbial communities from Rainbow Spring, Yellowstone National Park, USA - RS3B (SPADES... ... | reverse complement strand
CTTTTTGCTCGGTATTCTCACCAGCGCCCTGTTTTTGTCCGGGGTCTCGCACGCGAGTACCGGAGTTCAGTTGATCAAGGCGTCATTTGACGATATCGGGTTGGTGGTCAACGGGAAGAGTGTGGCGATGTCGGCACCCCCGTTTATTTATAATCGCAACGTCTATGTGCCGATCAGCACGGTGGCGCATGCACTTGATGCCAAGGTCAGTTGGACCAACAAGCCGGCTTCAGTCGGCGTGCAACCCGCGGCGCCTGTTCACCCTCTGGCTGTTTACTACAACGGAGTCCAGATGGGAGCGGGGATAACGGATGGCAAAACGTATTTTGAGGTGCCAGCAGAAACACCATCGTATGAGCAAACGACAGGTCTGACGCCGGTCGTAAGTTCTAAGGGTAACGTCAATTTTCAGATGCAGTCACCACCTTCTCTAGCCAGCGGGTCGACTGCCTTGATGTCGCTGAAACCCACGCAATTGTCGGGGGACTTTTCGAATTCGGCGCTGTATCCACACGGGCAACTGTCCGGTTATTGGCCGGCTTCTGTGCTTGGACAATTGTACCCGGGCCAGTATGCGATCCAGTGGGCCGTGAATCCGGGACAGGTTTCGGTCATCCCGGGCCTGTCCTATGCACTAAACGGGCAATACAAGACGTTTTCTGCATCGTTCGCCGTCGATGATCTATCCAAAAATTTCGCTGGCTATGTGCAGGTTTCGGTCGTTGGGAACGGGAAAACGCTGGCGAGTACGGGCTGGATCCAAGGGGGTGCGGCACCTGCGAACCTTTCGGTTGACGTGAGCAATGTGACCACGCTTGCGTTACAATATGAGTTAAAGGGTCCGAACGGCCATCTCTACACGGTGGGGCAGACGTATACGGCGCCGACGGTCAATCCGGACGGAACGAACTCGGATCCGATTGTCGTGACAGACTTGATGAACGCACAACTCTCGAGCTAGGCGCGCCGCTGGATGACTTTGATGGGATTGGACGGCCATGGGCGTATGACTCCTGCGGGTCAGATTTGCGCAGGGATTCGCGGAAGCACTGTCGGCGAGCGATAACGTCGCCACGTGGCGAAAGGGAGGGGCTCGTATGGCACTGGTTGATCGCTTTGGCCGGCTCCACGATTATTTGCGCATCTCCGTGACGGACCGCTGTAACTTGCGTTGCGTATACTGCATGCCAGCGGAAGGCATGCAATTTTTGGAAGAGTCTGCGGTCATGACGGATGATGAGATTGTACAGGTGGTCGAGGCGGGCGCGCTTTTGGGCATTCGCAAATTGCGACTCACAGGCGGTGAACCCACGGTGCGGCGGGGGTTGACCCGGTTGGTGCGACGTTTGGCCGCCGTTGATGGCATTGATGATATCGCCATGACGACGAATGGTATGACGTTGCGCGATCAGGCGCAGGAGTTGTTTGATGCAGGCGTTTCGCGTTTGAACCTGAGCCTGGACTCGATGAAGGCGGAGCCATTTCAGGCGATTACGCGTTTCGGTGACTTTGCCCGCGTTTGGGAGGGCCTCGAAAAAGCGGTGGAAGTTGGATTCTCGCCCATCAAGCTGAACGTCGTCCTCGTTGGCGGATTTAACGAAGCTGAAGTCCTGGATTTCCTGAGGTTGACCGAGCGGTTACCGCTTGTGGTTCGTTTTATCGAGTACATGCCGATTGGGCAGGACGCCAAGTCTTGGCGCAAGCGTTATGTTCCACTCGAAACGGTGTTTGAGACGGCGAAGGCGGCGGGAATTGAACTGGTGCCAGGAGGTGCGGTGACCGGCAACGGTCCCGCGCAGTACTATCAGATTCCCGGTGCACCAGGGCAGGTGGGTCTCATCCACCCGGTGAGCGATCATTTTTGCGAGACATGCAATCGACTGCGACTGACTGCAGACGGGCGTCTTAAACCTTGCTTGTACTGGGCAGACGAGGTCACGGTTCGCGATTGCCTGGGGGATCCGGAGAAGATGCGGGACCTGTTTTATCGTGCATTGGCGCTCAAACCGGAAAAACACGAGATGGCGCGCGCGGGCGAAGAGCTTGAAAGTGGGCTGGTTCCGACGCTTCGGGTCATGTCACAGATTGGTGGATAACGTTTGTGCACTTTTTTTCGACAATCTAGTAAACAGGGCTTGTCAATTGCTGTCGAAACGAGTACTATTTATCTCAGCAGGACCTCCCGATAAAGGCATACTTGCTGTGAAGCAAGGGCGCAAAGTTTTCAGGTGTTGTGGGGTTCTCCCTACAAGACGGCTGGGCTGCCGGACATTGGTCACACGAGGACGGTTGTAGTATCGGCTTCGGGAGGAAGCATCCATGGTACCCGGGTGAGCGAGTGATTTCCTAACCCCCCTTAGGAGGTCCCCCCAACTCGCTCGCTCGCGGGAGATGGATTGGATATATAGGTGTCTCGTATACGGTGCTTCCTATACTTACGCAGTATATCCCCCTTCGATATAATTCAGAGGCGCTTAGAGAAACTAAAGAAAGCGTATGGGGTCACCTCCCGCGGGGTGGCTTTTTTATTTGTGTGGACAAACTACCTTTACGAACTGAACAGTGGACTGTTTGCCATGCTTGTGGCCTTGTCAGGGGGGACTTCGTGTCGGCAATCGACTGGGTGTCAAGATCTTGGTCGCCTTTGTTGTCGCTGGGTGTGGAGGGTTTTACGCGATGGGGATGTTGGGCGACTTTGCCCATGGCTTTGACAAGCTGAGGAATGCCGTGGTTGACCAGCGAAGGCTGGCCACGCTCACCGGTACCATTGAGACGAGCGACGGCTCGAGGGTTCTAGGGACGTCGCTCGCGGCTGCAAATCGACATGCGAGAAGACCTGCGCTCTCGCGAGAGGACATCACCGGGAACGCGGGTCGCCACGAGGCGGATCCGGGGCAAACGCCAGTAGCCTCAGGGCAGACGTGGCTGCTTGCAGGATCGGATTCGCGCAAAGGGGAGCCAGCGCGCGCGGACGCACTGATCTTGATTCGAATTCACGGACGCTTGCCGCGCGTGATGCTGATTTCTGTTCCAAGGGATATGAGGGTCCATATCCCAGGCTTCGGGTGGACGAAGATCAACCACGCGTTGGCGTACGGTGACACGGCGTTGTTACGCGCTACCGTTGCGTCGGCTCTGGATGTCCGCATCGATCACGTGGTACGTCTTGACTTTCGAGGGTTTGTGCAGTTGATTGACGCCGTCGGCGGTGTCACCGTCTTGGTCGACGAACCCCTGCGGTACGATGATGCGACTGACGGCACGCACATCGCTCTGAATCGGGGCTGGCAGCACCTTAGTGGAAGTCAGGCACTCGACTTTGTACGGTTCCGTCACGATGCGCTTGCCGACACGGGCCGGATGAAGCGACAGCAGCGGCTCTTGACAGCGCTGGCCGCCACGCACATTCCGCTGTCTCGTTGGCAACAAGTGATTGGCGTGGCCATGAGGATTCCGACGGATGTGATGACAGATGTAGGGGTGTGGGAAGCGCTGGCAACAGTGGGCCGCTTTTCCGTGTCCAGACACGTCATCGTCACGTCGCACACGTTAGAAGGCAAGAATCTGGTGGACCCTGTGGACGGGTTGTGGTATTTTTACCTCGACCCCCGTGAACGCGGTTCGTTGCGGAGGCAGTTGGAATTGTTTGATCGCGGACATTGAGGGGCTTTTGGGGTTATGGTGACGATTCTAGGGATCGAATTCACGGAGTGGTCTATGGAACGTGTTGTGGAAGAGTGCCGCACATTTGTTAGAAGTGGGTCGCCGCATGTCGTCATCACGGCGGGCCCCGAATTCGTGATGCGCGTTCTTAGGGACCCTACGTTGCGACGGCCAATGGAACGAGCTGACTTGATCACACCAGATGGCATCGGAATCGTGTTGGCAGCCCGCTGGCGTGGCACCCATCTTGTGGGTCGGGTCACGGGAGTCGAGTTGACTGAACGACTTCTCATAGAGGCAGAGGGTGCAGGCTGGGGCGTCTACCTGCTTGGCGCCTCCGACCCTTCTTTGCAGGCTGCGTTGCAAACCATTCGCAGGCGACATCCCGATTTGCGTGTGGGCGGGCGGCACGGCTACTTTGCAGATGATGAAGAACGGGAGATCCTCGACGGGGTAGCGGCATTTGACCCGCACATATTACTGGTGGGTTTGGGGCAACCCAGACAAGAGGTATTTATAGACAGGGTGCGCGACCAGTTGAACATTCCCTTGGCCATGGGCATCGGCGGAACGATCGACATCCTCGGAGGCACGGTCATGCGAGCTCCCTCCTGGGCCCAGCGGTTGAGACTGGAGTGGCTCTACCGACTGGTTCGGGAGCCGAGGAGGTTGCGACGTCAATTGGCACTACCCGTATTCGCTTGGCGGGCATGGCGAGAGGGGCGAACCTCGGCGCGCCCATGATAGAGGAGGATGGTTGTGCGCGCAGTCCGGTTGCTGGCTCGATGGCTTCTTTGCGCACTCGCGATGTATGGTCCGTTACACGTTTTGTCTGTCGTGAGGGCGGATTCTATCGGTCATCTTCACCGGGCTGTGCAGTCACAGCGATTGGGACCGTTGCGGACGTTGTTGGTGGCCGGACTGGATGGAGATCCTGAGAGCCCAGACGCGTTGCGGAGAAGTGAAAATCATACGGACGTTTTGGTGTTGATGTCATCACGTGTGGGCTCCGACGTTGTCGACGTATTGCATATTCCGCGGGACACGCGCGTACAGACGACTTGGGGTCTTGATAAAGTCAACGGGGTCTTTCGGCGCGGTGGTGTAGTGGCGCTGTGCAGGGCTGTGACAGCGCTGTCAGGCGCACCGGTCCAGACTGTGGTTCTGGTAGATTTCGCGAAGTTCCGTAAGTGTATGGCGTTCATAGGCCCGCTCAAGTTTTGGGTGGATCGGACGATCGTTAGTCCCGAGGGAGATCTGCGTGTCTCACGCGGGTGGCACCCATTGAACCCGGCGGAGGCGCTGGCTGTGGTGCGGTTTCGGCATGAACCACTCGGAGACATCGGACGTGTGCACAGACAAGAACGCTTTTTGCGGACGCTGGTGAATCGCTGCCGAGTATTGCCGCGTGCCGCTCTAGGGCCATTGGTGCACATCGCCATGCCAGGTGCGAGCACCAGGATCGTGGATCAGCTTTTTGCTGTCTTGCACCCGCTGGAGCGGTACGAGGCGCACTCCGTGCCCGGGGCGTTCAGTACAGGCGCGGGTGTGAGTTATTGGCTGCCGGACCACACCGGACTGGGGGCTTTGGCCCCCATCTTGCGCGGTGATCCGGGGTCTGAACGCACGACTGAAGCCCTGGCCGTGTGGGCGCGACGACTTGGGTGGAGGGATGTAGACGACGGGCGCGATCGCTCCCTTTGAGTAAGGGTAGGGGTTTTGCCCAACAACCACCTTCTTGAAGCAGTCCTCCTTTGCAGAAGCTAGGGGTGCAACGGTGAAGCGACCGTGTAGCTGCAGCGAAGGAGGGGTCTCTTATGTCCAGTGGATTCTCGCAAGTGATCAAGGCGTCTCACAAGGCGCTCGACGATATGAAATACGAGATCGCATCCGAGTTGGGTTTGCCCGTCTTTCAAGGGAGTGAAGATTACTGGGGCGAGATTATGACGCGCGATGCCGGGAAAGTTGGGGGCAGCATGACGCGTAAACTGGTCGCCTTTGCTGAGATGTCCCTCGCCCGGCAATCGCCACCGGAGCAACCGTAGATCGTCCTCCACACGAAGTGATAGCCGGCGAATTGACCTTTCGTCGAGTCAGAGGGCCTGATGGTGCCCAACTGACTCGACGATCGTGTTTTCTCGCGAATTGGCGACGGACTGTCGGTGCTGTTGACACTCGACCCCTCCTGTACTACAGTTATCGTGCTGTGTTCATGGTATGGAGGTGCCTATAGAATGACCTACCGCAAGTTATTCACATCCGAGTCTGTTACAGAGGGACATCCCGACAAGATATGTGATCAGATCTCTGACGCGTTACTCGATGCCTTTCTGAAGCAAGATCCCGCTTCACGCGTGGCCTGTGAGACATCCGTTACGACAGGGCTCGTGTTGATTGCGGGCGAAGTCACGACCAAGGGCTATGTCGATATCCCGCGCGTCGTCCGCGAGACCATTCGCGAGTTGGGGTACACGCGTGCGAAGTTTGGTTTCGACGCAGACACGTGTGCCGTCATTACGTCGATTGACGAGCAGTCGGCGGATATCGCTATGGGGGTGAACAAGGCACTCGAGGCGCGGCTCGGTGACATGACTGAGGCCGACATCGAGGCGATCGGCGCGGGCGATCAGGGGTTGATGTTCGGCTTCGCGTGCAACGAGACGGAGGAGTTGATGCCACTCCCCATTTCCCTGGCCCACAAACTAGCCCGTCGTCTGTCCGAAGTTCGCAAGCAACGGCTGGTGAGTTACCTTCGTCCCGATGGGAAGACGCAGGTCACGGTCGAGTATGAGGGCGACCGGCCTGTCCGGATCGACACGATTGTCATCTCGACGCAGCATCATCCTTTGGTGGACCGGGAGACCATTGAACGGGACCTCAAGCGTCTGGTGGTCGATATGGTTGTCCCGCGCGAGTTGTTGGACGACAAGACGAAGTATTTTATCAATCCAACGGGTCGCTTCGTGATCGGTGGCCCCCAAGGTGACGCAGGGTTGACCGGTCGCAAGATTATCGTCGACACCTACGGTGGCTACGCGCGTCACGGTGGCGGTGCGTTTTCGGGCAAGGATCCGACCAAGGTGGACCGTTCCGGAGCCTATGCAGCGAGATATGTCGCAAAGAACGTGGTGGCGGCAGGTCTTGCCGACAAGTGTGAGGTGCAGATTGCCTATGCGATCGGTGTAGCTCGCCCCGTTTCGATTACAATCGATTCTTTCGGGACAGGAAAACTGTCAGATGAGCGAATTGTCGAGTTGATCCAGTCTCATTTTGATTTGCGACCCGCCGCGATCATCCGAGACCTTGATTTGCGACGTCCGATTTATCGGCAAACGGCCGCCTACGGACACTTTGGCCGCACCGACGTGGATTTGCCATGGGAGAGCACCGACCGTGCAGCGGCTCTGAGGGCTGACGCGGGTTTGTAGGACGGCGCGCGATTTCGACAAAGTTTTTTGGACGACCCCCAGAAAGATGAGGGGGAGGTCGTATTCTTATCTTGAACACCCTAACCCCATATGACTGGCGCGCTCGCGATCAACTCGTGCTTGCGCGTCTTTTTTATCTCGCACCTGATGGCAGAGCCGCGCATACACTGCCTGGAAACACGCGGCAGGGGGCGTTTGGCGATGGTTCTCGAAGTGATCATCGGCTGTTTGGCAGTCTATGGTGGCGTCATGCTAATCTGGCAGTTGTGGCATCGGCAATCGCGTCTCTTTGATAGAATGACACCGACGGTGCTCGTGGTCGTTGAGGGTGCGGAAGACTGGATCGAGTGGTTTTTGGGCAAGCTGTCCCTGCATATGTACTCATCGGGGTATGGCGTCTCCGATATCGTGATCATTGACGTCAGCGCTGCCTCGGCCACCGCGGAGATCGTGTCGCGGATGCAACAGACCTGTCCCTACGTGACGTACGTTCCAAGTACCCGTTCACGATGCTGGTTCGATGCCGTGGCGATCATGGAAGCGTCGCGCAAGACGCAGGCGTTGCTCATGGAAGTCCATGGCCCCTCGGAGATGGACCGGGCGATTCATATGATAACGCAAGTTTCCGTATGACAAGTGAGTGCGACTAGCAGGAAAATGATGTGTGATTGTCGAAATCCTTCATTCAGGCAAAGTGCCTCTGCTTTGCCTTGGTGAAAGGTGGGGGTCTGTTGGCGCAGGACCGGGACAAGCTCACACTGAACTTGCTGGGAATCCTTGGGGTCGCATCACTCGTGATGGTTCTCGCGAAGGCGCCGCTCGTGAGCATTCGTGCTGACAACATCTGGTTATGGGTGACGTACGCGCTTCTGCTTTTTAGCGCTTGGGTTTTTCCTGTGCGACTGGGTGATCAGTCGGTCACGATCACGCTTGGGATCGAGGTGCCGATGTTCTTGCAGTTCGGTCCTTTGATCACCATGATCACGATCATCGTGATCTGGGTACTGAGCCAGTGGCTGACGGGCCGGACTATTCAGCCGCGCCGTTTGAGTTCTAACCTCAGCATGTTCGCGATTATGGTGGCGATGGGGTACTTTGGGTATCGTCTAAGCGGCGGCGCCGTCACGCCCATCAGTTGGGCGTCTCCCATAGCCCCTTTGGTGGCGCCTGTCATCGCCTACATGGTATTCCACTTTGTAACGAACTATGCGATTACGCTGTGGCTGGCGTGGGCTGACGAATCTAGGCGCGTGGATAATTGGACGCTTGGCGTGCTATGGGATTTGGTCGCTCTTCTCGGGGAGATCCTGATCGCGGCGCTGCTCATCGTGCTGCAGCATCATTACGGAGCAATTGCCTTATTCTTGACAGCCATCCCGTTTGCGGGGCTGATCTACATGTTTCGTTTATACTCGCATCTGTTGATTGCCAATCGACAACTGTCCACGATCAGCGCGATCTCTATGAAATTGAACGAAGTCTTGCACGAGGACGAGCTCTGTCAGATATTGCTCGATGGAGCCCTGCGCTTGGTCTCAGCTGACAGCGCCTATGTATTTGTCCAGGACGATCTTGACCTCCTCATCCCTCAGGCCTATGGACCACACAACCGGGAGATGGAGAGACGCATACGGTTGTGGCGGGCCGATGGCGTGCAAGGAGTGGTCGAGCAGGTGTGGAAGAGTGGGGAGGCGGCCTTGCAGAAGGTGAAACCGCTGCGGACAGGCCAGTCCGCCACAGATGGAGTGATGGAAACTTGGCCGTCGATCTTGGCGGTGCCTTTGCGCTACGGGGAACAGACGCTGGCGGTGCTGGTACTGGCGCATCAAGAGCGAAAGGCGTTTGATCGCCGCAATCAAGAGACGCTTCAGATCCTCGCCAGTCAAGCCGCGATTGGCTTGCACAACGCGCGCAAATTCGCGGAATCCACGGAACAGAGCTTTATCGACCCCCTGACGGGCCTGTACAACTATCGCTACTTTGAGGCGGCTTTGGACAAAGCCTGTCGTAAGGCGGATCATGCGCAGACGCCGTTGACACTGCTCGTGCTCGATATCGATCACTTTAAAGGGATCAATGACTCTTATGGGCACCTTGCAGGGAACGAAGTACTCAAGTCTTTTTCGAACGTGGTGAAGGAGCAGTTGCGGGATGTGGATACGGTATGTCGCTATGGCGGAGAGGAGTTTACTGTCTTGTTGCCGGGTGCGGGACCGGAAGTGGGGATGCAGATCGCGGAGCGACTCCGGCAGACGGTCGCCGCGCACTCGGTGCACCTGCCGTCGGTGGGTAAGACAACCCCACTGCCGATTCGCGTCACAGTCAGTGTCGGTGCGGCATCGTACCCCGCTATGGCCGAAACGCCGCAAGACCTGATGCGTAACGCTGACCGGGCGATGTATATCGGCTCCAAGCAGCGGGGGCGAAACCGGGCCGCTCTGTACGAGCAGGTGCGCGGATAGCCTGTCGCGAAGGAGCCAGGCTCGATCACGGAGTGTCGGCAAGGGCAGGACCGTTCAAGAGAAGGACATCTCCGAGGAGATCCGGGTAACCCGCTGCTTCGGCTGTATCCCTGATCAGGGCAAGCCACGTTTTCGCCTCCCGAATCCATCCCAGTTTCAAAGCCTCTTGCGTTACACTGTAGAAATCTCCAAGTAGTGCGTGGTCGAAAGCATCGCTCAGTGAGGTCAGGGTGTCCAGCTGTGACTGCAAGGTGCGACGCCTCTCGATTCCCTGACCCATCTGTAGGCGAATCTCCGCCAGGGCGAGCCGAATCCGATTGGGTTTGGATAAGGTGGCGTTGCTGTAGGACAAGTCCTCGGCAAGCCACGTTTGTGCTGCTTCGAACTTGCGCTCGTCAAGAAGTTGGTTCACGTGAAGCATGGATACCTCGAATCCAAGCGCCAAAACCCGTTCCATCTCGCCGGTCTGGCGAACGCGTCGTGCGAGACGGCGAGC
>Ga0080006_1269996_pt1 | contig 10054 bp, 8 predicted proteins | sample RS3BMetagenome_FD_69209 | JGI IMG/M metagenome (GOLD analysis project Ga0080006, IMG submission 69209) | Ferric oxide microbial mat and aquatic microbial communities from Rainbow Spring, Yellowstone National Park, USA - RS3B (SPADES... ... | reverse complement strand
CACTATTGTGCAAGTTGGCGGGGAGAACGAAAAATAGGGCAAAGGCTCCCCATATGACCACCCAGAGGCCACGAGAACTCTTAGAAGATACCTGATCCAATCTTTCTCCCTCGGCTGTGCTCACCGTGCTTGCAGAGTCGATCGTCTTGGATGGCCAAGCAAGAATGCCCAACAAGGCGTAGAGAATCACTGCCCCTGGAGCACCGGTAACCAGGCTTGCAGTGCCGGTCAGGATACCTCCAAATCCTTCTCCAACCCACCAGACCAAGAGCGACCAGATCACCGAGGCAACGATCGCAGGCTTGACAGTGCGCCTAACGATAAGCCCAGCACCAATAGCTAACTGTGCTAGCGCAAACAAGATGTTCCACGCCAATATATGCGGTTGGATGAAGTGCGCCATCGCACTTATGGAACTCGCTATAGATCGCGGTTGACCAGAGGTGTTGGGCAAGATAATGCCCGTAATGAATCCTTTAGTGAACATATATGGCTGCAGTTGCAACAGCCCATCTATGAACCATATGACGCCTAGCGCAACTGACAAACGACGCTTCGTGGCCCAACTGGGTAGAGAGAAGCGATTGCTCAAGCTATTACTCCTTGAAGAGGACAATTCAATATCTTCTGCTGCACTAACTGCTGTACTGCCTATCTCTGTAGATGGTTCAATGCTCATCTCCGCCTCTCGTTCTTCTCTCACCAACGAAAAACCAAGGGTTCTCTCACCAACGAAAAACCAAGGGTCAGATATCTCTTTAGATATCTGACCCTTGAAGAACGACCCCACGATCGGGTCAGGCAACGGTCATAGTGCCTCGCATCCAGCCCATCGTTACCATTGCTCCACCCATGCCTGTAGGGCCAGAACCACAGGGAGCCATGCACATCCACATAAACGACCCTGATTTAGTAGGCGTAAATGTGAATACAACCTCTACATAGGGCGGTTGACTACCTGCAGCTGCATTGGTAGAGGTCACTGCTGGAATGGGAACATTTATCCCTAGCTCTGGGATGGAGAACGTATGAGATATCTCGTTATCCGGAATGCTGGTCACGGCCTGTCCGTCAACCGTCTCAGTGCCTCCCTCCACAGCAGAATAAGGACTTCCTGCTGGCAGTGGAGCTGTCCCATCATCAAAACTCTTGATGGTCAGCACCACTGTCTCACCCTTATGCACAGTGAAATCAGCTGGAGTGAACTTTGGCCAACCTGGCTTCCCGTCCATCTTGCCAGTCAACACTTGCAACGTGACATTTTGGCTCGTAGTCGTGGCAGTGCTTCCAGAGGTAGAAGACGTCGAAGAAGAGGACGCTGATGACTTGGCGGAAGAAGTAGCCGGCTTTGACGACGAGTTGCTGCTGGAGCTAGAGGAACAAGCAGAGGCCAGAAGCCCTACTAGGAGCATCCCAGCAACAACCCCAGTGACCTTTCTCCAGGTCTTCGTCCCGGATACTTTGCTATCCATAACGTCACTACGCTCAAGATGCTTCTCTTTATTAAACAACTGATCTTTTCTCTGCAACACTTTCACTGTATATGCCTCTCTTTTCTTTCCTATAAGCGATGATGTATGCCTGAATTAATGGAAATAAAATATTCTGTTTTTAGGTGATCAAAGATCTTTCTTCTTACTCAAAAGTTATCTGCATGGTGAATTCTTTTACCGTAATTGATCCATCGGCCACCTCTCTTCAAGCTCACCATCAGCCTTTCTACCTATAGATCTTTTTCTCCTAGAGGACACCGCCATAAAACCGCTATCAACGTCGCTATACGCTGGCAGTTTTCTGACTCGCATTCATGCCCATTCCCAAATTGACTCGAACGGCAGTGGCCAAAAGAGCGATCCATACCAGAGCAACTATGGTGAGCAAAGCCACTACTACAGCTCTGCCAATGCCTCCATCAGGCCTTATCGCCTCTACTGTTCCCTTAAACGGTGCAACAAACCGTGTCGCCACAAAGCTTGTACTACCTTGGTAGAGGGACTTGCCAGCAGAGTTCTCCACCTCTACAACCACTTGCTGCTGCCCTTTCCAAGTCGGCTGGTAACTAATCTGAGCTGCTCCTCCTGAATTCAAAGGCGAAGAGCCGAGCAAGAGGAGGGGGGAGCTCTGGAACTGAGTTAGGTGGACGTAAAAGTACGCTTTTGCCCCAGGAGGAACCATGCTAGCTCCTGTCGGTGAGTATAAAGGGGTGAGCACAGCAGATACCGTTGCCACAGCCTTGCCAGGTACTTCGCTCGCTTGAACGGTCAAGCTGGGTTGTGCTACTGAAGAATTGGATACTGTGGCTGCATCGGCCATACCTGGAAACAACCACCATACTGCTGCCGTGCTCAAACCAACGAGCATCGCAACACTTACAAATATCTTAGGTACGAGGACCTTCTTCATCACTGCTCCTGCCTCCTGGACTGTTCGTAAACCCTTGCACGTGTCATGGCACTACCACGGTGAAGGGTGGACAGACGCCCTCCCCAGCTGCCCGGTCGCTCCATAGCAACCTGAGCTGCTTCAATGACTTCGTCCACCTCTGCCATCTCCTCCATCTCCGAGATAGGCAAGATAGGGACGAACTTGAATAGCACCAGCAAAAGCAGGGGTATAGCTGCCGTAGCAGCTAACGTGATGGATATGGGTACCCAGGTGAAGTGATAGGTACCCCATGCGCTAGCAGTAGTGGCCAGATGCCCTGCTCCAGTAGTGGTCGCCACTTTGAGAGGCGACTTTACCAATGCTTCAGTTGCTGGCGGTATTACAATGACCAAACGCTTTATCCACATGGCAAAGACGATGAAGGATGAGGCGACCACAACCCCTTTGGTGTTGCGAAAACGTTTGGTCGCTATTATCACTAGGGGCAATACACCTGCCGCTACGAAGTAGAACCAGAAAGGAATCCAATACCTGCCGATCAATATCTGGCGTACCCAGGCAGCTTCGTCCCTGGTACTCGAGTAGCCGTCGATCAAGTACTCCGTGAAGGTAAGGTACAGGTAGGCAGCGCCCATCGCAGCAATAATGAAGCCCAGCCTCACGAAGTGTCGGGATGTGATATACCTCTCCAGGTGATAGGCCTTCCTTAGAAGTGCTGCTGAAATCACTACCAAAGCCACTCCTGAGTACAAAGCGGCGACTACGAAGTAGACCGGGAAGATCGTCTCTAGATAGCCTGCTCGGCTAGATGATGCAAAAGCAAAGCTCAGCACCGAGTGAACCGATACTGCCATCGGTATGATCATGATGGCCACCAGCCCGATGGATCCATGCAGAAGGCGGCGATCCGAGTAGGAACCACTATAGCGCCCGGCCACACTACGGTACAGGACTCGCAGGGTACGAGCTTTAAGGCTGTGATCCTCTGGGCTTATCCGTTCAAGCGCTATCTTTGCATCCGGAATGAGAGGAAGGTAGAAAAAAACAGCAGTTGCCAGTAGATAGGTGCTTACTGCTATGAAGTCCCAAAGAATCGGCGAAGAAAGATTCCAGTAGGGAGGCCAAACAAGCTCCCATATTCTGGAGGGCTCTCCCAGGTGAGGAACGATGAAAAGCATTCCTATAGGCAGAGTGACCAAAGCCGTAGCTTCAGCTATGCGAGTAAGAGGAGCTCGCCATGAAGCTTTGGTCAGACGTAGTATGGCTGAGACCACGGCTCCTCCATAACTAACTCCGATGAAAGCCACGAGATCCGCTTCATACACTGCCCAAAAGGCACGATTGTTGTATCCCGCTACGCCAAGTCCATCGGCTAGTTGGACTGCCCAAGCAATAATACCTAGCAAGACGACCGCTGACAGACCGCCTACTATGAACTTCCACCACCGTCCCTTATCAAAAACGGGTCGCATAGCCGCCTCTCGAATATCCTCCCTCGGCTCTATGAGAGTAGAACCGGAGGATGCAGAGACGGCCATGCCATATCCGGAGCTGTTCGGTCCATCCATCAGATCAACCCTCCTTGTCGCTTTCCAAGTTCTGTCCGTGGCCTAGGATGTAGAAGACTCTTGGATGAGTTCCATAGGACTCCTTGAACTTCACTGCGTCATTCTCGTAGAGAAACTGGGAGAGCTTGATCGTGTTGCCGAAACTGTTCACGGCGACATCACTACTAAGATCACCTAGATACAAGACACCCATTGGACAGCCACTCACACACTCCGGGAGCTTGCCCATGGGAAGCATTGCAGCACAAAAAATACACTTGCCCACAGTTCCTTTTACCTGTGGAACTGGCCAGGAAGGCTCCTGAGGGAAAGGTTGACGAGGAGCTGGAACCGGATCGGTCCAGTTGAAATACCTTGCTTGATAAGGACATGCATTCATGCAAATACGAGTGCCAATGCATCGTGACTGATCGACCAGCGTCAGTCCCTCTTCTGTGCGGAAGTTGGCACTTACTGGGCATACCGGAACACAAGCTGGGTCTTCACACATCATGCATGGTCTAGGCATGTGATACTTGTTTCCGGATGCATCGGTCATGTCGAAGACGCGGATCCAAGTCTGATCCTCATGGAGATAGTGAGCTCGTTGACATGCTGCCGTGCATGCCTTACAACCATCGCAGTACCTCAAATCGATCACCATGCACCATTGATGAGTAGTGGCCGACTGAGTACTGGAAGCTAGCTTTGTACCTGCCAATGTCACTTGTCGGTGATCGCGTGTCTCCAACAAGCCTGTACCGAGCGCTGCAGCTCCTACTCCGGTGGCTAGCGCTTTGCGAAGAAAGCTACGCCTACCCATAGGCAAAGCTACGGGCGTAACTACCTGAGAGGTATCAAGGGAACCGTCCCTCGGCTTCGCTCCATCTCCATTACTCACACTATGCTCCTCTTTCTGCTCTTTCTGCCTTAGACTTAGATGCTCCATCTTGTTGGATAGCGGCGGACGATATCCTCTTTTTCACTATCTTCGATTACCTTTGACCAACAACCGGCTGACCACCTCATTGTCATCATGAACACCTGCACGTCCCTCTGGCAATGCATATACATACAGTGCATGCATATGCATCCATTGAAATCCTGTTAGAGCTTTCGAGAGATCTACGCAATTGAAAAACCAGAATTCCACGTTGTTCACACATTATTCACAAATAAATTCCGTAATCTACGGTAAAAATACGGAACTAACTTACGAAATATCACGTAAGGGGAGATTCCAGAGTGAGTACTTACGTGTAATTACTGTCTCGATATACGTATCTTTACGCTTATCCTCTACTAAGAAATTTTGCAAGAATAATGGGGATGGCAATATCAACTACTACTGGCATTTCCGAGCAAGAACAAGGAACAAGTGAGCTAACCGACATCGTTGCATTAACGAAGGCATCTGCGGTAGACGATGATTACGTCAAAGTACATGTACCGTTCTTCAAGACTGCAGTGTTGACTACGGCCGTGCTCATCTCTATAGTCGTAGGTTTGGTAGTGACAGTTTTCATAGTGAGTGGTCTAGTCGATATAGTCCGCTCAATTGCCACAGCTCTCAGGTAGTCGCCCAACATGGCAGCTTGCGTCAGGGCAATGGATACCTTGACCAGCTGCCATAACGAGCTCAGGTGCAGTTAGCAGCCGTAGGCAACTTTAGTCTCAGACAACTTAGGTAGTATGTCTTAGATAACCTTAGGTGAGCAGAGCTTCCAAGGCAGCACGAGTTTCAGCCGAATTGCCTGCCTCAGCAACCAATGCCTCTACCAGATGTCTCAGCCATTCTTGAAAGCTCACTTCGTCGCTGCGAAGCACGATGCCTCTCACTGTATGACGCACACTGCAGCGTACTTGCCCCTTGTCCACTACAGCTTCTAGGCGTTTGTCGCCTATTTCAGCAGTGATGCTCCGCACGGGCTGTTCCTTGGATTTACGGAACAACCCTCCACCACTTCTTTCCACGATCAATCGTTCACCTAGCACACTATCCAACTTCTTGCTCAGTACCTCGAAATAGAGGCGGGTATCCTCTGCATCGGCACGTAGTGCAGCTAACACCATATCAAGGTCGAACTCGCCGCTAGCACTACTCATCTGCGAGATGGGTTCGTCAGTCATACACAACTAAGCGCTCCTATCGGGAATCCCCACAAACTGGCAATCGCGCCTTTGACCACCTTTACTATACAGCAAAGAGGGAAAAGAGATCGCAAGCATTGGTTCAACAAGCAATAGCCCACGGAAAATAGGCCACGGAAAATAGGCCACGGAAAATAGCCCACGGAAAATAGGCCACGGAAATGCCAGGCCGGGAGAGAGTCGCGCCCACCTCAAGACAACCAAACGACCTCGATGAATCGCCAGGAGTCCCTCTCTCAATCTGCAGCTGCCTCCTCCATCTCGAAGTCGGCCAATGGCTGACCCCTTTTCACTGTTTCTCCTGGTTTGCAGGTCACGGCAGTAACCACTCCATCCGACGGGGCACGAATTACATGCTCCATCTTCATCGCCTCCACTACTACTATCGGATCGCCTTCCAACACACGAGAACCAGCGGTGACAAAAAGGGAAAGGACTACCCCGGGTAAAGGGGCCTCCAAATGCCTGTGAGCACTACTGTCCGTGGTCCTAGTAGCTATGCCGTATACGAGCTCATAAGCCTCTGCATCCCACCACACATGCACACGATCGCCATCTACGACCACGGCAGCATCTTTGCCGTTCAGACGAAGGTGGTGACAGCCAATGCTCCGCTCGACAGTGAACTCCTTCCTGGAGACCGTGTCGCTCCGAGACGATCCGTCGCTCCGAGACAATTCTGCCGCTGGTACGCTCACCTCATATGCCTCAGCAAACTTTGGATCATCAATTTCACGCACATAGCAAATCCTCTCTCTACCCGCTGGAAGGCGTAAAGGGAGCCATATGGCACCACGGCCTTGAGGACGCCATGGTCCCAGGCTCAAATAAGGATCCGGAACAAACTGGGTGGTAGAGACAGGCCCGCCAGGAGAAGAGAGGGAAGATAGGGGTAGCAAGGAAGTAGGGGAGGAAGCGACCTCCCGCTTGTCCATCTTGGTCGATCGAGGCAACCTCATCTCTGTCGCAGAGAGGGTCTCCAGGGTATGGATTGCTTCGCCAGCGGCGGCTAGAGCAAACACCTCCTCTGGCAGGAATACACCTCGCCTAAATAGTTGATCGCCTCTGCTATCAGCTTTGCTGTCGCGCTCCCCTTGCCCAGCATCAAGAGAACGATCCTCCAACTGATTCCCCTTGCTTTCCCTAGCTCTTACAGGCCATCTCCTAAGGAAGGAGTCCTCCAGGAATGAGACTGACAACTGAGCCTTGCGCACCTCTGGATCGGCCACTAATGCCCGCAGGAAGGGGAGGTTGGTAGTTACTCCAAGTATCTCTGTCTTGGAAAGAGCCTCTTGCAACTTATCCAAGGCAGCCGTCCTGTCCTGTCCCCACGCAATTACCTTCGCGATCATAGGATCGTAGTAAGAGCTGACTACAGAGCCTTCCTCTACAGCAGCGTCTATCCGCACTCCCCCGCCCCAACGCAGATGCAGCACTGTGCCCGTCTGAGGCAAAAACCCTTCATAAGGATCTTCAGCATAGACGCGCACCTCCACAGCGTGACCATGAGATTGTTCACTCACCGATGACACGCTTCCTTCTCTGGAGGGCAAAGAGAACGATAGTTCCTCTCCCATAGCGATCCTGAGCTGTAGCTCGACTAGATCGACCCTTCTGACCAGTTCAGTCACTGGATGCTCCACTTGGAGCCTGGCGTTCATTTCGATGAAACCAAAAGAGCCATCCGGAGCTACCAGAAACTCGACCGTACCGGCACCTCGGTAGTTCATAGCCTTAGCCAAGGCTATGGCTGCATCATAAAGCGAACTGGCTAGCTTGCTGTCGACAGCAGGAGAGGGAGACTCCTCCAATATCTTCTGATGTCGGCGTTGAATGGTGCAATCCCGCTCGCCGAGATGGAGTACATTGCCGAAGTTGTCGGCTATGATCTGCACCTCTATATGGCGTGGATTGGGTACGTATCTCTCCAGCATCAAACTGCCGTCCCCAAACGAAGAGACGGCTATCCTCCTCGCCGAGATGAGAGCGGATTGGAGTGAGCCTGGATCTTCAACTACCACCATACCCTTGCCGCCACCACCATTTACAGGCTTGACCATTAAAGGATAGCCAATCTGCTCTGCCGCTTCGAAGACAGACGGGCCTTCGAATAACTCATCGCCTAGATAAATACCTGGGAAAACAGGAACTCCAACCTCCTGGGCCACTCGTTTTGCGGCAGCCTTGTCTCCGGCCAAGGTCAATACCTCTGGTGGAGGTCCCACGAAGGTCAACCCCGCTCGCAGGCATGCCTCTGCGAAATGTGCCGATTCAGAGAGAAAGCCATACCCGGGATGAACGAGCTGTGCCCCTCCAGCTCGTGCAGCCTCGATGATGCGCTCGACAGAAAGGTAGCTGTCCTCGGCAGACGGGCCGCCTAAACGGAACGAGCGATCGCTGAAACGAACAAATGGCTCATCAGCATCAGCATCCGAGTAAACGGCCAAGCACTTGAGCCCCATCTGCCGTGCAGTGCGCATTATCCGCAGAGCTATCTCGCCGCGATTTGCTACGAGAAGCGTTGGCTTGATAGGCCCCCTATCAGTCACGGTCACGATTGCAATCTACTCCTACTACATCCTGAAAACGCCATAGCTCTGCTCTGGGATCGGTGCATTGCAAGCAGCTTGAAGCCCCAAAGCCAATACCGTCCTCGTGTCCAATGGATCTATCACTCCGTCATCCCATATGCGAGCTGTACCGTAATACGGGTCTCCTTGGTACTCGTAGCGCTCACGGATAGGCGCCTTGAACGCCTCTTCTTCCTCGGGGGTGGAGAAGCCTCCCCTGACGATAGCCAAAACGGTAGCAGCCTGCTCTCCTCCCATAACGGATACTCTGGCATTCGGCCAGGTCCATAAGAACCTCGGAGAATAAGCTCGTCCACACATGGCGTAGTTCCCTGCGCCGAAAGAACCACCGATCACGATCGTGAACTTAGGCACCCTGGAACAGGCCACAGCGGTCACCATCTTCGCTCCGTCTTTAGCTATCCCGCCTGCTTCGTACTCGGCTCCTACCATGAACCCAGTTACATTCTGCAAGAAGACCAATGGAATCCTCCGCTGGTTGCACACCTCGATGAAGTGAGCACCTTTCAATGCAGATTCGCTGAAGAGTATGCCATTGTTGGCTACGATTCCCACTGGGAAACCCATGATATGAGCGAACCCACAGACAAGGGTAGTCCCATACAGCTCCTTGAACTCAGCAAAGCGTGAACCATCCACTATACGAGCTATAACCTCTCTTACGTCATAAGGCACTCTAGTGTCCGAGGGAACTATCCCATAGAGATCGGATGGATCGTAAGCCGGAGGTTCTGGATCTTTCATCTCCGCGTACGCATACGAATCCTCTGAGCCCAAGCTAGAGACTATATTCCTTACCATCGATATAGCGTGCAGGTCATCCAGGGCATAATGATCAACCACCCCGGATCTGCGTGCATGTACATCGGCACCACCCAGTTCCTCCTCTGTGACCTCCTCGCCTGTAGCAGCTTTGACCAAAGGTGGGCCCCCTAAGTAGATAGTGCCTTGGCCTTTGACGATCACCGTTTCGTCGGCCATGGCAGGTACATAGGCACCCCCTGCTGTGCACAGTCCAGTTACGCAGGCAATTTGAGGTATGCCAGCAGCAGATAGCACTGCTTGATTATAAAAGATCCTCCCGAAATGATCCCTATCTGGGAAAACCTCATCCTGCATGGGCAAAAAGGCACCACCTGAATCCACTAGGTATATGCAGGGCAGTCTGTTCTGCAAAGCAACTTCTTGAGCTCTTAGATGTTTTTTGACCGTCAGAGGGTAGTACGATCCTCCCTTCACGGTGGCGTCGTTGCAGACAATTACGCATTCTCTGCCAGAGACCCTTCCCACACCAGTGATAATGCCTGCGCCTGGGGCTTCACCTCCATACATGCCGTAAGCTGCCAGTGGGGAAAGCTCCAGAAAAGCAGTACCAGGATC
>Ga0080006_1201970_pt1 | contig 10054 bp, 9 predicted proteins | sample RS3BMetagenome_FD_69209 | JGI IMG/M metagenome (GOLD analysis project Ga0080006, IMG submission 69209) | Ferric oxide microbial mat and aquatic microbial communities from Rainbow Spring, Yellowstone National Park, USA - RS3B (SPADES... ... | reverse complement strand
GGCCCACTCATAATTGGCCATCGCCAGCCCGATCCGCTTCAGATTGTTGACGCACTGGGCGCGTCGGGCGGCCTCGCGGGCCGCCTGGACGGCGGGCAAGAGTAAGGCGACCAGAACGCCGATGATGGCGATCACGACCAGCAGTTCTATCAGCGTGAAACCGGTCCGGGAACGAGAATGAACTCGGATACGCACGAAAAGACTCCTGTGCTGGAGAAGAATGAAAAGCGAAAACATCCGCCGATGTCTTTGCGATCTCGCTCAGCACAGGAAGCGTTCGAGCAGGATGTGCCGCCGGACGAAAGTGAAGGGGTGCCTGGCGGGAAATCGCTCCGTGAGACCAGGCCGGGGCGTCCGACACGGCAAGACGAACAGCGGGCCGTCCGTCGAGAAGTCAGCAAACAGCCCCGTGATCTCGCCATCCGTGAGGTCGGACCGGATCGACTCTCCCTGATCGTCGCCGACTCCGCCGTCGATTTCCTCGATCGCGCCGCTCCCGGATTCGACGATCGACCGAGCCAGATCGCTCGCCGCTTCGGCCAGACGCAGGGGCGTCCCCGAGAATGCGAGGATCAAGGCGATCGGGAACCAGATCCGGCACCATCTCTTCATCGTCATGGTTTGAGTTTAGAAGCTCCGACCAGCGTCGTCAATCGCGACCGTCGAGGCGTCCCGGGAAACGACCGACGCCCGCCGAAGTCGCCTTCGGCGGGCGTCGTCTTTATCGATTCGGCCGATCCGGGGAGGATCGGTCGATCCGTCAGTTGGTCTCGACCGGGACGGTGGGCTCGGCCAGTCGATGGATCAGGTCGAGCGCGGCGTCGGCGCGTCGGGGGTCGGCATATTTGGCCAGAGGGGCCGAATGCGAGCCGTCGCCGTAAATTCCGACGATGGCGTGCAGGCCCTTCAGGCTGACAACCTCGGCCCGGGCGAGCAGGCCCGACCGGATCAAGGAGGCCAGGTTCCGCTGCCAGAGTGTCGTCTCCGCGAACAGGGTCGTCATGGCTTCTCTCCTCAATGGCAGCTAGAGATCAGTCGGGCGGAACCTCGTCAAGAAATGCTCGATGGACAATCTATCTTACGTCATGCCCAGAGAGATTGTTCCCGGAACTTGGACGACGTCAAGGCGCGATGGTCCTGGGACCGGCGTCAAAAGCTTTTCGAGCCGCTTCCTGGAGCGGGTTGGTGCCGTCGGGCAGGCGGTCCTGGTTGACCTGCCAGAAGAAGACGCCCCGCAATCACTGCTTCATCGCCCAATCGGCTTTCAGAGGGACGGACTCGGCATCGTAGTCGGCCTCGTCGACCATCTCCAGGATCGCCTGGACATAGCGGTCCTCGGCCTTGGGCTTCGAGGTGATGGCGGCGAATGGCTCGTCGTAGCCCCAGCCGCCCAGCGAGATCAGCATCCTGACGCCCGCCTTGTGGGCCTGGCCGGCGAGTTCGCGGCTGGGAACGTTTCGCGAGGCCTTCTCGACTCGCCCCTCGGCGTCGGCGGTGACGAACGCGTGGCAGAGGTGGGTGTAAAGTCCGAACTTGAGGTCGCGAGGCGGGCCGTAGAGATAGCCGACGAAGACTTTTTCAAAAGGCTTTTCGCCGCCCAGGACAGTCGAGGCGGTCAGGGCCAGGACCAGGAGGGCCAGACAGGAGAGAAATCGGCGAATGGGTGAATTCATGGAGGGGCCTCGAATCGGTCGAGATCAGGTCGAGTCGGATCGGATCTGCGACGGGCCGGGCATCCGCCCGCCATCGGTCGGATGATGACACGCGAGCTGTTTTTGATCCAGGATGGCGCGACTTCCAGGCGATCTTTAAAAGTTTTTTTCGAAGAGAAATTCCGAAGATTTCACGAGGCGCGGACATCATCCCAGCGGGTTGCAAACCCTGTGAATTCCGCGGATCAAGCATTTTTTCGGGTTTTCAAGCGGGGTGTCACGATCCCTCACAATTTTTTGGTTCCGAAGATTACCACTATTTATTTTGACCGGCTTTTGCTATGGAATTATTGGTTGGTTTGACGATCGAGAACCATCGCCGGGTTGTTAGAACCCGGCTCCGGCTCAACTCCCTCGCCGTTCCTGCCTCCCGGATTCCAACCGGAGTCCCTTTCTCCTCGACCCTGAAAGCATCCCGAGGGTCGTCCTGCCTTTCGTCTCGGAGTCTGATCGTGGGCAAGAAACTTTATGTGGGCAACCTGACCTACAACGTCAACGAGACCGACCTGGAGGCTTTGTTCTCCCAGTTCGGCACCGTCCAGAGCGCGCAGATCATCATCGACCGCGACACGAACCGCTCCAAGGGTTTCGGTTTCGTCGAGATGGGAACGGATGCTGAGGCGCAGGCGGCCATTCAGGGGCTCGATGGTCAGGACCACGAAGGTCGGAACCTGACGGTCAACGAGGCCAAGCCGCGTGAGCCGCGGTCGGGTGGCGGCGGCGGCTACGGCGGTGGTGGTGGCGGCGGCTACGGCGGCGGCGGTGGCGGCCGGAGCGGCGGCGGTGGCGGCTACGGCGGCGGTGGTGGCGGCCGGAGCGGCGGTGGTGGTGGTTACGGCGGCGGCGGTGGCGGCCGTTATTGATCCGATCCGGTCGGTCTCGATCGGCTCGATGGGTTGAGACAGTACGACGAGGGACTCGCGACGAGCGATCCCTCGTCCTTGGCTTTCGGGTCATTGCGAACCCGTGAAAGCTCGCTTCGTCGGCGTCGACTCTCCGACAACCCCGGTGAGAGTCAGGGCGTGGCCACGTCCTTGGACCATGATCAATTGCGCAGGTTTTCCTTTTTCCGCTCTTTGAATCAGTGAATTCTTTCGAGTATATTGCCTTCAATCGCGAAGGCCCGGTCGTCGGCCGTCCTCCGCCCGACCCTGGGACGACTCATGCGCCGGATCTCTCGAAATGCCAGTCATCTCGGCTACCTGATCGCACTCGGGGTGCTTGCCGCCAACACACTCCTGGTCGGTTCGAGCCTCAGAACGATTCTTCGAGTCAACCAGGAAGTCGTCCGGGGCCGCGAGGTTCTTCTCACGTTCGATCGCGTCGATTCCTTGCTCAAGGATGCCGAGACCGGGCTGCTTGGCTATCTGCTGACCGGTCGCGACGAGTCACTCACTACCTATCTCGAAGCCGAGATCGATTTGCCTCGGGCCTTCGAGATGCTTCGGGCCAACGGTTTCGAGGATGGTCTGAAGCCGTCGATCGAGGAACTGGATCGGGTCGCCGCCTTGAAGATGGCCAGGTTGTCGAGGGCGGTCGGGCTCGTTCGAGCCGGTCGTCGAGATGAGGCCCTCGCGATCATCCAGACCGACCCGGGCATGACCCTCATGGGTCCGATCCGCTCGATGGCCTCGAAGATCCAGACCATCGAGCAGGGTCTTCTCCGGTCGCGGCAAGACCAGATCCGGTCAGCAGTGGGTTGGACTCTCGCCCTCTTCGCTTTGACGGCGGGTCTGGCCCTGATCCTGGTGGCCGGAGTCTGGACTCTCCAGCAACGGGACACCCGGAATCTGGTGAGGACGTCGGCGGCGATCCGGTCGAGCGAAACCTGGCTCTGGACGACGCTGACGAGCATCGGCGACGCGGTCATCGCCACGGACCCCCAGGGTCGGGTCACCTTTCTCAACCCCGTCGCGCAGGGGCTTACCGGGTGGCCTCAAGCCGAGGCGACAGGTCGAGCGTTGGCCGAGGTCTTCCCGATCATCAACGAGCACTCCCGCCATCCGGTCGAGAATCCGGTTTCCCGGGTTGTTCGCCAGGGAACCACGGTCGGCCTGGCCAATCACACCTTGCTGATCCACAAGGATGGGCACGAGACGCCCATCGACGACAGCGCGGCTCCGATCCGCGACGAGGCCGGGAATCTGTCCGGCGTGGTTCTGGTCTTCCGCGACATCACCGAGCGGAAACGACAGGAGGCGATCGTCGAGGAGCAGCGACGGCTCGCCGAGTTCGGCCGGGACATCGGGCTGGTCTTGACCGAGTCCTCCGACATGAATAGCCTGACCCATCAAGTCGTCGAGGAGACCGTCCGCCATCTCGACGCGGCCTTCGCCCGGATCTGGACCATCGACGAAACCGGCCAGACCCTGGAACTCCAGGCCAGCGCGGGGATGTACACCCACATCGACGGCCCCCATGCCCGGGTCCCGGTCGGGATGTACAAGATCGGCAAGATCGCCCGAGACCGCCAGCCGCACCTGACGAACGCGGTCCTGGGCGATCCCCTCATTCCCGCCCAGGATTGGGCCAGGTCCAAGGGGCTGGTCGCCTTCGCGGGCTATCCTCTGATCGTGGAAGACCGACTGGTCGGCGTCTGGGGGATGTTCGCCTGTCATGAGCTGTCCGAGACGACGCTTCAATCGATGGAGTCGGTGGCCCGAGGGATCGCCCTGGGAATCGAGCGATGCCTCGCCGAGAGGAAACTCCGCCAGGAGCGCGAATGGCTCCAGGTGACCCTGGCGAGCATCGGCGACGCGGTCATCGCCACCGATGGCGAGGGCCGGGTCAAGTTCCTCAACGTGGTCGCCGAAGGGCTGACCGGGTGGTCGCCCGAGGAGGCGGTCGGCCAGCCGATCGGCGAGGTCTTCCAGATCGTCAACGAGGTGACCCGACTGCCGGCCGTGATCCCGGTCGAACGGGTCCTCGAGGATGGCTGCGTCGTCGGTCTGGCGAATCACACGGTGGTCATCTCGCGAGACGGGCTCGAGACGGCGATCGAGGACAGCGCGGCGCCGATCAAGGACCAGAGCGGGAACGTCATCGGCGTGGTCATGGTCTTCCAGGACGCCACCGAAAGAAGGCGGCACGAGCTGGCAATCCAGGAAAGCGCCAGGCAATTCCGGACCCTGGCCGATTCGATCCCGCAACTGGCGTGGATGGCCCGATCCGATGGCCATATCTACTGGTACAACCAGCGATGGTATGAGTACACCGGAAAGACACCCGAGGAAATGGAAGGCTGGGGCTGGCAAAGCGTCCATGATCCGGACATTCTCCCCAACGTCATGGATCGGTGGCGGAACTCGATCGAGACGGGCGAGCCCTTCGACATGGTCTTTCCCCTCCGAGGGGCCGACGGACGATTCCGGCCCTTCTTGACCCGGGTCATGCCGGTCAAGGACCACGAGGGCCGGGTGGTCCACTGGTTTGGCACCAACACCGACATCGCCGACCGGCAACGGATCGAGGATGAGCTGAAGCTGGCCAAGGAAGAAGCCGAGGCGGCCAACGCGGCCAAGACCCAGTTCCTCGCGGTCCTCTCGCATGAGCTTCGGACTCCCTTGAACCCGATCCTTTTGGCCGTCACCTCGATGCTCGAACGGCCGACCCCGCCCGACGACGTCCGGGCCAACCTCGAAATGATCCGCCAGAACGTCAACCTCCAGTCCCGCCTGATCGACGACCTGCTCGACGTGATGCGGATCGTCCGGGGCAAGATGCCCTTGCACTGGGAAGTGGTCGACGCCAAGATCCTGCTCGATCACTCGATCGGGATCTGCCGGAGCGAGGTCTTCGGCAAGGGGCTGACCTTGAACGTCCACTTCGAGGCCGCCCGCCACCACATCAACGCCGACTCGGTCCGGCTCCAGCAGGTTTTCTGGAACCTGATCAAGAACGCGGTCAAGTTCACCCCGAGCGGCGGCTCGATCACGATCCGGACCCGCAACGAGGACGACGGCGAGAGCCCGGAAGGTCGCCTGATCATCGAGGTCGCCGACACCGGGATCGGCATCGAGCCCGGAATCGTCGACCGGATCTTCGACCCTTTCCAGCAAGGGGAAACGTCGATCACCCGGCGGTTTGGCGGCCTGGGGCTGGGCCTGGCGATCAGCAAAGGAATCGTCGAGGGGCATGGCGGGGTCCTCAGGGCGGAAAGCCAGGGGAAGGGCCAGGGAACGACCTTCCTCGTCGAGCTTCGAGCCCTCCCCGACCCCAGGGCCGGCGAGCCTGGCCAGGCGTCCCGAACCGGCGCCGCTGATCCCAACCTGCCAATCGCTCCCTTGAAGATCCTTCTGGTCGAGGACGAACAGGCTACCAGTCGACTGCTGGCAAGGCTCCTTCGAGGGCTCGGCCACGACGTGGTGACGGCCGGGACCATCGCCGAGGCCATCGATCGCGAGCGAACCGGGGACTTCGGCCTGATCGTCAGCGACATCGGCCTGCCCGACGGCAGTGGTCTGGAATTGATGAAGCAGGTTGTGGCTCGCCGAGGCCGCGTCCCGGCGATCGCCTTGACCGGCTACGGGATGGAGGAAGACATCCAGAGGAGCCGCGAGGCGGGCTTCACCGCTCACATGACCAAGCCGATCGACTTCACCAAGCTCGAAGCGATGATCCGCCAGGTCGCGTCTTGATCGTACCGGCTTGAGCGGGTCTCACCGGATTTTCTGGGGAAGAGGGGCGAACCTGGGGGTGGCCGGGGTCGTACTCGACCCCGGTTCGTGGCCGACCGGTCAGGCGATGCTCCGGGGTCGAGTACGACCCGGCCACCCCGAAAACCACCTGAATCAGAAAGAACCCCAGGAACTCATGGTGACACCCGCTGAACATCGAGAGGGACGGGGCAATTGCGGGAGGCTCGGGCGGCCATTAGGATGATTCGGAGTCGTCTTTCTCCCACCGCCACGGGATCATCGAGGAACGTCCACCCATGAGAATCAAGGCGATCGGCCTCTGGCTTTGCTTGAGCTTCGGGCTCGGGTCGGTCTCGATCGGAGCCGAGCCCCCGGCACCGAAAACGCTTGACCTCTGGCCGGGCGTTCCGCCGGGCGAGGTCGGCAAGATCGCCGAGGAAAAGCTGGAGGTCGGCAAGGATGGGATCAACCGAGTCTCGAACGTCTCGAAGCCGACGCTCACCATCTTCCGACCCAGCCCCGAAAAGGACACCGGGGCCTCGATCGTGATCTGTCCCGGAGGCGGTTACAGCATCCTGGCCATCAACCACGAAGGCGACGACGTCGCCCGATGGCTGAACACGATCGGCGTCACCGGGATCGTCGTCAAGTATCGAATCCCCCGACGATCGGGCACGAAGGGCGACACCCCGCCGCCGCAAGCTCTGATGGATGCCCAGCGAGCCATGGGCCTGGTCCGGAGCAAGGCCGGCGAGCTCGGGATCGACCCCAAGCGGATCGGCCTGCTTGGCTTCTCGGCGGGAGGGCATCTCGCCGCCTGGGCCTCGACCAACTTCGAGAAGCGGTCGTATGAACCGGTCGACGCCGCGGACAAGGTCGACTGCCGCCCCGACTTCACCGTCCTGATCTATCCGGCCTACCTGCTCAAAGGCAAAGGCTACGCCGGCCCCGAGATGGCCGACGAGATCCAGGTCAGCTCCAGCACGCCGCCGACCTTCCTCGCCCACGCCGGCAACGACCCGGTGACGGTCGAGGCCAGCGTCCGCTATCACCTGGCCCTGAAGCGGGCCAACGTGCCGTCCGAGCTCCACGTCTACGCCGCCGGCGGTCACGGATTCGGCATGAAGCCGCTGGAAAAGCCGATCGCCGAATGGCCCAAACGGCTCGAAGAATGGATGCGGTCGCGAGGGCTTCTCAAGCCGACCAAGGTGGGCTGATCCGGTTCAAATCTCCGAGTCGCGCCGGGCGTCGTTCAGCAAGTCGAGGACGCCCAGCTCGCCCGCCCATCGGTCGAGATAAAGCTGGTCAAGGCGGTCGCCCTGGACTCTCATGACGCCGAGAACGTCGAGCCATTGACGCTCGGAGATCTCGCCGCCAAGCCGATACCATTCGAGCTTGAGGAGGATGGTATCCTCGGCGGAGATCATCACCAGGTCAATGCCTGAGTCGCCCTCGGTCGAGACCTGGGCGCGTCGGCTCATGACTGACCGGGCGAACGGAGTCTCCTTGCGGACGAAGACATCGACCTTGAACCCAGCTATTGCGTTGATGATGTTGAACAACCTCAACTCGCGGACGGCTTCCGTGACCGCGTCAAGGCTGATGTAATAATCCGGACCGAAGCTGGAGACGAGGGCTGATTCGAGACCAGGGAAGGGTTCGACGCTGATGGCGGCGTCGAAGGTCGAGCGGGGCTCGCCGTGGAAGGAACTGGCCCAGGAACCACCCAGTGCGTAAGGAATTGCTAGCCGCGTGAAAGCGGCACTCACCTCGCGGACGACGCCCAGATTGTCGAGCGAATCATCCATCGGCATCTCGATTTCGGAGATCCATGGGGCCTGGCCGAGCCTGAGGAGATTCCACGACCTCCGGATCTCGACGGGGGTCGCCCGGGGCTCTCGACTTCGAACCCCCGCCTCGTGCAGCGCCCGTTCGGACGAATAACCGACCACCTGCAATTTCAATTTGCGGGAGGGCGACATCCGCCGGTAGACCTCGGACAGGACACGCTGGGCTTCGGCCGGGGTATCGGTCAATCCGACACGATTCATGAGCAGGCCCTCCCGCACTTCATTCTATCGAGCCGGGTGGTTTGAAGGAATCGAAGTCCCTCAATGCCCCCGGGTCGATCAGTTCTTCAAACTGGGTCAGAGGCTTGATCGATGGGTGGCCGGGGCAAAGCGCAGCGTACCCCGGAGACGACGCGGAATCCGGGGCACGCTGCGCTTGGACCCGGCCACCCGAGATCCGTCCCAACTTGACAAACCGATCGACCCTGCCTCAATGTCCCGGGCGGAGGGCCCCCTCGACGGCGAGGGCCAGTTGTTCGGCCCTCTGGCTGCCGATCAGGAGCTTGGAACCGTCGACCAGGTAGAGCCGGACGCCCCGGTTCCCCCGGGCGTTGAGGACTCGCTCGCCGTCGGGGCCGGTCCGGACGCCCCAGCCTTTGCAGTCGGCGATCGGCCGATAAACGACGACCTCGACCCGGGCGATGCTGGAGATCGGGATGTCCCGGCGATAAGTGGGGATGAATCCGAACCAGACCCGGACGTCGGTCGGAGTGACCAGCGTGGTCATCCGGAGGACGCCGACCACCATCACGACGGGCAGGGTGAATCCGACCGAGACGCCCAGGAGAAGCTGGAGGTTATTCCGGGCTCCGACCAGGCCGCGAGACTCGAACATCGCCCAGGCCAGCGCCATCATCAAGGCGAGCAGCGCGTAGATCCACCACCCGAACCGCTGTTCTTCGCGGAAGATGGCCGAAGGAGGCTGAATGGCGACGGCGGTCAGGCTCACGAGACGCCCCACGACGATGCGCGTTCCGAGGTTTCACGACGGCCGAGCAGCCGCCCCATCGCCTGTCGGGCGGCGTCGGCCACCCGGTTGGCCGGGATCGTCCAGAGCTGGGGATTGAGGACCTCGCACGAAACATATCCATCGTAACCGATCGAGGCCAGATGATCGAGGATCGGCTCGATCTGAAAATCTCCCTCGCCGGGCAAGATCCGGTCGGCGTCGCCGGCGAGTTCGCGAGGAACCCCGCTGAGGTCGCAAACCTGGACCCAGGCCAGGTTCTCGGGGCTCAGATAGGCCAGATCCTCGAACTTACTCGGCCCGGTGTAGTAGTGGAAGAGGTCGAGGCAGATTCCGAGATTTCCACCCCCCTGCCCGACCAGGGCCAGCGCCGTATCGAGGCTCGTGCAGAGGGTCGACCCCTTCTGGAATTCGAGAGCCAGGCGGACCCCCGCTTCGGCGGCCAGGCCCGAGGCCTCACCGAGCGAGGCGGCGGCCCGGCCGTAATCCTCGGGCACGAGGTCGCGGACGAAGTCGCTCGCGACGATCAGGGTCGGCACTTCGAGCTGTTGGAGCAAATCAAGCCGTCGGCGGAAAAGATCCCAGTGAGCGACCCGTTCGAGGTCCCTGGACAGCAAGAGTCCCCCCTGTCCCGCCGCCGCGACGGCCCGGATCTGGTGCTCCTGGAGCAGCGCCCGGACATCCTCGACGGTGTGCCCCTGGAGATAGGTCTCCAGCTTGGTCAGCCAGAGCTCGACGCTCGACCAGCCGGCTCGGCCGTAGGCGTCGATGTCCATCTCGAAAGGCGTGCTCAGGGTCGTTGCCTGGCTGATGCAGGGCTTCATCGGCTCACCTTATTGAGGGGTCGTGACTGACTGTCTTTTCGTAGGGCAGGGCAAGCCCAGCCGT
>Ga0080006_1197349_pt1 | contig 10057 bp, 9 predicted proteins | sample RS3BMetagenome_FD_69209 | JGI IMG/M metagenome (GOLD analysis project Ga0080006, IMG submission 69209) | Ferric oxide microbial mat and aquatic microbial communities from Rainbow Spring, Yellowstone National Park, USA - RS3B (SPADES... ... | reverse complement strand
CCCCACAACAGCAGCTACAGCAAGTCGAGCAACGCCAGGAGGCACTGGAAGCGAAGACCGCGAAGCTGCAGGCCGACGCTGAGAAAACTGCGCAGCAGGTTACGCAGATGGTGCCGGCTTGGCAGCATTACGTCGACACCTTCGGCAGCCGGATGTATATCGGCGCCCAGTTCTGGGCCGACTGGGCATGGTATCCCCACACCTCGTACGCCCCTCAGCTTCTGACCCAGATCAATCCGCCGGGGCCCGGAAACGGTGGGTACAACTCTATCGACATCACGCGCTCTTATATCAACGCGTTTTTCAACCCGACCGACGATTGGATTTTGCGCATCACGCCCAACCTCTATCGCCAACTTGGAGGGGCAACCAACCAGAGCTACGGTGCACTCGGCGGGTTTGGCCAGACGGTTAGCGGCAACTACTCATGGCGGCTTAAGTACGGCTACATGCAGTACACGAAAATCTTCCAGGGCATCGATGCGCTCAGCGACGACAGCGTGATCGTCGGTCAGCAGCCCGAGCCGCTTGTACCTTGGGAAGAAGACTTGTACGGCTTTCGCTACGTCAACCTCGTGACCTGGAATATGAGCATGGCCTCAACCTTTCCCGGAATTACCGTGCAGGGACCGATTCGCTTCGGAGAGCAGCGACTTCAGTACATTGACTACAACATAGGCGTCTTCGATGAAGGGAGCTTCCATGCTTTGGAACAGGCGGATACCAAAGAAGCTATGGCGCGAATCTCCTTCTATCCCTTCGGAGCACGCTGGAGATATGACGGCCTCGGCATAACCACTTTCTATGACTGGGGATGGGGAAACGTAACGCCGGACCTTTTCAACCTGCCGGCTAATCTCAAAGGACCGCAATCCCAGATTCAACGTCTGGCCGAGATCATTCATTACACAACCGATACCTGGCAAATAGCCTTCGAGTATGACTGGGGACGTAACTCCTGGACTCCTGGGAACCAGTTCTCTGGTTCGGGACCTGCACAGATATTCGGTGTGGAGCCGTCTTCCGAAGTTCCCTCTTACATCGTGCTCAATCAGGCGGCTTGGTCCAACCTCGCGAACGCGTTGATGAACAACGGCCGGTCGTATCAGCAAGGTTTAAACCTCTTCGGCCACTATGTCATTGGCGACACACCCTTCACCCTTTTTGGCTGGGTCGAACAATGGCTGCCCGCAACCAACGTGAACGTGGATCCTTTTGACTTTATCCGGCTGGTGTTCGGAATCAGCTATCAATACAACGAGTACGTGAGAATCGCGCTCGATTATCAATCGATTCTCTACTACCACCAGCAGATGAATTTCCCGGTGTCATACGCGAAGACCTTCGGGTGGACGGCGCCTTCAGGGTTCACCGGGAACACGATTCCCTATTCTGTTGCTCCCGACATGCAGACCGTTATGCTTAACTTCGAGTACGCCTTTTAGCGACGACGGGCGAATGCCGGGTGGCACGGCCGCGCGAATGACCCGGGAGCGCGGGCAGCGCGCCTACAGCGATTTGCACGGGACGCTGCCCGCGCGCGAGGGAACAATTGCTCTTTCGCGCGCAGGAGCGGCAATGGGCTGCGAAGCCGAGGCCACGGTAAAAGCTCGGTGTTGAAGCCGGCGTCATCGCTACGGGGAAGGGTGCGAATTGCAAGGAACGCTCAAGCGCCTGGAATTCAGAGGCCTTACGCGCGGGGTGAATTAAGCCGATGGTTAAAGCAAGGCAAAAGAAATGGCTTGGCGGTCGACCCGAGTCAAAGGCGGCACGCCTCGCCGTGATGGTGGCCGGGGTGGCAGCGAGCGAATTGTTGCTGGCCTGCAGTAGCCAGAATCCGCCGCCGCTCACGAGTCTGTCCGCGGGGGCTGCGCAGACCAGATCTAGCGCCGGCAATGGCATCAGCCCCAGCCGGGACGACCCGGCAAGGAGATTCCTCGGCAAGGGGCCGGCCGACATGATGCGGGAGCTAGGGCCACCGACCAAAGTCATGCCGTCTGATGTCAAGGGCGGCAAAATCTACGTTTACTCTCAGCCTGGCATGCCTCGTTACGTGTTTGAAACCGACGGCACCAACCGCATCGACTTGGCGGTAACCGTGGAGTAAGTTGCGCAGCATCAGGATGGCTGCTGGAGGCGCGGAAGTGGACCAAATATGAACGTCAATCAAAAAGAATTGAGGCACGGGCTTGCAGTGAACGCGATCAGAATCGGCGCCGCCATCTGCGGTTTGTTCATGGCCAGCGGCTTGTTCTGGGCCTGCAGCGGGCAGAACCCAGCGACGTACTGGACCACCACTGCGCACGGGCAGAAAAAGCCGCCAGACGTCTTCGTGCCAGCCAACGACCCGGCCAAGCGGTTTATCGGCATGGGGCCCGGCGACCTCTTCAAGGAGCTAGGTCCACCGTCGCAGGTTATACCGTTCCCTCCCACCGGCGGCAAAATGTTCATTTATGCCGAACCCGGCAAACCGCATTACGTGTTCGAGACCAACGGACTCAACCGCATTGACCGTGCGGCGACCGTCCAGTAGCGCAGCCGGCTCGCAATGCGTGCGTCGCCGCGCGCATTGCCAAGGGCGGGGCGACACGCATTTCTGTAGAGCGCGCGGCTCGCAACCGCCCCACGTCCCGAACCCGAAGCGGCTTGAACTCGCCCAGCGGTCTGGGATAACGACGCCGGCGAATTCTAGCTTGGCCCTCTATTGACCCTCGATTTGCAACGCGCGGCCCGTCGCGTGATCTACTTCGGCTTTCGCATAGGAAAAGTCGTACAGCGAGTCGGCGTACCGAGCATCGTCGTCAGTGTAATGGCGCTCGGCGTCCTCGAGAAAGACGATATTCGTAAGTCCCGCTTCGTAGCGCTTTTCCACTAACTCAAGTTCCACGCGCGAGGCAGCCAGCGCCTTTTCGGCGCGGTAGATGCGCTCGATCGACGCCTGCCAGTCGAGAAACGCGGTCTTAACCTGGAAAATCACGCGTTGGTTGAGATCGGCAAGCGCGTACTCGATCGCTTTCTGGCTGAGCTTAGCCGCCTGCAACTGATGGGTGGTCAAAAAACTGTTGAAGATAGGCCAGTGGACGACCATGCCAAGCGCCCAGTTATTAGCGGGCTGCGAAAAACTGGGGGAGCCAGCCAGTGAAGTGCCCATCGTGGTAGCCTCCGAAAAGGCACCTGCGCTTGGAAAATAGTCGCTTCGATACTGAACTACTTGAGCGCCCATCGCCTCAACCAGCGCCTGGAACATCTTGATATCCGGTCGGGTGCGATAGGCAAGCTGCAGCAGCCCTCTCATCGTGTCGGTAATCTTGCCGTAGGTTAGGATGTCGGCCGGTTCGTAACTGGGCGCGAGATCGCTTAAGCCCATCGCGTTGTCCAACGCCACCTTGGCGTCCGCAACCGCGTAGCGGGCATCAACCAGACGAAGTTCAGCGCGCTGCACCTCCGCCTCGGTCACGTAGATATCCACGTCGGGCCGAAGCTTGGCCGCCGCTTTGACCTGAGCCTCGTGGAGATGAATCCGGCGCTGCTCCACTGCTTTTTCGTAGACACGCACCATCTGTTTGGCCCTCAGCAGGGCGAAATAACGCCGGGAAACCTCGAAGATAAGATTAAGGTCGGTCAGCCTCTGCCGATAATCCGCGGCCTGAGCCTCGAATTCGCGCTGCTTGACGAAGCCGCGATGACGCCCAAAATCGAACAAGAACTGGTCGAGCGAATAACCCGCCAAAAAATTGTTGTACCAGTCAAACTGATTGCCGGTGTGATTTTGCGTTCCGCGCGAAAAGTTGGTCGAGTGAATCGCCGGCATGTTATAGAAGGGATACGCGATATACTGAGTGTCGCCGACCGGATTGTCGGTGGCGCCGATTTCTTCCGCCACCCCGTGTAGCTGCGGGCCCACCAGCGCCCGCGCCTCCCCGATTTTCTCGCGTTGAGCGCTGGCCTCGTAGATTCTTTGTTTGCGGCGCGGATGGTATTTCAGGGCGATCAGTATCGCTTGCTTCAGCGTGAGCTCCGCGCCAGGCGTGATTGGGTATTCATCGACCGTCGCCGCCGGCCCATTACCGTTAGCTAGGAACATTAAGAAACCCAGCGGCAAAACCCACAGCCAGACTTTTGTTCTACGCCTTCCCATAATGGATTCTCTCCACCTTATGGTTAATGTGGTTGTGCTGAGGAACCACGGTAACCGATTGAAGCCAGGGAAGCGACCAAAGCGAAACTCCCACCCGGCCCGCACTCGCCAACGGGTCATCGCAGCACCACGTAAGCTGGCTGGTGAGGTCCAGACACACCCCTTGGCTTAAAGCCCAGCCCTGGGATAGAGCGGGCGGCCTTAGCGCTTGTTTTGCAAACCCGCCTCAAGGCGCATGCGCTAAAACCCTAATTAGACGGAAAAAGAGCGAGCCTTGTTCAAGCTTCGTTCTACGCTTGGAGCTGCTTTAGGCCCGGTTTTGCGCGACTCAGGCCCTTGCGCGCCATCCCCGCAAGGTCATAGGCTAAGGATAGGTATAGCAACATGGCGGCTAGTGGGCGTATGCTCGCGCGAGCCGTGCTGATCGGCGTCTGGTTCACACTGCTATCGTCAATCCTGCACGCAGATACCTTTTCACAAAACGTACCTCTTAGTCGCTCTCTTACGAGTTATCTTCAAGTTGAAAGCCATTTCCCGCTAGCGCGGGCTCAAGTGCTCGATAACCGCCTGGGCGATCGCAAAGTTATTTTATTCGGCTTTGTGGCCAGCACCGACGAGAAGATCACGGCTGAATTGCGCGCCGCTGAATTTCTCGGCGATCCGTGGGTCGACATCGCCGACCAGCTCAAGGTTCGTCCAGAATTACGCGCAGCCGGTCAGCAGCAAAATGCCGTCGCGCCACCGTCGACAGGCAGTTTTACCGATGCAATAAATCCGCCGCCCGCCCCACAGACCGCCGCGTCAACCGCGCAGACGCCTAATGACATCCAGGCTTACGAAGAACAGTTTCAAAACGAAATGATCGGCCCCGGCTTCGGCGCGTTCGCCGGCGCCGTCCCGTATCTTGGTGCCGCAACTCTGAGCGGGGTACCGTTTTTTTTCGGTATCCCGGTCTTCGGCTTAAATGCCCTGGCGGTTAATTCGGCAACACTGCGACCGGCGAGTGCTTCGCCTTCGGTTATCGCGCCGGCTACCAGCGGCCTTCTAGGTGGGGCCGGTACTAGGGCGCCGACAAGTCCCGGTCCGATTGGCAGCAATCGCCCCGGTTTCGAGAGCGGCCCGTTCCTCGGTCATTTCCGGCCCGCCGGCGGCCTTGGCCGCCGCTAACAGGTGCACAGTGGCAGCGGTGACGATGGCGCGCGAGTTGCGCGCGTTCATCTCTAGCCTTTGCGCCACGCCTTTTCAGCAAGCGGGAACGGTGCGCCCCGAACCTCTTTGCGAAGCGGTTTTTGTTTTGATGCGCATGGCACCGGTTCAATACGCTTAATGCGGCATCCTAACGATTTCGTCGCTCGTCATGGGCGCGAAAATTTAGCCCAGGCAGTGCAAAGAAAAGATTGGTCCTAGCAAATGTTGATCAACCCGCAGAAGGTGGCAGAATGCATCTTGACCGGTCACGCGAAATGCGAACCTTGGTAGGATAGTCTGCGCTTTGGGCGATAAAGTTCTACTCCTGCGTAAAGAGGCGGGGGCTATTCACGGCTTCAGAGTCGACTATCCCTCCCTCCTCAATTCCGCCCAGCTTGAAGCCGTAATGCACGACGAAGGTCCGGCACTGGTCGTCGCCGGCGCGGGCTCTGGCAAGACGCGCACGCTCGTCTACCGAGTAGCGCGACTAATTGAGAGCGGGGTAGCGCCCCAGGCCATCCTGATGCTGACGTTCACCCGGCGCGCCGCGCAGGAGATGCTCTCGCGGGTCGAGCGCTTGGTCGGCGAACGCAGCCGCGCGGTGACCGGAGGCACCTTCCATTCCTTCGCCAACAGCGTGCTCAGGCGTCACGGCAGGGCGATCAACCTGCCGAGCAACTTTGCGATCCTCGACCGCGGCGACATGGAGGACCTTATTAACCTGGTGCGCGGACAGATGGGTCTTGCGTCTAAGGAGCGGCGATTTCCCAACAAGAGCACCCTTGCGGAGGTTATCAGCATGGCCCGCAACAAATCGCGCTCGCTAGAGCAAGAGCTTGAGGCAGACTTTCCCCATTTACTCGACCACGGAGCCGAAATTGCGCGCCTGGCGGAGAATTACGCCCAGTACAAACGGGCGCGCGCGATGCTCGACTATGACGATCTGCTCTACGCTTTGGCCGAGCTGCTGGGAAGCAGCGCGGAGGTTCGCCAGGGCATCTCGAACCATTTTCGTTACATCATGGTCGACGAGTATCAGGACACCAACCCGATTCAGGCCGATCTGGTGAGCTTGCTCGCCGCCACGCATCAAAACGTGATGGCGGTGGGCGACGACGGTCAGTCGATTTTTTCTTTTCGGGGCGCCGACTTCCGCAATATCATCGAGTTTCCAAACCGATTCCCCGGCACCCGGATTATCAAGCTGGAGGAGAACTATCGCTCGCTGCAGGGCATACTAGACCTCGCCAACGAGATTTTGGCCCGCGCCTCGCACAGCTACAATAAGACGCTCTTCACTCGCCGCGTGGGCGAATTCCGACCGCTGCTCGTGCGCGCACAAGACGAGCGGATGCAGTCGCGTTTTGTTGCCCAGCGCATCCTTGAGCTTCGCGAGGAGGGCGTCGAGCTTGGCGAGATCGCGGTATTGTTCCGCTCAAGCTTTCACTCTTTCGATCTTGAGCTGGAGCTTCAGCGTCGCGATATACCCTTCGTCAAGCGCGGTGGCTTTAAGTTCGTCGAGACTGCGCACGTCAAGGACGTCGTGGCCCATCTGCGTGTGGTCGCCAATCCGGCTGACAGCGTCTCCTGGCTGCGGACGCTGACGCTTATCCGCGGTGTTGGCAACCGACGGGCCCAGCTCCTGGTCGAGGCCTTGTCGCGGGCCGACGAACCCGAGCAGGCGCTCAAGGCCCACGCCGCAGACGCCCTGGGCAGGCACCCTACCGCCTCTCAGGCGCTCGCGAAACTAGCTGCGCTCACTGCCTCGCTCAGGCGCTCGCTGGAGCCGCCGGCTAATCAGCTCGCTTTGGTGCTCGATTACTACTTGCCGCTAATGCGTGAATCGTATCCAGACGATTACCCTCGTCGCGAACGCGACCTCGAGCACTTTCAGCAAATCGCGCAGCGCTACCGAAGCTTGCAGGCCATGCTCGCGGACATGGCCCTGGAGCCGCCCTCGGACTCCATCGGCGGTGTGCTAGCGGCCGACAGCGAGAACGAGCATTTGACGCTAAGCACAATCCACTCAGCCAAGGGCTTGGAGTGGAAGGTGGTTTTTATCATATGGGCCGCGGACGGACGCCTTCCGCCGCCGCAATGCGTCGGTGTCGATCAGCTGGAGGAAGAGCGGCGCCTGCTCTACGTCGCGAGCACGCGTGCTAGAGACGAGCTATACGTCGTCTATCCGATCTTTATGTTCGAACGCGGCGTGGGCGTCACGATGGGGCAAGTGTCGCGCTTTCTCCAAGACATCGATTCGCAAGTTTTAATCTGTGCCTCGCTCCAGGAGGAAACCCAAGACTGATGCGTACGCCGCGGGAAAGCGCAAGCCCAGCAAGCCTTTCGATGAAAAAAGTCCAACGTCGGGGCCGTCTTCGACAGAATCTCGAGGGGTCGCTCGCGGATGCGAAGCCGAAAGCTCATCGCGACGGCAGCGCGCCCAAGGAGACCACGCTTACCATTCTCGGCACGGGCGACGCTTTTGCCAGTGGCGGCAGGCTTCAGGCCAGCTACGTCCTGCGCAGTGAATCGGCCAGTGTTCTGATTGACGCCGGCCCGACGCTGTTAGCTGGCCTCAAGCGCGCCGGCATCGACGCCGCTACCCTCAATCTAGTGCTCGTGACGCACTTGCACGGCGACCATTTCGCCGGATTACCGTTTTTAATCCTCGAGTACCTGTACGAGAGTCCGACGCTGCGCAAGCTTACGATAGCCGGGCCGCGCAATCTGGAAAGCCGCGTATGGGGTCTGTTTCGGCTGATGTATCCGAAAATTGCCGCTGACAGCGTGGCGCGCAAGCTCAGTTTCGTTTCGCTCAAACCGGGGATGCGTTCTCGGTTCAAAGGGGTGACCGTCGATTCCATCCGCACGCCGCACACGACCGGTGATGTTTCCTTGGCACTGCGGGTCACGATCGACGGCAAGTCGCTGGTTTTTTCGGGAGACACCGGCTGGACCGAAGACCTGGTGGCGCTAAGCGCAGACGCCGACCTGATGCTGCTTGAGTGCACTTATTTCGAAACCGAGGCTCCGTTCCATCTCAGCTACCCGCGCATCGCAGCTAACCTCGCGCGCTTTAAGGCGCGCCGTGTCGTGCTCACCCACCTGGGACGCGAAGCGTTGGCGCGCAGCCGCGAGATCGGAGTTGAGATGGCGTATGACGGAATGAACCTGACGCTATGAACCAGCGCGACGTCCGCGCAAAGTCTCTGTCAGCGTTCGCCGCGGGAATGCTAAAATAAGTTCGTCAAGCAAACAAGGGTCGCGTGTAGCGCCGCAGTTCGGGCGGGATCTTTTTGCGCCCCGCGAACCGGCGCGATCTGGAATAGCCGCATGCGCGTCGCTGACAAGGAGTAGTTATGGCGACGATAATCGCCGCCGTCGTACAAATGAGCAGCACCAGCGACAAGGCCGCGAATCTGGCGCGCGCTGAAAGGCTAATCCGCGCCGGCGCCGAACGCGGCGCCAAGTTCATCGCGCTGCCCGAAATGTTCAACTGGCGCGGCAGACGTAACGAGGAGGCCGCGGCGGCTGAAGACCTTGACGGTCCCACGCTTATGGCGGCCGGGCGGCTTGCGGCCGAGCTTCGAATTCACCTGCTGGCCGGCTCAATCGCCGAGCGCATCGGTGGGCACAGCAAAAACTACAACACCTCGGTGCTTTTCGGACCCGACGGCAAACGCCTTGCCGTATACCGCAAGATTCATCTGTTCGACGTCGAGCTGCCAAGCGGCGTCAGCATCAGAGAATCGGCGGTCAAGCAGGCTGGCGAGAGCGTCGTCGTGGCCGAAACCTCGCTCGGGCGAGTAGGGCTGACCGTGTGCTACGACGTTCGCTTTCCTGAGCTCTACCGCTCGCTCGCTTTCGCGGGGGCTGAGTTGGTGACAGTACCCAGCGCCTTTACGTTCACCACCGGCGAGGCGCACTGGGAGGTGCTGCTGCGAGCGCGCGCGATCGAGAACCAGGTTTTCGTGCTCGCCCCCGGTCAGTTCGGTCGCAACGTGCACGGGTTCGACGATTATGGAAACTCGATGATAATCGATCCCTGGGGACGGGTGCTCGCACGCATGGGTGACCACGAAGGAGTGGCGCTGGCTGAGCTGGACTTTAGCTACCTCAAGCGGGTCCGGGCCGAGTTCCCCTGTCTGGAGCATCGGCGACTACCCGAGGCTCAGCGTCTGCCGGGCGGAGCCCAAGCGTGACCGTGACGCGAGGGTTCTGGGTGCCGGCGTGCGCGGCTCTTCTAAAACCTGCGTTCGTTCATTTGTTCACAGCTCGGCAACAGTAACCCTTCTGAAACCATGTGCTGAGGTGCTTCTGAAATGGCAGACGGACCGTTAGCGGGCGTTCGGGTCCTCGATTTAACGGCGGTAGTTTCAGGTCCATTTTGCACCATGCTGCTCGGCGACCTGGGAGCGGACGTGATCAAAATCGAACCGCCCGAAGGCGAGCCGATGCGCCGCGTGGGGCGTCCGATCAAAAACGGGGTGAGCGCGCCGTTCCTTAACTTTAACCGCAACAAACGCGCCATCGTGATCGATGTCAAAAAAGACCAGGGACGCGACGTAATCCGCCGCCTCGGAACCCGCGCTGACGTCATGGTCGAGAATTTTCGTCCGGGTGTGGTCGAACGACTCGGCGTCGGTTACGGCGATATGCGCCGCGTAAACCCGAAGATCATTTACTGTTCGATCTCAGGCTTCGGCGCCAAAGGCCGCTTGGCAAACGCTC
>Ga0080006_1158994_pt1 | contig 10060 bp, 12 predicted proteins | sample RS3BMetagenome_FD_69209 | JGI IMG/M metagenome (GOLD analysis project Ga0080006, IMG submission 69209) | Ferric oxide microbial mat and aquatic microbial communities from Rainbow Spring, Yellowstone National Park, USA - RS3B (SPADES... ... | reverse complement strand
GAGCGATGAAAAGGTATCGGTTGCTGGAAAGCCCGGAGAGACTTGTAATGATGACAGTGGGAACTGACCGATTGTTTATGGTGCACACCTGCTTTAGCGAAGTGGGACGCGTTCCACTTGAGTCTGACATGGGTATCTCGGTCGCGTCAATGGCGTTCTCCGCTAAATTGCGTAGCGTTTCCGCCGTGGATGATTCGTCGCAAAACAAGTAACCGTTCTCAGGACACAATATGCACCCTGCCGGACAGCAGTTGTCAGAGCGCTTATTTTACTGCTTCATGTTTCTGACTTCTTTGGTTTGTCTGATCGAAACCTGGCGAACAGACGATCTCCGCAGATTCGCGCTCTTTTTCGCTATTGGTAGCACGCTAGCGCTCTTAGCCTGTGTCCCTGACTGGCCAGTCTATCGAAAAAAAGCTATCACTTGGAGAGAAATCCCAGCAGCAGTGAGCGTACCGACGAGCTCTTCCGCTTCAAAAGCGTCGACGCCGCGATGAAAATAGGGCGAGAACGCTCGGCTCTGTGCCGTTCAAGGAAGCGTGCCCGTATGGAAAGGTTCACGTCTTTGGTCACGGGTATCTGCGGCCGTTACGGCAAAATAAACCAACACGTACATACGCGGGGACTCCAACACCATAAGGCAGCGCTACATTTTTCACCTGCATACGAGCCCAATTTGTAAGCAGTACGTCACGAGAACCATTTGCTCGATGACATGCTAGAAATGCGAAGCGATGCATGGATGGGGATGCCTTAGAAATATCAGAAAAAAGCGCTTTAATCCAGTCATCCTGCATGTACAGTACGAGCAGCGTCAACGCAACGTCAATGCGTGCGGACAACCTATGTTGTGGGAGGCATTTGCGCGCCTGATGCTCTGCACCGGAAACCTCAGCCACATGTACACAATGACATAGCGACTACGGAGCCGTGCCTCCGGTTCCGTGTGTGCGCTAGGGTCTCCGTCTCCTCTTGGTTCTGAAGTTCCGACAGACACCCTCATTAGTGACGCGTAGTCTGTAAAGGCGATCATTGATAGACAACGCACTGTGCTGAAGGACCTCGGGGGACGCGATGCGCATCTGCGTGGCCAAATTAGAAGCGATAAAGCTGAGGCCTATGAAAGGTCCCGGAGCTCAGTGAACCCCTTGTGATCATCACGCGCTAATACGAATCCGCTCTCCTGGAGATGAAAGCTCCCTTACACAGTAAAGCATCGAAGGTGCTGTCTCGCTTTCTGAGGCCCGCTCTACTCGGGGCTCCAATCCCAATAAGAAAAACCAAGTCTCACGCTCGGGCAGCAAATGCAACGTTGTTGTAAATGCTTCTATATGATGCAGGGCCTGCAATTTGATGGTATCAGATTGGGATCACCGTCACTGCAGCTGCCAGAGAACGTGAGATATATGCGCTCAAAAAGATTATTCAGGAATGTAGAAGGTTTCCAGCGGCTTCTGGGCATCTGCGCTTGATCTGTTGCCGCAAAATGGAGCAGAGCACTGCTCACTAAGCTGGAGCATACCATGATAATACCCAGCAATGCGGCCGAGAGTAGCCAAGAATACATATGGATGAGAGCAGTCGAGCGTCTGTCCGCACTTCCAGCTCAAGAGAGCGGTGTCGCCAGGCACACCTCGAGTCAGAAATTCTTGCAGCTGCACGGGCATCTGATTTGAACGTAGGCATCTGCAGCGAGAGTCTAAAAGAAAACTTGTCAAATATCACATACCACGCAGCTCCGTGATCCTCGGACTCGATGCTCTGCACGATGCACGCTGCTTGTTGTAAATGCAAGGTGGGCATCTCGTTTGAGCTCTTTGGGGCTGCCTAGCACTCTTATTTCCAGACGGATTCCCAGTTTTCCTTGTTACGTTTCTCACAATTTCGCCGAATAGTTCGAAGATCATGCCAAGGCAGACATTCACATGCTATATAGCGCTTTTCGTTGGGACGGAAGCGACAAATACCACCTCCCCATGGTGGGTATCCAGGAGTGCGCTTTTCCTTCAAGCTCCATGCCTTTTAGAGCATGCGCGTAAGAGACGCAGGCTGTCGAGGCCCATGTGAACGTGCGCTTCAGAGGGAGACTATTTGGCACGGGTCGGCGTGGTGATCCGCTTCGAAACGTCGTTTATTGGAGTTATTGACTTCACGCCCGAATCTGACCGAAAGTCTCCGCGCGGTACGTTTGAGCGAAAAACCGCCCCCTGGAGCACTTTCCGGAACCTGCTGCACTAACATACTCGTGGTTCTAGTGTAGAGGAGAACGCGCTCGAAAAGAGCGAGACCGCGTTTCTCGAATATGTATGAGGCAAGCCCCAAACGACTGCCCTTGAGTGAGGTTGTGAAGCAGGCGCCGCAGCAACTAGGTCATAAGCGTCTCGTGTGCAAGCCCCAAGAGCAGCAAGTTGCAGTTGTCCTTGCTGCAGGAAGTGGCACGCGTTTCCATTCAGAGACTCCAAAGGTGATCTACCCTTTAGATGGTAAACCGCTTGTCCGACACGTCGTTGAGGCCGTCGAACAGGTGGACGTGCCCACCGTGGTTATCATCGGTCACGAAGGTAGTCGGGTGATGAAAGCTTTGGCGGATAAAAACGTAATATTCATAGAGCAAACTGAACGCGTAAGTTTTAACCACTGCAACTCTATGAACGGAGCGTGTGCTAGTTCAAGTCGCCCTATCAGGCCAGCAAGGCTTGCGCTGCGACAGCAGCTTTTGCTCTTCTAACAAACACTTATTGCTCACGCTGTAGATTGGAATACTAACCATGCGCGTTAACACATGCACTTCGCACGCCGAGTCAGCTTGGCACCGCTCATGCTGTATACCTTGCTCAGTACGCACTTCCGGAGCAATTTGACGGAGATATCATCGTTCTCTATGCTGACGTTCCCGGAGTCGATAAGGATCTGCTGCAGGCAGTCCTGGAGCGCAAACAAAACCATCGCCGTGCTGACCCCACCTTTGGTGCGCTGGTTGTTACCGGCAGCCGTTCACTCTCTCTCATGTCTGCATCAGGAAACTATGGTCGAATCGTGCGTGACGAGCAGGATCCTTTATGCATTCGTGAAATCGTAGAAAAGAAACAGATCGATAGCATGCCAGAAACGAATCCTCGAAAGCGCATGCTCGCCGATTGCGATGAATTCAACTCTGGTATTTTCGTTGCCCGAGCCCCGGCACTGTTCAGAGCTCTCGGGAGTGTGCTTCCGCACAGAGTAGGTCAACATCGTTGTGAGTACTATGCCACAGACTTTGTGGAGCACATGGTTGCATATGGCCTTCACGTTTATGCATGGCAGGTACCAGCTGCACTACAGTTCAAGATAGAGGGTGCGAACACGTTGGAAGAGGCTCAAGAGCTCGAGCGGCGCTTGCGAACGCAGTCATCGAGCGGTAGATAGACGCATGCGGTACCGTTGTCAAAATTTAAAACGGTAACGAATGTCGGCTCAACTTCCCGTGAGGAGTGCCGCTGCGTGTGGGTACGCTGTCATTCCAGGGGTAGAGAACCTGTTGCAAGCGGACGAAACCAGCGCGGTTGCCTCAAATGCTTACCTCGCTTTTTTTCGGTTATACTCAAAGCACTGAATTTTGGAACAGCTGTGCTGGCTCACCTTTTATGTTTTTGTTTGTCTTTCTCTCAGGTCCCTCATAAAAGCAATCCATCCTTTGGGTGCGAGAACGCTCGCGGAAACACCAAAGGCCCTCACTGCCAGCTTGCGAGCATAACGGCTTCAGTTCTACGAGTGAGTCACTCTGCGGGTTCACCAAGCGAATGAGCTACACGTCGCCTGGCCCTGATCCTGGGGCTCGGGAGCCCAAAACAGAATTTATCCAGCGCTACCCCAACGATTGCCTCTTCTTCAGCGCATTCCACTCCATGCGTACGCTGACAATGACTCCAAAACATGCCGCAGGATGTCGGGTTTCGACACCCTTCATACGAATGGTGATGAAGAGTCACCGATGGAATACGCAGAAGCACGCGGCTATGGGAGGCCTTTGCGCGTCGCATACCTGGTCATCGATTCCGTATGGAAACACGAGCTCGTATTCCGCGGGCAACGGACGTTTGCCGCTCTCGATGAGACACGCCCAGCTACGGACGCTCGACATGTGGCTAGGTACGCCACGAAGGGCATACTGCCGTCCTACACGACGACACAAGCGAGCATGAAGCCACCATGTGCTCCAGTGGCGACCACATCCCGCAGTTGCCACCGAGCCGCCAAACTGACATGTCCCTTCGACACACCTGATCGTTCGTCGACGCACTTTTGGCTTCTTGGTCCCACTCTCATCTGCCGCGATCTCAGAAGAGATCGCTGTCCAGTACGCGGTAGGTGCCATCGAGTACACACGCGAGGGCGGCGTTGAGCGGCTCGGCGATCCTGCATACTGGTTCAGGTTCAGAGCAGTCATAGGCCCCTTGTCGGTTGTCAACCGCCATACAAGCGCTCGCTCGCGGATCTATAGACGACGAGTCGTTCGCATCCGTGGACCCGAAAGCCGCAGAACGCCTTCAGAGCTCGCGCAGCTTCGTTCCCGGCGGATGCTCGCGCAGCTTCTCTAGCTTTGGTGCACCTCGTCCAGCAGCAGCTGTTCAGAGCAGCTGCGCATGCAGAGGAGCCAGCTGTGCGCATTCCTCGGGGCGTGCTCGAGCGAGCCTTTCCGAGGCACAGTACAGCTGATGCTCTGCACAGAGGATGCGATACGGCGTGCTCGTGAACTAGCGGAATTGCAAACAAACACATAAACACGCTTACTCACATACACATAAACACAAACACACGTTCTAGCGTACCTTGACCTGCACGCTACCGCATCAGCGAACGCAAGTGCTACAGTATAGGTCCCTGAAGGAATCGAATGAGCACCACTATCCTAGAGCAGCTGCAGTTCCGCGCTGAGCGCTCCATGAGGCGCACGCTTTTGATGCCGCATCCTACACTCAGTGGCCGAGAAAAGCGTGACTGATGCAGCGGATTCATGGCGCGTCGATAGAGCTAAACTGCGGAATAGTGGCGGAGACTGCAGTGGCAGCGGACTCGGAAGCGCTGCCCCAACGCCAGCCAGAGTCGCCCTCGCACCGAGCCGACAAGCTGGCTTTCGCTAGCGCGTTCCGTGAGTCGGAGAACAAAGTGGCCGATCAACTGCGTCGTTTGGAGGGAGCGTACGGCGTGGAGCACGCTACAGCGCACAGGCGCTTCTCTCCGTTTCGCTTGACACGAGCGTACGTCGAGTGCAGCGATCGGCTCTGCAGGACGCTCACCGACGCGTTCAGCACACCGTACGCACAGCACGAGCACGAGCACGAGCACGAGCACGAGCACGAGCACGAGCACGAACTCACAACGAAACAGGTAGCGTGGACGAGTGTGAAGCAGTGCCGGACGCTCTAGACGGTGTACGGCAAGCTTGCCGGACGTCCGACGGCGATGCAACTGGACGCGGCAGGCTCTCTGGGGCGTGACCCCACCCCCCCGGCAGCGACGTACTGTAGGGCTCTCTCTCTCCCCGAAACTCGAACGCCAGGCTCAGCGTCTGGAAATATGTCGGGCGTGTGGAGCGTCCAGCGAGTTTGTGCCGAACGAGTTCGCCAACGAATCCACGAGGTCTCAGTGTGGGCGTTGCGGTGAAACGCGACAGACTACCGATGCAGCACTATCAGAGGCGAGTTGCCAGGAGAGCGTGTCCAACGGGTTTCCACCTGGAGTTAGACACCGAAATGGTACGTTTCAGGAAACCAGCGAGTTTGGTGTGTCGTTTATATACACCGGGATCGGTTCTTCTTCGCGGATACTGAACGATAATGGTTTTCAGCTATTCGATGCTAATGAGTATGAATGGTTTTGGACTGTCTCTTGTGGCGTGAGGAGTATCGAAAAATTATGAACATGTCCTCGGAGGCCCACTCGATAAGTTTGTCTGCGATAGGTGTCCACGCCCACGTGGATTTGGCTCAAGAAACCCCAAATATCTTTAATACTGCACTGGCGGGTATTTTGCACCTGTGATGCAACTTTGCGAGGCCTGCGTTCGGATATGCCCGCTGTGTGGCGTACAAGATCTTCATGTACGCCGGATACGCTGCAATATTGACATGGGAGTTTGAGGCTACGTTGCGCTGCGTTCGTGCAGATGTAGATGCATTTGATCTGGATGCGTTGCTTTCGTTGTTTGCGCTGCCAGCTTGAGCAGCCTCGTCAGTCATAACAGGCAGTGATCCCTCGACATAAAGTGCTTTGGCGTGATTCTGGAACACTTGGTTGACGCGGAACGATCCGTATGCTTGTTGCCGTTTCTCTTAATCAACCAATATTGTAGTCCGGCATTTTCTTTTGCAAATCTGTGCATTTTTGAATCCAAAGAAACGTTCAATGCTGAGCATGGACCGCACAGCTGTAGTCGCGCTGCTTCCCCGTCGCGAGAAAGCTTTCGCTCTGCGGGCGCTCATGGGGCACTTCATGTAAGTATGTTTGGGCGGGGTCGCGGGTGCCCCGCTTCCTAGGCAGCTGTGCCGATGAAGGCACACTTTTTCCATGTTGGAGTCTTTTGGAGACCAATAGGCTTGACGCTTTTGCCCGAGCAGTGCGCTTCATAGCTGGCACGGCGTCGGCTACTCCATAGCCATGAATTGTGGCACGCCAGCGCTTTATCCCTTTGTTCTTCGATGGGATCTCCACCGTTTACGAGTGAACGTGCGCCAGCAGGAGCCTTTCCGGAGGGAGCAGTCGTTACATGCGCGCAACATCGGACCCAAGCGTTTGGCAGTTCCAATTAGGTGCTGTAAGATAAGGAATACAATCCATCTCGTTGCTCTCTTTTACTCTAAATCGACCAGACGTTTGTCAGCTGCACCACTTTCATACATGAGTCAGACGGCAGCTGGATTAGTTGATGTGTCACATGCGATGCCTCCGCCGTCCTGTGAGCACATAAACATCTTCATTGCTTCTGCTTTCGAGTCCAAGCAGGTCCTAGCCTCGCTCAGCAGATGCAGGATTAACGTTTGAGGAATTAACTTCCAAGCTGTTGGAGAATCTGTCGATGGCAATTGAAACTCAAAGAAGTTTGTGGGGTATCCCTCTCTTTCAACGGCACGTCAGCATGAGAAATCTTCAAACAGTGAATGCAATGCAGGCGAGAGTGTTCATTACCAGGTTACGCCCGTCTTCGCGAGAGGACTCTCTTTTCTGGAGAGGCGTTATTGAAACGCGTCCTATGCGAGCAGCTCCTCGTTACACTGGGTCGTTCTCATCACAGGCACATAAAATTTTAGATGAGCTCATCCATTCATTACGAATCCGTGGAGTACACGCTGAGCACCGTGCGCTCCAGCTGCGGAGAATCACTCGGAATTCAAGTGCAGTGCCTCCCAATTTGCACGATCTGCACTCCAAGTCCAACGACTTGCATCGCTTGAATCTGGTTCCCTGTCCAAAGGACCCTGTCTTGCTGGCAGAAGCTGGGTGAATATTACGGACATTGGCGTTTGGAGCCCTGCCAACTCCAGCTGGTGGAACAGCAGTTTATGTTCTGCAATCCCCGCTTTTCCTTATACCTCCAAGATCCATGGTAAACGTGATCAGTAAAACGAACGAAATCCCGCGACCATGGAGGGTAAACTGAAACCTACTGACAGACGCCTCTCAGCCTTTTTCGACGCGCCGCCTGCTATCGGTTTCAGGTTATGCAGACGAGCCTCGACCCTCAGAGTCTTTCCCAAGAAGCTGGATCGTTTCAGATCCTCGGATCTTGTCGTCAACACCGCACATCTTCTGATACTGATGGCGGTGTTGAAGTCTCGATTCAGAAACTCCTTGCGTGCATTACCGTTGGTTGAACACACCGATGCAAGAATTGCTAGAACTCATGCCCTCTGCGATATCATAGTCTTGTCATCATCGCGTCGCGCACACAATTTTTGTCGACTGTCTCCCTTGTTCTTCGTCTTCTTCGTTACGTGCCCTTCTTTGTTCGATTGTCGGCGGGATGACGATTTTTCCGTTTGTTTTCGGCAGCTGGCGATGACGGCCCTCCAGGATCTTGGACTTCCATGTCGGTAACGTGCCCTTGGATATTTTATTTTTCCGAATGTACTCGCTCCTGTATGCCCTTAGGTGAGGATCTTCCTGGATGGAATCGATTTTGCGGAAGAAGGATGATACGTGCGTCGGTGTCACCGCCCAGAACGCTACAGCGATTTGCCCTGTGGAGCGATTATTACATTCCATTACAAAAAAACAGTCAGACGATATGGTAGAACAACAAAAAGTTCTACGCAATGAAAAGCAGATCTAGCCCAACAGAATGGGCAAACGCTTGGGCGTAACGAGAATGGTGAAATATCACGTTGTCCAGCAGAAGGACGTCGCCAGGCGTCAGCCAAAATTCTTCAATGATTCAACGCAGGGTGTGGTATTGTGTAAGCGATCTCTATGAGCGAATTTGAGGCTTCAAGATCAAACCATTCCAGCTACCAAAGATGATGGTGTCGTCGTTCTCTTCCAGTTCGATTGTGTAAACAACGGGTGCCCCGTCCGCGAAAAAGACATGTACGCTCCGAGCGTCTCATCCGAAGCAAGTCCGATCGACTGGAAAGAACATGCGGATGTCGGTGTGCTTCATATCGTCCGCTGAGTTCCAGGAATTCTGCAGCTGAGATTTCAGTGGAAAATGGCCGCGCGTGAAATTCGGCTCTTTACGACTGTATCCCTGTGTTATCAGGACTACGTGAATCAGCTTGTGGGACAGAGAAACGCCTGTGGCGGCTATTACGGCTGCTTTTGCTTTTGGTAAGATGACCAACGGGTCGTTGTCTACCATTAACCGCAAGCAGTCTTTAAAAGTATCGGTTTTTGTTGGCACGTGGCACAATTGCTTTCTTTCATTGCTCCTTAAGTATTAGAGTGCTGTTGTATGACTGATCTGTAGGAGGAATACAGTCCTCCTTGCACTATGCAATAGAGAATATATCCGATAGTCAATTCGTCTACGATCTGTACATGACTTTGCGTAGTGATTTCGACCGCTTACTAGAAACTGCGAAAATCCAGGCGGAAACACACAGAGGGACAGGAACCCAATGAAGTTGAAACTCTTTAATGCAACGGCGCACTTGCGACCGGCAATCTGCCGACAATGCAGACGTGATGTTTCCAACTACGCTGTTCCAACACATTTCAGGGTTGTACTTCTAGACGGTATGGCATCTCAGGTGCCTGTCCTAGAGCCGCAAACCTTGCTAGAGGATCCGACTGGTCTGGTGAAGTCGTCACCACAAGGAGCGCGTCCCTATCTGGAACAACTCGAACTTCAGATTCGATATCGAAGAGCTTTAGAGCTTCGACTAAACTCGCGGCTCCAGGGACTGGAGTCGAAGGTTTCCGATCTCGAATCTGCGCTGGAGACGCTTGAATTTCTGCACACTGATAACACCGGTGAGCTGCAGCTGCTGGGGGAACTCGAGACCCGCTTCGAACTGTGCGACGGCGTCTACGCTCGCGCGGTGATTGATCGACAGTCCCTCAAAACAGTGTTTCTGTGGCTTGGGGCGAAGACTATGGTTGAGTTTTCCTGCGAAGAGGCGAAAGCCCTTCTTGAGAGGAATCTGGATCTGGCTCGAAAGTCAGTGAGGGAGCTGAAAGAGCAGCTCAATACGGTCCGTTCTGAAATAGTGACTGCGGAAGTGAACATGTCACGTTTGTACAACGCGGAAGTTGAATTGCGAAGAAAATAATGACTTAGAATGAGGCTCGAAAGGAAACCGTCTAGAAGAGTGTCTCGGTCTCGACAAGATTCTGGTTCTTGTCAACGGTTGCTCTGGTATCGATTTCCTCAAGGATGTTTCTGTGTATAATGATCGGTTATACTCAAAGCACTGAATTTTGGAACAGCTGTGCTGGCTCACCTTTTATGTTTTTGTTTGTCTTTCTCTCAGGTCCCTCATAAAATCAATCCATCCTTTGGGTGCGAGAACGCTCGCGGAAACACCAAAGGCCCTCACTGCCAGCTTGCGAGCATAACGGCTTCAGTTCTACGAGTGAGTCACTC
>Ga0080006_1141905_pt1 | contig 10061 bp, 7 predicted proteins | sample RS3BMetagenome_FD_69209 | JGI IMG/M metagenome (GOLD analysis project Ga0080006, IMG submission 69209) | Ferric oxide microbial mat and aquatic microbial communities from Rainbow Spring, Yellowstone National Park, USA - RS3B (SPADES... ... | reverse complement strand
GCACCCTCGACGCCCTTTGGAACGTCATCGGCCAAGCCATTGAAACCTTCACACCGAGAGAGTGCGCCAACTACTTCGCAGCAGCTGGTTACGATCCAGACTGATCGGCTACTGCTCTAGCTTGGTCTCGCAGGCCGCCCCTGGCCCGGAGCCGTCGATCGGCAGCCTCGGATCGACCCGCCGCAGCGCATCGCCTCCCCCTGCCTGAGGGTCGTGCCTGCGGGTCGTCCCCGCCGCATCGACCGCTCACACGCGGGTGCCGATCGTCGAGGCGCGGTGAGCCGCGTCGGCGTCCGGTCCGGTGGTGCAAGGCAACGTCGTTCAAGGTCCCGGAACGAGCTGCCGGGTGCGACCGGACAGGCGCAGGGCCGCCAGCCCGCCCCACTCATGTGCCGCCATGTCGAGCCGCCCCAGCCGCTCGGGCAGGGTCGGCCCGATCTCGGTGGCCAGGCTATGGCCGGTCTGGAAGGCGACCGGATAGGGGATGACGTGCCAACCGGCGGCGCGGAACAGTGCCACGGCGCGCGGCATGTGCGCGGCCGAGGTGACCAGCACCCACTGCTGGTCCGCGCGCGGATGCAGCAGGGCTGCCAGGTCGCGCGCGTTCTCGGCGGTGGTGCGGCTGCGGCCCTCGTAGGTGATGTCGCGCCCGGCAAGGCCGAGCTGGTCGAACAGCATGCGCGCCACGTCCGCCTCCGAGAGACCCGTGTCCATCAGCCGGCCCGAGCCGCCGGTGAAGGCGAGCCGCGCCTCGGGATGACGCAGGGCGAGCGTCACGAACATCGTCATCCGCTCGGCCGCGGCATTCAGCGCGGGAATGCCGCGCGCCTCGGTCATCGCCGGATCGACCGCGCCGCCCAGGCAGATGATCCCCGCCATCCGTGCGGGCAGGGCAGGATGGGGCGGGAAACGGTCCTCGAGCGGTGCCAGCACCCAGGCGTCGAGCGGCAGCAGGAGCAGCGCGAAACGGAAGGCGATCGGCAGGACCAGCAGGGCGAGGCCCAGGCGGCGGCGCCGGAGGCAGAGCAGCCCGAGGCCGGCCAGCGAGCAGAGCAGGAGCAGCACGCTCGGCTCGGTGGCGAGTTGCAGGAGCTTGGAGGCGAGGAAGGGCATGGTCAGGCCTGCCTCCCGTGCGAGCTTGCCCGGCTCCTGGACTTGCTTTCGTGGCCCGCTTCTTGCTGCCTGCTGCCGGCATGAGCGGACATCGCAAATTCCACCTCGCCTGGTTCCTCAACTTCACCGTCGATGAATGGAACAAGCCGCATGCAGGCCTGGGCGGCAATCCCTGGGACGGGCGGTTCTATGTCGACGTGGCCCAGGCGCTGGAGCGGGCCTGTTTCGATTTCATGCTGATCGAGGACAAGCTCGCCGTTCCGGACATCTATGGCGGCAGCATGGAGTTCTACCTGCGCCATGCGCTTTCCGCGCCGAAGCACGACCCCGCGCCGCTGGCCACGCTGATCGGCGGCATGACGCGCCATCTCGGCGTCGTCGCCACGCTCTCCACCTTGTCCTACCCGCCCTACCTGCTGGCCCGCCTGTGCTCGACGATCGACCATATCGCCCATGGCCGCTTCGGCTGGAACATCGTCACCTCGGCCGAGAACCTGGCCGCGCGCAATTTCGGCCTCGAGGTCCTGCCGCCGCGCGAGCAGCGCTACGAGATGGCCGACGAGTATCTCCAGGTGGTCAACGCGCTGTTCGCCTCGTGGGACAAGGACGCGATCATCCTCGACCGCGAGCGTCGGATCTATGCCGACCCGACCAAGGTGCGCACCATCGATTTCGCCGGCAAATACTTCAAGGTGCGCGGTCCGCTCAACACGGCGCCCTCGCCGCAGCACAGGCCGGTCTACGTGCAGGCCGGTGCCTCGCCGCGTGGCCGCGATTTCGCCGCCAAATACGCCGAAGTGGTGCTCGGCGTCGGCTCGGGAGTGGCCGAGATGAAGGCGTTCCGCGACGACATACGCGAGCGCGCACGCAGCCACGGCCGCGCGCCGGACGACGTCAAGGTCATGTTCCTCATCTCGCCTGTGGTCGCCGCCAGCGAGGCGCAGGCACGCGAGCGGCTCGACGAGATCCTGGGCGCTCCGGACATGATCGAGTATCTGCTCGCCTTCATGTCCTCGATCACCGATATCGATTTCTCTCCTTATCCGGTCGACGAGCCGCTGCCGCATCGTCTGGTGACCAACGGCGAGTCGGGCACGCTCGACGCCTTCCAGCAATCGGGTTCCGGCAAGACGCTGCGCCAGCTCGCGGTCGATTTCATCACCGGCTCGGCCTTTTCCGCCGAGATGGTCGGCTCCTACCGGCAGGTCGCCGAGGCGATGCGCGCGGCAATGGCCGAGGTCGGCGGCGACGGATTCCTGATCACCTCGCCCACGCATCAGGTCGGGCGGCGCTACGTGACCGAGATCTGCGAAGGGCTGGTGCCCGAACTCCAGCGGCTCGAGTCCGTACGGACGCACTATACCGGCGACACGCTGCGCGACCATCTGCGACAATACTGACCTGGATCAAACTAGGCGGCAGCGCGGCGTGCTCGCGGTGTGCTCGAATGCGCCTGGGGCGGTGGAAGGCATGTCGCATGTCGCACCTTTTACGCCACGATCGCGCGAGCACCTGCCCCGCGGCCCGCTGGATCAGTATGGGTCCGGACTCTCTGGCCTATGGTGTCGACGGCCTCGAGCCGTGCGCGCTGGTCGGCAACGGGCTTGAACAGCCGTTCAGCTGGGCCTATCGCGTGCATTGTTCTGTCGCCTGCCGCGAGTTCAGGTCGCGCCTGGCGACCCGCGAGGGCTGCCTCGACGAGGCGGTGTTCTGGCTGCGGCAGGTCGAGTGCCCGGGTTGCGTTTCGGTTCCGCCCGCGCCCTGACGGGTTCGGCCACCCGGTGCGGACCCCGTGCCCTCAGCCGGTGGGCACCAACATGAGGTAGGCGGCGAACAGGATCAGGTGCACGGCGCCCTGGATGACATTGGTGCGTCCGCTGGCGAAGGTCAGCACGCTGACAGCCAGTGTGAGCACCAGCATCAGCAGGTCGCCATGCTCGGTGCGCAGGATGATCGGCCGTCCCGTGAGATGGCTGATCAGCAGCATGGCGGGAATGGTGAGGCCGATTGTCGACAGGATCGAGCCGAGAAAGATGTTGACCGAGCGCTGGAGATGGTTGGCCAGCGCCGCGCGCACCGCCCCGATTGCCTCCGGCGTGGCGACCAGGGCGGCCATGATGATGCCGCCGACCGCGTCTGGCGCGCGCAGCGTCTCGATCAGGTAATCGACCGGATGGGCGAACTGCTTGGCGAGGAACACGACCGGAATGAGATAGGCGACCAGCCAGATCGCGTGCACCATGGTGCCACGCGAGGCCCCCGCCGCGCTTGGCCTGCCTTGCGGCGCATCGGTCTCGGTGAAGTAGTCGCGGTGCCGGCCGGTCTGGATGGCGAGAAAGGTGAGGTAGAGCCCGAGGCCGATCAGGATCAGGAAGATCTCGAGCCCGGTGGACAGCACCGGGTTCTGTTCGGTGGTGGCATAGTTTGGCAGCAGCAGGCTGAGCACGACGAGCGGAATGATCACGCCGAGATAGGTGTTGGCGCCCTGAAGATTGTAGTGCTGCTCGAGGTGCCGCCAGCCGCCAACCAGCAGTGACAGCCCCACCATGCCGTTGAGGATGATCATCACCACCGCGAACAGCGTGTCGCGGGTCAGGGTCGGGTTGTTGTCGCCATGCAGCATCACCGCCGAGATGCTCATCACCTCGATGAAGTTGATCGCAAGCGTCAGGATCAGCGTGCCATACGGCTCGCCGAGCCGCTCGGCCAGCTGGTCCGCATGGCGCACCACGGCGAGCGAGGAGCCGAGCACGACGCAGAACAGCCAAGTGAACACGCAGCCGAGCCAGAGCGGGTTGGCAAGCCCGGCGAAGATGCGCGCGCCTCCGAGCTCGAAGGCGATGCAGGTGGCGACACTCGCGGCGAAGAACCGATCCTCGCGCGGGAGCCATGCCGGCACGCGGATCATGGATGGCCTCGCGAGGTTCGTCATCGAATCCTGCCGGCTTCGGGCGCGAACCGCATCATCATCGTTCCGCTGTCGGCCGGCAAGAGGACGGCGCGGGAAGGGATGGTGGGTCAGAGTGGCAGGGGCGCCGAACCGGGCCGGCGGGCGTGTTCAACCGTGCCGCAGCAGGCCCAGCACGGCCGGCAGGCCCAGCAGCACCAGCGGATATTGCAGCAGCAGGCCGGCGATGATGGCGACCGCCAGCGGCTGCTGCAGCGCGGAGCCGGCGCCGATGGCCAGCGACAACGGCAGCAGGGTGAGGATCGCCGCCAGCGCCGTCATGGTGATCGGGCGCACCCGGTTGCGGCTCGCCTCGGCCAGTGCCGCCCGCCCAGGCATCGTCCCGGCCAACGTTTGCGCCCTGCTGACCAGGAAGATGCTCATTTCGGTGCTGATGCCGATGATCATCGTCATGCCCATCAGTGCTGTGATGTTGAGCTCGATGCCGCTCAGCCACAGCGCGATGAACACCGCGACCGTCGACAGCAGCGAGCAGGCCAGCACGATCACCGGCACGGCCAGGCCGCGATACAGGAACATCAGCAGCAGCAGTTCGGCGAGCAGGGCGCCGCAGAAGACTCGCAGCATGCCGGCAAACGCGATCTGCTGCTGCTGGAAAAGCCCGCCCAGCGCGTAGCGCATGCCCGCCGGCAGCAGCCCGGGCCGGCCCAGCACGCGCCTGATGTCGGCGATCGTGGAGCCGATGCCGCGCCCGGCGATGCGGGCGGTGACCGCGATCATCGGCTGCAGGTCGTCCCGGCCGATCTCCGGCTGGCCCAGGCTGGGGCGGATGGTGGCAACCCTGTCGAGGGGGAAGATGTGCCCGTCGGGCGCGCGGATCGGCAGGGCCGACAACGCTTCCAGCCGCAGCCGGCGCGCCCCGGGGATCGCGATCCGCACTCCCTCGCTCCGGGTCGGCAGGGCGAGCGCGGTGGCCACCTGACCCGCTACCGCGTCAGCGGCCGCCGCGGCGATGCCGGCCGGATCCGTGCCCTGCAGCTCGGCGCGCACCGGATCGATGGCGATGTCGAGCCCGTCGCCGGCGAGCCGGACGCCGTCATGGATCTCGATGACCCCGCGCACCCTGGCGATGGCGGCCGCGACCTTCCGGGCCACCGGCACGAGCGCCTGCGTGTCCGGGCCGTAGATCTTGATCTCGATCGGCTGCGGCACGCCGGTGAGGTCGCCGATCAGGTCCTCCATGGGCTGCGCGGTGTCGACGACGATCCCCGGCACCTCGCGCTCGATGCGGTCGAGGACCTGCGCCATGACGGCCGGCGTCGACAGGTGGTGGCCGTCGCGCAGCTCGACGAAATAGTCGCCGTGGTAGCTCTGCCCGAGATCGCCGCCGAGGCCGGTGCCGAGCCGGCGCGAGAAGGTGGCGACGTCGGGGATCACGCGCAGGATCCGGTCCACCTCCGCCATCTCGCGGTCGGTCTCGTCGAGCGAGGTGCCGGCCGGGCTGTAATAATCCATGACGAAGCCGCCCTCATCGACCTTGGGCATGAACCCGGTCTGCACGTGCTGGTAGGCGATCCAGCCCAGAGCCAGCAGCGGCAGCAGGCCGACAGCGAGCAGGAGCGGCCGGCGCTCGAGCCGGTCGAGCAACCGACGGTGGGCTCGCGCGAGCCAGCCCGGCTTGGCTGCGTCGCGGGCATGCGGATCATGCCAGCGGGCGAAATCGATGAAGGTGCGGGCCAGCAGCGGCACGACGAGCGCCGTCATCGCATACGACACGACCAGTGCTGCACCCACCGTCACCGACAGTGCGCGGGCAAAGGCGCCGGTCACGCCGCCGAGGAAGCCGAGCGGCACGAACACGATCAGGGTGGCGAGCGAGGAGCCGGTGAGCGGACGGAGGAACTCGGCCGCCGAGGGCAGCACGTCCTCGCGCGCCCGCGCCCGGCTCGCCACATGCTCGAGCATGACGATCGCGTCATCGATCACCAGCCCGACCGCGGCCGCGATGCCGCCGAGCGTCATGATGTTGAAGCTCATGCCGAGCAGGCTCAACGGCAGGACGGTGATGGCGAGTGTGGCCAGGACGACGACACTGGCCATGATCGTCATGCGCCAGTTGCGCAGGAAGGCGATCAGCACGAGGCCGGCGAGCACCAGGCCGATCAGCACCGCGTCGCGGACCGAGGCCGCCGAGCGGGTAACGAGCTGGCTTTGGTCGTACCAGCGCACGAGCCGCACGCCCGGTGGCAGGGACACGGAGGCGAGCCGGGCACGCACCGCCGCGGCGATGCTGACCGCGTTGCCGTCCGGCTGCTCATACACGTTGAGCAGCACCGCCGGCCGGCCATCCTCCGTCACCCGCGTCCAGACCGGTGCGACGCCCGGCACGACCCGGGCCACGTCGCGCACCCGGACAACGCCGGGACCGGGACCAAGGCTGGGGCGAAGGCCGGGGCCGGCGGCGGCTGGCAGCCGGACCGGCAGGGCGCCGATCGCCGCCGCATCCTGCGGGCTCGAGCGGGCAACGGCGAGGAACAGCTTGTCGCGGTCCTGCAGCCGCCCCACCGCCTGCAGCACGTTGCCGGCCGATACCGTCCGGGCCAGGTCGGCAAGCGTGAGGCCATGCGTGGCGAGCCGGTGCACATCCGCCTCGACCTCGATCTCGGCCGTCGCCCCGCCCTGCACCGCAGCCCGGCCAAGACCGGGGATGGAGGAGAGCAGCGGCACCAGTTGCAGGGTGGCGAGGTCGCGCAGCGCGACGGGGGAGGCATCCCGGGCCGGATGGCCGTCTTTCGCGACCGGCGGCACCAGCGCATAGGAGATGATCGGGAAGACGGTCGGATCCATGCGGCGCACGTCCGACGACGTGCCGGGCGGCAGGCCCGGCAGGATCTGCGCGATGGCCGCATCGACCAGCAGGGTGCTGGCGATCATGTCGCGTCCCCAGCCGAAATCGATCGCGATCTGTGCCGAGCCCTGCGTGCTTTCCGAGCGCAGCGACTGCACGCCCGGCACGGCGCGGATCGCGTCCTCGACCGGACGCGTCACCAGCAGCGCCATCTGGTCGGCCGGGCGCACGCCGGCGTCGAGATCGACCACCACGCGGGGGAAGCTGATCTGCGGGAACAATCCGACCGGGAGCGAAAGGGCGGCGACCCCGCCGGCCAGCGCCAGGGCGAGGAACAGGGCGACCAGGGTGAAGCCGTGGCGGGAGACGAAGCCGGAGCCGCTCAATGCGCGGGCTCCAGGCGCAGCGGCGCGCCGTCGGAAAGCTGGTAGGCGCCGTCGGTGACCACGGCCCGGTCCGGTCGCAGCGCGCCGGCCACGAGGTCGTCGCTGCCCTGGCTGCCCTCGCTGCCCTGGCTGCCCGCGCTGCCCTGGCCGCGCAACAGGCGCACGGGCACGCGCACGGCGTGCATGGCGTCCACCTGGAACAGGTAGTCGCCACCCGCGTCCTGCAGCAGCGCGCCGTGCGGCACCAGCCAGCCGTGCAGGCTGCCCACCGTGATCTCGGCGCGCACGTCGCTGCCGGCGGGCAACAGCGTGGCCGGGGCGAGGGCGACCGCGATCAGCCCGGTCGCCGGATCGAGGCCGGCCGCGACGCGCTGCACGGTTGCCGCCGCGCGCCGGCCATCGGCCATGTCCTGCAGGTGTGCCGTCTCGCCCGGCCGCAGCGCCGCCAGCCGCGACGGGTCGGCACCGACGGATGCGACGAGGCCATCGCGCGCGGCCAGCGTGGCGAGCGGCGTGCCGGCCGCGACCCGCTCGCCCGGCGTCACCGGGAGTGCCGTCACGATGCCGGCCACCGGCGCGCGCAACAGTCGCAGCGGCTGGTCGGCCTGCTCGCGGCGCAACGTGTCGAGGTTCGCCTGGGCGTCGGTCAGCGCCTTGCCGGCGGCGTCGAGCTGGTCGCGCGTGGCGAGATGGCGGCCCTCCAGCAGGGCGATGTGCGCGCGCTGCGCGCGGGCCAGGACCAGCGCGCTGGACGCCTGCTCCCAGGCCTGCCGCGCGGCGCCCGATTGCTGCCATTCGAGCAGCGGCGCGTCCTGCGCCACCAACTCGCCGGGGCCGGCCAGCAGGCGTGTCACCCGTCCCGGCTCGGCCAGGCTGATCGTGCGCAGTGCAGCGGGCGGGGCGAGCACCGTGCCAAAGGCTTCCACGATATCCGGCAGCGCCGCCTCGCGGGGTGCCACCGTCCGCACCGCGACACTCGCCTGTTCCGCCCGCGCCGGGGCTGCCAGGATCGAGACCGACAGACCTGCCGCGAGGGCCAGGATGGAAGGCAGCGCCCGGGGAAGTGCATGGAGAAGCGCCTGGGGAAGCGCCATGGCGAGGGCCCGGGCGAGCGCCACGGCATTCGGCACCCTCTTCGAAAAGCAGCGGATCATCGTGGAGCTCCCTGCGCGATCCTCAACGCCGGCGCGGCACTCGGCAGGCCGGTTCCGGCCAGCGTCTCGATCGCCACCTGCTGCTCCAGGCTGGCCTGCTGCAGCGCGATCATCTCGGTCTGGCGGGTCACATAGGCGCTGAGCAGGTCGATGCGGGCCTGCGGATCGATCAGGCGGCTGACCTCCCCACCCTGCACGGAGGCGGCGGCCTGGCGGGCGTAGGCGAGGGCGGGTGCCGCCTGCCTGATCTGTCGCTCGATCTGGTCCAGCGCGTCGAGCCGCGCCCGCACCTCCGACAGGGTGGCCGCCAGGCGCGCGACATAGGCCTCGTAGAGCTGGCGGCGCGTGGCGCGTGCCATCGCCACACCCCCCTGACCCTGGTCGAACACCGGCAGCTCGAAGGCGAGTTGTGGTCCCATCGAGCGCACGTTGGTGTTGTCGCTGCCGCCCACAGGGCCGAAGCTGAGCGGCGGGAACTGCGACAGCAGTGCGGTGCGCAGCTTCTGGCGCGACGCCTCGTAGCCCCAGCGCAGGGCGATCAGGTCGGGACGGCGGTCAGGCAGGGTCGGCACCGAGGCGCGGATCGCCGCGGCATCGAAGGGGGCAAGCTCGGCGCGCGCGGCAAGCGGCAGAGCTGCCTCTGGTTGGAGGTCGAGCAGGACAGCGAGCGTCTGCTTCTGCTGCAGCATCAGGCGGCGCGTGTCGCGCTGCTGCGCCTGCAGCCCGGCGAGCGCGCCGAGATCCGGCGCCAGGCTGGCGAACGTGGTGTCGTTCCTGGCCAGGGCTCCTCTCAGGGCGGCCGTCTGGCGCTCCAGCACCGCGCGGATCCGGTCCTGCAGCGCCAGCATGCGCGCTTCCTCGATAAGCTGCACGCCGAGCAGCCGCGCCTGCCCCGCCACCTGCCATTCCTGCCACAGGATCTCGGCATCGACCTGGTGCAGCCCGGCGCGGGCGGCGCGCACGGCTGCCGGACGCAGGATGAGGGCCCGCAGGTCCTGGCTCAGTCCGGCGCTCCACGCGTTGGCGATCCCCGGCCCGGCCAGGGTCGGGGTGTAGGTCAGGCTCACCTGCGGGTTCGGCAGCAGCCCGGCCTGCAGGAGCTGCGCGCGCGCTATGTCGTGCCGGGCGCGGGCCGCGCGCAAGTCGGGATCGTTCTCGACGGCCAGGCGGGCGAGATCCTCGACGCCAAGCCGAGCCGGCAGTGCGGTCTCGTGGCGCAGTCCGGCGACCGAGGTCGCGAGCGCGGGACGGTCCGGCAGCCCCGGCCCCGGCACGGCGGCACAGCCGCAGAGCGCGGCGGCACATAGGCCGAGCATCAGGACCGGGCGCGGGGCGGGCCCCAGGGCAGCCATCAGGGCGGCCATCAGGGCGGGGCGGAGGGAGCATGGAAGGGTGGCCGTGCGGCGGGGCCGCGGGATGTGCGCACCGGAAGAGGGCCGACAGGCAAGGGCACTGCGCGCGCCGCAACGGCAGGGGCGAGCCGGGCTCGCTCCCGTTGGCGGGTATCGTCGTGACAAGGGGTTGGCGGGTCCTCGCAGGGGCTTGCCTGCCGCACCTAGGCCGGGACGGTTCGGGGTGCCATTAAAACCGAGATCATGATCAGGGCCGCCCGACCCGCCGCCGCCCGCGCGGGACAGGGCGGGAAGAGTGAC
>Ga0080006_1138132_pt2 | contig 10070 bp, 12 predicted proteins | sample RS3BMetagenome_FD_69209 | JGI IMG/M metagenome (GOLD analysis project Ga0080006, IMG submission 69209) | Ferric oxide microbial mat and aquatic microbial communities from Rainbow Spring, Yellowstone National Park, USA - RS3B (SPADES... ... | reverse complement strand
GCCCGAGAGCGCGACCTTCCAGAACGGCTTTCCGAGGGCCACCTGGTTGCGGTGGCCACCGTACACCCGGTCGCGCACCGGGAAGAAGAGGCAGGTGCCGGTACCGTGGATGTTGAGGTATTTCTGGTACGGGGTGCCGTCCACGGTGAGCCAGATTTCGGTCACGTCCTCGGGCACCAGTTGGGAGTTCAGGGGAGGGATGATCTCGATCATCCAAATCTCCCCCGCCACCACCCGCCCGAGGTTGCTCGTGGTGGGAATGCCGGGCCCCTTGTTCATGTAGCTCGTGAGGGTGCCGCCCGGGGGCGTGCCGCTTCCCGTCTCGTCAAGGTTTAGCGTGGCCCCGGCTGACAGGCTGGGCACCGTGACGCTGTACAGGACACGCGGAATCTTGTAGCTATCCATGCTGCCGGTCCCTCCTTGGCCCCGTCCCGCTCAACAGCTAGGGCAGGGGGACTAGTACAGGGTCGCTGTGTCGAACACGGCCGAACCCGAGGCCGCCGGCACGGTGGCGACGGGCGGGTTGGCGGGCGACGGCAGGGGCGCGCCCGTGGCCGTTGCCGAGGCTGGGGTCGCAGGCGTGGCGGGCGCCGGTGCCCCGCCGAGCCCGAAGGAGCCGAAGGGCGTCTGGAGCATCCGGGACTCGAACAGGCCGGCCGCGAGCGCGCCGATGGCGTAGTCCGTCGCGGCGTCCAGGGCGTCCCCGACCTCCGTTCCGTCCGGGGCGACGTTGAACAGGTCGCCAAAGACCAGAAGCCAATACCACATCCCGTCGTTGGACAGCGCCGGGATGAGCGGATTGGTCGCGTGCTTCAGGTACGTGCCGACGCCGGCGGCACCGACCGACCCAACGGCGCGAACCAGGATGTCATCAGGTGTCCACCTGAGAGCCAAGCGATCACCTCCTCGCGTGTCGGCAACAGGCTAGGCCCCATCCCGCACAAGGAATTGCGGTCGGGCGGGACTATCCGGTGAGGAACAGCGTCGCAAGGCCGCCGCCCCACACGCCCTCTGCCACGTCGTTCACCAGGCCGGCCTGCTTGGTGAACAGGTCGAACAGCCCGGCGACCGCCGAAATGAGGATCAGGTCGGCCGCGGCCTGCTGGGCCCCGGCGCGCTGCTCAACGGTCTTGCCGTACAGCGCGGTGGCCACCGCCGCGCTCCCGGAGACCGCAAGCTCGCCCCAGTTGGGCTTGGCCGCCATGAGAACACCCCCTTATGGGCCGCTCCCGCGCTGAGGCGCCTTGGGCGGCAGGACAATGAAGAACGCGAGCGCACCCATGCCCACGAGGAGCACGGGCAGCAGGGGAACGTGGACCGGTTGGCCGGGGGAGGGCACCGTCCCGAAGAGGAACGTCGTCGCGTAGGCGGTCACGAACGCGGCGCCCACGGCGAGGGCAACCCCCAGGCCGATGAGCGCGGCCGTGCCACCGGGGAGGCCGAGGGCGGAAGCGATGAACCCCGCCGTCACCCCGGACAGGGCCGTGACCACCACGGGCAGGAACGCGGACCGGGCCACCCACCGGACCTGGAGGGTCCGGGTTCCCGGGTCGTAGGCGGCCGGCAGGGAACCCCCCCAGGTCTGAAGGCCGTGCCCACCCGAGACCAGGCGCCCCGACCGGTACGCCGAGTTGATGGCCTGGGCCGCAATGTCGCCGGTGTGGACCGTCCCAACCCCGAAGAGGTGGAGTACCTGCCAGTTCGCGCGGAGTTCCATCCGCGTCCCCTTGGGCTGCCTGGCTTCGAGCTGGGCCAGCCGGCCGGCCGAGGTGATCAGGTCCCGCCCGGTGCCGCGGGCGAGGACGTGCAGGCTCTGGGCCACGGAAAAGCCCCCCGGCGCCAAGGCTGGCACCGGGGGGCCCGAAGGAATTTGGCCCTGCCTACGTCGAGACCGTGAAGATGTAGGTCGCCGCCATCGTGGAGCCGGCGGCCACGCTGATGGGCGCGCCGGACGGGATCACCTTGCTGATGATCGGCCACGTCTGGATGTTCGTGGGCGTGGCAGACACCCACTGGGGGGTAGGCGCCGCCTGGGCGGTCGGGTTCGTGGCCGGTGACACGGTGCCCGGCGTGAACGCGAGGGTGAAGCCCATGGATTGGATGGTCACCGCGCTGGCGGCGGTGGCGGTGTCCGTATACACGTACTTTGCCTGGGGTGGGGTGGCGCCCGTGGTGGACCCCGAGGTGGTCCAGCTGTCGTTCGACGCGCTGGTGGACACGGTGGACTGGCTCGAAGCCCAAATGCACGTCGTATTCGACGGCCACTGGAATTGGGTCTCGGAGGGGGTCGAGGAGTCCGACGTGGCCACGAGGATGGTGCCCGTGCCGTAGCCGAAGAGGCCGTGGGTATACCCGCCGCCGAAGCCCGCACCGGTGGCGACGCCGGAAGTGTTGGCGAACGTCTGTGTCCCCGACAGGGCCGTGTTCGCGCCCATGTCATAGATCGAAGGATAGACGTAGGTGCCGTCGTTCCATCGGGTGGCCGGGCCGAGGCTGACGTTGGCGGACGCGGCCTGGGCGGGCTGGGCCAGGACCGATCCGAGCATGAATTGCATCAGAAGGAACAGCCCGTAGTCCGTAACAACGTTGTGCCCGGCAAACCGCCGGACCCGGCCATCGGGGTCCGTGATCTTCAGGATCACGTTCGCCGAGACGCGGGCATTCGCCCGCATCCGGCGGACGCGCCGGGCCTCCCGGCGCAGCAAGATCGTAAGCATACCGTCCCCCCTGCCGAGGCTCTGTCGGCCCAAGGGTAATCGCATCGGGCCGACTGGGAATTGGGTCACGGCCGTGGGTTGACCCGCAGGCCCTCGTGGCCGATCATCCGCACCACTGGTGGCGGGTTAGTCACGGTGACCCCATCCGACTTGGACGCGAGGCTCAGCGCCATGGCCACCGCAGCCCGGATCACTTTGGAATCCACCTCCTGTTCCACCTCCCGGTCAACGTGGGCGCCGGAAACCCGCTTCCAGTGGTAGGGGTGTGATTCATCATCGGGTTCCATGAACATCCGTCCGGCCTCGTGGGGCGCGAACGGCTGCCAGTACCTCAGCACTCCGTCCACTTGGATGAAGTAGGTCGCCTTACCCTGGGCAATGGCCTCCAGGCAGGCGAGCCCGATCCCGTCCTGCGGAACCGGCATTTCCAGGGCCTCCGCGGCCTCTTCAGGGGTGAGCTGGGCCCTGCGGGTCATAAGATGGCGCGCCCTGGGAAGGTACGCAATGCGCTCCTCCGTGCTCATTGAGTCCCACTTCTTGAGCTGTTGGTCGGAGAGCTGCATCCATCGCGACCTGTCGCCCACAGGTGGGTCCTCCCCAGGCTTCCAGGGGAGCACCACGAACCTGGATCGGACCTCGTTCGTAATGGATGTACGGTCCACGGATTGCAGGGCGGATTCGGCCAAGGACAGCGGCAACGATATCCCATTCTGACTGGCGTAGATTACCACGTCTAGAGTGTCAACCATGGATCATTCCCCCGTTCATGAATATCAGGTGCCGGTGAAGGCTTCTACTGTATTTATTACATTCGAAGAAATGTTGTTTCCATCCATGAAGTACGTGAGTCCCGCTACACTATCATAGGCGGCGGCTAGGTTGTAACGGGCGGTTGGATCGGATGTCGCCTGGGTCCATGTGTTGCTCGAGCTGCTGTATGTGGTCAGTTCGGAAAGAACGGTGCCACCAAAAGCGGTTGTCCCGTCTGCAACATAGGTCAAGTTATGGAATGAATCGTAGGCACCACCCGGAAGCTGGTCCCGACTGACCAGGTCCGATGCCTCGGTTGTCCAGGCGTTGGAAGAGTGACTGTAGGCCGTAACGGTGTTGATGAACGTGGTGCCAGAGTTTTCACCGTCAACGGCATATGTCAACTTGGCGTGGCTATCATAGGCGCACGGTATGCCGGTTCGGGCCACGGTGTCGCTCGCCACTGTGGTCCACGAGTTTGATGGCTCACTGTACGCGGTTACGGTGTTTGTCATGGTTCCTGCAACGGTATAACCATCTACGGCATATGTTAGGTTGGCACTAGAGTCATACGCAGAACCCAACGCTTGACGTTGAGCACTAACGTCAGATGCAACGGTTGTCCAAGAATCGGAAGCATTACTGAATGCAGTAACTGCAGTGTAAAATGCACCCGAACTACTAGATCCATCTATTGCATACGTTAGATTAGCTGAAGAATCGTAGGCGGCACCAATATTGTTCCTGTTATAGACATCATTCGCCTTGCTTGTCCATGCATTCGAGGATCGACTGTACGCGGTGACGTTCACGATAGTAGCACTGCCATTATATCCGTCTATGGAATATGTAAGGTTTGCCTGACTGTCATAGGCTGCCCCCTGGTCTGACCGGGCCACGGGATCGGATGCTGCCGTCAACCATGAGTTTCGGGTATATATGTTGGTCAATGCCTGGTCGGTCACCGTCACGGTGTCCCGTGCTACCAGTACTGTTGGCGGAATACCGGCAAATCTTCCTGAGTCGAAAATAGCCACCCGTTCGAGGCCAATTGGGATCACCGCCTTGGCAATGATCCCCTGGTCCACGACCACCACCGATTCCGGCCCACTGGGTTTGAGCGGCAGGCTGGACACCCACCGGCCCACGTCCGTCACCACAACCCGGTCAGGCAGGAGGTAGCCCAGGCCGAAGAGGATTTGAGACACTTCCCGGACGCGCACGACGCTGCTGGACGGAGGGGATACGGACGCAACACTTGGGATAACGCGGGCCTGGTCGGTGACGGTGACGGTGGTGAGGCCGCTGGGCGGGACTGAGGCCACCAGGTAGGAACGGTCTTGAACCAGGATGGCGTCGGCCAGGCGCTGGGGGGTGAGGGTCCCGACAATGCTCTGGTCGGCGATTCGGATGGAGGCCCCAGAGGTGGGTCGAATCCCGATCGCGGTGTAGGCCAAGTCGGTGACGATGACCTGCGCCTGAGTGGACCCCGGCGGGACCACCTTCTCCACCGGCGGGGTCACCGTCAGGATGGTCCCGTCCCGGACCCGCAGGTAGTCGCCGGAGGCCGGCGGGCGGAAGGCGATGATCACCCCCACGTCCTGGACGATGATCACTTCACCTGAAGTGGGGCGCAGGCCGAGGTTGACGTACCCCCGGTCACGGACGAAGATCACGTCCCCGGCTGCCGGCGGGGGTGCGGCAACAACGAACGCCTGGTCGGTGACGACCCGCAGGGTCTGGCGGTCAACGGGCTTCGTCCCAGGAGGCGCAGGCGTCGGGCCGGGGGCGATGGTGATGGACCCGAACGCCGGACCGGTGAAGACGGGGACCAGGCCACCCTTGGGGGCGAAGGCGCCAACCGCCTCGGGCCCGGCCACCCCGCTGGCAGGCAGGACGATGTAGAGGCCCCGCTGGGGGTCGATCACCTGGACCAGCACGGCTAAGTGCTCCTCGCGTACAGCACCCGCACGCTCCCCAGGGTGCAGCTTGCGCTCACACCAAGGCTCACCTGGTCGCCGTAGGCCACCCCTACGGACCCGGCGACCCATACGCCGGTGGTTTGCGGCTGGCCTGCGTTGAGGCCCTGGAAGACCGGCGTTCCCGACTGGTTATTCTCCACCGCCAGGGTGAGGTAGGCGCTGCCGGACTGGATGGCCCCGAACACCTGGACCATGCCGGGGGCGGGGACGGAGAAGGTAAAGATGGCCGTGCTTGCCGTCGCCGCGGTGCCCGCCTTGATGCTACCGATGACCTGCGGCACTGAGCTGACAGGCACCAGGGGGCCGGAGTAGGCGGTGGAGCCGGGCGTGACTTCGGGCACCGCACCGTAGAACCCCTGACTGCCGAGGATGGGGATGCCGCTTTGGTACAGGATCAGGAGGTCCTGAAAGGTGGCCTCCGTGGTCACCGACACGTCCAGTCGCGAACCGCGGGCGAGGGCGAAGGGGAATCCGAACTCCGCTCCCATAACGAGGGGCTGGTCCGCGTTCAGGGTGGACCACGACTGCCCGCCGTCACGGCTGGCCTGAAGCGAGACCGGCCCGCTCGACTCCGCGACGGTGCCGGTAATCCAACAGGTCCCGGCCCACGGGGCCACAAAGCCCCGCTCCCCGAGAATCCCACTGTCCGCCGCCGCCTGAATCGGGCCGGAGGACTTGAAGACTTCCTGGGGATAGGGGGACATGAAGACCGCAACATCCGGGGCCCGGACCGCAGGTGAACCAACCGCCTGGTCAATGGTGCCGTAGGCAGGGGCCGTCCGTCCCACCGCTACCGATGGGGTCTGGCTCACCGCCGGCGCGATGGGCACTTCCAGGTTTCGCGCGCCCGTGGGAGGGCGGCGTTCGGTGATGTAAGGCGCCAGGAACCCGGGGCCCAGCTTCTCCCCAAGGTCACGGATGAGCCGCGCGAGAAACGCCGCCTGCTCGCGGGCGATGTAATCAACGACCTCCTGAAAGGCAGGCGGACGGGTGGGCGTGGACATCAGACCCTCGCCTCCGGGATTGCCCTGCCGCCAAACACAGGACGACGTATAGGAGGACGTATAAGGTGTCGAGGCGGCACCTTACGCTCCTGTACGGTCCGGGCCCGGGTCGGAACCGTGGCCCGCTGTTGGGCCGAAGCCGCGGCGTTGACCCGGGTCACCGGCACGGCAGGCTTCTGCGCCGTGGTCCGCGCCGCCTGGGCCGCACGGGCAGCGGCCTCCTGCCGCGCCCTGGCCGCGGCGGCCGCGGCAGCTTCCCTGGCCCTCTGCTGCGCCAGGTATGCGGCGTTGACCTGGGTCACCGGGGTGGTCCTGACCCGGGTGACCGTGGTCACGGGGGTTGGAATTACGGTGCGGGCCACCGCCGTGGTGGGTGCGACAGACGTGGCGGCAGGTGGCACAGTCCGCTTCGCCGCCGTTGTGGGCGTGACGGTCACGGGGCGAGGGGTCACCGACACGGCGCGGGGGGACGTGAGGGGAATCACCCGGATCGGACCGCTTACCGGGGTGGCTTCCACCTGCATGGTGAACGTGCGCCTCGCCGTCCGGCCTGCCGCGTCGTGGGCGATGACGGTCACCGGGTATGCCCCCGAGCTGAGGGGGATGCCCTTCATGAGCCCCCCGGCCGACATGGACACCCCTGGGGGAAGGCCGAGGGCCGACCAGACGACGGGTGGAACCGCGTTGGTCGCGGACCACTGGACGCTGACCTGCTGGCCGACGCGCAGGGGACCAACCTTCTGGCTCGGGATGCCGAGGGCCCCGGGCTGGGTTGGGGGCGACGGCGCCCCGATCCCGGGGAGTTTAAGGTAGCCCTTTTCGTAGAGGTAGAACCCCACCCCCGCCGCGCCGGCGAGAAGAAGCACCGCAAAGTCCGAGGACTCCTGCGCCACGCGGACCCCTCCTCTTCCCGCCCAGCCTACCGCACGCCGGACGGTAGGGTTCTGCGCTGTTCGAAGGCGGCGGCCGAAAGGGTCAGGTTCTCAGCAAACGTGCCGGGCGGCGCCCGGTTCAGCGGTCCTGACGTGGCCACGGTGCGCGTGGACTGCTGGAACAGCACCGACAGGGCGAACAGCATCCCCACGAGGGCGAGGATGGCGTCCCAGTCCGCCTGGGCCGAGACCTGCTGCACCGGTTCGTGGCCGGTGCGCTGCTTCGGCGTCGCGTGGGTGAGCGTGCGGGTGATTTGCCTTAATGTGGCCGGGGCGTAGGCCACGGTCTCGAAGGTGCCGATGGCGGGAACGATGGCGGCGAAGGGCATCGCTATCCCCCCACAATGCGGTCCCGAATCGAGGAGAGTTGGGCACGGAACCAATCGGCGTAGAGGAACAGGACCATCCCCTGCGCCGGACAGCGGGCCGCCACGTCCGCGAGGAGGCGGTCGAAGTCAGCCGGTCCCATGGCACGCATCCGCGCCACAGCGGCATCCCCCACCAGGCGCCGCACCAGGGCCGGGCCCACGCTCTTCAGCGCAGGGATGGTCCCCATGAGGACGCCGGCCATGTCCTGACCCCGGATGGCATAGGCCGCCAGGGCCTCCGGCGTCTGCGTCGCCACCCACTGGGCCACCCAGGAGACGAAGGCGGGGTCCGCCTGGCCGCCCGACCCGACGCGCTCTGCCGTTACGGCAGGCTTAGGACTCCGGGGAGGTGACTGGTTCCGCGGATTCCTCCTGGGCGGCCTCGGAAGGACCTGCATCGCCGGTGAACACCTCCTGGCCACACCCGGGGCAGTAGTACCGCTCGCGCGGCCCGTCACGGAAAATCTGCTCCTGGCCGCAGTTGGTGCAGCGGTACCAGGCCAATTGCGTCACGGGCGCGCGCGCGCCCGGGGACCCCGAGTAGGCCCTTGGCCGCGGCTGGGCCTCCGGCTGGGGGGGCGGGGGGGGAGGGGGAGGGGCGGCCTGGGGCCCGGGGACCCCCTGACCACCGCCACCTGGACCCTGCGGGCCGCCAAGGGCGCCGCCGAGCCGCTGCAACAGGGTCGGGGCCACGGCCGGGGCAAGGTACCCCATCGCGGTTGTGAGGGCCCTCGCCCGCTGGTGCTCCGCCTGCGCCTTGATCTGGTCCACCTGGCCCTGCATTTCGATCTGCTTCATGCCCATGGCCATCTTCAGCATCCAATCCATCATCTGAGGGTTCTGCTGGCCCGCCGGCACGAAGCCCATCATCGGCGCGAGCTTCTGCACCCGCTCCATCATCCGGTCCCAATACTCCTCGGGGTTCACCGGTTCGATCACCTGATCGACGGCACGGGACAGCAGCTTATCCATGACCTGCTGATAGGGGCCGCCCTGCGGCTGCTGCATGCCCTGTTGGAGTTTATCCACCAGCTTGTCGAACCGGTCCGACAGCTTCAGCACCATGTCCAGCATGGCGGTCGCCGCACTCACTTCCTCGCGCCGCTCCTCAAACTTGGACTCCTTGATCCTCTGTTCAAGGCTGTCCAGCCGTTCACGGAGCATCTTGTTCTCGTCGAGGAGAAGCTTTTCACGTTCCGTCGATATGCTGGCGAGGTCCTTGACCGCGGATACCTGCTTTGCGAGCACATCCGCGCCCTCACGGTCCGGCTGATCCCCCTCGTCTCCCTTTGTGGCCGCCTTCAGGATTTCTCCGGCCGCCTTGGCGTCCAACAACGTCCGTGCCCCGCCCGCAATCTCCTCCAGCGCGTGGCGGATATCACCAATCCCCACCTGGCCAGGCCGTCCAAGGCCAATCTGAGGGCTAATCACCGCCGCCACCCCGGGTCCCGCCATCGGCTCACCCCGCCTCCGTCGTCCGCTGATAGCCGGCACGCTGAAGCACCAGGTCGAGGAACCAGTCGAACCGTAGCTGTTCAGGATAGGCCAGGTGCGCCAGGATGACCATATCTTCGAGCCACCGCCCAAACTCTTCGGCGTACACCCGGTCATCCGAGAGCACGTTCGGGTCGAATGCCTCCGGCAGGCCGCGCACGTCCGCCCGGAAGAACACCTGGGTGATGTCCGTCACCGGCACGTCGCGGACCAGGACGCGCACCTGCCGGGTCGCTCCGCCGTCCCCGCCGGACTTCGACCCGCCGCCGGACTTCGCCACCGGGGAAGGCCGGGGCGGCGGGTCGGGAAGGCGCTTCGACGGCGGCTTTCTCCCGGTCAGCTCCTGGAAGCCACGCAGGTCGAACCCTTCCAGGACCCGCTCGCCCGTGTCGGCCTCGAACATCCCCGTTATGCGGTGAGGGTTTCCCTGACGCTTCATGGTCGCCAGGTGCGAGCCCGCGCGCCCCATCCCCTTGCCCGTGGGATCCTCTGCAAAGCTCTGGCCGCACTCGCACACCCACCGCCAAGGGTTGATTGGCCCCTCGCCGTCCGGCCCGCCAGGAGGAGGGGCCACGGGCTCCGCTGGCCTTGGGCCTGTCGGACGCTTGCGATCCTGCTTCGTGTCGCCACCCCCCGACAGGCACCATCCTGCGGGGGGAACCGCCGAAGGAATTCCGGTCCGCGCCTTCGGTGAAGTTATCAGGAATACGCCGAAGTTTATCCTACCTTGTCAACCTCTCCGGCCAAGTCCCCAAACGCCCACCGAGAGGGCCTTCACCTTCCCCTCCGCGGCAAGCGTCTTCAAGGCGCGGTGGACCTGCTC
>Ga0080006_1266385_pt1 | contig 10074 bp, 12 predicted proteins | sample RS3BMetagenome_FD_69209 | JGI IMG/M metagenome (GOLD analysis project Ga0080006, IMG submission 69209) | Ferric oxide microbial mat and aquatic microbial communities from Rainbow Spring, Yellowstone National Park, USA - RS3B (SPADES... ... | reverse complement strand
GCCTTCAGGGGGCTTGGGTCCGTTGCTTTTCGAACCGTTTCGGCGGTTGGCTTCGAGTTGAGCGGGGGAGCAGGCCATGGTTGTTATCTCAAAAGAGGGTCAAAAAGTGGGATTTTATGGCGAAAAACACTCAAGAATCGCGCGTTATGCGCGTCCTTTTCCATTAATATCGGGAGATTTTCGAGTCGCTAACCGGGTATTTGTCGCGATTTTGATCCGAATCTGTGAGGAAACCGACTCGCCCTGGCACCGGAACGATCTCGATCGGTGACTCGACGGGACCGATTCCGGCTCGATATGCTGGCCTTCGGGTCGATCATTCGCCGGGATTCGGGCGGGAGATGCCTGATGTCATTTCCCGAAAAGATCAGGTCGGTTGACGGTCCGCGAGGGCCGGAAGGCCCCGACAGCTTTCTAGCCCCAATGGTGGCCGGGCTGTGCGGGGCGATCCCTTATGGGTTTCTGATCGCCGCCGAAATACAAACCATTCGAAATTTGGGAATCCAATCACAGGGGCTCGACCATCTGATCCAGGAGTTGCTGGCCCTGCTCCCGCTGATGCCTTTTGTCGTCGCCTCATCCCGGATCGACGGGCCGCACTGGCCTCGGGCCGGGATCTTGATTCTCCTGGGCCTTCTCATCGGGAGCGGCCTGGGGATTCCTTCGGTCTTAAATTTTGTTTTTGCCGCTTGTGTGTTCGTCCCGGTGGCCCTGCTCGGGCTCATCTTCAGCCTGGCGACCCTGCTGGCTTCCCGGCGAGAGCCTTCCGGCCGGGCCCTGGGACTGCTGGGGATGGCCCCGACGTTCATGCTCCTGATCATTGCTATCGAACAGCACTTGAGGTTGCGAACGCGCGATCTGGGCTGGTTGAACCTGCTGAGCGAATGGGATATTAAGGTGATCGTCGCTTCCTTCCTGGCGATCACGGAGACGTCCCTGATGGTCTGGTCGATCCGGCGAGCCAGGCGGAAGTCGAATCCGAAGAGGGAGATGATCCGGGACCGGCTCGATTGACCGCTCGCCGGACCCTTCGAGACGGACCGTAATCTCCGTCCGGGGGCGTTGCGGACGGCTTGCCCTCGGTCCCACGATGGGGGCTCGCAGATCGACCATTCTCCTTTGCTCCTGGAGAAAAGATCACGTGGCTCGAATTGTCCCGCCCGCCAGGTCAGCCCAGTCAGTCGACCAGTCCCGGACGAAAACCGCCTATTCGCTCCAGTGGAACACGTTCCGGATCGTCCGACCCGACGAGGACCGGGCGACCTTTCGCAATCGGACGGGCTTGACGCAGGAGGACCTCGCGGGAAAGCTCGTGCTCGACGCCGGTTGCGGGATGGGCCGCTATCTCCGGGTCGTCGCCGAGGCCGGAGCCCTGGCCGTGGGGATGGACCTGAGCCGGGCCGTCGAGGCCGCTCGGGATCTGACCCGCGAATGGCCCGGGGTCTCGGTCGTCCAGGGTGATCTGCTCCGGCTGCCGTTCGCCGAGGGCTCGTTCGATCAGATTTATTCGCTGGGAGTGCTCGACCACACGCCCGACCCTCGCCGGGCCTTTCTCGGGCTGGCGAAGCTCCTCAAGCCCGGCGGTCGGATCGCGATCTGGGTTTATCCTCGCGAGCGACCGGCGCTCGAACGGATCATCAACCTCCACCGAGCGATCTCGACCCGGCTGCCGCTGGGCGTTCTGGTGCCGTTCAGTCGCTTGATGGCACCGGTTGGGGCGATCAAGCGACGGTTGATGGCCAGTCGGAACCCGGCCGTGGCCAGACTGGGTGTGGCGCTGAATGTCCTGACCATCGGCGTCTCGATGCATCCCGATCCCGAGGTCCGGGTCTGCGATACCCTCGACTGGTACGCTCCGCGATACCTGACGAGACACACTCCCGAGGAGGTCCGGGGGTGGTTTGCGGAGGCCGGGCTGGTCGAGGTCGTGGATCTGACCCGAGATCAGGTCTACTTTCACGCCGGACAGGGCAACGGAGTGAACTTCGCGGGGCGAGCCCCTTCCGCATCAGTCCAGGCCGTAGAATGAGCGAGGCACCTTGTTCCCGGAGGAAGGAGTGTCCGACCATGGCCGACAGACCGGAAGATCGTGAGACGCGATCTTTGAACGAAGTGACAACCGGAACGATCAAAGGACCGGCCAGCCTGGCCGATTCTGGGATTCTCTCCACCGATCTGCTTCCCGGTACGTTCGTCGACTGGCGGACGATCGACCCGTCGACGATCGAGGGAACCAACGTACCGGTCGAGGAGTTGCAGACCTACCGGGAGAACATCGACGAGTTGCTCCGATCCCACCAGGGTCAGTATGTCTTGATCGTCGGCCGCGAGATCATCGCCTATTTTGAAGATTTCGAGTCGGCGGCGAAGCATGCCGAACGAGAGTTCCGCGGCCGATCGTTGCTGGTCAAGAAAGTCGCCCAGTTCCAGCAGGTTCACAGGATCGGCGGGATGATGGACTGATGGCGATTCACCGACTGTCCGCGTCGCAACCGTATTTGCCGGTCCTTCTCATCGTCGAGAAGAAAATGGTCGAGGCCGTCGCTCTGATCGACACAGGGGCGTTCATGACAGCGATCCGGCCGGATCTTATTGCAAGGATAGGAGCCCAGCAAATCGGCTTCGAACTCTTTTCACAGGTCGGTGCGGCGCCTCGACTGGAGTCGACCCATTATTTCAACCACCGGCTTGGCCTCGGCTCACAAGACTTTGCCTCACAAGAGTTCGCGGTCGAGGCCCTCTCGGTTTCGCCTGCCTCCCCGTGCGACGTGTTGATCGGCCGGGACCTCCTCTCGCGATGGGTCCTGGCGTGGGACGGGCCTGGGGATCGGCTTCTGATCTCCTATTGATGGAAGATGGATGACGGGTCGGCATGGAGCGCGTGGATGAAAGGCCCTGGGTGCTCCCTTGATCGGTGGGCCTCGGGGCCATAACCTGGGGAGGCGGAGGTCCTGGTCGGGCGAGGGTCGCCTGGCTTCTGCTTTCAGTTCGCGCCCGCGTCCACATCGGAGTTTCTCAGGGGATGAGCGACCTGTCGAGCATCGCCGAATCCAACCCGCTGCGTCAGGCCTTGCCGAGGGCGAGGGTCGCGGAGCCTTGCTCGGTTGTCCTCTTCGGGGCGACCGGCGACCTGACCCATCGCAAGCTCGTCCCGGCGCTTTATCATCTCGACCAGGGGGGGCATCTCCCCGGCGAGTGCGCCATCGTCGGCTTTGCCCGCCGCGACTGGTCCGACCAGCAATTTCGCGATGAACTGAAGAAGTCGCTGGCCAACCCCAAAGATTCCGAGTTCGAGGAGTCGTGGACCGAATTCTCGCCCCGGATCTTTTATAATCAGAGCAACTTCGACGATCCAAAGGGGTATCAGAAGCTCAAGGATCAGCTCGACAAGATCGACGCCACCCGGGGAACCCGAGGGAATCGCCTGTATTATCTGGCGGTCTCGCCCGAGTATTTTTCGGTGATCGTCGATCATCTCGGGCAGGCGGGTCTGATCTACGAGGACGATCAAGGCCCCTGGAGCCGGGTCGTCATCGAGAAGCCGTTCGGCCACGACCTGGCCAGCGCCCGCGAGCTGAACCGCGAGGTCTCTCGGGTCCTCCGCGAGGATCAGGTCTACCGGATCGACCATTACCTGGGCAAGGAAACGGTCCAGAACATCCTGGCGCTCCGGTTCGGCAACTCGATGTTCGAGCCGCTCTGGGATCGCCGGTCAGTCGACTCGGTCCAGATCACCGCCGCCGAGGAACTCGGGATGGCGGGCGGTCGCGGGGGCTACTACGACACCTCGGGCGCCCTCCGCGACATGATCCAGAACCACCTGCTCCAGCTTCTTTGCCTGGTCGCCATGGAGCCGCCGGTCGACCTGGGCGCGGACGCCGTCCGTAACGAGCGGGCCAAGGTCCTCCAGTCGTTGCCGATCTGGAAGCCCGAGGAAGTCGAGCAGAATGTCGTCCGGGGTCAGTACGTCGCCGGATCGATCCAGGGGAATGAAGTTCCCGGCTATCGCCAGGAAAAGGGAGTCGCGCCCGAGTCGACCACCGATACGTATGTGGCGCTCCGGGTGACTCTCAACAACTGGCGATGGGCGGGCGTGCCGTTTTTCCTCCGGACGGGCAAGCGGCTCCCGAAACGAGCCACCGAGATCGCCATCCAGTTCAAGAAGCCGCCGACGACGCTCTTCGAGGTCGATACCGAGGCCAACGCGGGCGCCAATCTCCTCGTCCTTCGAATTCAGCCGAACGAAGGCGCGAGCCTGGCTTTCCAGGCGAAGATCCCCGGATCGCGAAGAAGATTGCAGGAAGTTCGGATGGATTTTCGATACGGGACAGCCTTCGCCGCGCCGCCTCCGGAAGCCTACGAACGGCTCTTGCTCGATGTTTTGCTGGGCGACCCCTCGCTCTACACCCGGACCGACGCCGTCGAGGCCGCCTGGAAGTTCGTTGACCCGATCCTTCAAGCCTGGCAAGCTCCAGGAGCCGCCCGGCCTCGCGAATATCCGGCCGGAACCTGGGGACCCGAGGAAGCGGACAAGCTGATGCAAGGCACCGAGACGAAGTGGCGACGGCTTTGACGTTCGCGACAGAAACTATCGAGGAGCCAGCAAAATGGCCACCGATGCGACGATCGAAGGAAGGCTCGAGGCCGTCGAAGAAGCCATCCATGAGATCAAAGTCAAGCTGGAATACCGACCCGAATCTCCGAACTGGCTGGATTCATTGATCGGAGCCTTCAAAAACGAACCAGCGTTCGATGAGGTCATTCGTCTGGGTCGAGAGTTTCGATGGCAAGATCGACCGTCGACCGATGACGAACCATGAAGTTTCTCATGGACACCGATCACATCAGCATCCTCCAGCGACAATCGGGTCGAGAATTTATCAACCTGAACCGAAAGCTTGGCCAGCATCAGCTTGGAGATATCGTCCTTTCCATTGTGAGTTATCATGAGCAAATCATGGGCTGTCACAATTTCATCAACAGGGCTCGCCGGGATGAAGTACTCGTTCGGGGTTAGGCGATGCTCGAACGAACATTCCGGCTTTATTCCATCGCGCCGGTCCTCTCGTTCGATTCGATGGCTTCGATTTCGTTGGCACGACTCGTTGATCAAAGGCTGAGAGTGGCGACCATGGATCTTCGAATCGCCGCGATTGCGATCTCTCGGAACTTGATCCTTCTGACTCGTAACTTGAAAGATTTCGGCAAGATATCCGATCTGAGAACGGAAGATTGGACGAACTGATCGGCGGGTCGTCCATCAACAAGATTCGATCCAGAGAGGTTTCAGCGATGAGAGTCGAACCCAAGCTTAAATCCGACCTCTCTTGTGTCGGATTCGCCCTCCTCGTCTTGACCACCCCTCTTCTGAGCTGGGCCGAAGAACCAACCGCTCGACAGGCCGCCAGGGACGACCTCAAGAAGCTCCAGGGCACCTGGGTCTGCGTCTCTATGGAGCGCGACGGCGAGGAGGTCCCCGCCGATTCGATCAAGGGTTCGATGGCGGTTTACGAGGAAGACAAGGTCACGCTCTATCGCGACGGCGAGGCGTTCCGGACCGGGCTCGTCAGCCTCAACCCGGCCAAGACGCCGAAGCGGGTCAACACCTGGGATCTGGATGGACCTTATGAAGACCAGATCGTGCCGGGGATTTATGATCTCAACGGCGACACGCTGAAGCTCTGCTTCGCCAAACCCGGCGGCGAGCGTCCCACCGAGTTCAACACCAAGAAGCCCCCGGGCTTTCTTTACGGCGTCTACAAGCGGAAAAAGCCGTGAGCACTCCCCACGAGACGATCGGCGGATATCTGACCGAGGCCGAGCCGGTCCTGGTCCTCTGGCATCATCTGGCCGGGATCGTCGGCGGTGGCGAGACCGACGCCGCCACCCTCGTTCATCTGACTCTTCCGGCGGCCACGATCTATCTCGTCGGCGTCTTCGAGGGTCAAGTGGTTCAAGGGGGCTTCCGCCAGTTTCTCCGGGGCCCCTCGGGCGACCACGCCCTGGACACCTTGCAGGCCCTCCGCGAGGTCGGCGCCCATGTCAGTGTCGAGCTTCTCGAAAAAGCCTTCGGGATCTTCCCGGGTGGCATCGTTCCCAAGGCCCGAGAGGATCGCGTTCGCGAATTCGATCGGGCCGACCAGACCGACCCCACTTACTTCGAGACTTTCGACGAGCTATTCAACAACCGGGTCGACTCGCAGAGCGTTCATCGGATCGAGAACATCGATTCCCTGCTTCTCGACTACATGAAACAGCACGCCGACGTTCGCTTGACTTACTGAGGCGGCGGAGATCCTGAGATGACCGAAGCGACATCCGACGTCTTCCTGAGCGGTCAAGGCATTCCGGTCGAGCCGGGGCAGATCGAGGCGGAGCTGACCAGGCTCTGGGGACCGGCCGCCGAACGCGCGGGGGGTCCCGACCTCGAAAATCCGAACGTCACCCGGATCGTTCTGGCGAATCTGGTCGTCGAGGTCGGCCCGAGCTGCCCGGAGTGCCTCGAAGCGACGCTCGACACGGTCGTTGAGCGCCATCCGAGTCGGTCGATCGTGCTCCGGCGGACTCTCGAGCCCGGCCGAGGCGTCGCCGCCGAGGTGGCTGCTCTCTGCCACCTTCCTTCCGCCGACCGGCCGCAGATCTGCTCCGAGCGAATCGTCCTTCGAGCCGGTCCCGAGGCGCTCGACCTTCTACCGGGCGCGGTCCGCCCGCTCCTCGAAGCCAACCTGCCGTTTGTCCTCTGGTGGACCGAGGACCCCCGGCCCAACGCAGGTCTCTTCCGCGACCTCGCGGTCGAATGTTCGCGGTTGATTCTCGACCTTCCCGACCCCGCCACCGATCCCGAGGCGATCCGGTTCGGCCTCGACCCGGCCATCAACCCCTTTGCCCGGGATACCGCCTGGTTCGGGATCACCCGATGGCGGGAGCTGGTCGCCCAGTTTTTTGATGGACCCGACCCGATCGCCGAGCTTTCCCGGCTGACCTCGATCGAGATCCTCACCGAGGTTCCGGGCGAGGCGAAGGTTCCCAGGAACGCCGCCTGGCTGGTGGCCTGGCTCGCCGGCCAACTCGGCTGGGAGCCCTTGAAGCGTCAACAAGAATCGCCCTCGGAAACGGTCGCGACCTTCCAGACCCGAGGAGGCGAAGTGCACGTCACGATCCGGGCCATCGGTTCGGCACAGGCCGGAATCGCCCGGATCAACAAGATCACGCTCGAGGCCGATGGTCCCGACGGACCCGACACCTACCACCTGACCCGGCTCGACCCGGACTCAGCGAGGGTTCGGATCAACGTTTCCTCGCCCCACGTTTGCGCCCTGCCCCGGGTGGTTTATTCGCCGACCCTCGAAACCGCGGACCGGGTGACGGCCGCTCTCGAATCCGGTCGCCAGGACCCCCCGTTTGTCCGGGCCCTGCCTCATCTACTCTGGCTCCTGGGGGCCTGAACTACCCCTCGGGCCTGGTGATGATCCGGTCGAGATCAAAGAGCAGGTCCTCGCGATCCGAGTAAGGACCGGGGCTGTACGACCTCGACCGGAGTCCAAGCTGGGTCAACTCGGAAACGTGCCAGTCCTGGCGGTTGGTGAGGTCCCAGAATTCGATCAGGTCGTTCAGGTCCGAGCCGGGTCGGTCGAGTTCGGCTCGGTGGACGTGGAAGTCGCAGACGATCTCGGTCCGGCCGACGGCCAGCGGGTTCAGTCGATGCGTGATCATCGAATCGGGCATCAAGGTCAGCATCAAGTTCGGCATCAGGACGTAAAAGCAAGCCTGACGACGGTCGATCTCGCCCAGACCTGGCAGGATCGCCCGCGACGATTTGCCACCCATGGAGAGGGTCTCGATCCCGTCGCGGAGGTCCATCCGGCCGCCGAGGTAGTTCGGCGTGGCGGGCTCGTTCTCGCCGCTCAGGTAATGCGAGAGTTTCTGGAGCGCCGGGTTGATGACCGCACAGTGGAGGCATTCGGAGAAGTTTTGAAGGATCAACTTCCAGTCCGCCGCGACTCCGTAAACGATCCGGCGGGCTCGGACGAGGTCGGCCATCCCCCAGGGAGCGAATTTCGCGGGGAGGTCGCCGAGCTGATCGCTCAGCGGCGCGGGATTTTCTCCCAGATGCACAAAAAGGTGCCCATCCCACCGACCGAGGGCGACGGCCTTGAGCGGATAATCTTCCTTGAGGAATCGAGGCCCTTCGTCCATGTGAGGAGCGCCGACCAGCCGTCCTTGGAGGTCGAAGGTCCAGGCGTGATAGGGGCACTGGATCCGCTTGCCGACGCAGGACTCAGGCTCGGAGAGGAGCCGGGTTCCTCGGTGTCGGCAGACGTTGTAAAAGGCCCGGATCTCTCGGTCTTCGCCTCGAACGATGATCAGGCTTTCCTCGGCCACATCGCGAAGGATGGCATCGCCGGGACGGGGGACCTCATCCTCTCGACCGACAAACACCCACATCCCAGCGTAAAAGCGCTCGCGCTCCTCGATGAAATATTCAGGATCGATGTAGTAGCGGGCCGGGAGGGTCCGGGCGTCGACCGGCAACGGGGCTCTCGGCTTGACGTCCATGGATCGACTCCGATCAGATCAGACCTCGACCTGGATTCCGATCGCCTCGACCGGGCATTCGTCCATGGCCGCCCGACAGTCGGCCTCTTCCTCCGGGTTCGCCGGCTGGTGGTAGACGTAGCTATAGCCCGAGTCGTCGAGCCTCACGAAATTCTTCGGCGCGGTCTCGCGGCAAAGGTCGCAATCGATGCAGGTCGCGTCCACGAAGAATAGACCGGGGACGTTCTCGGGGACTTTTTGCTCAAGATCGGCCATGAGAGGATTACCGGACTACCCGTACAGTGGCAAAGTGAATCAATGAGAGCATAAGCGCCGAGGACGGGGCGGACGTCTCTGACCGATCGTCCCCCCGCCCATCGCTCGCGAGATTTGATCTCGATCAGACGCTCTTGGAGTCGATCCAGGACATCAGGCCGCGGAGCCGCTTGCCGACCTGTTCGACGGGGTGCTCTCGCTCGCGGCGCTTGGTGGCCTTGAAGCCGGGCTGGCCCGCCTTGTTTTCGAGAATCCACTCGCGGGCGAACTGGCCGCTCTGAATCTCGGAGAGGATCTTCTTCATCTCGACCCGGGTCTGCTCGTTGACGATCCGGGGTCCCCGGGTGTAGTCGCCGTATTCCGCTGTGTTCGAGATGCTGTACCGCATGTAGTTCAGGCCGCCCTGGTACATCAGGTCGACGATCAGCTTGAGTTCGTGGAGGCACTCGAAGTAGGCGCTCTCGGGCTGATAGCCGGCCTCGACCAGCGTCTCAAAGCCCATCTTGACCAGGGCGCTGACGCCTCCGCAAAGCACGACCTGCTCGCCGAAGAGGTCGGTCTCGGTTTCCTCGGCGAAGGTCGTCTGGAGGACGCCGCCCCGGGTTCCGCCGATCCCTTTGGCATAGGCCAGCGCGAGCGCCTTGCCCTGCGGCGAGCAACCGTCGCCGGTGGCGATCAGGCAGGGGACGCCCCCGCCTTTGACGTACTCCGACCGGACCAGGTGCCCGGGGCCTTTGGGAGCGACCAGCGCGCTATCGACGCCCGGCGGCGGGACCACCTGGCCGAAGTGGATGTTGAACCCGTGCGAGCAGAGCAGGAGGTCGCCGGGTCGGAGGTGCGGCTTGACGTCCTTGGCGTAGATGTCGCCCGTCACCTCGTCGGGCAGGAGCAGGTTGACGAGGTCGCCGGCCTCGGCCGCCTCACTCGCCGAGACCGGCTTGAAGCCGTCCTTCACCGCCTGGTCGTAATTGGCTGAGCCCGGCCGCTGGCCGACGACGACCTCGCAGCCCGAGTCGCGCAGGTTCTGCGCCTGGGCGTGCCCCTGGCTCCCGTAGCCGATGATGGCGATCTTCTTCCCTTTGAGGAGCCCCAGGTCAGCGTCCTGGTCATAAAACATCGTGGCCGGCATCAAAAAGTCCCTCGGTGCAAGATCGGTCCGAAAGCTGTCTGCGGGCAGCCGTCAGAGATTGTTGAAGTCCAGAGAAGTCAAGTCGGAGTGGAATCGGCGTGTTGTTGACAAGAGCGAGTCGATCCGGACCGCTC
>Ga0080006_1123078_pt1 | contig 10079 bp, 8 predicted proteins | sample RS3BMetagenome_FD_69209 | JGI IMG/M metagenome (GOLD analysis project Ga0080006, IMG submission 69209) | Ferric oxide microbial mat and aquatic microbial communities from Rainbow Spring, Yellowstone National Park, USA - RS3B (SPADES... ... | reverse complement strand
ATTTTTTGGTACTCGGTGTAAGCATTGTACTGAAGCGCTGAAGACGCACGATGCAACAAAACCAGTGGCCAAGACAGAGAAGATTGCGTACTCGCACGGAGCGAGGCACTGGTGCGGTACGGTTCAGATGGCCAGCGAGACTAGAACCCAGTATGTGTCCATCGAAAATGATTTTCTCGGGCAGATTTCATCGACGATCATCACGTTCCATGATTCATTCGTACAAGATATACAAGAGAAACCTATCCGGTATCCGAATCGCCACGGAAGTTCCTCGACGCAAGTGTCCAGCGCTTTACAGCGCCAGGTGACCGACACTGTGATCGAGTGTCGCATGCAGTTGCGCAACTCGTTCCGCAGAGACGTGTTGGCGTAACCACTCCAGAAACACGCCATCATCATGACGCTCTGCTCGCCAGTCATGAATCCAGGCGTCTGTTAGCGCCAGAGCAACCGCTAAGCGCGGCTTTTCGCTTGCCCAGTGCTGTGCCGCTGCCTCCACATGCGGCCTGACTTGTTGCCATGAAGCACGCGTCAAGTAGACGAGGCAACACGCCAAACCAATCCATAGAGGCCAAAGCGGCTTGTTCACTGACTTGTCGTCCGAAAGCGTATGCGTCCAGCCTGCAGCCGCTAGGGGTGACGGCTCCTCGGGCGTGCACGCCTCGAAGACAGACGCTCTGTCAGGCGGAGCGACGTGTGCCCATGCGGGCGCTAGTCGCTCACCGACTCGCAACGAATTCGATTTGGATTCGAACACCAGCTGTCCCAGTTCACAGAAAAACTTCTGCAGTGAAGCAGACCAACTGAATGGCGCGTTGCTCTGCGGCTCGACCTCGGCACAAAGAAGGTCCGCTTCTAGGAGCTCGATCGCGCTTAGCGTCGTTTCGCCTCGAGCAGCGTTCTGTGCTGCTGCATCGGACGATGTCAGCGTACTGGATAACTCCAAAATCGCTGCAACCCAGTGGGGTAAAAGGGAAAGCGCTTTCTCGGCTGGTGGACGCCACCGTTGCTGCCCCTGTGATGCCGTTTTCGCTGCTGGATGTGGCGCGCTGCCCACAGTACTAGTCGCATCTGCGACTGATTCCGGTCCCATCTGGTAGAGGAACAGTGCTAAACTAGCGAGCAGCAACGCACGTATTCGCAGCGGGGATCTGAGGACAGCTCCACGCTGAGCATCCGGGTAAAACGGTGCCGTAGGATACATCTTCTCGACGCTGCTTACCAGATTCTGAAGCATATCTTGCGCGTTGGTACGCTGCCCCTGAACGCAGAGCGGGAACAGAACAATCGTCTTCGCCGTCTTGCTGTCGACTGGGCCGCAAGCACATGACTGTACCAACGCTAGGTATGCTGCGAGAGCGCGCGCATCGTTGCGCAATGCTCGGCGATGACAGGACTCGTGCGCTACCGACAATCCCGCCGTGCTCATCGAGAATACCCACAACGGCTCGATGTGCACTGCTGCCTCGACTGCATTGGCGCTCGATATGTGACCATGAACAGCGCTTTGGCGCCGAAGCATCCTCCAGTTCCGAGAGAGGTCTAGTGCCTGGAGCACCACATAGGTACCAAGCGCGTCAGATGTATCGAGCGTATTCGTTTCTCGACAGAAGACACAGGTTTCGGCTGCCGCACTGCTTTCGTTGCGACATGCTGCCGCCTCCGGGCGTTGACAGAGTGCATCTATTTGACGCTGTATCGCTTGCGTTGCTCGCTGACGAGCAAGGAGCGCCGCCTGGCGCCGAGTGCTCTGCAAAAGCGCTGCAGCATCATGAAGGTGCTGTGATCCGGGACCGCCGACCCGGTTGATGGCCTCGATAAGGTCCTCCGCAGCGTTCCCGATGCTACTTGGCTGTCTAGCAAGCTGGATGAGGCTGCTCGCTACTTGGACAGAGTTCGGGAAATGCCCTAGGCGCTTTTGGAGCTCAGCTGGTGCACTCGTCACCGCCAGCTGGAGAAAGCGACATAGGTCCTCGATACGAATCTCTGTGCTTCCGGATTGCAGCGCCCTTGTTGCTGTCTGTGATCCAGTCGGTTGTGTGGACGCTGATGGCAGCCTCTGATACGGCACCTGCTCGGTGCCATTTGAGGAGCCGGTCTTCACGTCAGTACGCACGGCTGACATGAGATCCTGCAGGGTCTGTTGGCACCACGCGATAAAGCCGCAAGTATCGAGGGCGTTCCACAGATCGCCACGCGGGAGGAAGCTCAGCATGATGCCGCATTGTCGCACGGCCGTCTTCGGCCAGTGCTCGGATGCTATTGATACAGCCGACGTAAGTGGAAGACGCAATGCGGTAAGCACCGTCGGGACGTCCCCGAAACGCGCCAGCAAACGAAGCCACAGGCGTTCTTTCTCGGCAGTGGGGGCGTCCTGCGCACCCGAAAACGCCCCAGTTAATCCCGTGCAGCTGCGATGATCTCGCGCGGGCGGTTGCTTCTGTTGCTGTTGCTGTTGCCGAGGCGTCGAGCGTCGCAACCACAGACTCGCCTGTTCACATATCGCGGACGCACAGGGCGAGCAGCTGGTGTCCTGCTGTCGTGCCTCCAACGGTGTCAGCTGTTTCGCCAGCAGGTCCAGCAATTGGTTGGCTATTGCGGCAAGTTCCGGGGAGCCTCGTGCCGCTAGCTGCGCAGCAGCGAGGAACGCCTCGTTTGTAAGACGCTGCCGTCGGGCCGTATCTAGACATGCCGACCAACATCTTGCCAGCTCCGACTCCTTGACCGATACCTGATGTGTGCTGCTGCGATGGCTATCATCCGACGCTTCCATATCAAAAAGGGCTACCAGCTGGTGAATAGCCGCAGACGGTGCGAGCGGTATGAGTCGCACGACGTGTTCCAGCCCACCGCCCCGAACAAAGCTTTTGAAAAGGAGCCGTCGGACCACGCGGGATGGATTTGATCTTGCTGCCGTGCCAGAAGCGTCTTCGGCCGGTGGCTTTGCAGTTTCGACCGTAAAGTGCGGCTCAGTTGCCTCGCCATCAAGACCTGCCAACCGATAAATGACCACGATAGTGCCGGTGGCGGCTTCTATAGAGCGAATAACTGCAAGTAAGGGCAAGGAAAGCGGAACCAAACGCCCACCGATCAAAAGCTCAAGCGCAAAGTCGTCCGAAAGCAAGGATTTGAGGTCTAGCTGCAAGCAAATGAAATCCTTGAGCACTCGCATGGTCCAGGCATGAGGTTCCTTCAAGGAAAGACTGAGCCCAGCTCTTTGACACGTTTCAACAATACGAGTCAAGCGGAACCGCTGCCCATAGAGCGAGCCTCGTATAAAGTCCTCTTGTGAGGGCGCCTTTTGAAACTCGAAGACCACGCTGTCGGTCTGGTGCTCGTTTGTCTGCGCTGGAGCCGCGCCCCGCCCTGGTGACGACAAGTGCAGCTGACTTCGCTCCTGGTGTCGTTCTTGCTGCTCACGAACCGCATAGAGGAACGGATACGGCGTCGCCGCTTCGGATACCTGCAGGTCAAAGAGCGCAAAGAGCGCCTCCGCAGACGCTGCACACGTTCTCGCAGACTCGGGCGCACTCATGGCATTCGAACGTGTCCAGTACGCACAGAGTCCAACTCGGGCTCAACACGATAACTACGAAAGCAACAAAGATAGAACGCTCAATGAAAGGAGGAAAACTGTTATTCAAGTTGTGAGTGTTTCCGGTGTGTAGCTTGTCTCCTAGGTTTGTTAGGGAGTCGTTGAGCGTCGCTGGTTGACGCACTGTTGTTTTCCAGTGAAGCTGGCCGGTCGCTGGTCGAGGCGCGATCTCGAAATTGGCGCGAGCGGCGCTCGCTTTCTCTGTCTAGCGCCCGACGCAAACCAGAAGTTTTCATGGAATCTGTTGAGACAGGCGCGAAAACGCTGAGGCGCTGATATGTTATCCTTGGCTTGGAGGTACCCGAAAAGAGATTGTTGCTTGCGTAGTTCAAGAGAAACAGCGTCAAATAGCGGATGTGGGCGGGAATAGTGAAATGGTTGTATAGGGAACTGTTCCCGGTGCCTACTGGAGCGGTGGACTCCCGAAGAGCGTCTATTTACGGGAAGTATCATTCGGCGGTTCCGAGGACTAGTTCGGATACCTAGCTGCAAGCTATATGAGCGAAGAGTGTATAGTAAAGGGAAATCCTTGTGATACAAAAGTTGGACTGCGTGCTTTTGTCTCTTGAGGTCTCGAAAGCGGTGGCGTTTCTGTGTGGCCTATCGATACGTGTTATCTGATGGTGCCGGGCGTGCGTGACCTATGCTTTTCTGATTGACAGAGCGGTTACGAAGACCGAGAGTCCACCCGTCCTTCCCTCGGAGATAATGGTGATTTCGTACATTCCATGGTACGCTGCACGGAGACAGAACGTCTTTGCCTGACGCTTACGCGCGGGTCCAGTGCATGTGCGTCCGCAAATGCCAGGCATCGATAGCGCCCCTACTGAGGCGAACTTGCGCGGGCGCAGATATCCAATATGCAGCGACTAATGGTTGTCGCTGCCCGCGTTACACAGTCTGTGGGATGATATACATAGATTTATGGGAGTTCAAGCGGTTTCGCAGCTCTCTGCCCAAAAAAGAAGCGTTCGAGGTTCATGTATGTGCGAATTTTTCGGTATGACGCGACATGTCGTAACACGGCTAAATGAGCAGCCCCGAACAAGCCCGCTGATTCGATCAAGCGACCGCGTCCTTAGAGGACGTCGGGGGCGGCACCGCGGTACCCGTCCGCAATGCCACGCTCCACAGATTCTAGGCTAGTATCCGCCTATCGCTGGTCGCTTTATCGTGACGCGAACGCATAGGCGAGACAGCTGCGGGGGGCTCTCGTTCACGTTCGTGCGGGCGCGGCAGCATCTGCAAACGGTATTGTAAAGTCAGCCGGGCCGAAGAATGCCGCGAACCAGCGCGGTGTCTCAAGAAGGCGGCATCCCGTCAGAGATGGGTATACATCAGACAGGAAATAGTATACATGGCCCACGGCAATACCAAGCAGATCGACGGTCGCTGACGCCCCGAAAAGAACCGTGAACAGCAACAGCAACCACGGAAGAAACGGTGCTGAAAAGTTCACCAACCCCAGGAAACTCAAAGAAACACTCTCGTTCCGTCTTGACCACAGGTAAACCATGGCGAACGTTAGGGACGGACCCATAAACAATACATTCACGAAGGGTGCTGTCAAGGTTAGTAAGGTCCCACAGACCAGGAGGAACCAGGCGTAGTCTGCAGAGCGACCGCGAAACGTCGTCTCTTCCAGCAAACGACTATACCGAGCAAGAAAAAATACGTGAAATATAAAGTCCAATGATATCGACGGTCCGAAAAACGTAAAATTCGTGAGCAACCGCCACGGCTGAACAGGAATTCGCGTCCACGACAAGTACAGTTTCAGCGGTGATACAACTTCCAGCGCGCACCCCAGCGTCGTCAACACAGCCAACGTCACATACGTTCGTGTTACCGGGGGTATAGAGCGATATATTTCCTCAATGGACGACATTCAATCGACCTCAAACGTGTCGGATGGTGCACTAGCAACGCTGCTGCGTCGAGGCACACCCGCCCTGGAACGACTCGCCAGAGAACAAAGATCCGCGGGTGACGCGGCCTGTACAGCGCGTTGCGGGCATCTGTCCCGAACGTGCGCGAAGGGCCTAGCGAGGCCGCACTGCTGGCGAGCGCCGCCTCCGCCCGAGATGCGATCGGCAGCGGCTGCGCGGGTGGATCCATGCATTGTCCTAGACCATACATTTATGTACAGTTATGTCCAAGATAGAGGATTCGACGAATGGCGCCCCATGGGGATACAGCAGGGGATCCCGCTGCGCGTCAGGCACCCGTTCGGACGCATGGTCCGAAACCTACACCAACGACGATTCTTGTGCGCGCTCCTCCAGGAAAGTTTTGCACAGTTCGTAAGTGACAAAGGTCAGAACAGTTGCCGGCAAGGTGCGGAAAAGCGTTGCCCCGATACCCCGATAAAACGCGCTGATACCCTCTTCCTTAAGCATGTAGCGCACAAGCCGTAGCATTCGCACAGGCTCGGTACCGATACCTTTCGCGGTTCGATTAAGGAACGGTTCTGGTGGTGGTATACCGCTCTCTACTGGCAATATGGATATCATTTGCAAGCGGCTTCGAATGACCTCATGGGGATACGCTACAGCGCTGGCGACAATTTTGCTGACCGACGAGGCGACCATGATTCGCCATACTGGTGGGCGCGCCTCCGTTAGCGCAGATGTGCTGGCCCCAGGTTCTTTGGAGCGCGGTCGGCTTACAACCCAGCTGCGCTTGAGTGCTTCGTATAGCGGGAACTGGACAGCGACATGAATCAGACCTAGGAGACTCGGGGTCAGGCCGCGATAGAGCGCGGCGAGGCCCTCCTCGCGAGCAATTCGGCGCAGGCATTCAAGCGGGTTCCGATATCGGGGAACTGATCCCGGTAGGACAACCTCAGCTTGCATGCGCGTTTTCACAACCCAAAGCGGTGAGCAAAGCAGAGCCGTCGCAGCACCAGCGCCCATACTAGCCATCATCGAGGCCAGCATGTCCTTTGACAGACCTCTGCTGGGAAACAGGTTCGCCCCGAGTCGAGACCGTTTTGGCGGATTCTTCGACCACTGCTCCAGAAGCGTTTCCCGAAGTTGCTCGTACAGCGAGAAGTAAATCGCCCAGTTCGGCATGAACGCCATAAGCGATGCAGTTAAGCCGCGGTAGAAACCACCGATACCCTCCGTACGAAACGTGGCACGAAAAACATCCCGAAAATGACGGAGCTCCAGACCGCTACCCGTACGCAGCGCGTGTGCGGTGTTCCCAAAACTTCCCACTTGCATGCGCGTACGTACCACGTCCAACGGACTGAGCACCAACGTGTTCACCATTCCAGAGACTGCTCCAGCAGTGAATGAGTACGAAAATTGCCGAGCATGTTTCGCCACTGAGTTGAATCGTTTGAAAAACAGTGTCTTTTTTGGATTCTTTTCCACACCCAGAGCGCCGTACTCTTCCTCGCCTCTCGAGTGCATGCCCGGTGGTGCGCTCCTGGAGCAGCCGCAGTCGCGCGGCAGTAGCCCGCTGTCTAAGCTTGTGGACAGAGGCACTGACGACAAGGACTGCAGCTTATTGGTCCGCGCAGTTCCAGAACGCGCGGCCAAACGCCGTTCTAAACTCGAACGACGCCGACCGTGTACCGTAGTGGCGACGACAGCGCCCTAGACAAGAAGTCTCCGACTGACGTGCAGACGCCCCCTCGCCTTTTGGACCGGCCAACTACTACTGCTTCAAACTTTTTCTCATATAGTTCGACTTTGAGAGGTTGTCCAACAAAGTTCTGTCTTGTCCATGCTGGAGGTCTCGTCTCCAGCACCGCACATCTCCTGACATTGATTTTTTTCATTGACAAAACGTTTACTTAGCCTATCGTTCTCCGATTGTGCGCTAGTTCTTTTCTTACTTTTTTGTTTTCTTCAGTGCGAGGTGAGATATCCATCAACCCCCTACCTCCAAGTTACACTTCCCAGAATTTTCCTCGGATATTCTGGTCGTTTCATACGTCCTATCGTGTGTGCCTAGTACCTGCAGTTCCGTATCCGCCTCTGGGCCTGAACCGCTGGAGCAGATAATTCATAGAGACAGAACGGCGTTGCCGTACCACAGAGGGCGTCGGCTCGAGGCGTGGTTCACCCGGCGTAGAATCGGGTCTCATTGTCTGTCTGTGCTCGGACAGTCTGCGGATGCAGGCTTGTCTTCGCTGCACGACACGCTGGAGAAACTTGGCTGTTAGGATATATCCTGGGAGCCGCCTCTCTCCTTCGTGATCATGCATGGAGTGCGTTGTTGTCGGTTGGCAATGCGGGTTTCTGCTTGACACCCACCACAGTGGGTAGACGCAGAAAGCGCACTGAGCCCGTGTGCGCATCCGATTCGCTGGACCCTTCTTTCTAGAAGGTAGCATGTGAGTTTGTTCGCCACTAATGAGCGCTGAGGCTCCGTTAGCGGGCCATCAGTTGCCAGTGCTACACTCAAAGTGTGTGTCCGGCCTTTGGCTATCAAGGTGATGCCCAGCTGCTGCTGTCCTCCAAGGAGCTCGCTGCGCTCGTGTTTCCAGCGCGGGCACTGTAAGCCTAACTATGTCAGCGTCTCGGGGTTCTCGTTTCCACAGCAGGGACAGTGTGACTCCCAGTGCGATTCCAGTGTTCCTATGCGGCTTAGAGCCGGTGCTGGTAGCCAGAAGCCACCAACGCGCATTTTGGCCAGCCACTGGGTACCTCGAGCAAGTCCCGGGAACTCCAGCGTCTCCCACCAGTGCTTGCATGTGTATGCTAGGTTGTAGTTCCGGTATAGAGTCAAGCCGGCGTTACTCGCGCGACTGGTACCGTGTCTACGTTCCCATATTGGTGTTTGGACCTTTCGCTTCAGGTGACGGGAGAATTCTATATTTCTGGGGAACGATTGGGTAGCGTGTTTTCGCCTGAGAGGCGCTTCACCCAAATCTGCGTCGATTTCATCCAAGTGTTCTTGCGGTGGGTTGGGGTCTTCATGAAACTCCGACTGAACCAGGTGCGCATGGTGGGCCCTTTGGCCCGTATACATGCCCGGCAGCCTGCTGCTATCGCTTATATCGAGAGTATTTGGAGTTCAAGTCCGAGTGTCAGCGGGTTGGTCGCTCTGCTCTGCACTGAGCATCCAACAACAACAACGAGTCGCATTGCCCTGTTGGCGGCTGTCTGCAGACGTGAGGCATTTGGGTGCTTCATGCCGCACCATTCAGCACCACAGGTCGCAGGCTGGATGATACACATCCTTCGTGCCCTGGTACGAATTGCTATGCAGATAGAGGGGTCGGATGGGACTGGGCGTGCGATCGCTGTACGTCTATGCATCTTGGCGATCATCTCGTCGACGTGTGCCTTTTCGTCGAGCGTCGGCGTTAGACCGACCCCCAGGTAGCGATAGTTTTCCACGATCGGAATTTCCTGATTCTGCAACCGCCACGAGCGATTGCGAATGCGCTGCGAGTCTCCATGGATGGCCATGACGCCGCACTTCGATGCTCCTACGTTCATCTCCCAGCGATCGGCCCAGGCGCTGACTTGTTCCATGCTAGCCGCAAGTGTTTCCGGGGCGGGTGCCAACAGCACGACACCGTCCGCAAATAGAAGGCCTGCGAGGCGGTTCCTATGTGAGGGCTCCTCATCGGGCATCTCCCCAGTCTATCCACGGCACCTCAAGCCCGTATTGTCTGCAGTTTTTCAGCGGATCGTTGATGAAGATGTTGAAAAGGAGCGGGGATGCGCGCTCGCCCTTTTGTAGTCCACGGCGTATTCTTATACAAGGGGTTCTTGAGCTGTCGCCCAGTCGGATGCGCATCCACGAGTCTGCATAGAGCGCACGGAAGAACGCTAAGCACTTTCTGGAGACTCCGGCTCGTTCCATCTTCAAAAAGAGAGCATCATGCGGGACCGTGTCAAAGACCTTTCGGAAGTCGGTGAAGCATACGTAAGTTGGTTGTCGGTCACGAATAAAGCGACGTTGCGCCACTTCAATGAGGGTCAGGGCATGGTTCATGCACTCATCGCGGCTCCGGAATCCAGCCTGTTCTGGGGCGAAGAACTTGCGTTCCTCGAGGCGCCTCTGGATCCGGTTCGTGAGCATGGCGCAAAGTAGATTCATGATTGACGGGATGAGGCGCATAGTCCGGTAGATGTTCATGTCTGTGTGGGAGTCTTTTTTGAGGACCGGTACGACCTCGGCAGCCCTACATACATCAGGGATGTATGCTTCTTCAAACATGCGTTGAATGAGCTCCACAAGGCGTTTGCCTAAGATTGTGTCAGGTTCATCTGGTATCGATGGTGTCCCTGTTGTCTCGTCTTTTGGGGTCACCAGTTTCATCCACTCCGCAGGGATACCGTCAATGCCAGGTGTTTTGCGGTTGCTTGAGCATAGCAGGGCCCGAACAGATTCAGGCCAGAAGATTGGGTCGTTCCATTCCGGTACCGGGTCGAGGCGCGGTAGTTGTGCAGCATATTGGTGCCAATAGATTCGGTTTCGGCAGTGCCCAGTTGCGTCTTCATGCAGCTCTGTG
>Ga0080006_1145411_pt1 | contig 10080 bp, 14 predicted proteins | sample RS3BMetagenome_FD_69209 | JGI IMG/M metagenome (GOLD analysis project Ga0080006, IMG submission 69209) | Ferric oxide microbial mat and aquatic microbial communities from Rainbow Spring, Yellowstone National Park, USA - RS3B (SPADES... ... | reverse complement strand
TAAAAAGCCCGAGTTTAAAAAGTTAACGGCTATGCGAGAATATAAATACACGTTATGTAAGTTTGTAATATTTAAAATAATTTAAAAAAAACAAAAAAAAAAAATAAAAAAATCGGGGGTACTACAACAGGTTATATAACTAGAAAGAGGAGGGAGAACTATGGAAAATGGAGTTATACTACAATAATTGTATAACGGTAACCGTAGAGTTTTACAACAGGTTATATAACGGTAGATGGGACAAAAACAAAAAGGGATAGCCTAACCCAAAGGTGGGGTTTAAGCACACAAAAAATGGGAGGAAGGTTAACCTTGTTACTTTCGTGTATTCCTTACAAAACGTGAAGAGTGTGAATAAAGGGCTAGCCAGACAAAAACAAAGTCAAGGTCGAATTTTTAGTCACGGGAATTCACGTAGAAAAACAACCTTGTTTTCAACGTAAAACACGTGGTGTGAACACAAATCGTGATTAACTTGTATCGTGATTATTATCTATGCCAGAGGTCGTCCAACCAGGCAGTACAGTTAACGTTGCATACTTTGCCCCAGGAATACAAAACATCGTTTCCGCCACACTTGAGGCTTTTGGGCGTAGCTACCCACTAAACGTGAATCCAAACGGTGCTTTAACTGGTAGGATACAAATTCCCAGCAATTTCAGTGGTATCGCACCAGCCAGGGTGGTGGTACGTTACCTAACCACGACGACGACTACAACGTCGAGTACAACGACGGCTACCATACCCACTACCATTCCTACAACCATTCCAACAACAATACCCACAACGATACCGACGACAATACCGACCACCACAACCCCAACCACAACTTCGACAACAACGACTACATATCATCGTCCAACTGTGACTACAACAACCAGGTATCACATACCAACCCCAACCGTAAGCATAATACGCCCTACACCAACGTTTACTCCACCAGGTCCCTCAATTGTCACAACAACTGTAAGGTCAATAGGCGGTATTGCACCATATCCCGGTGCCCATAGTGCAATACACATCATAACAAGACCAGTTACACAAACGACGAGAGAGACGACAACCTACCAACGCCCAAGTGTCGTCACACCCTCAAGCCCCATACCCTACAGGGGACCAGTCATTGTACCTTACCCAGGTTATAGAGGAGGGGAGATAACTCCTAGGACGATACAACATACTACAGTACACTTTATACAGAAACCAACCTACGCTACTGGTACACTACGACCACCTACCACACAGAAACCATCAACCACCACCACAAAACCAACAACTACAATACAGAGATTTGGGGGAAGGGCTGGGTTTAGAATACCCTAGACTAGTTTTTCCAACTCCTCAACGTATTTTTGCAACCTGTCAAAAAGTTGTGTAACCACCTCGTTACCGTCTGGTACCTCCTCCTTCGTAACGTGCAACTCAAGTGTGTGTTGTATTGGTGACTCGTCATTACTATAGTGAAGGGTGTACTTATACAAGGGTAGAAGGCTGTTGTAAACATAGTTGAATATGTAAGTATTACACGTAACCTCAACTCCGGTTACTCCTTCACCTTTAATCATCCCAACCTTTTCACAAACGCCTTCAGATAACGCCTGGTTTACAACCCTTTTTGAGTAACCCAGTATACGTAATGAGACTTGCCTCGTTAATGTGGGTAGGTTGCTACTGTTGTTGACGAGTGACAGCAGACTGTCGTTGATAAACTTGTCGTTTGTGATGTAATTTAACACAATCCAGTTGTTACCATCCGGAGATACTAGAGTGCTCTGTATCATTCCTCTACCCTTCTGCATAAATCCAAACGTCAACATACCGTGTTAATTGGTTGATAGAAGAATTTAACCTTTCAGGTCACGTAGCTGATCAACTAATCTTCCTATCTTAAGAAAGAAGGATTCACCAATATGGACGACCTCTCTGCCCGTAAACCACCTTACCGTTGCCAACCTGCAAAAACGTTTCATCAAGTAGCTCGTTGTACTTAAACACCAACAACAGAGAGACGGTATGCCAATTATCGTCACTTGTGTCGTAATATCTTCCATCAAGTCTTATAACTTGTACGCCACTGTATATCACTGCGTGTACGTTATACTCACCCATAACCCTTCCTCCGTTCTCATCCGGTAAGTAAACCCTCAGTGTACCTATCTCCTCATAAATACCATTACCAATCTGCCTTACCTGGCTTTGAAACTCGCCTTTGAAATTCTCTAGGAATGAGGTTAAGTTGTCCAAGATGAGGCTTTCTGGCATGTGACAATATTCGTCTTATGGTTGATTAAGGTTGTGTTTATCCAATGGTAGATTGTAGTGATGACTACTGCTATCTAGATGGCAAGGGTGGTTAAAGCGTTCACAAGGTTATGCCCGGTTGGAGCTGTGAAAGTTTTCACAAGAGTCATGGTTGATGGTGAGATCCTATCCACATAACCGGGAAAGGTGCTGTAACCTGCGAAGACGTAACCGGAGAGTGAGGTTAACGAGATCACAAAGTTATGCCCACTCGGAGCGGTGAAAGTTTTGACGAGCGACATGGTTGAGGGGGAGATTTTGTAGACGATACCGGGTAAGGTGGCATAACCTGCGAAGACGTAACCGGAGAGTGAGGTTAAAGCAGGAACATTGTTATGCCCGCTGGGTGCCGTGAAGGTTTTGACGAGAGTCATGGTGGATGGGTCGATCTTGTCGACGATACCGGGGTAGGTGCGATAACCTACGAAGACGTAACCTGAGAGGGAGGTTAAAGCGGATACAAAGCTATGCCCACTCGGAGCAGTGAAGGTTTTCACAAGTAACATGGTTAAGGGGTTGACCTTATCAACACGACCTGGGTTGGTACTGAGATAACCGACGAAAACGTAACCGGAGAGGGAGGTTAAAGCGAACGCACGATTATGCCCACTCGGTGCCGTGAAGGTTTTTACGAGTGTCATGGTTGAGGGGGAGATTTTGTCGACGAGACCGGGGCTTGCGTCATAACCTGCGAAGACGTAACCGGAGAGCGTAGCTAATGCGTACACAGCGTTATGCCCACTCGGAGCGGTGTAAGTTTTAACAAGAGACATGGTGGATGGGCTGATCTTGTCGACAAGACCTGGGCCGTTGAGATATCCGGCAAAGACGTAACCTGAGAGATTGGTTAAAGCTTTTACAGTCCCATGTCCTGAGGGAGCGGTGTAAGTTTTAACAAGAGACATGGTGGATGGGGAGACTTTGTCGACGTGACCTGGGGATCCGAAATAACCGGCAAAAACATAACCTACGGTCGTCGTCGTGGTCGTCGTCACAGGTGGAGGACAGACGATGTAAAAACTCGCCTTCATCAATCCCTGTATCGTTGACACTAAAACATTCAACCCCTCTGACTAATCAGGATTCCGCCACAGTCAGCCAAGATTTTTAACAGGGAATGGTTAACTAGTAGTGATGACGGCATCAATCACCACCGCAAGCAATGTCATTATTGTTGGTACCTCGATCATCGTCCCGGTTGATATACAGAGCAGTGCGATCGCTTACGACACCTTCAATAACGCCTGGATCGTTGAGGGTACGATGGAGGCTAACATTCAGAACGGCACACTGTACGTTGATGTTGTAAACACACCCACTGTACTGGCGACGATTGAAGGACAACCAATCTCGGTTACGGTGTCGAACACACCGACAGTGTTGGCAACGATTGAGGGTCAACCAATCTCCGTCAACGTCACAGGTGGTACCGTAAACAGCGTAAAACAACCTGACGCAACCCTACTAGGACAGGTAGTGAGGGGTAGTATAACGGCTAACGCAAACATCTTCTCCAGCAACCTTTCAATCACACAACCCAGCCGTATCCTCACAGTTGCTGCCGCAAGTGCATCTGGTACACTTAGCCTGGCTTTGACTGTTGGTACGACAACTGTACAAAACCACTTCAATTCCGGTAACGCATTGAACGCAAGCTCGTGGTATGAATTCGCCATAGACTTACCATCTGGGGTGCAGATAAACTACCAGTACACAAGTAGTACAACGATAACAATTCTTGTATTGAGTGAGCCGCTCTAACTACTTAATGTTATTTAGTACCTTTCTCAATAACTTTAGTGCCGGTCCTTGGTACTCTTTGGGTACTAGTAAGTCTATCAGATTACCAACGTTATTCTCGTCACTATTACCCTTCTCCATTAAAAGGCTAGCAACCTTGTTGCTAATCTCCTCCAACTCCTGCAGGGAGAGCTTACTCCACCTAACCTGCAAACCCAAGGCTTTGTTAAGTGTCTCCTCATACTCCTTCTTAGCAGGATCATCCTCACTTTTCCTTTTTGCCATTCTTCAGCTCCTCCAATATCTTTCCCAACAGTTTGTTATTCTCCCTCTCCAACGCCACCAGCTCATTCATTAAGTTGACTAGAGAAGACATGTTATTCCTAAGGGTTTGTATATCACCACTACTGATCATGTTTGCCACATCTTTAAGTTTTGAAAGACCGCTCATGACTTAAACTAGTGGGATACCCTTTTTAACCTTTCTGGAGTTAAGGGGAGGAAGTTCCCGTCCGTGAGGGCGAGGTAGTTCGCCAGAAATCTTTTCCTTCTAAGATCTAGAAAAATGGAAAACGTGAACTACCCAACCCTCACAAACGGGGACTTCCGCCCCCCAATTCCCAGAAAGTTAAAATCTAAATGCGATTCATTAAAATTTGATGATACTAAACCATTATGACAGTGGCTATTTCCTGAAAGTCCCTTCCAGTACGAACTCAAATAGCCCATCTATCTACAACAGTAACCACATGAACTCAACCGTTTTATACTACTGTATAACAAGTATGATCATGCCAGCCAAACAGGATCAAGAGATTGACGAGATACGGGCGGCAATAGACAAAATATTGAAAATGGTGGACGAACAGAGCAAAAATCTACAACTAACTAGCTACAGGCTGGAACAGGTGGAGAAGAAAGTCGATGAACACACGAAACTTCTTATGGGTGATGTGGAGAATCCTGGTCTACTCGTGCATCTAGCAAGGTTGGAACAAAATCAGAAAAACAACTCCAGACTATTACAGTTGTTACTTACAATGCTGGGTGGTTTGTACGTGTTATTGCTGGCGACTCTACTACACATAATCTTTTGATACCTGAGACCTCCTTCCGTAAGGGAGGGGAGTTAAGTATAAATATGAATCAAAATATAAAAAAGATTGGGATGTTCCCTGAGGGCAGAAGTTAAAGTAGCAGTACAGGGGAAGATTCTGAACCCTAACAAAGAGAAGAGACACAAACTGAACGTCGTTCTGGAGAAGTACCTAAAAGCTGTGAAGTTCTTCGCCTCCTTTAAGATCAAGGATAAGAATCTTCTCCAACAGAAAGCATACAAGGAGGCGAGAAGGAGGTTCGGTCTGTCTTCCACTCTCACACAGACTGCCAGGGACAAAGCAGTAGAACTGGTTAAGGCTAATGAGGGAAGAGAATTCCACATACATAAAGTGTCCATACGAGTGAACTACACTGCTTTCAAGCTCGTGAGGAGGGGCACTAAGTTAACACCTTACTGGCTATATCTTCAGCTGGACGGTGATGGTGTGTGGTATCCAGTACTGTTCGGGGAAAGACAAAGACAGATGATAGTTGACGCCCTCTCTGACGACGGCGAATGGTCTTTACAACAAGTTGAACTCGTAAAGAGAGACGGAGAGTGGTACGCCTACTTCACTCTTGAAAAACCATTCAAGGATTTTGAACCACAAACACCTATAGGGATAGACCTGGGTGAAAAGAACTTCGCTACAGTAATAGCACTAGTTGACAAACCGACAAAGGGCACCTTCTTCAAGGGATCTAGAGTCAAGGAAGTCAGGCACAAGTACTTCAACATTAGGAGGAAACTACAGGAAAAGAAAAGGTTGGACGTGATTAAGAGGCTGAGAGGTAAAGAGAGAAGGATCGTGAACCACGAGCTTCACAGGATCGCTAAGGAGATTGTGGAATACGCTAAACAGTTCCCTTCTCCTGTGATAGTGATGGAGAAGCTCACGGGTATTAGGGAGAACTTCAGGAGGGGTAAGGAACTCAATAGGAGGTTTCACTCCTTACCCTTCAGGAAACTGCAGAAGATGGTGGAGTACAAGGCTAAGATACAAGGAATCAAGGTGGTATACATAGACCCTAAGAATACGTCCAAGACTTGCCACAGGTGTGGGTACGTTACCCACGTTGAAGGAAGGGAATATCGCTGTCCTAAGTGCGGTCTCAAGTACAACCGTGACCTGAACGCGGCTATTAACGTAGCCCGTGCCTTAACGAGAGGTACGGGTCGGGGGTACGTAAACACCCCGAAGGGGAGATGAAGGTGCGTCGTGAAGACCACTGGAAACCCCAAAGCCCCGTCCGTGAGGGCGGGGTAGTTTACCTAGTCCGGGTTTTGCCCTTGCAAAACGTAGTGTTTAGCCACATCTGAGTATCTCTCGTGTAAAACCCTAAACCTATTACAACCGTTACACTGGTTATACTTCACATTCCTCCTCCTTAGTGCGAACGTTCTCCTAAGGTTGTAGAGAATTGGCGAGATGGAATAAGCCGCATCCTCGCCGAAGCCATAAGTGTGTAGTAATTCATGCACTACCGTCTCCTCAGTGGCAGTTTTTGAAAGGACTATCACGTCATTCAACCAGGATGGCGTTGCCCCATTAACGTAGTACATCCTTTCTGAGAATTCGTCCAGCACGTAGTCATCGATTATTATTACGTGTTTTGGCGGCTTAATCATCACATGCCGTGATAAAACGTTCTCAACCGTTTCTATATCCATTCTTCCTCTCTCTCCTTGGTACCTCTCCAAGGATGTTGTAAATGTCGCTAATAAACAATTCCTGAAATAACCCTCGCTGACCCTCTATGTGATACTCCCCAACAGAAAACCTTTCTAACAATCTCCTCAACAACGGGCTTGCCAAAAGAACCATGAATTAAAAATGTTTATCAGAAATAAATAAATCACACGTTCTCTGGGGCTACTGGGAACGGATAACTAAACTGTCCTTTCTTCAGGTAGTAATTCTCTCCCCATACCAGTTTCCTGTTATTCTCCGCAAAACCAGTGGCCATGTTAAGCAAAGCACCGACAACTCCACTACCCTTCATACTTACCGTAAGGGTGTTTATGACATTGTTGAACCTGTCATCGACCACCAACCTACTCAACGCCTGCCCCTGCCCAACACCAGCTGGGTTATAACCAAACGGGTGTGGGGACTCTATAACGTTAGGACCCGAAGGTATAACCTCTGGTCCACCTGGTTGTCCCTGCCTATAAAACCTTCTAGTACCATACCTCATAGGTGTTATTTCACATGGGAGTATAAAAAAATCACGTTCAGACTCTGGGGGCAAAGTCCGTATTCCACAAGTACTTATTCATCAAAACGAAGTAACCCAGCCCAATAATCACCAGCAACAGGAAGTAGATGGGAGAAAGAATTGTTAAAACTCTAAAGAACTCGAACGCCTCAGCCATACCAAAATACCTCAACATCTTCAGACGGTCGATATACTCGACGTGTACGTGATAGACGGAATAAGCCTCAAGTAGTGTGAAGACTACAAACAGTAGCGTGTTAGAGATTACGTGGGGTAGTAGGATAAGGATTAACAAACTGTTTATCAACAACCTATCCAACATAAAAAACACCTCAAACAGAATTGACCTCTTACCATTACCGTAAATACCATACCTAGAGTAAAGGTTGTCCTCATGCGAGGAGTCCTTCTTATTACCCTCGTACGCAATTTGATAGAAGATGGTGTTTGCACCCAACAGGAAGAAGACTAGTATTAGGAACGGGTTACCATTTTGAAGGAGGAGTGAATAGACTGTTAACGATGCGAACGATATGGATATGGGTATCCACGAATGGAGGGATACGTGATCCACTCCGTCATTGTAAACATGACCAAAAACAACGTAGAGTAGTAGAAAGACGAGGGAGAATAACCTATCCGTATAGAGGGTTAACAAAATTAAGGAGATGGTAGAGATAACCTGTAGCAAGTTTACAGCCTTCACAGCCTCGTCATACTTTATTCTTCCGGAGGTTAACGGGTGGTGTACCTTATTTTCATCCTTCAAATCGTGGTAATAGTCCATAACACTGTTATGCCCAAATGATGAGTAATGTACTAGTAAACCCACGAGTACTAAGGGTAAGACTAATTCTCTCCCTCCTGCATACATGTATGGTATCAACAACGTGTAAATTGTGGCAAAGGCCGTCTGTGCACGAAACAACTGCAACCAGTCACGTATCGAACCTTTTACGAGACGCATGAATTTTTTTAAATTTCAAGAATATGACTTTAACTAGAGGGAAAGGTCATTAATCTGAGTTAACAATGGGGTGTTATGGTACACATTTCAAAAAAGGTTATTGACCTTGTTGGTAGTAAGGTTAACACGATACCAGTCATTGTACAAACCACCCCTGAGAAACTGGAAGAGATCGCAAAGGTGTACATGAAGGTTGATAACGGGCTTTTGAACGGGATGAGGTTATCAAGGATATCTTACGTTAGGAAGATCCCAACCTTCAGTATGTTCTCCACAGTGTTGACACCAAAGGAGATTGACGCATTATCACAGGACAGCAACGTTGTTGCTATCTACTACAACGGCAGGAATAGAATTCTCTCGTCCGTACCGCAAATGCCGACTAAGGTTACACAAACTTACAGGCTACGTGAATTACACAACCCTTACGGCGATACCTTTACCACAAGTGTGTACACAACTAAAATGGTTGGTGTTGATACACTTAATAAGCTTGGTTATCAGGGTGGCGGGGTGAAGGTGGCGATTATTGACACGGGTTTAGCTTTACGCCACCTACAAATGCCTACGGAGGGTGGGTTTAGATTAGGGCATTACTCAAGTGTATTCCCATGGGGTCTCCTTGACACTACTGGGCACGGGACCTGGTGTACCCTACTGATTGCGGGAAGGAAGACGACCTCAACCCTTATGGGTTTGAGGAGTAACCTATTCCCGATAGGTGTAACTGGAATTGCGAGTAAGTCAAGTTGGATGGCGATAAAGGGGCTGGATTACATAGTGGGTACGGGTACGGATTCGGACTTAATCTCTGCGTTTGAAATCGCCTATAATCAGGGCGTGAAGGTTTACAGCAACAGTTGGGGTGGTACACCGCAAAGTGATGACCCAACAGACTCACCCTTCTACCCAGTCCTGGAGAAGGTGACACAAAATGGGGGCATACCAATTTTTGCCGCAGGAAACAGCGGACCTGGTTGTGGTACAATAGCGTCACCTGGTGACTTGCCACAGTCGTTAACTGTCGGTGCGTGGGACGAGATAAACGGTAACCTAGCCACCTTCAGTAGCAGGGGTCCAACAAGCTTTAACAGTGTTAAGCCGGACGTGGTTATGCCTGGCGTGAATATATTAAACGGTATAACTGGTTGGTTAACCCTCCTATACCAACACCTACCCTCCAGGTTTGACGCATTAAGTGGTACTAGTATGGCTACACCGCACATGGCTGGTTTCGCCGTATTGACGGCTGAGGTGTACAGAAAGGTTTTGAATAAGGAGCTAACTGCAATCGAAATAAAGAGGATGATGTGTAGTTGGGCTAAGGAGAGCGGATTTACGAGGAGTTACATGGCCAACGATAAGTGTGATAGAGATAGGGATGGACTAGTTGGAGATGAAGGCTTGCCAAGTGAATGCCTGGAGGTTAAAAGTAACGAGATAGGCTGGGGTATGCCAACCTTTAACGTACTTAATTGGTGGTTGGAGACGGAGTACTCAACGAGTTTACAGGGTTAAAACTAATCAGTAGATCAAGAAGGGAAAGAAAGAACGAAATAGAAGAAAAAGTTTCTTAAAAAAATTGTATTAAGATTGTTATTGTGGACCAAATCTGTAAACTCTTACTCTTCCAGCGGGAGCAGTGGCTGCTCCTCCACCACCGCCAGCTGCACCGGCACCGAAAGCCTGGCTGAACTTCGTATACCACTTATTCTGGGCAGCCGCGTTTTGTACACCGGTAGTAAATGCGTTTA
>Ga0080006_1139410_pt2 | contig 10083 bp, 14 predicted proteins | sample RS3BMetagenome_FD_69209 | JGI IMG/M metagenome (GOLD analysis project Ga0080006, IMG submission 69209) | Ferric oxide microbial mat and aquatic microbial communities from Rainbow Spring, Yellowstone National Park, USA - RS3B (SPADES... ... | reverse complement strand
AAACGACAAATATGAGGAACTGCTAAAAGTAACAATCGAACTTTTTAATGAGGTAAATCGATTAAACGACGAACTTGAAACAATAAAACAAAAATTAGATGTTATTGAATTGAAAAACAATTAAAAATACCTATTGAATAACAAAAACAATTTTAATGGATTTTACAAAAAAATAAAATAAAAAAAGTTTTATTTATAAATATATAAATCTATTACTTCAAAAACAGCGAATGGAAAAGCCAAACATTAACAAAATATATAAAAAAATAAAAAAAGGTTTAGTACCCTTCAACAATCACGATACCTGAATATGTAGTTGTGCTATTTGGCGAAGTGATCGTAATCCCAGATGTTGATGCTGAAATAGTTAAGCCTGTGTTATTCCCTGTTATAATTGCGCTGGTGCTGAATGGCAGTGGGTAGTTTATTGTTTGGTTTGTTGTTGTATTGTTTTCATATCCAGATAAATATATCATAAGCTTTTTATAATTTGATAGATAGGTTATAAATTTCATTGATACTGTCCCTGCAGTTGCCCCAGATGTTGAATTTTCAGTTTTTAAAATTACACCAGTATTATTTGTGGCGTGTGTATAGAGGTTTAGATATTCATCATTTGTTGATATACTAGGATCAAATAGATATAATGAATATGAAGTATTGTTATTAATTAATACTGCATTTTCAAAGTTCCATGTGATTGGTATATTTGCATTTGGCTCTATCATATAGTCTCCATTGCCAGTTGGAGTTTTACTTAATAAAGCACTGTTAAGATATACCTGACCTGAATTTGTTGCACCTGATGTTGTTGGTGATATTGTTATTAATCTTGTTAAAGGCCCATTAAAATAAGTACCTTGTAAGTTTAATGTTGTACCATTTAATGTGGGTCTGAAAATAATGCCTGGCCCCGCACCAGTCCCTATTGTGGAATTGATTATATTTACGTTTTGTGATTGAATATCAATCCCTGATGCCATTACTCTATACATATTCATATCTCCATTTGGCGTGTATGCTTTTAATGGTGGTATTGTTATTGATGAGTTATATGTCCCACCAGCGTTCTGAACGTAAACATTATCTACAGTAGCATCTTCTTGCCCGCTTATATCTAACAATGTATTGTTTATTGGATTTGATGTAAGTGTCTCTAAGTTTCTGAATACTGTCATTGATCCACCTACTTCAGGTATAGATAGATTTACCATAGTAACGCCAGAGGTAGCATTTGACGCTGAACCCTGATACCACACAGAAAAGTTTTCAAATATCATGACTGTAGGTCTAGTTCCAGTTGATGAACCAAATGGATTTGTAAATGATATTATCGGTGTTGGCAATGAATTCTGCTTTACGATTTCACATGTATATTGGCTTTCACTTACACCACATATATGTAGCCCAGTTGCATAAATACCTGGGTTATTGTTTATCCATATAGTTGCATTATCGTTTATAATGAACCTACCCTGTAATAAAAATATTTCTGGAAATGCGTTTAAATCTGGTACTGCTAAATTTAATACATAGTTTATCGCTTCTTGTATTCCAGATGTCTGTGTATAAGGTGATCCAATTTGTGAGGGATCAGTTGCATTAAGCATTGTATCAGGCCCAAAATCAGCACCATCATTAGGAATATCTGACAGGCCATTTGCTATGCCTTTTGCTGATACTGTTATGTATGGTTTACCCTCTATATCACTTTCAGTAACAGGTGGATAATTGCTTATAAACGTCATTTTATATCAGCCTCACAGTTGGCATTACACCATTCGGTGGGTAGGCACGAGATCGAAGATAATAAACTGTCATACCTCCTGGAACATAAGTCGCTTCATTAGCTCCAACACCTATTCCAAAGTTAAGTGAGGCAGTATTAGATGCGCCTGTTATATATCCTGTACTATTTATATAATTTTGATAAGTATAATATGTTGATGATGTATAAATGTGTGTCCATACAGATTTTGGAAATAAATTATTAGATGGAGTGGATAGCCCTCCATTTGTTGATGTTCCGCCCTGATCTGTTTTTGAAGCTGCATTTACGCCATTTTCAAAATTTAATGTTGTATATGTACCTTGTCTCCAAGGATAACTACCGAAATAATTATAAAAACCTGCACTATTCCATCCCCAACTATCCCCACTAGGGCTTGTTGATTGAGTACCATAATAATCAAATATAATAGGTGGTGAAAATGTAGAGGAAGTAGCAATACCATTGTATCCATCAAGTTGAGTAGTCCCACCTTTGATTATTACACCATTATTAAATGTTACAGAACCATAACCCGTATATACGTTAATACCAGATGGAGTTGATGTACCTGAAAAATTCCAATAATTGTTGAATACACTCCCCCCATTATCATACTGCCCATAGGTAGAGCTTAGCTGTGGTGCTTCACCCCAGTAGGCGCCATCAAAATTAAGTGTTGAATTGGAATACAAATTTAATGTAATGGATGAATTTGCAGGAATGCTTACAGGCATTTTTATCCATATTGTTGCAGTGCCATTGTTTATTGATTCAAGCCATGCAGGAACAAATTGGCCATTATAAGCAAATCTTAGATTGCTTAACTTACTATTACACCCAATAGTGTGTGTATATAATGTACTAACAGGAACTTGCCACATTACCTGAAGGCCAGGTTGTGTAGGAGTACTTTGTGAATTTGTTATATTGAGCATCGTTTTAATTTTGCTTACACTAATTACAATCCTGTTTGAATATATTGCCATTTTTATCGCCTCCTTTTGGCATAAATTTTATAATATTTAAACATTTTTATCACCCATAGTAAATATACAGCACAGCATAAACACCCTGTGGCACTGGTAATATAGAATTTGCCGCTCCAGTTGGTGCTGTTGAAAAACTTAGGTAAACAGTGAAGTATTCTAAGGCATAATCATAAAAAGGAAATATTGAAAGACCTGAATTGCCTGCGGTTACTGAAAACTGCGTGCCTGATATTGGTATGTCTGGCAACGTCCCATTGCTTACTACATTTGCAACAGGCTGTACTGTCAGTGTTTGATTTTCATTGTTTAATACCCATAATGCATAAGCCTTTGTCGAGCTTTTATTAGACCCAAATAGACTACTTATATGTAATATATCAATGCCTTGCCCTGCTGAATTTGGCGGGTCTGTCAGATATGTATGCGTATTTGTATCAATGATATTAATATTTGCTAAAGGATTAATATTTGCCAAAGGTATCGAAATACTTGTTAATGGCAAATTTATTTGTATTCCCACCTTTTCACCACCTTATCCATATATTGATCTTGGCATGTACCATTTTATATCATCTCCTAAACACATAAGTCCTGTGTTGGAGGTAAATTGCTGGTTGGTGCTCTGGTTGATGCTGGGCCCAATGTTGCACTGGTGCTTGTAGATACACTATACATATTCTGGAATGTCTGCTGGAATAGTGATGCATTGGTTATAGCAATAAACTCAACAGAATATGAAAATATATGGGAAGTTGTTGTTGATGGCGTTACGGAAATAATAATAGAAGTTGTGAACGGAGTTCCCAATAGATTATCATAGCCAAATTCGTAAATCACATAGTTATTCCCACTTATATTATAGTCCATGCCATAAGCATGCAACTTGAAATATCCATAAGTACCATTGATTACTGAAAGGTGGTATGCATCCATTTTGTATATATTATTATCAATAGAAATCCATAATATCATTTTTGGGTCGTCAGTAATTATATCAACATAATATAGCCAGCCGCTCCCTGTATAATTATAAATCTGAGTACCCTGTGCTATTGTCAGCATTTGGTTATCTATGAACTGCTGTTTTACTGATACCCGTTGCCAGCCATTAAGTACTGGTAATATATCCATTTTTATTACCTCATGCTAATAGTTCTAACACAATTAAGTTGCCAACAGCACTTGCAGTGCCACCTGTCACGGCTTCAATTGCAGTTGTTATTGTTACCGCTGTTCCAGCAGTGCCTGAATAAACAGTTGCATAGGAATATACTTGGTTTTGGCTTGCAGCAGATGAGATTAACGTTGTTGTTCCGTATACAGTGCCAGAAATCGTTACCTCTGCTGAAACGCCGTCCCCTGCGGTGTTGTTATTCACGACTAGAAAAGCCATAACAAGCAATTTTCCTGTTTTTGAAGGTGTGAAGGAAATTGAATTTACTGTGGAATATGCAGAAGTGCTTGTTGTCGTTACTGCAGTCGTCACTGAGTTTATTGCTGTTGAAGCCAAGCCTATCTGTGTATTGCTAAGTGTATCGCTTGCTATTTCCGTTCCTGAAATGATTGATTTCTTCATTGAAACCACCCTTTAACCCTGGGTGAAGTATGCCTGTACTACTGCATAGCCAGAGCCTGCTGATATAACACCCTGCAGATAATATGATTCAGGCAATATAACAGATATGTCTTCTTCGCTCAGCGTTACGGTTGCACCCGCTGCAACTGAAACCTCAAGCAGTGTCAGTGTCGGATTTCCAGATACAGTGCTAGCACCTGTTAGTGTTATCGTTGCTGTTCCTGTTCCTGTGTTCGTCAGTGCCATTTTATGTATCTTTTGGACGAATGATCCAGGAGTAGGCACAGTCCATGGTGTTGTTGTTCCAGGTATATTCATCCCGTAATAAGTCAGAGGTGCTGCAGATGTCCCTAAACTTCCTTCAAGGTCAAAAAGGTCATAGTCTTTTACCATTTCAGACACCCCCTACTCTTATCTGGTAATTGCTATAAACATCAAAGCCACCGAGGTTTGTAGTCACATTGCCTATGCTGACCTTCTTTGCAGGGACGCTGCCCGACATAATTGCGTTCTGGACATTTGGCGGTATTGGGTCAACAATCATCCTGTTTATGAAGAACTGCAGCCTTGGGTTAATGGGTATGGTTACGGGGTTCATTAAAGTCAAGCCAATCGTAAGAGGTCTCATTGCAAAGAATTCGCTTTCAGGTGCAGGTTCATCAAATGTGCTGGTGAATCCGTCAACTGCAAACAGGTCAAGGAATGATTGTGAAGGTGCAATGCTGTTTGATATTGCGGTTGCAGATGATGTGTTAATCCTCAAACCTACTTTCAGGTAGCTGGGTGCAATTCCCATGAATACCTGCCATATCTCATTGTTATCTTCAATCTTGAACATATCCGTTACATTCTGTATTTTTGCAAGTGGCAGTTTGTTTATTTCAACATAGTAGTTCTGGTAGCCAGAAGGTACTGCTGTAGAGCCGTAAGGCACCATTGGGCCTGTATTATTCGTTGTTTCTGTAGCTAAGTTGTAAGTAAGCATCAATTCCTGTTTTCTCACAACCTTGAAGCCATAATATATATCTTTGCCTGGTGATACAACAAAGTAATGTCCTTCCCTAAGTATCAAATCCCTTATTTTTGAAGTATCCATATTTATCCACTCCCACTATCTTGTTTTTGTGTGTGGGCTAAAAACCTTAAAAAAATAAAAAGGTTTAATAGCCCCACTCATTCACGAGCAGGTTGCCAGCGCCGATTGTCACGGCTGCTGCTGGGGCTGTTAGAGCACCTGTTGCGGCACTCTGTTGGTAGAGCTGGAAGTCTATTGTATTGCCTGATACCCCTGTTACCACTGCAACATACCCTGCTGTCTGCAATACTGCACTCTTAACAAGTCTGAGCGAGGAACTGAACGTTCCAGCACCAGACGCACTTGTGGTAATCGATGAAGCATTCGTCTCCGTCTTATGCATATAGAAGTTCTGCATTTCTGATCACCTCACTGCCTTTACTCAAGCACATAGTAGTCCTTTGTCACGAACTGAATACCAAGAGGTACAGGTATTGATGAACCAGATGTTGCATAGTTCAAGTCGAATGATAGGTTTGTTGCATTTTTCTGTGCAAGCACATCCTGTTCAAGCAGTCCAATTGTTATTGAATCTGGATAATATGCCTGATACAGTTGCTTTACACCATATTTCTCTGTTGCAGTATAGAACTGATACTCCACAACTTTTGCAGAGGGGTCAAAGTCCGCAATTCCGAATATATACATTGTTACATAGTCATGCAGGTTGAGTACTGGTGTTGATGAGGAATAGCCGAGGTTAATGGCAAATACGCCAGTGTTCCATCCAGCAGTCACGGAACTCTTTATCCAGTTCTCTACTGTTGTTCCACCTGGTGCATAAAATGTTACAGGTCTTATTTGTTGTGCAAAGAAGCCTGTGCCAAAATCCTTCTGGAATGCCTGCTTTGAATAGAGCAGTGCAACTGCAGAGCCAATGAGCTTGCTGTCAAATTCATCACCGAAGTCCCTGTATGGCATGAATACAGAGAAGTTCTTCTTCCAAAAGTTCAAAAATGCAAACATCTCCTGTCCTTTTACTGTTGCGTCCTTGATTGAAGGCACTGATGGTACAATGTTGCTTAAGTATTGGTCGATGCTTGAGCCACTGGCAGCCTGTACCCAGCTGTCCAGCATTCCCAGATCTACGTTTATGTCCGCTTTTTTCGCTGACCACGCACTTCTTAGCAAACTATCAAGTATGGGCATTTTTTGTCCACCTCAATAGGTATTATCCGTAAGGTTTATATATATCTATCTATTTAATACAATTGATATAATATGACTAATGAAGACAATGAATACAATAAAAGGATCAAAAAAATGGTGGACGTAGCAAGAATAAGGAAAAACTATTCACTGCAAATATTCTGCAAATACGAAACATACATAAAATTTACAGAAGTATATCTGAAGGCAAAAAGGGCTAAAAAATTCAGGACAAGGGAAGACTTCCTCCTTGCTATGCTAACTGCTTATGAAAATATGCTTGTTGCTGACAATTTCAAGGTGTGATCATGAAGCTTGGAACTGCGCTAACAATACACGGAAATATATTAGGGACTATTGCAGGAGCAGGGTTTATTGAAGCTGTGAGGGGAGATGTATTAATAGGGTCTGTGCTGCTTTTAACAAGTGGCATTTATGGAAACCTGCTTGGACGGTATATCTCCAAAAAAATAAAAAAAGATTATTTGGAGCCGATTTCAAAGATTTTTGAGTTTAAATGAACGCATTTCACTTCTGGGTTTCAAGATCAAGATGGCTCGCATTTAGTTTCATTTCTGACTTTTCTTTGTTTCCATTGTTTGGATTTGGATTACCATACGGTCAAATGCCTCAACTCTCAGTTTCTGTATTCCATAGAAGGATACTACCAACGGCTTAAGGATGCTCCTCTTCTCTTCAAGCTTTTGTGTATCCTCGTCAGTGTATATTTTGAACATTGGGACTTCAAAGCCATCATCGGTAATCGGAGGGTCTAATGTGTGACCCAAAACCTCTACAACATAAGGTTTTGGCACATCAAGACCGAGCTGGTGTCTCCATACTGACCATAAGTTTGCAAGGAATATCTTTTCGACCTTTCTGATTGCCATGTTATTTGCGTGCAGCTTTTTCATTCCTTCACGGCTCATGTATTGTGCCTTGTATTCATCATACAAAAGGCGGTAGTTTCCATCCGTCTTGATAAATGCTTGGGAAATCTTCCACATTGCCACTTTCAATTTTTTGTTGTATAGCACGATGTATCCTGTCTTCCTTTTCATTGGTTCCCTGACATATTCAGACTTTACGATTTTTGCACCGCACACCTCAAACTTTCCCTTTTCATTTGCCATTCTGACTGGGCAAGTCAGCCTTTGGCTTGATGTGATTGATTTATGCCCGTTTTCGCATGTGTTCACATAGTGTTCAGCACTGAGACCAGTGTATGCCCATAGCTTGGATACATTCTTGAATTTGCTTACATCTATTAGTGCAATTAAATTTGCTGTTAATATGGGCCCAATGCCTTTAATATGTCTTAAATATTCCTTGTATATTGGTTCTTTTTTTATGAGTTCCTCTATTTGTTTCTTCAGGTTCTCTTCGGTCTGCACAAGGTCGTTATAGTGTTTCAGTAGTGGTTGCATTATTGGTGGTGCAGTCTCTGGGTGTTCAATTATTTCCTTAGCCTTCATTGCATATCTCTTTGGCACTTTCTTTTCTTTTTGGTCTCCTTCTTCTACATCGACCTCTTCTGCCATATCATTCACCTCTACCTTGAACAATACTCCAACATTTAGCTCCATACCCCCTTTGGATACTTATAGGGTTTTTCAGAGGCTTCCCACACCTCTTGCATCTTCCATATCCATAGCCACCATTCCAAGCCTTATCTGCATTTCTCTCGCCGTATTCAAGTGCATCTTTAAATGTTTCAAATTCCGCAATTATCTCATCCCAGCCATCTTCCGTTATTGTATTGTCGCTGTTCATTTTAAAAAAGTGATGCCTAAAAACTTCGTATTTTCCTGTTTTTAGATTTTTCCTAATGCTTTCACGGTATCTGGTTGCTAAGCTCTCAAGTTCATGTCCGTTGTAATTGTATAGGTCGTATTCCAGAAGGCTATAGTCTGGGTTTCTTGGGTCAGGTTTTAAGAACCTTTCCTCGTGTTCTTTATACCACCATTCATCATGCTGCCTCATTTTCTTACCTCCAAAAGTAAAATAGATTAGAACTATTTAAACTTTCTGTCTAAAATACCATTTTTAAGAATTGGACAACAATTTCATAGTCTTTGGGATAAAGCCTCTTGATTAATTCTGTTATTTCTGCTTCAGTCTTTCCCTCCTTTACCCATCCTGCATACATTTGCTTTATGTTTTCAACAACATCTTCTCTTGTAGCATTGAATGCCTGTGAAGATGCAAGTGCAAAGAGGTCTCTTGCTTCTCTCTGCCTTGGTGTTGGGTCTTTTGCAGTATAAGGGACTCTCCTGAAATATACTGTGCCGTATTTATTCTTGCATACCTGCGCTTCGATCTCTTGCCCATTCTCATCCTTGATTTTTATTTTCATAGCAACCTTCCGTGCTTCTCTAACCTTTCTTCTTCAACAGTATCTATTGCGTATGTCCAATAGAGCGTTGCTACCTTTCCTTGTTTTGGTCTTGTTATTCTGCCGAGTCTCTGAATAATATATCTCGGTGTTTCCCTTGAAGTGCTCAGCCATATTGCTTTATCAATGTCAGGGAGGTTTATTCCCTCCTCTAAAGCGAACACTGATAGCAGTACCCTAATCTTGCCATTTTTAAAGTCATCAAAATATTTGAACTTATCCTCATTTTTTGTTTTTGCAGTGATAAGTGCATTTGTTATATTTTCGCCACTCAGCACAGCAGAAAGCCTCTCTGCAGAGGGTATGCTTTCAAGGAATATCAAAAATTGTGAATCTGGTTCAGATTTGACTATTTCAACTGCTTTTGCCAATTTTCCCTCTGCACTGGATAATACCTTTCTCCTTTCCTGCAATGCCTTCAATGCCCCTCTTGCCAAACTGCTATATGGGTTTTGTGTGTCTCCTGCTACCTTACTCCACCTGTCAGGAGGCCCGATTGACCTCAATGCTTTCCTTATTGTTAATGTAGCATCTTCATATTCTTCCCTTTCTACTGGCGTCAAATAAATAGGAACTTTTGCAATATTCACAGGCACTTCAAACTCCGTCCCTTTGAAATGGACTGGGTATTTTTCAACCTCCGTTGGCAAAAATCTCTCCTGCTCCTTGAACCCTTTCTCCGCTTCTTTTTTTGTCGTTGCACTCAGCCCAATTATATATTCTGCAGTATCATATATTTCATATAGTATCCTTATTGTTATATCACCATATAAATGATGAACTTCATCAAATATTACTACCCTATACATCCTTAAGGTTGGGAGATATTTTTCCATCCTTGCTGTTTGGTATGTTATTACTGAGATCTCGCCAAATTTCTTCTCTTCACCATAAATTGCTGTTGCTGTTATGCCGTATTTTTTGAACTCATCGACCCATTGGTGCAATAAGATTGTTGTTGGCACAATGACAATTGCAGGTGTGCCAAACTCCTTTATTGCTGCTATGCCTACGATTGTTTTTCCCATCCCCGTTGGCAATTGTATTGAAACTTTTTTATTTTTTCTTATTGCTTCAATTGCCTCCTGCTGATATTCATATAGTTTTGGCAATCCTTCAATTTTTTCT
>Ga0080006_1171022_pt1 | contig 10088 bp, 9 predicted proteins | sample RS3BMetagenome_FD_69209 | JGI IMG/M metagenome (GOLD analysis project Ga0080006, IMG submission 69209) | Ferric oxide microbial mat and aquatic microbial communities from Rainbow Spring, Yellowstone National Park, USA - RS3B (SPADES... ... | reverse complement strand
GTTAGGGGACGATAGTGCTTCTTCTATATCTACATATTCTGCCCAGTGGCTTCGCACCCGTGCCTACCCGCCTAACGGCGTTATGCCAAGCGTGAGCTTCGGCTCTGTCCAGCAAACATATACACCACCAACAGTATCGGCATCAGTATCAAATCCATTAATAATTGTTAATCAAACTACCACATTAACTGCAACAGCTACTGGTGGTACGCCACCCTATACCTATCAATGGTATAATGCTACATCAGGTTCGGCAATATCAGGAGCAACTGCAAATAGCTTAACAATAAAAGGAGGAGCAACAGGAACATTTAAGTACTACGTAAGCGTAACAGACAGCCACCCAACAACAGTTAATTCAGCAAACGTAATAGTAAATGTTGTTCCAGTTCCACCAAAACCAACTTCGCCTTCTAAAGTTTTGTATTATCAGGGTATTCCAGTAGGTTCTTGGAGTGGTGCATCAAGTAAATATGTTCAGCAAATGATTAATATAACAGAAAACAATTACAATTCAGGAGTATTAGTCTATAACAGCAACTTTGCCAATTTTGAATTTACTTATCAAAACGGAACAGTAATTCCTGCTTGGATAGAAAGTAATAGTTCAGGAAAGTTAATAATTTGGGTAAAGATAATCAATACTACTACTAATATTTATTTAGACTTCTTTAATACTACTACTAATACACTAAGTAGTTCTGGAACAACAGGCATAGGCGAAGCCCCACAGCTCAGCTCTACATACGCACAGTATGATGATGGAGCAAACGTATTTAATAATTATTGGAATTTTGCTGGAACTACCTTACCAAGTGGCTGGACAACAAGTGGGACAGGTTCAGCTACAGTTAATAATAACCTTTTTGTTCAATCTGGCGGAGTAAATTGGTTTACTGTAGAATATGGAACTACATTAAATCCAGAAGTTTTAGTATTAGATGCTTATGCATATTTTACAGCTTTCTATCTAGGTAGTGGTGAGCATTGGACTGCTATAGGGTGGTGTACAGCTTCCTCACAAGTAGATTTAAATCAAAATGTCAGTACATATGTATTGTCAAATAGTAAGAATGGTAATTCTGCTTATGTAAATATTCCTGGAGGTTCAACAACAAGTTATCAAGTATGGAGCATAGGAGAAACATCTTCTTATTCTTATTTAATGCTCAATTATGGAACACCAGTTACCTTATCAACAGACTTAAATGCAACTACTTCTCAAAATATATATGCAAGTGTTTTTGATACTAGTGTAGGTATATACATTCAATGGCTTCGCACCCGTGCCTACCCGCCTAACGGCGTTATGCCAAGCGTGAGCTTCGGCTCTGTCCAGCAAACATATACACCACCAACAGTCTCACTCTCAGCAAACGCAACAACGCTAAACTATGGTCAGACATTCAAGCTAACAGGCACAGTCTCAGCAGGTACAGCACCATACACATATCAGTGGGCACTCAACAACTCAGGCACATATCAAAACATAACCTCAGCAACCTCAAACACTTATTCGCCTTCAATCTTAGGAGCAGGAACATATAAGTTTAACCTCTATGTTAAAGACTCACATCCAACTCTTGTTCTATCAGCACCAGTAATAATAACAATAAATAAAGCAACACCTTTGCTCTCTCTTACTATGCCCACTAACTTCACATATAACGGCACAGCAGTATCAATACCTTTCTCAATTAACACAATCAGCAATCAAGTTATAGCTAATGTTTTGGTAAATGGAAACTCAATTAAAAGCACAAGCACATCAAACTCAATAAGTTTGGTTTCCGCTGGTGTTTATAATATAACTTTCAAGACAGCAGGCAACGCAAACTACACAGCAAACAATATAACGAAATTCTTCCAAATCAGCAAGGCAACAGTAAAGAACCAATTCATAAAGGCAAGTTTGCAGAATGGGCAACTTTATCAGTTAAACGGCACAGGCACAATGAATATAACCTCAACAGGAAGCATAACAATATCAACACAGCTTAAAACAATTAACAGTCAGCTACCAGCATCGCTTTACTTGATGAAGTTAATAAACGGAAAGAAAGCATTCCTCAACGGCACAATTATCAACGCAAGCAACGTCGCACTGCTAAAACCGAACCTAACGACAAACTACTTCGCACAAGAGGCATTCTACTTGCCAAAGGGCATATACGAGTTTGAGTTTAACAGCACAGGAAATCAAAACTACACAAACTTTGACCCAGCACTTATAGTTAATCAAACAGAGAACTCACAAGCACCATCAACTACAGGAGGAGGTGGCGGAGCAGTTATAATCAGCACAGCACCAACCACGATCCCACTAGCAAACAGCACATTATCAATAACGCCAATATCACCAAATCTACAGCTACCTTTCTTCAGCTTCAATCTCGGGGCAAATATTTTATCAGAAAGTATTTTGCAGATGATTTACTTGCCTTCAATTAGCTTTGTTATTCACTCATATAAGATAACAATTCCAATCTGGATTATTGCGTCAGTAATACTTGCTGGCTCAGCACTCTATGAATATAAGCATAGGAAGGCAGAAAATGGGCACTACTTAATGATTGGCGTATTAGTTTTAGTATTTTTCTGGCTTGTATTCTTATCAATAGGGTGATAAAACGAAACTTAAAAGAAAAGAAGATAACCACATAACTAAGACAATAAAAGATATTATTAAACAAAATGATGGCAAGAAAGTATTATTCAATTTAGTAACAAAAGACAGAGCAAAGATCAATGATTTAATTTTTGAGGAAGCTGGTGATAGATTGGTTTTCAGAACACTCAGTGGCATTTTATTTATCATAGAACCAGATGAAATCAAAGAGATTAAATATTATGCTTATGGGAACGGAACACCCCATAGGGAGTGAAAACCATGAACGCAAAGATGAAAGCACTAGGATGGAAGGCTATAGTGACTGCCTTTATCCTAACGATCCTAGCGTGGCTAGGAGTCTTTGCCTCAGCAGTAGCGAACAGCACCTACCTCTTCCTATATCTGCTGGTAGCCACATTCGTGGTACTAGCGATATACGATTGGGCGAGAGGAAAGAAGGTGAGGACAGTCGAGGACTTGGTAGCTGGCATAGCATCGGGTCTAGTGCCTTTTGTTGGCATTAGCCTTGCCTTTGCAGGCAACAGTATGCTAGCACTAGAGTTCCTCATTGTAGAAGCCGTCTTCATCTTCATTGGTGGCTGGATCGGGTCTGAGGTAAAAGTCTGAATTTGACTTTTGGGGAGGCGTTGCCTCCCTTTGTTTTTATAGAAGTATGTGGTAATATGACATGGCTTAACAGAAAAAGAATTGAAGAAAAATATAATGTAAGTGATCGTGGTTTAATGACTGCATCTGAGATTAAAGAAATATTTGGAATACCAACAGAAATTACATCGACTTTATTTGAACCTGTGGAATGGCACCACACTAATGTTGAGGGACACTATGGAGGAAACCCTACATACTTTTATGACTCTAAGGAAATCGAGGAAGCTTTAAATGATTCGGTGAATGAAAAACACAATGTTCTTATGAAAGCACTAAGAGAATATAAGGATAAAAAGAAATTCAGAGAAGTTGAAAGATATAATGGTTATTTTGGTTATTCTAATCCCGATGGTTCTAATGCTCTGTGGTTTAAAGGTACAGCAATTTTAATCGAAAATGAATATGGCTCACGCTGGTGGATTTTGCCTAATGGGCAGAAGAAAAGAGAAATCGAATTTATTTCAGAAGAGAAATTTAAAAGAAAGAAAAATAAAATAGAGTATGATGAAAACGGAAATAGAATAGAAAATCTAATACAAAATAATATAAAAAGTAAAAAAGAGAAGCAAAGATCAGAAAAAGAGGAATATATACCATCAAACTGGGCTCCGCATCTAATAGCGTTTATAATGATAAAGGAAGTACTAAAAAATAAACTTAAAAACAAAAGAAGACATGGTAGCAACGAAATATCAGATTTGGAAATATATGATGCTTTAGATATTGTCAAGAAAAAATATGGACTACAAACTAATGGCGAGGAGGCAGAAATAATAAAAGAAGCTAAAAAGCAATTGAGAATGTTTGATGCAAAAACTGAGGATTAAAAATGGAAGAGTCTGATATATTAGCAACCATAGTTGTATTATTTATTCCACTAACATTTTTGATAACTGCACTGTTTGCTGGCAACATCTTTAATCCGTATTGGTTTCAATTCGGTATAAAAAGTGATAGTAGTGCCTCATTCAACAATGGAGCAAGAGTTGAGATACAAACAATAGTTCCACAAAATATTACAAACGGTTCATTGGCATTTTGGGTTGGCGAAACGTTATCAAATGGTGCATTTCTGCAAGTAGGATATGTAATCCAAAGTAAAACAGGCTATTATTCAGCAATTTGCAATGAAAATGGCTGTGCTAATGCTGAAAAAATAAAGGCTGGAGATGCTGAATGGTTCTATGAATATTCTCTTTCAAATACTCAAGGTAACCTTTTGTCTTCTCGTAAATACTTTAGTGCTTTCGGACCTGATGGCTCTGCGGGTGCAAATGGGACATTTCATACTTACGGCTTTTATTCTATAGGAAATACGTGGTACTTCACTTTTGACGGAAAAGTTATTGGGAGCACAGATCTTGGAACAAACAATTCTGGTGCACATGTTCCTATAGCGGTTGGAGAACTTGCAGGTACAAATACAAATAATGTCTATATAAAAGATGTTACATTCTCTAACTTAGCTGTCTATAAAAATGGACGCTGGCTTCCTGTTTCAAGTGGTTATGCCTACATTGGTTATAGCATTGAAAGTAAGAAAATTCTAAAAAATCCATATGGAGTTGAGGAAGTAAATAATATGCCAAACTACTTTGCTGTTGGCTCTGGCTTGCCACAGCCTAATGGAGCACAACTTTGGACTTAGTCACTAAACTCATAAAAGGTCAAAATCTTTTAGATTTTGCTAATTTTGATATCTTAAAGTTTGTGGCTATATTTCTTCCTCGTTATTTTGAAGATTTTGTATATTCCAGTAAAAGGTAGCAAAACGAAAGGTATTTAAATATACAAGGTATATATAATATATGGTGAGAATATGGCGATCCAAACCAAAAGCTGGTTTGAGGTAAGTAAGGATGGACTAAAGAAGCTACAGCTCGGTAAACCTAAGCACTATGCGATACGTGAGCTACTGCAGAACGCAATGGATGAGGATGTAACAAGAATAGAGGTAAAGTCTAACTATGATAAAGGCTTGGTAGAATTCACAATCATAGATAATAGTCCGATTGGCTTTAGAGATATAACCGATGCATATACATTATTTAAGCCAACCTACAAGCAAGTTGATCCACAAAAGCGTGGCAGGTTTAATCTTGGAGAGAAGCAAGCTTTTGCGATTTGTGAAGAGGCAAAGGTAAAGACAACCAAAGGAACAATAATCTTTGACAAGAAAGGAAGACACACGAGCAACCAAAAAACAGAGATTGGAACAGAAGTAAGCATAACAATAAAAATGAGTAAAAGCGAGTATGATTCGATTTTAGATGAAATAAGTCGTTATATCATGCCAAAAAACATACAATACATAATAAATGGCAACGAGATACCACACAAGAAGCCAAAAGACACATTCAAGGCAAAACTGCTTACAGAATTTGAAAAAGACGGCATAATGAGGCAAGCAGAAAGAGAGACGATTGTAGAAGTATATGAAGAACCAGATAGAAAAATGCTATACGAAATGGGAATACCTGTAATAGATATTGACTGCGATTATTCATTAAACGTTCTACAACGTGTTCCACTTGGTATAGATAGAGAGACTGTTCGTCCAATCTTTCTAAAAGAACTATACGCAGAACTACTTAAGCACACTGCAGAATATTTGCCAGAAGAAAGTAGTGGAGCAACTTGGGTAAGGACTGGCTTGTCGTTAACAGATAGGATGGATAAAGAGACAGTGGAGACTGTTATCAAAAAGAGATATGGAGAAAAGGCTTTGGTTGCGAATCCTTCTGATCCACGCTCAATTGATGATGCAATTGCACACGGCTATCATATTATTAGAGGTAGTGAAATGAGTAAAGAAGAATGGCAAACAGTCAAAACATTTGATGCTGTTCAAACAACTTCTGATGTGTTTGAGTATAATGTAAGAGACGTACCATCAATAACAGAATTAACTCCAGACATGCAAGCATTCAAAGAATTAACAGAGAAAATAGCAAAGGAGGTATTTGGCATATCTGTAGCTGTGGACTTCTTTAAAGATAGTCGTGTGATTGTTGCTCAGTATGATAATTTAATGAAAACTGTGTCTTTTAACCTAGCTAAGTTGGATATAACTCGACCATACAAGGTTGAAACAATAGCAGTCATATTCCACGAGTTAGCTCATGAGTTTGGCAACCACACAGAAGAATCATACCACGAAGCACTATCAAAAGCGTGTGCCAAGCTGTGGCTTGATTATGCTCAATAGGCGATAACATGGCAACACAAGAAGAAATTGAGAGACTAAAGAAAGCATACGAAGAGGCACAGCATGCATGGGAAAAAGCGAAGAAAGCACATGTTGAAGCGTGGCGAGCATACTTCAAAACAAGATCCAAAAAGAATCTCAATGTAGCCCAAGAGGCACGTAAGTTGTTTAATGAGGCGACGGAAGTATATAGGAAAGCAATGGATGAATACACTAAAGCAGTAGATGAGTTAAATGCTAGAAAAGGGGGTTGATAATATGGCATATGAACTAGCTAAAAAGTATGTATACAATTGGAACGATGTAAGTTTAGCTTGGCTTAATAGACAAGACGCATTTGAGGTAGATGGCGACAAGCACATAGTTATTTGCTACAGCTTTAGAAGCCTGCTAGAATGAGGTGATACGATAACAGATCAACGCAAGATCTACGTTGGCTACTGCCGTGTAAGCACTTACCTGCAAGTAATCAAAGGCGTAAGCCTAGAAGAGCAGAAGGAAGAGATACGCAGGTGGTGCAACGCAAACAACGCAGACGTAGAGATACTAGTAGACGAAGGCAAGTCTGGCAGAACAAGGCGAGAAAATTATGAGAAGGCACTAGATAAAGTATTAAACGGCACAGCACCAGACGGTAGAAGCTATGCTGGATTAGTTGGAATTTCTTTATCAAGGATAGGCAGAGATGCAATTAAGCTAAGAGAAGATGTAGATAAGCTCGAGAAGGCAGGCAAGGAGTTAGTATTGATAAGGGAAGGTGGCGTGCTTGATAGATCTACTGCTACTGGCAAGTTAATCTTTAATATTCTTGCAGACTTTGCTGAATTTGAGCTGGAGAATACAAGGGAAAGGCTTTATAACGGCTATCGTTATGTAATTGAGCACCCAGAAGAGCTGAAGAGAAGAGGTAAGAAGCCAATTGGCAGACCAAAGACGCAACTACCATTAGAAGCAATAAAGAAGCTCAGAGAAGGCGTACCAAAGAGCGTGGTAGCAAGAGAATACCACGTAGGCTTGCGTGTTGTTTATAGAACAATGAAAGAGTTGGGTATTAATATTAATAAAACGTGAGACTGTGTTTGAAAAATACTGCGAATATTGCCATAAGCCGATAAAGAAGGAAGACTACATGGTGCATTTACGCTACCAAAAGTTTGACGGCACACATAATGAGTATTTTCATTTACAATGCTATGATAAAATGAACAAAGAGTATTCTGAGACAATGCGTGGTGCATTTAAGCGATTACAAAGCACTAGTTGGGCAAATATCAAAAGAAATTATGTTAAAAGGGTGAGCAGATGAAAAAGGTAAAAACCTTTGAGGAGTATGAAAGTTTGGCACATAGAGTAATGGAATATCCAACAAACAAGACTATAGAATATCTAGCAAACGAACTGCTAAGGCAGGCAGAAGAGATAGCAAAAGAGGCTAAAGGTATAACAACATACAGCAAAGACGCAAGGTATGAGGCGATGCAAGAGAAGCTGGGTGATCTACTTTTATACTTAACTGAATTATCAAAGTATGCAGTTTATTTAAATGATGACACCCATACACCAAACTCTGCATTGGAACACATAGCTTGCAAGAGCTTAAACAAGCCTTCCATAAAAATGGAAGAAATGCGGTAGTTTTTGTCGTCGATATATTTTATTTTTGCGTTTAAATAAACAAATTCAAGCGATTTGGCTAAGTGATAAAATAATCGAATAACCAAGAAATCGTTTAAAATAACGCAATTATTTGCAAGTTTTTATCCAGCTTCATAAAACTGACTCAGAGGACATATTGGATAGTATATTATGACCTTGCTTGCTGGATCTGCTGTCTTCGGGTTTATGAGAGCCTTCTGGCTTACCTTCGTCTGTATGCTTGTTATGACGCCTTGCTTTAACTGTCTAAGCACCAGAAGCCATTCCTCACTAATATTAAGCGTTGTAAGGGCATTGGCATTGGTGTCATCGATTGTAGAAACAATAAGATAATCAACCTGCTCAAGCAAAGTGCTGTCTACCTTCTTTGCTGACTGCGTTGCGAAGACAAGGTTAACCATGCTTTTTCTGTATTTCGTTGCAAGCTGTGTTATCGTATCTCTGATGCTTGCTCTCCCAGTTGCTGGAGCAAGACTGTCTATTTCATCGATTGCTATGAGTATGCCTTGATCATTTTTTAAGTAAGTTTGTGCCTTTCCATTTGTTTCAAGGTAGGTTTTTATATCAAGCACAGCAGTAGTTAATATGATTTGTATGTAAGCGTTGTAAATCTGCGTAATGTAATCATCGTCTTCTACGTTCCTAAGCTTGCCTCTCACCACAATAGCTTCGTTTTCTGCAAGTTCTTTTAAGATATTAAGCCCTTTGGTAGGATCGTCTGTGATTATTCCAGCACGCAATCTTGACTTTATACGGTAGAATATGGTCTTGACGTTGCTTTCTTTTATCTTTTTCATGGCATTCATTAAATCTGACCACGTAAATATGTTTTCGTTGATTACGGAGAGTAGCAGGTCTGCGTTGGCGTCGTTATCTGTTAAGCCAAGTAGGTTGATTAATGCTGATATAGCGTCCATTTTGCTATATTTCATAATCTGCCTTATATCGCTATAAGAGATTGAAAAGTATCTATCAATATTTGTATCCTGCTCGTTCCTTAATATTTCTGGTGCTATAACTTTGAGTTTAAGTCCTTTTGGTTTAAGCCCAAATTGCGACAAAAACTCAGTTATAAAAGCCTGATATTGTGGTGGTTTAGTATAAGCAAAAGGATGTCTATGTGTGTGAAATTCGCCATAAGGATCTATGATTAGGATTGGCAAATGAAAAGCATAGTGATAAGCATCAATAATAATGCCCATGTCGACAGACTTGCCACTACCTTTTCTACCAAGAATAGCAAAAACCTTGCTCTGCCTTTCTACTTTTCCACCTAGCTTTACAAAAGCACCAACATCAATTACAACTGAGTTATAAAGAGAATACTCTGGCGATTTAAAACCAATTAAAATTTGATTTGGTTTAATAGTAAATGGTTCTTCCTCTTCAACCTCTTCTTTGAAAAGCTTACTGCGAAGCACCTGCGTTGAATAGCTCGTATCTGAAGCTGGTAATAGATACTCAAGTTTAAGCTTTCTATTATGAATAAGCTCTTTTATTTGCCATTTTGCTAAATAGCTCATAAATTTTCTCCCTCTTGCCACCACTCTTTAAGGGTCAGCACGTGTTTATATTTAGCATTATATTGCTTAAAGAAATTTATGATTTTCGGCGAGTTAATTGGCTCACGCAAGAAGTCAATATTCTGCTTTAATACCCTTCTGAACGGGTTTTCTGTTAGCGTTTCTATTTTATCGACCTCGTTTCTTACATAGCCTGATTGCGACGTATGCCTTGAATTCTTAGGTGAGTATATCTTTGCAAAGTCTACTAAATGGTAGAAGCTGTAAAGCTTTGCGAGATATGTGTCGTGGACTAGGTTTGCGTATTCCTCTGCGTTGATCTTCTTGTTCTTTGCTTCGTCTAGTATAAGCTCGTTGAATAGCCTTTCTTCGTTGATTTGCGGGTTTGCTTTGAATATCATTGTAAGCGTTGTCGCAAAAT
>Ga0080006_1274613_pt1 | contig 10092 bp, 8 predicted proteins | sample RS3BMetagenome_FD_69209 | JGI IMG/M metagenome (GOLD analysis project Ga0080006, IMG submission 69209) | Ferric oxide microbial mat and aquatic microbial communities from Rainbow Spring, Yellowstone National Park, USA - RS3B (SPADES... ... | reverse complement strand
ACTAAACCTAACAATCAATAATGATGTATTATTATTTAATTTTAATGGACTAAACCTAAAATTTGGTTTAAATTGTTCTGCATGGAGTTTAAATGATGTTTATGCAATAGGTGAATATAACTATCCTGAAATTCTTTCAGATCTAAAAGAAAAAGATGTAGTAGATATAGGGGCAAACGTAGGGGATTCTTCAATATATTTTGCTGTATTAGGTGCCAAGAAAGTTATTGGTGTAGAACCTTTACCAAATGTAGCTAATTGTGCTATTAATAATGTAAATTTAAATAACCTTGAGAATAAAATTAAAATTATTAATGCTGGACTTAGCATTAATAAGGGATTTATTTCAGTACCTTGCGATTATGATATTGGAAAAGCTGGAGGTTTTAGTTTAGTAAAATCTAATGGTAATTGCAAAGTACCAACAATAACATTAAAAGATGTTATTGAAATGGTTGATAATCCATATCTATTAAAGCTGGATTGCGAAGGTTGTGAAGCAGATATATTGACAAAATCTGATCCCAATGAATTAAAAAAATTTAAATATATAGTATTTGAAACTCATCCCTTTATTACTAATGTAAGCGATGATAAAATTTTAGCTTCTTTAAAAATTGCAGGATTTAACTGTTATCTCAAAATTGTTCATGATTCCAAGTTAGGTGTAAATATTTATCTATGTAAACAAAAATAAATCTCATCATATTGAACAAATTTGTTCATCTTTTTGATAAGTTAGCTTTTAGTTAGGTAGAAAAGTTCAGAATTTCTACCTAACTATTAGACAAGGTAAAAGCCAAATTTTTGTATCTTCTTCTTTGTATCTTAGCTTAGTCTCTTCTTTCTGTACCCCTATTCTTCTCAAAAGCCCTTACAAACTGCAGTATATGATGAAACAGTAAACCACTCTGGTATCCAAGTGAACCCAGAAAGATTTAACCTTTGGAAAACCTAATTACTTGGAAAAATGATTGGAAGAGTAGAAGAGCTTTTAGAGAAGTAGATAAAAGGCTTTTATTAAGCAAAGACAAAAATAGCTTTATTGCAAAAGACCCCAAAAAACTAAGAAGAGCGAAAGGGTAAGCAAAGACTTAAATTAGGAAGAGTTATGGTTAGGAATGTAACAATTAAACTTTACCTCTAATCATAACTAAGCTAATAAAAAAGTTATTTTAACTCTCTAAATCTAATCAATACCAAATGGTATAATAATATACTAAACCAAGGCAAAAATTGCTGGTCAAATATTTTAACAAACTGCTTGAGTAATAGTTAGATAGCTAAGATAATTCTATCTAACTAAAGGGAATAAGTTTATAAAGAAAATTTATTTAATATTTTTTAATAATTAAATTTTTTATCTATAATATAAATTTTTATTCCAAAAATTTATAATCTAAATTAAATAAATTTTTAATTTATAAATTTAATATTTTACCTTCTTTAATTATCCTATATGCTCTATTATAACCCCAATAATAGCCTAATTGGTTAATGTTTTCTAAATCCCATATTATTAAATCAGCCTTTAATCCCTTATCAATTCTTTCTCTATCAAATAAATTTAAACTATATGCTGAACTTATAGTTGAATAGACTAAAGCCTCACTGCAACTGCTCAGGTGTGCTTCAGAGTATTTTACTAGCCAGCTTGCAATGGAAGAAGTTGATACTATATAATTGTCAAGTCCAGTTACTCAAGGAAAGAAGAATACAAGATACACAAGAAAACTCTGGTAAATATTAAGATGAAGACAATAATATATAAGGTTAATTTCTGCAGAAGCTGTCCTTCTCCAGTTAAGAACTGAGCCCTTAAGAAATTCCTTCAAGAAGGTTGTAAGTTTATGACTTCTGATCTGATTAACTATGCAAGTAGCCATGATATCGGCTAGGTTCTTGATTCATGTAGCATTAGGAGAAAGCTGAGGCATAGAGCCAAGGGGTGGATCCTAAAGCACACATGGTATAGAATCTGCATTGTTTTCTATCTTCAATGCTAGATAATAGAATTTGTTAACTGAACTATTTTAAACTTTTTCTACACCTCTTAATACTGGCAAGAAATTACAGAGGGTTAACATCTTGAGGATAACATATGTCATTCATAACTACTGGCCAGCAGTTGGTGGGATAGAGACCGTTGCCAAAATGTTGTCTGAACGACTTACTTCTATGGGACACGAAGTATACGTTATAACAAGCAAATATGGGGCCAAGGATAGGCCAAGCTATGAGATTGTCAACGGAGTACATGTTTATAGGATTAAGGCCTTTAGGCCCGGCTTTCCAGACCTCACATATCCACTTGAGATCCCCAAGGAAGTGCTCATAAGAGCCGACATAGTGCACGGCCATACCCATAATAGCATCTTTACGTTAAAAATGATTGAGAAGGCTAAAATGCTTGGCACAAAAACGGCAACTTACTTCATGTCAGTAGATGCTTTTAGAGATCACAGTAACCTTTTCGTGAGATTACTTGGTCCTGCTTACAGTAAATATACTGTAGAGAAAGCTTTAGAGATCAGTGATATAAAACTCGTAAAAAGCTTTAGAGATCAAGAGATACTTAAGACAAGGTATAAAGCAGAAACCTTTTATATACCCGATGGTATTAACGAAGACCTTCTTAAAATGCCGAATATGGCTGAAAGCTTTAGAATGAAGTATAATTTATATGACCCATTTGTGGTTTATGTAGGGAGACTACACAAATTTAAAGGCATAGACAGCCTTATAAGGGCAATGGTGCTTATTAAAAAGGAATCTCCTGAGCTTAAGGCTGTAATCGTGGGCCCTGGAGATCAGACGCCATACTTAAGGCTTGTAGAAAGACTTGGGATTAAAGACAAGGTGTTTTTTACCGGTTACGTTGATGAAACTACCAAGGTGGGAGCAATAGATGCATCACTTGCCTTAATACTACCTAGCATTAGTAATTACGTTGAGGCATTCTCGCTTTCAATTAGCGAAGCATGGGCTAGAGGAAAAGCAGTGATAGCCTCAGCAGTAGGAGAAATCCCATATAGAGTGAAGCATTTGATTAATGGGGCTCTTGTACCTCCAAGGGATCCTAAAGCGTTGGCTGATATGATAATAAAGCTTTATTATGATACCGATCTATTAAAAAAGCTTAGCTTAGAGGGTAGAAAGGAACCTCTCCTGACCTGGGATCAAGTTGTTGATAATCTTCTGAAAATATATCAGAAAGAAACCATATGATGTAGTATTATTAAAAACTTCATAAGTTAAAGAGTAATATTTAACTATATAACCTTATACTTTCATTTCAATCTTCTTCATATTGATAATGATCAAGTATAGAATTAGTTGTAAACAACCCGCCTAACTAATAGTAATGTAAACCATGGACTTCTTCGAGCTCAACAGCACGTAGCTTTATCTCTATTATAACTCTCTTTGGGCAAAGCCTACATAAGCATAAGATTTTTTAATAAATCAAGTATAAAAACTTTTTTCTAGATAGATTCAGCTCTGAAGGGCAAGAGCTTCTGAGGCTATAAGAATTACGCACATTATAGAAATTACGCTACTCTATTATTATCTAAGCAGAGGAAACAAGCTTCCTGATTTTGAAATAATTAGCCAAAAGCTTGGCCCAAATTTCTTAAAGCAAAGTTCAAAATGTAGTTTATAATAATTAACTTATAATTATTATTTTATAATATTTTACTTTATAAAATGTAATGCTTTACAAAGGAAATGTCCTAAAATGAATAGCATTATTAACACCAAGAAAAATAAAAAGAAAGAATGAGGATTCATTTCTTGGCAATAGTAAGTTAAGTTATTCAACAAAACCATATATTTATAGCTATACTAAAAATACTAGAGGAGGAAACAAATTTATGAGGATTGTTATAGCTAGGAGGGATTCTCTAACTCACCTTGATGGAGTTACTACCTTCACTGTAAATCTCGCTAAAGGGCTAATAGCATTAAATAATAAAGTAGCCCTCATGAGTTATGGACTTCTTAAGCCTCCAGAGGGCTACAGCAACTTTCCAGAATACCTGAGCAAGGTGCACGGATTGAACAATGTTGATATACTTACCATCAAAGGGAATATAAGTAGTCATCGAGAACCTAGGGTTTCTCTGGAGTGGCTCTTGAATGGCAAAGGAATTCTAAGGAGTTGGGATGCAGACGCCTTAATAATAAGCGGTATCGTGCCGGTAACCTTTAGGCCAATAGTTGCAGTACTACATGATGTAACTAAGTTTGGCTCAAGATTTGAAAGAAGCATATACAAGATGCTTTATGCTTCCTATGACCATACGGTTTGCGTTTCAAAGAGTTCTAGAAACGAAGCTTTAGAAGTTGGTGTAAGTTGTAATTCGGTGATTTACAATCCTGTTGACTTAAGTCCCTATAAGGTGAAACCTAGGCAGGAAAGGGATAATCTAATAGTACACATAGGAACTCGGAGAGAAAAAAATCTACATATAAGCATTGAGGCAATAAAGCTATTAAGGGAGGAGGATTATGAACTGAAGCTTGCTATAATTGGATCAGGAGCTTATGAAGCAGTTAAGGGAATCGTTGGCTACGTACCTAACTGGGTTGAACCTCTAAATAATATCAGTAATGAGATAAAGGTTGATACATTATCTAGGTCGTTAGCTTTATTATTGCCCTCAAGTCATGAAACCTTCTCATATGTTGCCGTTGAAGCTATGGCAAGCGGCACCCCTCCTATAGTCTCAGAGGCAGTTCCAGATGAGACTGTAATAAACAACTATAACGGTTTAAGGGTTAACAGGCTTTCTCCAGAGGCCTTCGCCATTGCCATCAAGGCTCTGTTAAGAGATACCGAGCTCTGGAATAGGCTTAGCGCCAACGGCATTGAATACGTAAAGAGGTTCGACCACATCAATGTAGCAAGGCAATATGAGGCCTTACTTAGGAGACTACTCAAGACCCTATAGCTTAGTCAGGAATTAGCACCTATATCAATAACATCTTTACTTGTAACATCTACTTTACCGTATATTTTCATCAAATATTTCAAAAACAGAACAGAATGACTAACATATTTAAATTTAACAAAACTATCACTTTTCTCTATTATACTGTCCTTATACTTCCATCCCAACTTAGAAGCTTCTTATAGAAATCTAAATGCTTTTCTAGAGATACGTTCATCAACTTGAAAGTTTTGCTTGTCAGTTTGATAACAAGTTTATCATTCTCAACTATTAATACTTGTATTTCTTTACCATAAAACATATTTATTATATTGAATATAACAATCTACTCACAACGAACTCCTTACCATTTACCTTAATCCTAATGCTATCCTTACCACTTATATACTCCAGTGCTGAGGGCAACTAGTTATCTTCAATCTCTCTGGTCTTTAGAAATACCTTAACTTTCCTAGTTAAGCACAAACCTTAGTTTATTTTTCCCATTATTAAAGCCTTGCTACTATTATAAGTCTTAAAGAACTTTGTTTTAATTCTAATTTTTATTTACAATTTACGCTTTACTTGATATTCCTTAATACCGTCCTTAATCCCTTTCAGAACCTCTGAGAAACTAGAGGGAGAGTATATCATGAGAAGTATTGAAGAGGCTAAAACGTACCATATAGCTCTAGGTTTGGAGTACCACTTAAAAGAGAAATATGTGTTAGCCTTAGACTTACTGAAAATCCGTCTTGATAAAGACACCCTATTTCCGCCTTCTTCAATAGGTATGTGGTAAACGTAAAAATATGGATTAAATACCAGTTTATATCCTGCTCTTTTGATCCCTTGCTGAAAGTCGCTTTCTTCTCTAAACCCGTTAGTAGTGCCATAAAGCTCATCATATCTTACGTTATTCACAGCCTCACCCTTTACCATTAAGAAAGCCGGTACGAACTCTGCAAATCTGGGACCATGTTTTACATCTAAGAAGATATAACCTAAAGCTTTACTTAACGGTTCTGCAATTGATAGGTTTAAGAAGATGTCTGGGTCTACTGACCTATTGCCTAAATTAACTATCTTGCCTCCAACAGCCCCGATCGACTCGCTAAGAAGAATTCTTAAGCTACCCTTTACGTTACTGTCAATTGGGATGTAATGGTCGTCGTCGGCATAAATCATAAACTTACAGCCGTTTTGCAAAGCTATCTCTAGAACGCGGTTTTTAGCGGCAGAGGAACCGCTTTTCTTATTGCTTACCTCATATATAACACTTTTATCTTTAACCTTCTCTAAAGTCTCTTTATATCTCTCATACTCTTCCCTCTTTGATGAATCAGCTTTAACGATCAGCGTGTCTACTTCTTCCCTCTCTAACCAGCTGTTCAATGTTTTTCTGAATAGTTTCGATCTGTTATAGGAAGCTATTAGCACAGCTAGTTTACACATTTTTCCTCAACTCTATCTTATCATTTAGTCTATATACCAACCTCTTCGGATAAAGTGCCAACATTGATAGAAGTAGGCATATAAGCCATACGTTAAACAAGCTGAAACCTATAAAGGCTAAAATGAAGTGAAAGATGTGATAAGCTAAGTAGTCTAAAGCTACGTAAAACGATATTGCTATCCCTAGTAATAAAAGCTCAGACCCTGTTAGGAAAATGAGGAATACTGGGTTAAACTTGGTAACAAGTATAATCGTGCCATAGAGTATTTTAAAACCGTGTACTTTCTTCAATTTGATTTCCCCAGCCCTATAGTCCTATCATTTCTCCTATCCTCTTTGCTTGTGATATTAAGTAAGCCGCTATAGCGACCTCTATGGAAAAACTTTTGGCTTTAAAGTCCATTCCCTTAATGGCAGTAGTCCTCAGGGCATAAAAACCAGAAAGAACATCTTTCAGCCTCATCCCAAAAAGTAGGTTGAATATTTTAGTTATTATGCAGTTACCGAAGTGGTTAAGTAAAGGTTTGTTTTTCCTATCCCCCTTCACAACGATTACGTTATCGTAATCCTCTATGATTTTCAATGCTTTAATTACATCAGCTGGGTTGTAAGTGTTATCATCGTCAATTATAGTCGCATAAGGGGTGTCTACATGTTTTAACGAAGTTACTATTGCTAAAGCCTCTCCTTTCCCTTGTTGGTAGACCACCTTAGCCTCACTTCTCTTTGGCTATTTGTGTGGTATCGTTAGTGAAGTTCTTGTCTATTGTTTTATTGAAGCCTAACAACTTTATTTTATCAATTATTAACCCAATTCCTTCTTTCTCGTTAAATGTGAGCATTAAGAATTTTACTGTGTCTTTAAAACTCATTTTATTACTACCTATTGAAATGAATTTATAAATAGATTTATAAGCTTTTCTAGTTTGTAATTATTTAAATTATATAGTATAAATATTTTCATAAAGCATTAAAAAAGAGACAAGACAGAAACGCTAGTGTTTGCATTTGCCTCTCAATTTTATTTAAATCTAAGTATATATTATTTTATCAAATTTTATACCTATTTTATTTAAAGAATGGTTAAAACAGTTTTTAACATTTTATATTGTATGGAATACTTTATTGCCAATATAGTCATTGAAAGACTTGAATATCTCCTCATCTTAAGTTCAGCGAATAAGGATAAGAATGAATACCTATTACCTCAAATGTGCCTTAGTTTTCGTGAGAGGATTATACATAATTGATTAACCCTACCATTACTCACCTCTTAAAGTACTTCAAGAAGTACAGACTTAATGGAATCCTGATAAACTACTTCATAGAATATATGGATGGTGATTGAAAAAGATATAGATTATGAATTAAAATGGAAATGAGCCTATTTTTGGCAATGCAGATGTAGCTTACATAGCCTACCTTGAGGAAAGAGAGGTCTTCTTGTTCAGAGGAATCGCGAAAGCCCTTTCCAATAATTGCAGATGTGATATATGTCTGCTAAATGCTTTTTCAAGGAGCTGAATATATGTTACTTATTTAATAACAAAATCATAGATTACTTTCTGAAATGCTTGTTGGTTCTGAAGTGGAGCAATTGAGACCTTCCTCACTGAAAACTTAGGTCTGGAATATAAGAGCTTAAGCAACAAGTAATCAGTTCTTATAATTAACAATTATTCAGTTAAATCATAAGAAAAATTTTCTACTTATTTGTTAAATAAGCACTAATAAATTTTTAAATCTTAATTTAAATTTCCAATAGTGAATGATGCAAATTTGCTTATTCTTTAGATAAAAGCTTTCTTAATAATAGTTTAAAATACTTTTAGCATAAAATATAACTAGGTACAAAGTTAATGATGCAAAAAAATAATTTAATTTCAGTCATAGTGACAGCTTATAATAGAAAGAAGTTTCTTCCTTATGCTCTAAAAAGCCTAGAATCCCAAACTCTTCCAAAGGATAAGTTTGAGGTAATTGTTGTAAAGAACTTTGAAGATCAAATAAGTGATGACATAATAAGGAAAAATGGATGGAAAGACATGGTAACTAATGTAATACCGCTTGGAGGCAAGATAGCAATAGGTCTTGAGGAATCAAAGGGAGATATAATAACCTTTTTGGAAGATGATGATATGTATAGAGAAGACAGGCTGGAGAAAATATATAAGATATTCAAATCGGTTCCAGAATTAATATACTTCCATAACAAACAAATGCATATAGATGAAAGCGGGAGACCTCTTACTTCAGAATATGGAAATGAAAAAAGCTTTATAATAAGGCTACCACCTAGAATTGTTGAATGTAAGCTTGCTTTTGTAGAGCCAGGAATCTTTCACAATTCTAGTTCTATAGCTGTTATGAGAAAGCTTTTAGATGAAAACAAGCATTTGCTTGAATTAATTAGGAACTCCATAGACTTCTTTATAGCTGCTATAGCTTTAAATCAAAAGGCAGGGCTTTTATTTGAATCGAGTGAAAGACTAACGCTTTATAGAGTTAATACCATGAGTTTTACACCATACTCATATACCTCGAGATCAAGCCGACTTGAGATGGCTCTACCAGAATTAGCCAGAGCATACTTTACTTGGGCTCTTATGGCTAACTTAATCATAAACATACTTGATGAAAATTGTAGGCCCTATGCTGAGTTCTATGAGGCCTTCAGGGCTGCCGAGACGGCCTCTATGCCATACTGGGCCACTGGCCAGAGGTTAACAGTGAACACATTCGAGAGGCTTGAGCAGGCAAGGAAACTTCTGAGTTTAGGTTCCATAGACTTTAAGAACTATTTGCTTATGGTTACAGATGTAACTGTAGCTTTAATGCCGGACAAAATTAAACATACTTATTGGAGCTTCAGATGGCTGATCGGCAAACACGTAAAATGATAAGATTTAGGTTTTAATTCAAATTTGTTTACTTTTCTCTGCTCCATTAATGCTGCATAAACTTGCACCTGCTACTTGCGGATATGGGGAATTGCATATCTTTAGTTTTCACAAATCATAAAGAAAATTAGAATTTTTGCCTTTCATAGTGAGAGCCATCATTATACTGTCAGAAACCTTTAGTATGTTTAAATCTTATAATAATCGGAAAAGGTTATTAGATGGTCAGGATAAGTTTTTGATAAGTTCAAGATTTGCCTAGTGCCTTATAAGAAAGTGAGCTGATTATAAATCGTCTCTTTACTGTAATTCTCGATGCATTACAATGGTTACTAAATAATTATAATGGATAATGATTCTAGGGATAAAAATAAAGAGATCATAAAAATATATGTACTGTTAACTGATAAGACACTATAGATATGAGAAAAAATTAGGATTTTCTGAAGCATTAAATGAAGGTATAAAGCTAGAAGAAAATACATATTAGTTTTAGGTGACGACTTAATTTTGAAAGATAAAAAATTATTGCCTAATACTTTAATTGTGAAAGTCTTTAGCTTTAATGCTCTTTAATAACTCGCTTTTTGTGTCTTCAGCCTTAGAAGTAGGAATAGCAATAAACAGCACATATTGCTATATTTTAGGTTTAATATAATAAAATTCCTGTTTAAATCAAGTGAAACTATTTTTTATTTAGCCCCTTGGGTACTTTGATTATATTGTATATGTGATACTTTATGAGATTCAAGTTATTTATTATTTAAAACCTTCACTTTTACAGCCTCAATTAACGACCTAA
>Ga0080006_1097914_pt1 | contig 10092 bp, 7 predicted proteins | sample RS3BMetagenome_FD_69209 | JGI IMG/M metagenome (GOLD analysis project Ga0080006, IMG submission 69209) | Ferric oxide microbial mat and aquatic microbial communities from Rainbow Spring, Yellowstone National Park, USA - RS3B (SPADES... ... | reverse complement strand
GCTATATCGTTTGCATAATTAGGGTCGTTACCATTTGGAAGTCCAAAAACAACTTTAAATTGTGATAAAGATGAAAAAGGTATTGGAGCATACGAATCTATGCCGGCTCGGCTTGCAACAATACCTAATCCAGTAAAGTTCTGTGGTATGTTGTAGTAGTGGTCTATATGTAGCAACGGGATGGAGTTTGTTTCATAACCATACCAACCACCAACATAATTCATCTTTGAAACAAGATTACCAAAATGTATAAAGGCTGGCGTGTTTGCTTGAATAGATGAGAAATTCATATTTTGCGGTGCTGTATCAACTTCCAAAAGCAATTGATTGTTTGAATAATAAGGCACAACATTTAACATATAATTTAATACGGTTGCATTTGTGGCTCCGCCATAGCCTCCACCTGGATTGGACGAATTATCTTGAGGATTATTTAAATTGAACCAAGGCACACTACTTACAGCATTAAAGCCATCTTGCATAATATTGCCGTTATTAACGACATAAAAAAGTTCAGGATTCTGTATAAAGGGGGTAAACTGTTTAAGAAAAAGCATAGGAAATGCTGTTCTATCGAACGCTAAATTGTTATTGGCTTGAAGTAAAATTTGTAATATACCATATTCGATTTGTAAAATACTAAGTCCCATATAATAATCGTAACCTTGAGGATTAGATGCTGTGCCTTTATGATATTTATTTACATCTTGTGCTTGTTGGATAGAAGGAATGTAGTTTGTTGTTTGCGGAACAGACATTCCCCTTAAAGACCAAAGTAAGCAAGGGCTATTGTCTACTATATGATTACCTGACGAATTGACCGATGAGATGTACCATGTTGTGGCTGTGAATCGGATATATGAATTGATGTTATGACCAGCAGGATTTCCAACTATATTATCCACAGAGTAACCATGGTCTGTCAATACCCAGCCTGAAACAAAAGGCAGATTTTGATTACCAACATAAGAATTAAGATTGCTATAAGCAGTTTGAAATGCACCTAAAATTATAGAAACATTATCAGCCGCTATCGAGGGGTAAGTAGGGCCACAACTAGGACAGCTACTTGCGACTTGGAGTTCTGGTGTGCCAGATATAACAGTATACATATAGTCCGTATAGTAGGGATATTGTTGAGATAAATCATAGCCCCAACCTATAGGATCATAACCCCATCCCCAGATAGGTGCGCCAACGGCATAACCTCCCTGTACTTGCTGTGCTGCCTGTATTTCTGGTATCCTTTGGTCTATTACATCTTGACCTATTATAGATGTACCACTAAGAGGTGGTTCTGCTTGCCAAGGGTCTGCACGAAATCCTAACGGTATAAAAATATCTTGCATTGTTTTGAGAATATCTTGTGTTGAACTACCACCTGTATAATTTTGCGTCGTTTGTAATAGCGAAGAACCATAATCCATAAAGAAATAATTTGTGATATTATGGGCTTGCCAAATTTTTCCTAAATATGTCACATATAATATTTTGTTGTTGTAATATTTAAAGTTTTTAAAAAATAAATTTGATATACTATACACTATACAATATATTATAATACTTTTATATTGCTGTTGTTACAGATACAATTGATATTACTAAGTTTGTACCAGCAACTACAAATATAGAAGATAATTCATTAGATACGGCAGGCGCATACTGATTTGCCACACCAGCAAATACAGCTTGAAAGTTATATGCACCTGGCGCTGGTAAAGTTTGTTGAAGTGTAGCTACCCCAGAACTATTCGTTGTAGCTGATACACCATTTGTCCAAGTAGTAGCGTTTACAAGTTGATACTGTAATTGTATAGTTTGTCCTGCCAACGGATTATTAGCATTATCAGTTAATGTTGCATTTACTGTAACTGTTCCTGTCGCTTGAGACGATGACATACCATCTTAATTATAGATTAACAAATATTTAAAGCTTCTTTATACAAAACTGTATAACATATTTATAACGTTGCTAGCAATTGTCAAAGTTGTAGCTGCAACTAATATAAAGTCTTCTGGTGTTATTTCTGTGGCTGTATTACTTACATTATTAAATCGACCTTGTAATGCTTTATCAAGGCTTGCCTTAAAACCAAGAGGTATTAATTCCGCAGTTGTATAAGCTGGGGTTGCAACCAAAGATAATTCTACTACTTGTGGATTCTTTATTACCAATTCTGAATTGCCACAGCGAGGACATGGTTCATTTATATTTGTTATTTTGGCTTCTGACTCCTGTTTATGATTATTATATAAACAATTAGCACAATAGACATCATCACTATAAAGTTGTATAGAATCAAAGTTTACATAACCAAGTAATACCTTCTTTATTAATTCCTCATCTCCTATTTCACCTTTATAAAATACTTTATTATCTTCAACCCATGCATCTTCAACTCTTCCAATTATACTATATACACTGTCAGAGTGGTCTGCTCTAATTTGTTTATTCTTTAATTGATTAGCAATATTCTCTAATTCTTCTTTTGGTACCATCCAATGATTTAGATTTACATTATCATCTATAATCATACCACCAATTTCAAGTCGCTTTGGAAGTTTGCCCTCTTTTTCATATACTCTCATTAAATCTCTATATTCATTTTGTCTTACTAAAGGCGCTATTTTAGCATAATATTTTGTATCAAGTAATGTCTTTTGTGACATTTAATAAATAAGTAGTGAACAGTTAAATATAAGCTTTTACTTAGTCAAAATACTTAATAACATTTATATAGATTGAGTTAGTATCGTTAAGCCTAAATGATTGTCAAATATACATTTTATGGCGTGCCAGAAATTGATGTTGAAGTAGCAATACCAAAGTTACCGAATGCTGAGTTAGATGCATTAACTGTAACAGGCGTTAGAAGCCAAATACAAGATATTGTAGCGACTTTAAATAGCGAAGAAAAGAATACACCTGACAAAATTGCCACAACTATATATAAGAAAACAAAAAACAACCCAAATTGGACATTAACTTTAATTACTATAAGAATAAAATTAGACGATGGCGAAATAGAATTAAACTATTCAAGAGAAGAAATGATAACTCAAGAGCTTTTTAGCCAACAACAAAATACCCAAACTTAGCATTCCATCAAGCTTTTTTCAATTAATGATGGTAGTTCTTTTAAGCTTTTTATTCTAAATGCGGACTTAGTATCAACGTTTCTATTCCATGGCTTATCATAAATTATACCTATTTTACCTTTTTCTATTACTTTCATAATAGTTTCTAATCTATCATCTACATAAACATCAAACCCTAATTGTTCTTTTGTATTGCCTAATGGCACGGCGATAAATGGATAATTATTTAATTTATATTTTTCAAGCCACAACATTTTATAATAACTCATTTCTGCGCTTGAAGCTGTAACAAAAACAATCGTACCATATTTTGATAATTCTTTGAAAAATATATCTGGTTTACTTATTGTTGGCTTAATTTCGTTCCAATGAAACTTCCATGCACTTAAGAATACTTCATACCAATTTTTATTTGGCCATTTGACAAAAAAATAATTCCATGTTGTTAATTCTTCTGTTTTATACTTTATATTGAATAATTGTTTTGTTATTCTTTCTGTTATTTTATCGATATAACATAATGTACAATCCATGTCGATAGCTATAATCAAATAGAAGTTTTCCTCCCTGCAACGAATAATTCTAATTTTTTATGCACTTTCTCTAATACAAGGACATCGTTTATATTATGGTCTAAAATCCATTTAAGTGATTCTTCATCACCGCTTAAAGCCCGTCTCCAGTATTGTGGTTCAACATGGTTTTTACCTGTTATACCTAAGACGTTTGCAGCGGCTTCTAATCTATTATTATGTAATCTTAATTTGCTTTTAACATCAAAATATACATCATGATGTTTTACAGTAGAATAAATAGGGAATTCAATTGAATCATCAAATCGTTTCCAAAACAAAGCTTTAGTGCGTGAAAATGGTATATCGAAATATGTACCATAAAAGGTAATTATCCATTGATAGTTTTTCATACAATTTGTTAGAGATTTTGTGACACGATAATCTTGTATATATTCGTTTGTGCCTTTTAATTTTGAAAATAAATCATTTTGAGTGATACAATCATGAAATACCTCATCTTTATCACGTGTTTTAATTGCCCAACTTATTAATATACCAAAGTCGGCTGTTAATTGTATTGTTTCAATGTCGAGATAACCTACAGTTCCCATTTCAACTTCTCGCTTAAATTCAAGCCAACAATTTGGGTGTTCTATTGCACTGAAGCCATGACTACATTTCCAAACAAGAGTATCGGTTTCCATGTTTTCATAATGTAATAAAAATATGCACTAATTAAACTTTATCAAAAATCTCAATAAAAAATTCGACTTTAATCAATTAAAAACGTTTGTTAAGTTGTTTTTGTATTAAACGCAATTCATCTATACGGTGTTTATAGAGTTCTTTAAGCTGAAAAGCATCTTTAGAACGACTTTTTATTGATGAAGAAAGTTGTGTTAAGTGTTTAATTCTATCTTTGATATATGATTGTAGTTTTGTGTCATATTTATCAGAAGTTTTCGTTTTTCGTAGGTAACTCCGTAGTTTCCTGAATAAAACGAATGATGGTTTATTTGTATGTTTGTTTTGATACTTACATTGGTGTTCATTATTCATGAATTGTCCACAGTATTTACATCTAACATCGTATCGTTTCATATCATATATCTACCCATAACTATATTTAACTATTATGGCTTTTTTATATAGCTATGACAAAGAGCATGTTAGTTATATTAGCTGGTGGTTATGGTACGCGATTAGGTAATTATCCTAAACAATATATTAAAAATGCAAAAGGTAATTATTTGTTTGAAGAAATAATTAATGCTTGTCCTGCTGAATATGTTACAATAATAACTAATCAAGCCTATCATATTTGGTGGGTTAATTATATAAAAGAGCCAAAATATGCACGTAATTATAATTTACTTGTTGAGCCACATTGGAAGCCAGATGAAGCTTATGGCCCGCTTAAATATTTAACATCACAAATACCATTATTTGCACATATTATAACTGATTTATATATTTCGCCCGTTGATTGTTATTTTGATAATTATGATTTCTTTAAAAAATTAAGCCGAGTTGATAATGGTATAGTTGTATCTCGTTATCCAGAAAAATATATGAAACAGATGGGGGTGTGTATTGTTAATAAGAACAAAGTGGAAAAGTTATATGAAAAACAATACATACCAAAACAAGGCTTTTTTGATAAAAGATGGATATTCACTGGAATAATGAAAATAACTATGGCAACATTATTAAAGATTGGAAATTTAGATAAAAAGAATTTAGGGGAATTAATTATTACATGTTTAGAAAAAGGAATTGATTTAAGCGCTATAAAGTATAAAGGCTTATATAGAGATGTCGGTAATTTAGAAGTGTTTAAAGAATTAAATCAAAAGCATAAAATCATGTCACTTCAGTTGCCAAAGTAGTTTATTCTTCTGGTGTATGCCTTCTTCTTTTTCTGTGTAATTGTTTTCGTAATTCATCTGCTAAGTCTTCAGCATCAGCTAAGCTTTGTCTTATCTTCTTTTCTTCTGTCTTGGATTCTTCAATTAAGGGTTTGCCTCCTGCTGGTGGTGGAGCCGACTTAATTACATCACCACCACCCATACTACCTATGCCACCTGTTTCACTTAAGTCGCTTAGATATTCAGTTTCAAGCTGTTGACCTATTTTTTCGCCAAGCTCTTCGCCTGCTTTTTCGTCAGATGGAGCTTCAGTTGTTTGTTGTGTAGATGTTGGTCTTATACGTGGGCCACCGACAGTTAATCGTTCAGTTGGTGTTGTTTTTTTCTCTAAAGGCTTAAATCCTAACATCGTTCTTGCTTCGTTTTGCTCTATTATATTAGCTCTAAGCAAATCTATGACCATAGGCACTTTATCTGTCATTGATTCTTCACGCACTGGCTTCCAGATTATTTTTGGTACTCCAAATTGTCTTATTAATTCATTTGCCATTTCACCATATATAGAATAAAGTATCGCTGGGAATAATTGTTGTTCTAATTGTGATGTTATAGATTGTCGAAGCGAAGTAATAAAGGTGAAATAAGCTTCTTGTACGACCTGAGCAGTATTGCCTTGATATGCTACTTTGCCATTTCTCATAGTTACATAAAATCCAGTTGTAGTGCTGAAACAATAAACTTTGCCTTTATATTGTTCTTTAACAATTCTTTGCTTTGGAATATACTTTAGTTGACGTTTAGAAACAAAAACTCTATATATTCTATTTCTATTGCCTCTTTTATCATCATGGTATGTAATATTTGCTGAATAGCCTAACTTTATAGCTATTTCAAGAAAGTCTTTAGCAAGTTGTTCAGATGTAGTATAATATGTCATTGAACCCTTCTTATCAATAGTTCCGTCACCTAATATCATAGTATCAAACAATATCTTTAATTGTCGTTTTGATAAGTTCTTATATTCAGATGGGATATGCTTATTGAAACATCTATTGCCAAAGTTTGATGCAATAAATGAACATAATTGCTTTCCATTAACATTCCATCTAACACAGCTTTCGTCTTCATACTCAACGTATTTAAAGGGCAGAGAAGACAAAATACTTCTTATTTTTGCTACTTTTTCTGTTTTTCGTTTTGCTTGTGCTATTGTGAAAATATAATTATTCTTAGTATCCATCCCACCTTCTGATAGATATATTCCAATAAGCGAAAGGAAGTCATCCATTTTTACTTTAATTTCATCTTTATATTCAGTTCTAAATCCATTCTTTAATTCAATAGAAGGTATAAATGCCCATTTTTCCTCACGCCCTTGCCACTCTACAGCATTTGGCACTATAATGCGTGAACCTATAATATCTTTAGCTTGCCCAACTAACCAGTTACCATCTAAGTTCTTCTTATAAATAATCTTATGTTCAGGCGTAACTGCAATATCAGTATTTTTATCTTTAAAGTGTATAATTTCGCCTTCATAATCATAGGAATATAATTTAATAGGTCTTTCTAACCAGATTTTACCATTTTTCGGTTCATAAACGGCTATTTTTTCATTATCTTTAATTTCATTATGAAGCTTCCAACCATTTTCTGTTAATACATAAGTGTCTTCTACATAACAAGCCCTGTTGAGTCCCGCTGGGTCAATCATAAACTTTGGTACAGTCAAAGCATAACTTCTCATGTTATGTAGCCATTCAAGCCAAAAAGCTGAACTTTGCACAGCTTGAACAGGCGCTTGTATGGCTTGGACATCACTTATTAATGAGCCATGTCTTATAATTATATCTGTGCCAGGTTGCCTTGTAGCAAAAGCTCTAACTATATCTCTAAATTGTTCTGCCGTCACATTATCAGCCCCAGGCACAGTTGGATTGCCAACTTTAACTATAAACATGGGTTTAAGATATACGTTCATAATTTGACCTACGATATGTTCATATTCTTTGATTAATTCTTGATGGAATAAAATTGGTCTTAGCATTGATACGCCATAGACGCTATTATGTACAGCATAACCTAAGCCGACTGTAAATGTTTCATCTTTGTCTATGTCTAAATTCCATATATCGCCATCATAGTCTATTGTTTCTATTTTTCTAATTGGTCTATATAGATAATCGCCTATTATTTTTGATTTTGATTTTGGTGAAATAGTTATATGATAAATTATACTACCTTTAGTTTTATGTCCATCTTTGAATGTAGTAGGCTTAAAGTATCGTCTTGAAACTCTTGATATTATATTTTGTCTTAATAATAGATATGATATTTGATAGGCTAAAGTTTCTGATGATGTTGTAAATACCTTCGTAGATTGGTGCTTATTAAAGTAACCATCACTTTCATATAAGCCATTTAGTAAATGGATTTGTTTATATGCTGGTAGCTTCATAAAGATTTGTGGAATGTATTTGTCTTTTGCGCCTTTCCTTTCCAATAAAGCATCTAATAATCTACTGAGAAATCTTGATTTGCAGATTACTAATAATACATTTTTGTTGGACTTTGGTACATATAATCTACTATGTAAGCCAAATACGTCTTTTATGAGTTGTATGGTTTCTTCAGCCTTTTGTCTTTCCTTTTTGCCATTAAAAGCTATCGCAATACCATTTTGTATATGATAGCCATCGCCAAGATATAAACCAATGAACTTAAGGAACTTATCATCTACTTCGATTCGTGTCCTTATACGATTATTAGATTTAGAAAGATTTGTTAAGTCTATATAGTCTGAAACTTCTATATGTGAAATATCTTTTTCTTCTCTATCAATTGGCACTAATAATAAATCTCCTTTCTGCAAGTTTTCTGCCAAAACAAACGTTGCATTCAGTTGTGTTTTATCTTTATTGGTATTGGTAGATATAACATAATATGGATGTGTAGGCGTTGAAACTAAAGGCACATCATCGCCAAGAGGATATACTTTTACCATTTTGCCTACATAATGAAATGACTTAACTTTTTCAACTATACCTACTTTACCTGTGTGCATTAATATTTGGTTGCCTTCTTTAATAGATGAAATCTTTTGATATATACCGTTAGCATTTACTAATGTATCTGGTGTATAACACTCGTAAGCCCAACTTGAAGGCATATATCTAAGATGTAGCATCTCATCTGCCAAGAAAGTATTATGAGCAAGAATACCGTTTGCAGTAATAAAGCTTTCATTATTTGGTACACAAAAGTCATATACGTTTCCTTTAAATGGTGTTCTTTCTATTTTCTTAATCTTTGCTATAACAAAGTCTCCTATGGTTGCTAAGTTGTGTTTTTGAATAGGGTCTTCTGTCCAGAATAATGGATTAACTGGCTTAACATAAGCACATACTCTATAAGTATCATCTTTAGCAGTATTAATATGAGCAAAGACATTGAACCTTTCAAGTAAAAGCGCTATATCTTCAGCAAGCCTTCTATCTTTAGTTGTATATATAAATTCTTTCTTTTTGTCATTTTCTTTATGCCAGCCATCACCATCCCACATACCAGCCAAGAAATAGCGTAATTGAGATTTAGGCAATTCAAATATCCACGATTCTAAGACTTTGCGCCGTGGCAATAATAATTCTATAAATGTTGTAAGCACTTTATTGTTTATAATTAAAGTTGGGCAATAGAATGGTTTTGTTTGTTTTTGCCATACCTTTCTATTAATATAGTATTTCTTTTTACTATATTGTATATTTAATTTCTTCAGATGTTCTTCAAGGGTATCGATAGCATCACCACTAAATTCAATTGCATAATTCTTCGTTGATGTATGATTGATGCTACCATCAGCTATATATAAGCCTAACATATAGAGAAATGAATCTATATTTTCTATTATATTATTCATTTGGCTATGCTTTGCACCAACAGTAAACGCATTATACGCTTCAGTAATTTTAAGGTCTTTTATTATGTCAAGATAAAGCATAGAATTATTTAATAGATGAGAATATATTGATGTTGGATTCTTATAGCCTTTGTTCTGTAACCAAGAATATATTTTATCTTTATATTTTATTAATATTTCTGTGGCTATTTTCCCTTTTATAAAGAATGTATGCAACAATTTATCGTCTTTTATGTTTTGTATGAAGTATTCAACAATATTTATCGGTCTAAATGGCTTTTCTTGTAATATAGGTAATTTCTTTGATATAAGCAAGTAATCACCTTCTTTAAGTTGCCAAGCTTCTTTAAGTTCAATATTACCAATGCTTGTATTAGAGCTATACTTTTTCTTCCAACTATAAACACTATGACTTCCTGTAACTGAAATCTTACGACCATATTTAGTATATATAGTAAAGATGTCGCCATAATAAGGATGTTCAATAAATTTGCTTGCACTAACTAATTCAACTTTATTATTATCTAATTTACTGCTTACAATATATTTTCTATTAAAGTTACCATTTACAGATTTGGTATATTCTGCCATTGTATCTAATATTAACTTATTATTATCATAGAAATAGATACGTTCCCAAGGCGCTACTGATACTAAGGGGAACATGTAATATTGTACAAACCCCAAAATCGTA
>Ga0080006_1208239_pt1 | contig 10095 bp, 20 predicted proteins | sample RS3BMetagenome_FD_69209 | JGI IMG/M metagenome (GOLD analysis project Ga0080006, IMG submission 69209) | Ferric oxide microbial mat and aquatic microbial communities from Rainbow Spring, Yellowstone National Park, USA - RS3B (SPADES... ... | reverse complement strand
AGGTATTGAGTGAGCGGAAAAATGGTAATAAGAAAACTTTCAATGAGTGAAATAGAAAACCTAAAAGAAAACTTGAATCATGGAGGGCGTAAAAGCAAATATGACCAATACCTAAACGATTTAGAGATAGGAGAATGGTTAGAAATCGATAACGTCAATCGTGGGGTAATATCTAGGGCATCAAAAAGATTAAACAAAAAATTCAGTGTTCATTACATAAACGGCAAATACTACATAGAAAGAATAGAATAAAGCACAAAATAAACATATATTTTTTTTATTTTTTTGGATTATTTTTTTGTTAATAATGAAGTGAAAGGCTTTTTTAAACATATTTCGTTATATGTTGTCTTTTTCTTTCATGGAAAAAAATAAGTTTTTATAAAAGTTTGTATTTTTGTTTTTTGAAATGAGCCAAAAAATTTATGAAATAAAAAAGGATTTAGAACAAAAACAAGAAAAAGAACAAGAAAAACAGCAACAAAAAAAGAAAAAACATATATTATACGTATATATAAGTGGTCAAGAACCAGAAAAATATGACAGCCAAGAATGGGTATGGCAATACGAAAGCGAAGCAATAAGGGGATATATACAAGAATATGCTAAACCTGAAACAAATATAGCATTGTATAAATACGATATATTAAGCATTATGAAAAGAGACAAAACTCAATTAAGAATTATTTCAGGCAATTATGTAACAAAAGAAATATTGGATATGTGATGAGAAATATGAATGAAGAAGAACGTATTGAAACAATGCAATACATGATAAAAAAGGAAATAGAAGAAGTTAGAAAAAAACATTCAACATTTATAATATATTTACCATACGGGTTAATAGTAGCAGATAATTATAGATTTGGGGAAATTGTTAAAGATGACATGGATTTATACATGGAAGGCATGTATATAGCAACTATAAAAATTTGGTCAATTGTTGAAATAAGTTAAATGTTATTTTTTTGAAAATATTTTTTTGAACATAATGAAGTGAAAGATAAAAATAAACATATTTCATTATATGTTGCTTTTTTCTTTCAGTGAAAAAAATATCTTTAAATAGTAGTTTTGATTTTCTGATTTTTGAAGGTGAGAAAAAACGAAAATAAACGTATTTGAAAGAAAGCCAGAACCAGAACCTAATAAGGAATACACAATAACGAAGGTTGAACAAGGTAAAGGGCAATATGGTGAATACATAAGATTAACATTAAAAGACAGCGAAGAAAATGAATATTCAACTGCATTGTGGATAAAAGACATAGTTGGTGCAAAATCAAAAGCAGGAGCTTTTGCAATGGCATTAGGCAATGACCCATCAACATGGGAAGGCAAAAGAATAAAGATAATATCATGGACAGCAAAAAATAGAGAAATAGTAGCAGTAGAAACATCAACAACAACAAAAAAAGGAAAGTGATATAAATGGAGATACAAGAAAAACATTATGAAAAAATATATAGAGTATATAGAAAAAGAGTATCTTTAAATGTATCAGAAATAAAAACAAATTACGTAAAGGTTAGCATTGATATAAGAAAAGAAAACGGTAAAACAATATATACCTTTACAGTTCAACCAATAGAATAAGGTAATGTCAATATGATAGATAAAAAAAAATTCTTTAAATTTTTTTGGTTTTTCTGATTATCCGTTTAAATCATTATCAATTTATTTAACATATTGTGTAATTACTAAAACAACATGTATCGTTATAGGAAATACGGGCTCAGGTAAAAGTGAAATATTAAATTTTCTTAAACAAAATTTTGATAAAGTATTAACATTAAATACGGTGTCGCAAGCATCATTAAAACAAATAGCAACAGAATTAAACAACTTTGATGGCATTTTGTTTGTAGATGATATAGGGGCAATAAATACAGAATACATGAGAGTAACAACAATGGCAACATTAACATATTTAGCGTATCAACATTATTTAAGACGATTAGATTATCAAACAAATTTAGAAATAAAGAATTTCAATGCATCATTAATCATAAATTTGCAACCAGCAGTATTTGATGAAATAGTAAACAATACATCATTTGAAGCCAACATAATGGACAAGTCATATAGGTATTACAATATGAGAATACCAGATAACAAGCCTTTTCAACACATTAAAATAAAAGAACTGCAACACATTAAAGATAAGTTTGAGAACATGAAAGTAGACATAGATAATCAAAGAGTTGAAGCATTAGCAAATAATTTTATGACATTTAATTCAGTAGTTAGGCGTTATAAGATTGTAAACAATTTCGTAAAGCTGACGGCAATATTAAATAATCATAAAACAGCAACAAGTGAAGATTATCAATTTGTGGCTAAAATGCTATTGAACAACATAATTGAAAGCGAATTATTAGAACGTAAAGGGTTTACTAGCACGTTTAAATTTAACGTTTTTCTATTTAATGTTATGTTGATGTCCAAATATTACGGAAACATATTTCATTATAGCAAGCTTAAAACGTATTTAAATGTCAGCACAAAAACAATATACAATTATGCTAAAATGAATAATGTAAAAATCGATAATGGATACATCGTATATGATAATGAAAGAATATTAAAGGTGTTAAAACATGTCATTTGAATATCAATTCTTTAAGAAAGAATATAAGACATATTGCAAACAAACATATTTAAAGGTATATCATAGATATCCAAGACTAAGGCTTTATATTCCTTATGACGTTACAGAATATCTATTAAGACAGAAAGGACGTTTTAGGAATATATATATAAATGATATTGATGTTACAAATTACGCTTATGTAATAACTGAAAGAAAGACGCACAGAAAAAGGTTTGTAATTAATGCTTATGCAACACAGAAATACAACTTAAATACAACAACGTTATACAACGTATGCGTAAAGAAAGAAATATTACCATTACAGCTATACCGTTATGAATTTTATTTCAGCTATGAAGAAACAGAAGAAGAAAGTGAACAGCAAAGGAAATTCAATGTATCATTTTACAGCCCAATAACATTAGATTATAGCGAAATCATAAGTGCAATAAATGACGCAATATTGGACAGCCTAGGTTCAGATTATTTAGATATAGTAATAGGAATAAGGCAAGGAGTAGCAATAGCAAGGTATTTAGGATATGAAACAGTAAAAGCAGTAGAAGTAGAATTAAACGATAAAACAAAAGTGAGTTTTCCGTATATAGTAATTGATTTGCAACACCATTATAGACCATATAATTGGGGTAATTTCACAATACAAACAGCAGGAAAATTAATAAGTTATAAATCAAAATTAATAACATTAGATTATGATAGAGTTGATTTAAATTTTGTTTATCAACAGCTTAAAAAGTTATTAAACATGAACATAAAAGACAACATAAAGAGAATTGAAATATACAGCACAGCGCGTGGATATCACGTTTATATATTCTTAAAGAAAGGCATTAAGTTTAAAGAACAGATTGATATAAGAAAAGAATTACAAGATGATGCTAAACGTATTGAGATAGATGAATACAAATATAGTATAGCAACAACAACAGATTATTATTCATTACCAGCAATAAATACATTATTTAAAAGAAAATGGCAAATAGTAAGAGGAACACCAATAGAAATAGCATCAGAAACATTTATAAGAATTATCAACGTAGATGAATTGCAAAAAATTTAAAAAAATCATATATATATATATGATTTTTCCGATTTTTTTCCAATTCATGCCTATTGCTGTTGTTTATTGCGTTTCGTATTGCTGTTTTGATTTTCATTTCTAAATGTTGTTAAATAATATTTCATTTATTTTATAAATCAATCATCATAATATTATATAGTATATAATATTATGATATTTGAATGACAACATAATTAAGACGAAATGTTTATAAATACGCAACACAGTATATAATGTATGGTCAGACATAAAGAAGGAGGAGATTCAGCGTTAAGGTATTACAACAAGCTAAAGGTTCAGCTATTGGGTAGAGGATATGATGAAGCACAGGCATCAGCAACAGCAATAGTTGCAACAGCTAAAAGGTATGAGAATTACGGAATAATGACGGTAGCACACCACATAGCTGAGAAAGTAATGGAAAAGAACGGAGTAAACAAAGTGTTTTTTGCACTATACTTTAGCTTTGTCAATGCTTATTTGAAACAGGTAAGGCTCGGCAATAGAGATAAAGCATTTAACACCATAAGAGAATGGGAAAATAAAGGCGCTGACAGGAAAGTTCTAAACGAAATAGTTGATAGGTTAGGAGAAGTAATAGAATAAACCAATAAGTTTATATCTTTATTTTTTTATATATTTTTTTATGAGTTTAACTTTAGACGAACAAAAGAAACAACAATTAGAAATAGCTTCTCAAAATCTTAAGCAAAATCTAAAAAAATTAGGCATCAGCATAGGATATAAGGTATTAGATGACGGATTGATTATGTCAATTGATTTAGAAAGCCTAATAAACGCAATATTTAGGAAATACCCCAACGTATATCGGGAATATCAAATATATCAAGATAGGTATTTGATTTTAGAGGTGAAATAAGATGTCAGAAAGGCAACAAAATAACGAAGATATAGACACTATGGGAACAGAAGTATTCGACGAAGATACAAAAACGCAAGAAATACTAGAACAAATACGGCTAGAAGAAAAGAAAAAAGAAGAAGAACGCAGAAAGAAATATGAAAATGTAACATTAAAAGATGTAGAAGAAGCAATAGATTTGCTGACATATTTCGTAGAACAATCAGAAAAGGCAACACAGTTATTAAATAAAATTAAAGGACAGCAAAGGCAATTATCACCGGAAGAGCAATTCCAATTACAACTTTTAAAAAAGATAGGACAGATATAGCATAAACAACCAAAATATTTATAAACAAGCCTAATAATATATAGTGTATGAGTAGTCCAACAACTCTAGGTTCAATTGCACAAAACCTATTAACGAGTATAGAAGAAGTATTATCAGCATTTGTCAGCGACGTTGCAAACTATGCAGGAACAATAGCAGACCTACTGATAGGCGCATTAGTAGGTTATGCGACAGCAAGATTTGGTAGACGTATCTTTAACGCAATAGGCGGATGGATTAGCGACTTATTGCCATAAACAACAGCAACAATACAAGCAATTTCGGAATACTTACCTAAATTAAATTATAAATTTTTTTATTTTTTAATTTATCAAGGTTAAGCTTAAATATCAGTATATACTACATTAGATTATGCCGGCAGATTTAGTGTTTGGAATTTCGGACCAAGGATTGTTTGGTGCAATATCAAGCGTATTAGAATACATATTATCATTTTTAAAGACATTAGTAGAACAAGCATCAATATATGTAGTGGATTTCTTAAAGCAATTGTGGGATAATCCAGAAAAGACAATAACATTTTTAACGCTGTTAGGGGTGGTATTAGTATGAGCTTTGATTTAGGAACACTATTAAAAAATAATAAAGCAACACTGCAGACAGAGAACGGAAAGATAGTATTAAGAATTAGTTTTGACGATTTAGTTCAAGCAATGTATAACGGATTACCAGAACAGAGTAAAAAAGTAATTTCCATAACACATGACGGTAAACAAGTAATAATAAGTTTTGATGCATCAATATTAAGCGGAATGGTAGGAATAGTAGCAAGGTAAATTGGCAAGTATATATCAATACCAATCATCAGCATTACAAAATACATCAAGCATATATGTTAGTTTAAACAATACACAGCAGAATGACGTATTAGCAGTAATAGTAGCAGTAAAAGGTAATTCAGTATTTCCGTCATCAATAACAGATAGCTTAGGCAACAGCTATTTGCCGACAGTAACACAAGCACAATATAACCTTATAACAATATTTTATGCAGTAAATAAAGGTTCAGGAACAAATACAATAACGGTTAATTTTCCATCAACAGTAGATGCAATGCTAATAGCAGTAGAACTGTCAGGTATAAACTTAAGCAACCCTGTATCAGGACAAATAGCACAATCAGGTAATACAATAAATCCATCAATATCAATATCTCCAGCATCAACAAATCAGTTTGTGTTAGGAGCTTTACTATATGAATTTGAACCATCAGCTACACCATCACCAGCAGAAGCACCAACACTATCACCAGCTTCACCAGCATTACAATTAACATCAATAGGCATAGTATCAGATTATTTAGAACTAAACACTGAATATGTCCCAAGCAGTAACAACTTATCAGCAATATCATGGATATCACAACAAAGCAATCTACCATATTGGGATGCAATAGTAGTATTATTTAATTTACCATCAGCACAAACAACAACAACACCATGTTCATCATTACCATTTCCACTTAACGATATATGTAATGGAATAACAAATTTATCACAAGAAATAACATCAACAGGACAAGGTATATTTAACGGATTATCATATGTAGCACAAGCGTTTTATAATGCATTTTCAACATTAGCAGAAGATTTCGTTTCAGCATGGCAATACCTATCAACAAATATATATAACGCATTTAATACATTTGGGCAATGGATAGATACAGCATTCAAAGATATAGGAAATTGGATATACAATGCATTTAACTATATATACACAGGATTATCACAATTTGGAAATTGGATATGGAGTGGAATTGTTGCATTAGGACAAGCAATAATAAGTTTTGCTAATTGGGCATGGCAAGGAATAGTCGGAACATTTAACGCAATACATAACGCATTCACAACAGGAACAGAAACATTAGTTGGCAGTTTTGAAAGCGGTATTGTATCAATGCAGAATGCGTTAGTCAATAAATTACATGATATGATAGTAGTAAGTTTGACAATGCCAGCAGAATTTGGATTATTCAATGCATTTAAGGATAACTTATCAAAAGGCAACACTAAAGGAATATTAGGAAGTTTAGGTGGAGTTATAGCAACACCTGTATTGGCGGAAATTATAGCAACATTCTTATCAAATTACATAACACCACAACCAATAAGCAAGATATTACCAAGACCATCATTACCATCAATAACAATGCCAACACCAACATTACAATATTCACCACAACCAACACAAACATCAGCACCACCTACAATATCACCACCAACAACAACGACAACAATGGGAACATCAGTATCAGCAACAGCTGGTCCTCAAGGTTCAATACCAAGTATAAAGACAGCAACAATTACATCATCAGTTAGCGGTTCATTAACTTAAAGAAAAACTTATAAATCACAATATAGTTAATAAAAGTATGTTTAAATATCCAATATCAACAATTTTGTATTTAGCTAAATTATCTATTAAAGATAAAATACAAGACATCTTAAAATTACATAATAATATAAATGTATATATAACAATAAAAGTAAAAGACAAAAATGGAAAAATAATTAAACAGCATAAACAACATTCACATTCATTTGTAGCAAATTTTTTAACCGATTTAATACTTCTTACTTCTCAAGCTGAAGGAACGGTAATTTATTTAGTAGCAACAAATATATATATAGGAACAGGAACAACACCACCATTACCATCTGATACAGCATTAACAAGTCCTATTTCAAATGGAACAGGTTCAGGCGAAATGGTATATCCATCAAAACCAACATTTTCATCAGTATCAATAAATGGTCAAACATCATCATTCACAATAACAAGCATATTTACTAATAATAGTGGAGCATCAATAACAGTAAGTGAAGTAGGTTGGATTGGTGGAACAGCTAATTCAGGTTTTACTGGTATGTTAACGCATGACTTATTATCATCACCAATAACAGTTCCAAATTTAAGTGAAATAGAAATAATATATACAATAAGTGTAACAACATAAACAAAAAAATAAATATTTATTTAAATTTAAGTAGTAGTTTCAGGTTTAGATTGTATCGTAATGCCTTTTTCATTAGCACTGAAAGATACCATATAATAAGCCATACCAATAAGACCCGTTATATTTGTTAATTCAATAAACAATAATTGAGTAGTATTTGGATAACGTATATAATAGAAAGTAATAGCATTTATACCAAGTAATGTAATCATTATCGCCAATATGCTAACAACATGGCTTAAAGATGTAGGTTTCCAATTCATATTGAATAATTAATACAGCATTAAGTTTATAAATATTTCTGTTAATATAAATAAGTATGGATATAATTTATGACATGTATTTGTTAATAATGCCAATAATAACGTTTTTTAGCGTAATGGTAGCTATATATTACAGCCATAAAGCTACACATTTTAAAGAAATAGACGAATTAAAAGAACAATTAGAAGAAATAGAAAAAATGAAAGAAGATATAGCAACAATAAAAAACGATATTGCATGGATTAAGCAAATATTACAAGATGAATATAAATGACAACATTAATACATTCACCACCGTATAGTTTAAAGAAAGTATCACAGCAAATATCACAAATAACAGGTTATCCTGTATTAGATAAAAGAACATGGATAAAAGATGACATTATCATAGTAAGCAATCCAGACGACTTCATGGCAAGAGTAATGACACTAAATTTTAGAAGAATAAAAGCAATGTATAGCGTAATGGAAGGAACAAGCATAAACTTTAGAGTAATAGACCATATATCAAATTGGACAACACAATACGACATTAAAGTTTTTACACCATCAAAATATAGTAAGTTTTTTCATGACTTACAAAACTTTAATAACGTAGAAGTTTTGCCACATGGTATAGAAACACCAAATCAAATTAACAATAGATATCCAGATAAAAAGATATTTGGCTATATTAGTGCATACATGGAAAGGAAATATCCTAAATTCTTAGAAGAAACATTTAAAAGAACACAAAACGTTTACTACTATATCAAAACAACAAAAACAAACCCATTTAATCAATACTTTAAACAAGTTGATACTGAAATATACAAAGATACACCTATTAACAATTATTATTTAAATATAGATGTATACGTCAATTTTAGCAATGGTGGAGGATTTGAAATGACACCGCTTGAAGCAACATCATACGGCATACCTACGATAATACCAGACATACCATTATTTAGAGAGACAATATTACAATATTGGAACAACTATCCTTTATTAGTGAAAGGCAACAATGATTATTATATATGGAAATGTTGTAATTTTGCAATAGTATGTTGGAATTACGATGCAATAGACTTAGCCAATATAATAAACAACATCAATGACATGAACAAAGAACAATACTATAACTTAAAGCAAACATTTATAGAGAAAGGTATTCCAATGGTTAAAAATCATTATCCGTTAAGTTTATATGAAAGGTTTAAACAAATATAGTTATGTCAGTTAAGACATTAGAATATTTATTAAAAAATATTTACGGCGATAAAATAATCAATGTTGAAACAGTAGCAGAAGAACCTGTTAAGACATTATTAGTCCAAACAAAAATAAAAAAGATGACGCTTATAGAACTGACAACACTTAACAACTACTTGATAAGGTTTAACTACATGATAGACAGGATAAGAGTAAGCGAAAGCTGTTATTTAGATTTATTAATAGTATACGGAGAAAAGATAAGTCAAATAGCAACATCAGAAGCAATAACAGAAGTAGCAAAATTAGCATCAGAAGAAGGTATAGAAAAAGAAAGAGAAAAAGAAAAAGAAGAAAAAGAAGAGAAAAGTTTCGGAGATTTCATATTTGACATGATAGGGGATATGTTATCACCATAAAAAGACACATCATAAAGTAGAAATACTTATATATACACAACAAAAAATTATATGATAGAGAATACTAAAAATGTCATCAAAACATATTTCACTAAAAGATAAATTATTAACAGATATTGAACAATTAGAAAAATGTTTATGGAATTTTAAATTAGATATACCTAACTGTGAAAATCTATATACTGAAAAAACAAAATATATAATTGATAATCTAATAGCTAATATAGAAGACGATTTAGACGATTTAAAATATTACGTAAAAGTAAAAATGAAAGATAAAAAAAATCATAAACAACATAAAAAGACACATCAAAGACAACATTAATCAACACTAAATAAATAACATATACCGATATATTATATTGAGAAAAAAG
>Ga0080006_1140032_pt1 | contig 10097 bp, 12 predicted proteins | sample RS3BMetagenome_FD_69209 | JGI IMG/M metagenome (GOLD analysis project Ga0080006, IMG submission 69209) | Ferric oxide microbial mat and aquatic microbial communities from Rainbow Spring, Yellowstone National Park, USA - RS3B (SPADES... ... | reverse complement strand
TCATTCGCGGACCAACGTACAACGCCAAACCCATGGTTGTTTGTTCGCCGGCTTTGCGCGGCGCGCGAAAGGCCGCGAACTGGCGCGTGTATTCCACGGGCGACAGATAGGTCTCGAGGAAATCGGCGCCGAAGGAGACGATCACCTCGGCCCGGTCAAGTTGATACACTGGCCGGTCCTGGCGGTTGAAACAGCGCTGCGCCGCCTCGGTGAGGGCCTGGTAGTTTATCGCCTCGAACGCGACAAACCGCTGCGAATTATAAGTTTTAAGCCACGCTTCGGTGATTTTGCGCAGGGTTGGCCCCTGAGGCTGGCCGATAAATAGCACGCGGTCTTTGCCGGCCGCGGCGGCAGCCTTAAGCTGGGCGTTGAACTCTCTAAGCGCATTCTGCCAGTTCAGAGGGGTGCCACGTCCGTCAGTCTCGCGCCGGCGCGGCGCCGGCAGGCGGTCAGGGTTGTAAAGTTCCTGCAACGCGGCCTGTCCACGAGCACACAGCGCACCAGCGCCTATGGGATCGATTGGGTTTCCTTCAAGCTTGGTCACCCGTCCCTCTCGTACTCGCGCTACGACCCCGCAGCCAGCGGGGCATTCCGCGCACGTCGTGGCGTAAAAGCTCGGCAAACCCGGAGTGACGTTCTCGTCGGGCACCACGTAGGGAACCAGGTGGCGCGCCGCAGGCTTACAGCCGGGGACTGCTACTGCAGCGCCGGTAGCCGCGGCGAGTTTAAGAAACGAGCGGCGGGAAACTTCCTGGGCCATGCGCTCCTCACGCCTGCGCTTCAATCGCCTAGTAGTGGCAGGTTACGCAGTCTGTGCTCGCTCCCTTTTGGGAGTGGCAGTTCAGGCAAAAACCCATGTTGATAGCATACACGGGCACGACTCGATCCATCGTTTCCACCGGTCCATGGCAAGACTGGCATGCGATGCCCGCATGAATGTGAGGGAAGTGAGCAAAGCGCACGAAGTCAGGCAGGGTATACACCCGGTTCCAACGAATCTCCAACGGCGACAGCTTGCGGTCGGTCCACGGCCGCGTTACCGGCGCCAGCGCCCCCTTTTGCGCCAGCAAGCCATGACATCCCACGCAGCGCTGAACCGGCGGCACCCCCGAGGTCGGCGAACGGCGCGCGTATTCATGGCAATACTGACAGGGTATTTGATGCAGCCCGGCGTGAATGCGATGGCTGAAAGGAATGGGCTGCACGACATCGGAGCGCGGCAGCCAAGGCTTTTGCGACACGGCTGCAGTGGCCAGCGCACCAACAACCAGAAGCACTGCTGCTGACAGCATCGCTCGGCGCATGGCTACCACACGTCGCAGCGACGCTCTAAACCCCAGGGCAGAGCATCGTCGGGCATAAAATCGTACACTGCGTCCCCCTTGATCCGCCGCGCTGGTCTCAAGACCCGCCTATGCGTTGCTAAATTGTAGTTCGCCGACTTCTATTCAAATCAAAGTTAATGGAACCGGCCTGCCAGCTATTGATCCGACGTGGCCGGCCATGACCCATTCACCAGGCGGCGCGGTCTGCGACCGCAGCCCGAGGGTCCTAGTCTCACCGCTTTCTTCCCAGTCTCGTCTGAGGCGGAAGCCTTACAACCGAGCATTCGAGCACTACTCGCCTCGGCGTACCCAGGGACGGCAAGCTTCACCAGTGACATCAGCTCAGAAAGAAACCTATCGCCACCGAGCCCCGAAACGTAGCTCGAGTGCTAAGTAAAGTACAGATTGTCAGACTTTCATAGCCTCCATGGCGAGGCAACAGCTCAAAACACATTTTTAGGTTACTAGGCGAGTCGCGACGCCGGCCGCGCTCGCGCACCGTCGGCGGTTGAAGCTCGGCTGAAGCAAAATAGCGAACTCCTGGCGGCTCGTCGGCTTGCTCGGCTAACTCGCGTAAATCGGCGCCCTGACGGCCGTTTTTGCAGCGGTCGAGCGTTGCTGCGCGCGCGTCGTTCAACCAAGTCGGCCGCGCTCGCGCCGAGCCACGGCGCGCGATCGGTAAACTTTCCTTTAATCATTATTAAAGAATTATTCGTGTTACCAAGCCCTTTCATCGGCTGCAGGACTGCCGCTGAGGCGATAAGAATCGTGCGCACCGAGCGAACCGATGTCAAGCTTCAATGCACGGGTAAGGCGAACCCGTGGGTACCTACTGCCGCGCCGAGCCCCAGCTCGCTGAGCGTCAGTCAGTTGTCCGCTGTATGTCACAGTTCGCGGGTGGTTTCCCGACAATCAGCCGCCGTTTGAGGCCCCGCATTGCGCCGAAGTTTTCCTCTCACGTGAAAGTATGTTATTTAAGCGAGCTAGTTGGAATTGAGGATCGCCCTGTAGGGCTTACCTAGCGCGTGCAAATATCAATTGCCTTAAGAATTCGAAACCTTGCGCCCTACCTCTTCGCGGACCTAGATCGGGCAAAGCGCGAAGTTGAGGCAAAAGGCGTTGACGTGATCAGTATGGGCATCGGCGACCCCGATCTGCCAACACCACGTTTTATCGTCGAGAGTCTCAAACGTGCGGCCGATAATCCTCAAAACTATCGCTATCCGGACTACCAGGGTATGGCTCGTTTCCGAGCCGCAGTTGCCGGATGGTACCGGCGCCGGTTTCGCGTTGACCTAGACCCTGAGAGCGAGGTTTGCGCATTAATCGGTTCCAAAGAGGGGATCGCAAACTTTGCGCTCGCTGTTGTGGACCCTGATGATATCGTGCTGGTGCCGGACCCTGGTTACCCGGTGTACCAGAGCGGTTGTCTTTTCGCCGGCGGGCAGCCGTATTTTGTGCCGCTGACCAAAGCGAACGGGTTTTTGCCCGACTTCGACGCGATTCCGCAAGAGATTGCGCGGCGCGCTAAGCTTCTATGGCTTAATTATCCGAATAACCCAACCGGGGCGACCGTCGAGCCGTCGTTTTTCACACAAGCGGTGCAGTTTTGTCTTCGAAACAACATCATACTTGCGCATGACGCGGCCTACTCAGAAATTAGCTACGACGGCTATAGTGCGCCGAGCGTGCTGGAAACAGAAGGGGCGCGCGAATGCGCGGTCGAGTTTCACTCACTGTCGAAGACCTTCTCGATGACCGGCTGGCGCCTGGGTTTCGCGGTAGGTAACGCGCAGCTCGTTGGCGCGCTGGGGAAGGTCAAGACCAACGTCGATTCGGGAGTTTTTCAAGCCGTTCAAGAGGCCGGGATAACCGCCTTGGAGGGCGACCAGAGCACGCTGCGCGAAAGCTGCGCGCTGTACCAGCAGCGGCGGGACCTGTTAGTCAGCGCGCTGCGCGGTCTTGGCCTAGATTGCGAAACGCCGCGAGCAACGTTTTATGTCTGGGCCGAGGTTCCCCAGGGCTACTCGTCGGTTTCGTTGGCGATGAGGTTTCTTAAGGAAGCGGGTGTGGTAATCACACCCGGTTCTGGGTTCGGTAAATTCGGAGAAGGCTTCGTGCGCTTCTCGTATACGCTGGCCACGCCCCGTTTGCGGGAGGCGCTGAGCCGCGTGCAGGCGCTCAGGCTTTAAACGGCAAGGATGCCCCAGCGGGCTTTTATCGGCATCGGAACTAATCTGGGTGACAGGCTGGCCAACTATCGACAAGCGCTGGAGCGAATAGCCGCTCTGCCCCGCACGCGCATCCTCCGTCAGTCATCGATCTACGAAACTGAGCCAGTCGGCGATTTCGGCCGCGCATTTCTCAATGGAGCGGTCGAAATCGAGACCGAGTTCGACGCACCAACGCTGCTCAGGCGGCTGATGGCGATCGAACGCGCGCTGGGGCGCCGACGCTCGCAGGAGCGCTTGCGCGCGCGCCGCGGCCACGACCGGTCGAGGGTCATTGACCTTGACCTGCTATTATTCAACCGTGAGATTATAAACACGCCCACGCTGAAGATACCCCACCCGCGGTTGCACGAACGCCGCTTCGTTCTGATGCCGCTGAGTGAGTTGGCTCCGGCCTTTGTTCACCCGGTGCTGGGCGTATCCGTGTCGGAGCTGCTGGCGGGTCTCAAGTCGCCGCATCGGGTAACTCTGCGGCGCGCCGACTCGTTAAGTCCGCAGACGCGCCGGCGCCAGATGGCCTGCTGAATGGCAGCACGGCCGCGAGAGGTCATTAACTAATGAAGTTTTTTCTTGACAGCGCCGACATCGATGAAGTTAAACAAGCCGCCGAGTGGGGGCTTATCGACGGCGTCACGACCAATCCGAGCCTTATTGCCAAGACCGGTCGCCCGTATAAAGAGGTCCTGCGTGAAATCTGCGCCGTGGTGGATGGACCGGTGAGCTGTGAAGTTGTGGCTACCGACGCCGCGACGATGCTTGAAGAGGGTGAAAAATTGGCGCGACTGCATCCTAATGTGGTGGTGAAATGCCCGCTGTTGGTTGAGGGCCTTAAGGCTACCCGAGCCCTTTCGCGCCGCGGGATTAAGGTTAATGTGACTTTAGCCTTCACGCCGCTTCAGGCCCTAGCCGCGGCCAAGTGCGGTGCCACCTACGTGTCGCCGTTTGCCGGGCGCCTGGACGACATCGGCCAGGACGGCCTTGGCATGGTGGCGCAAACTGTCCGCATTTTTGCCAACTACGGCTACCCCACTCAAGTGCTGGTGGCGTCGGTCCGCAACCTTGCTCATTTGCTGCGTGCCGCGGAAGTCGGCGCCCACGTCGCCACGATCCCTTTCGCAGTCCTCAGCCAACTGCTCCATCATCCACTGACGGAGATCGGGCTTGAGCGCTTTCTTGCTGATTGGCGTGCTACCAAGCAGAAAATCTAATTCGACTAGAGAAAATACCGCCGCTAGCTCAGGATTGGCTGGCTCCTAGTCTCAACGCTCGGTCTCAAGGCCCCCGCAACAAGCGAAGGCTATTGCCTGCTCGGTACAGCATCGATCCCCCTACCAGATGCCCCTCGCACCGCAGCCCGGAAACCACTGCTGCCCGCAGGGTTAAGCTACTTAGTCTAGGATCTCGAAGATGGGCGCGATGCGCCTTTGTGAGCAGACGATGTGACGCTCCATCGCTGCGCTTGCGCGGTTTGCATCACCCGCATTGAGCGCCGCCAGCACGTCAGCGTGTTCGCGGATCGCTTCCTCAGTGACCCGTGAGTGGAACTTGCCTACAGCCACCGATGTCCGCGAACGTAACCGAAGTTTATCGTGATCGATCCGATCTCAAGCGAGGTAACGGCCAACATCTCGAGCTACCTAGATGCTGTTCGCGCCTGTCCTGCGAGCCAAGCCGAGAGCCCGGTTATGGTGCCCGGCGATGGCTTGTGCCGCCGGCGGGCCGAGCGTATAGCCAATGGAATTCCGGTCGCGCAGGAGGTGTGGGACGAGATCTGCGCGCTAGCGCAGGCGCCGCAAGGGGTGTTGCGGCGACAATATGCAAGCGGCGCCGGAGCGGGTCGTCCTATTTAACCTAATTCCGGTATTCGCGGTTGGGGGGATCGATGATCGATGACTTCGCAGTGATGCGAGCGCCGCGTGCGATCTTGTTCGGCAACGGTCAGCGCCGTGGCCTCGGCCGGGTCGCGCGGCGCATCGGCTCGCGCGCCATCATCTGCACTGATGCTCGTTTTGCCGCGGACGGCGAGATGGCGGTGCTGCGCGCTGCACTGAACGAGCAGGGCGTGACGGCACTGGTGTTCGATGGTACCGAGGCCGAGCTACCGCTCACCAATATTTTCGCCTGTCTGGAAGCCGCTCGCCCCTTCGCCCCGGACATGGTGATCGGCGTGGGTGGCGGAAGCTGCCTGGACATGGCGAAGGTCGTCAGCCTCATGCTGGTCCATGACGGCCCGCCCGACAGTTTCTATGGCGAGAATCGTGTGCCGGGGCCCGTGCTTCCGGTGATTGCCATACCTACCACCGCCGGCACTGGTTGCGAGGTGACGCCGGTTGCGGTGGTCGGCGACTGCGCGCGTGCCCTCAAGGTAGGTATCTCGAGCCCTTACCTGATTTCGGCAGCGCCGGCACCGCTGCTGCCCACGCAATCCAGTATCCGGTGGGGGCTCTGACCCATACCGCGCACGGCCTGGGTGTGGCGGTGCTGATGCCTTACGTCATGGCCTTCAACCGCCCCGTCTGTACCAGGGAATATGCTGATATCGCGCGAGCCGTGGGCATCGTTAACGATGACCAAGAGGCGTCGGCAGACGCAGCAGTGCGCATGGTCGCGGATTTGTTCGACACTATCCGGATTCCCAGGACGCTAAAAGAGCTGGGCCTTAGATCCGATCAATTGGATTGGGTGGCACGCCAATCACTGCTGGCCTCACGCCTGGTGACGAATAATCCCCGCCTTCTCGATCTCGCCGGCGCGACACGCATCGTTAACGCTGCGTTTGGGGCGATCGCTCTTGCGCGACCGCCTCAGCAGAAAAGTGAGGAGGCTCGTTGTTGTTTGGTGCTAACGCAATGACTCGGTCTGGACGCTTTGCGGGCAAGTCCGCCAGGCGCTTTATCCCAAGCGGCCGGACTGGTCAAAGATGTTATAACGACAGAGGCGAACCTCGATCTGCCTAAGCAAATCCAGCAAATTCGCCAACTCGTTGACCAAGGTTGTGATGCCATTATGAGGATCGGCGCCGCGCATACCGCGTTGGATGCGGCCATCAAGTACGCCCACGACCACCGGGTATTGTTCGTTGCTATCCTGGGCGGGGTTTCGTCACCCTATGCCCTGCAGGTCAGTGGCAACTACGCGCTGTGCCGCAAGCTGCAAGCGCAGGCGCTGTTGAGCGGTCTGGTTCCGTCGCCTGTCGATCTCGACGCCACCCTGAATAATCTGCCGCTGAACATGCGGCAATGGATCGTGATCGCGCGCTTGTGGGTAATCCGTGCGTTGTGGTTTTCGACGAGGCTACCGCTGCGCTCGACCATCCGAGCGTCGAGCGGTTTTTTGATGTGGTTCGCCATCTGCGTGAGTCCGGCGCCTGCGTGCTGACCGTCACGCATCGTATTCACGAACTCGCCACGATTTGCGACCGGGCAACCGTTCTGAATGACGGCACCGACGTCAGCACGCTTGCCGGAGCCGAGATCACTGAGGCGCGGCTGTTGGAACTAATGCGCGGCGGGGCGCAGCCCGAACCGCCGCTTGCGCCTAGGTTGCGGCGGGTATCATCAGAAGCACATACCCGCGGGCAAGAGGTGCTCGCAGTCTCAGGGGTCAAGCTGACCGCTCAAGCCGCGCCGGTTCAGCTCGCGGTGCGCGCCGGTGAGATCGTCGGGCTGGCCGGACTGGAAGGACACGGGCAGGTCGAATTCATTCAGACGGTCAGCGGCTTTCGACAGCCGGCAGCGGTGCAAGTCTATATCAACCGCGGCGGTCGCAAATTCCTGATCGACTCAGCCAAGTCTGCGGACCGCGCCGGCCTCGTGTACATTCCCGGAGATCGCAAGCGCGAAGGGCTGTTTGCGAATCTCTCGGTCTTCGAAAACTTTGGAATTTCCTGCTACCGAGCGACCTCCAAGGCTGGTTTCATTAGGCGGCGCGAAGTAAAGAAGATGTTTCTTGAGCAGGTGGAAGCCCTGTCAATCCGCCTCGGACGCTCCAATGCCCCAATTAACTCTCTGAGCGGCGGGAACCAGCAGAAGGTCATCATCGCGCGGGCGTTGGCTGCCGCGCCGCGGGCGATCGCTCTGAACGATCCGACGCGTGGCATCGATATCGGGGCCAAGCGCGACCTTTACGCCCTGTTGCGCAGTCTGGCACAAGCCGGCAAGGCAATCCCGTTCCTCTCGAACGAGATCGAGGAGTTCGCAGGCCTGTGCGACAGGGTCTTGGTCTTCAGGTTGCAGACCCTCTTTTGCACGCTCACCGCCGAGCAAACCACGAGCAGCGCGGTGCTGGCGGCGATGTTCGGCTACGATGAATCCAGGGGTAGCGACTTCGTAAATTTATCAAACTCATTTGGATCAGGAGACAATAGAGCTTTTGCTCTCATTCTTAGTCTTTTCTCGGATGGTGCAGTAATAAATAGTTTCCCCTTTTGTGTGAGAATCTTTAAGACTTCGGAAGGACGTTCTACTTCGGAAGGACGTTCTAGACAACGGCGGCGTAGCTCTCGGCGTAGCTCTCCAACTAGTAAATCCGCAGCTTGCAGAGCCGGTTCTTTAGATCGCTCCCCAAAAGACAGATCGCCTATTACGTTATTTCGATCCCACCATCTTTTAACCTTACAGAAGATCGTCGAGATGTTGCCCGGTTTTGAATCGCGATCGAACATGAATTGAATTGGCTTCGGCAGCTTTGCGATTACCTCAGAACGTTGGAGATATTCCGTGGCGATCAGCAAGCTAAAGCACTGCGCCATACAGTAATAAAAAGGATCGATTACCAAGGGCTCAGTGAGCCTGGCTCGCAATTCGGGCGGCAGCGCTCTGACGTACTCATCTTTTCTGACAGCCGTTCCGACTCCTAGTAACGAGCCATCTCGAATGATGGTAGCTAATCGCTTCACAAACTCTAGACGCTTACCATCAGGCCAGCAGGCCCCATAAGTTTTCCGCGCCCAAAAATCCGTATAGTGAAAATCCTTATTGGCTTCTTTGGGTAACGCTTCAAGCCAGAGACGTTCGATCTCTCTCCATGCTTCATAGGTCGCGAACCACCCAGCAACGGCAACGATCTCCGAATCGTCGTCCGTCCCCGACGCATCGAAGAACCCGCTTGCGACCTTGAAAACCATCAAAAATCGCTCCGACAGTTCAGCCTCAGCAAAACCCACATGACCCGCGAGGCCGAGCACTCCCCTTGTCGCGAGGCTCACAACGCACCTCGCTGCGGCCAATCATCGACAGCCCCACGCGGAGTTGTCAAGTATAGTCTTGCCCAAAATAGCCGGCGCTCAGGCAGCCGGGGGTAATGGAAATGGGCGGATGCAGCCCCGCTGCCGTCCGGAGTTGTTGTCCGCCCATTTGCCAGCCCGGCGTGCGCCGATCTCCCGGTGTCCAGCCCAGGATGCATCGGGGTTGAAGATTCGTTAGCATTGAAGGTAATCTCGCAAACTGCGCTGCCCGGCTGGCTGAGCGCATGACAGAGGTGGATTCGCAGCGAGGGCGCACCTGGGAAGGCGCGCGGTGACACGCGAATCGCTCGAAGGAATGGATGGAGCCGGCTTACGTCGTTTTTTCGCGAGTTGCTGAACCGCCGTGCTGACACGAATACATCACGTGGGCATCGTCGTAGCGAGTCTCGACGAGGCTTATAAATTATGGCGCGACGCACTGGGACTTAAGGTTGAAAAAACGGCGACCCTCGAGGATCAGGGTGTCAAGGCCGCCCTGCTGCCCACTAAAAACGGCGAGATCGAGCTTTTGGAGCCGCTTAGTGCCGACAACTCTATCGGCCGCTTCTTGAGCCGGCGCGGCGGCGGACTACATCATCTTTGCTTCGAGACCGATGATATCGCGCGCGAGCTCGACACGGCACGCCGCTTGGGGCTCCCGCTCATCGATCAGCGTCCGCGCCGAGGTCTGGCGGGGACGATCTGTTTTCTGCATCCCAAGGCGTGCCTCGGCGTGTTGGTCGAGTACGCGCAAGTGATAGAATAACACGATGGTGAAGTAACGATGCCGATCTACGAATATCGATGCGCTGATTGCGATGACACGTTCGAAGTCTTGCTGAAGGCCGGCGAAAGTCCGATCGGATGTCCCCGATGCCGCGGCAAACATTTGGACCGCCAGCTCTCACGCTTTGCCGCCGCGCGGGCAGCTGGTTCCGAATCGCAGGCTGGCACCGCCACCAATGGCGCGATGGGTGGATGCTGCGGTGGGGCCTGCGGCTGCGGCTAGGGCGGCTACGGCCTCTCGTCAACGTACCGCGCGGCTTCGTCGAACGTGGTGGACGTGTGCTGCTGGCGTGGTCAGCGGCGGTTTCGGCGCGTTTGCTCGGTAAGGTTGCTGCATCGAATCAAGCTTAGCTGGCTTGCGCGCCGTGGGTAATGCCGAATAGCGTATTGGCGTTGCGTACGACGGCGGCTGCTAAACTTTCGACCTTGTCGCCGCGTACTTCTGCCAGCCGCTCAAGCGTGTAACGCACGTGGGCGGGCTCGTTGCGCCGGCCCCGTAAGGGCTCGGGGGCAAGGTACGGCGCGTCGGGT
>Ga0080006_1136604_pt1 | contig 10097 bp, 10 predicted proteins | sample RS3BMetagenome_FD_69209 | JGI IMG/M metagenome (GOLD analysis project Ga0080006, IMG submission 69209) | Ferric oxide microbial mat and aquatic microbial communities from Rainbow Spring, Yellowstone National Park, USA - RS3B (SPADES... ... | reverse complement strand
ATTCTATTCTCTGAAGAGTTTTACACACTCTTTACTTACCCACTGGCACGCTTCCTCATCTATCTTAACATTTTCAACTTGGCTGTGGCGTTATTCCTTTACGGATCAAAGCGTTCAATGGATTCGCAAAGTGCGGGCACGCAAGTCGTATCCTAGGGATAAATTATACTAAAATTCAGCATTATAAAAAAGGCATCTGCCTGATAGATCTATGGATCAGGCCCCCTGAGCCAGTGATATAATCCGTAACATCCGTAACAAGTGTAACGGACGATCGATCTATGTTTTATATGATGAAGCCAAAATGAAACCAAAAGGATTGATAATTCTCCTGCTTCTCTTTCTTACGCCAGTCTTCAGCACTGAACCATTCGTGGTAAAAGCAACCCAGTCGCCCCAATTGATAATTTCAGATGCAACAATGATAGAATATTCCAATTCAACACTCTTCTCGTTCACATACAACTATAGTGGATTACCGCAAGACACATATGCTGATATGTATCCAGTGCCCACACCCGTATTTTGGAATCGTCAGCTCGCACTATGCACTTCAGGCAACCAGGTGTGGGAGCTGTATCCAGTTGTATTCGACTATCCAAACAATGCCTTGATCAACATCACCTATGTAGGACAATATCAAACTTTATCAAATACAAACGTGCTTTCCACTTACAATCTCAACGCTACAGCAATAACCAGGGTCTACCTGCAGCAGCAAAATGACGTGATGGTGATGCCTGACTGCACGGTTTCAACAGCTGTATCTCTTGCTACATTACAACAAGAGATCAAGCAATTGCAGGATGAGGTCAGCAATCTAACAACCAGTGTCAGGGCCCTCTCATCCAATCTGACATCGATCATCGCAGAACAGAATATACTCTTATCCAATCTCACATCAGCAATCAACCACTTAGCGTCTAATATCACTTCGGTCGTTGATATCCAGATATCAAACCTCACACTGGCTAATGAAAAACATGCTGCGCAGATCTATAATCTGACATCAATCATTGAAAGCCAGAATTCGGGCCTCAAGCTGCTCGTGATCGCAGTGCTCATAGTCTCATTGATCACATTAATCATCATATTGAAGAGAAGTTAAGACTTCTGATAGAAACCTTTACTTTTTTATGCCTGACAGGCTGGCTCAGAGAAGGAGGACATAAGGAAAAAAGTTAAGACTTCTACGCAACATAAACAATCTTGATCCAGTATACAACTTTTATTAATTATGGAATTCAGGAAGGCGCAGATATACCGTCTCGCATACAGGGAAGGGGTGAAGCTTGCATCAGATTCATATCAATTGATCAATGACGCCCTTGCTTCTTTCTTTTCTCTTCTTGTGAGGCAGGCTAAGGAGTATTCTGAGCATAGAAAAGCGAAGCTTGTAACTGGGAATGACATCAAATTAGCAATGAAGCTGATTTTCCACAACAAGGAAGTAAGGATAAAGTGCCCTCTCTGCAACCAGATGGGTACGGGCCCTTACATTAGATCGATCAAGGGCCAGCCTTATCTCTATGTCAAACATACAATCAAATATGGCAGGAGAAGCAAACAGACCTGGTGCTATGTTGGAAGGCCGATAGTAGTGAGAGGTGAAGGTGAAGATGCCGCGTCCTGGCTACTATAAGCACAAGGCGCACCTGTACATTGAGAAGGACACGAGGGAGAAGCTTCGCTTGCTCAAGAAGAAGCTGGGATACTTAACGTTTGACAATTTGATCAGGCACCTGGCTCTTGATGCGTTGAAAGAGGAGCTGATACCCTTCGCATCATACAGCAATGTTTTCTCCACGACAAGACCTGTTATCATAACAGGAAAGAGCGGGGAAGGAAAGACTACAACGACAAAGAGAGTTCTCAACGAGCTGATAGGGATGGACCCGGAAGCCGACATATTCGTTCTTGACGTTTCAAATGAATATGGTGAATTTGAGAAGGTGGACTTGGGTAAATTCTTCTCGATCAAGTGGAATAAAGAAGGTCAGAGGCTCAGGTTTGTTCCAAACTCAAATGTGGAGATAAGCAAGGCCGAGGCTGCAACAATATTCGCACACCTGAACTTCATCAAGAACTCAGGAGAGTTAGCAAAATGGGTCATTATAATCGAGGAAGGGCATAGGTTCTCCAGTGATGCTAACCTGCGGGCTTTGCTGATCGAAGCAAGGAAGTTCACACGGAAGCTGATCCTGATCACAACGGACTGGAAAGTCTATGAGGGGATTGCACAGGTATTCAAACCGCAGCCGCTTTTAATTAGTGAAGGTGAAAAGAATGGAACCGGATGAATGGGAAAAAATGTCTTTCATCTCCTCTCTTCTATGGCTCCCCCTTCCTTACACGATAGTAGTTATTGGTCCTCCAGGATTCATTTTTATTTCAGTTATGCTCGGTATAATACCGATAGCAAACCTCTACCGCATCTATAGATCGATCACGATGGCCGGTCTGGGACTTATAGGAAGTGCTGTGGGTATTGCGCAGATCGCAGGCATCATCAGAGGAATAATCTGGCTCATCAAGAGACAAAAACAGCCCGTATTGAGGTCAGCGCAGACAGGCAAAGTGGAAGGAGAAGAAGACTGGGAAAAAGAGAAGAGCGCATAGATCGATCAGGCTCCTGCTTGATCTAATCCCGGGACTTGATTGATCAATCCCCGTTGTGGACAAATGGCCACAACGGGACTGGAAAAGGCAGATGCCTTATCTGACCTCATCTGATTGTATGCCACGACAGGGTGTTTTTTATATAAGACACCATGGTGTCTTTTATTTACTGAAATGCCTTTCGTCAGGGATGCTCAGGGGAATGTGCAAGGATACACGGGAGCCTTCATATTCAGCCTGAATGGTATCGAGCCACAGAAAAGAAATGTGAAATGTGTTGAAGTATTAACTCCTCTGGCAGCTGATAATGCGGACTTAACCAAATTATCAATTCACCAGGGTGTTCTTGAACTCTGGTGGGACGGCAAGGTGTGCCGTGTAATCCTCAGCGATGAGCAGCCTGATGTTCTCATCTCTCATTTTAAATCAGCATACCCTTCTGCCCAGTTTACCGAGATAGAAGAGAAAGAACCTCCCTGGATCAATGATATGATAGACGAGATCAAACAGGGGGCGACATTTGCGACGTTTGATGTGGAACAGGCGCACGCCTTACCTTTTGTTGAATGGCCCCTTGATGAATATGGAAGGCTGATACCTCGCCTGATAAGGTCTATGATCAATTTGAAGTACGCTTGGGTTCAGTTTAAGCTTGCGCCATTCAACTGGTCTTTCTTCGCTGAATATGCAGGAAACAATATTATGAAATTGATCAAGGAAATTGAAGAAGGGGTTGAGGTGACAATGCCTCACGTGAACCCCGCAGGGATTACGGGCCTGTTGGGCGGTGGCGGCCACCCGATTGAGCTGCGAAAGGAAATAAGACCTCATCCTCTTACCGGTTCAACACTTCATCAGATAGGCAAGAAGCTCGCGGATATGGCTTTGAGAAAAGGACAGAAGCCTCCGTTGATCTTAGAAATTCACGGGATAGCTGTAGGGACAGATGAAACAGTGCAATTGATCACGCAGCCTTTCAACTCAGTAAAGAACGACTTTGATTTTTTGATGCCTGTCGATTATGGGACTTCACGAATGATGAGGTGGTTGAGGTCAAGAGCCCTGGCAGACCCGGCAGAACAATTGAAGATCTATGCTGAAAGTGGATGCTTAGGTGGGGAGTTTGGTTATGAGAGGGAGCTGATCCCTTCAATCTGTTTAGTGCCCGAAGAAATACCAGTGTTTATTCATTTACCGATTGAGCCAGGCCTGCCAATCCATTACACGAGGACTTCGTTTGTCCCTTCACTGCATAGGGAGAAGAAAAAGGGTATAGGTGTGTTTGAAGAATGACAGAGTATCTAAGAGAAGCTGAGAACGTGATAACGTTTGACGACTTATCGCGTCACATCTACGTCCTCGGCGGCACAGGTACAGGAAAGACTACGCTTACAAGAATCATAGCCAGGGGCCTCGAAGAAGCGAATGAGACAGGTGAGTTCAAGTCCGCCTTCGTTTATATCGATTTGAAGGGTGATGATAGTTTCAAATTCCTTTCACAGGTCAAAATCCTCAACCCCGACAAGGTCTTTTTCCTCGACCCTGTCCTAACAAGCTTTTCAGTCAATCCACTTGAGCTTCCCGGTTATTCTGATGAAGCAGAGAGGGAAAGACTTGTCTCTGTCTATACCGGGTTTTTGATGAAAGTCCTGGAGGAGTGGTACGGAGCTTCAACTGAAAAAACACCAAGAATGTTAAGGATAATGAGAAGCCTGATTTCATATCTCTATCATAAACACGACGCACCCACCCTGATCGATCTGTATGATGTTGTTATCCGCATTCAGAGAGGAGATGACATAGTCCTTATGGAAGACATTGAAAAGACTTTGCCTGAGCAATCAGAACTGCTCAAACAGGAATTACAATCGATTCAGGAGATGAGAGGAGAGGCGTTTGACCCTGTCCTGACAAGACTTAGTGAATTCGCGACTGATCCGTTTTTGAGAAAGATGTTTTCAGTAAGACGTTCTACACTTGATTTCAGAAAGTTATTGGAGCCTGGCTCCTTCTCAATAATAAGGGTGGCAGGGCACGAAATTGGGTCTCATATCGCACCTCTCATTGCCGCGGTTTGTGTCTTGAAAATATGGTTCAGTGTGCAGGAAAGGGCACAAAAAATAAGGAATGAGAAAGAGAGGACGCTTGTATTGTTGTGTCTTGACGAATTCCAGGACATCAGCTCCTTGCAGGCAATTGAAACGATACTTGCACAGGCAAGAAGCTTCGGTTTGGGCCTTTTGCTGAGCCACCAAACAACTGCCCAATTAACGGAACAAAGGCTCAGAATAATACTGAGCAATTGCGCAGTTCAAGCGTGCGGACGCGTGTCGGGTGATGATGCACAGAGGATTGCAGCAAACTGGGACCCTCAATACCGGAAGGAGATTGTCCAGACTTTGACGACACAGGCCGATTACAGGTGGTCTTTCAGGTTCAGAGCTGATCCAGGCAAGGAGGCTTCTCCACCCCTCCTGAATGTGAAGCTGGCGCAGCCGCCTCAGGAGATACACGATTGGAATGAGATAGAGAAGTTCATTGAAGATGAGAAAAACAGATATGGATTCGGTGTGATTGAGCAGCCTCTTCTCAAGAAAGAAGAAGAGAAGGCAGGAGAATGGATGAGTTATTCAACCATCCTTCCTATCCCCAAACGAGAAGAATGGTTCATCCTGACAACACTCCTCACATCCGATAAACCATTAGGCATAGGTGAAGTGGCTGAAAGGACAGCAATAGACAGGGATGATGTATCAGCGAAGTTAATACAGATGAATGAGAAGGGACTTGTAAAGATCGCTAGATCAGACCGATTGGGGAGGAAAGAGTATCAGGTAGGAAAGGAAGGCCTTTCAATCTTGCCTTCTCTGAAAAAAGAGGACTATCAAGCAATAGGAGGAGAAGAAGCCCAGGACCTAGCTTTAAAATTTGTCAGGTATGCAATAGAAAAGAAGTGGTTTGTCGCTCTGGCCATTCAGGGACAGAGGGAAAGGAAGCCTGACCTGGTTGCATTTGATTTTGACAGGAATGAATCCATTGCTGTTGAGATCGAATCGACGGACCACATCTTACACTCTCACCCTGAACAAGTGAAACAACATATGCTTCAGATTGAGCCATTCAACAGGATGGTTATAGTTACCAGGAGAGGAGAGGCAGAAGAAAAGGCAAAAACACTCTTGAACCAGATTACGGATGAAGAGAAGAAGCAAAGGATAGAAATAATTTCTTTTTGATGTGCATTCTTCGTTGTTTCATCACTCAAAAAGACATTTTACATCATTATTTAACGAAAAACACGCCGTCATCTGACGAAAAACGCTATTTTCATTCACTAACTGACGTGCCTTCTCCCTCCATAATCAATCGATCAATATTTTAATTTGTGATGAACCTCAACATAATCTTGTTTGCCGTCCCTTCTGCGTTGTTTCTCTATATGTACAGAGGATACCTGACATACTCGGTGAAAAGAAGGATAAGGATGCACCGCTTAACCATCTATTCAAAGAAAGACTTCATTGCGCCGATAATCCTTTTCGCCTTTTCATTTATCCTTCTCCTGATGCCTCCTTTCTTTGTTTTGAAATTCTCAACACCTTTAGTTTCCCATCCCATAATCGACCTGAGTGAACCTGTTCAGTATTTTCTTGCAGGGATTGTATTCCTGATTGGTCTAATTACTCTTATCAAACCCAAGATGCCGAAACTTTCGAAATGGAGTGTTTATTCTCACAAACAGATAGATACATATCCTTCTTCAAACATCGATGATAAGAAACCTATTGACAAATTTGAGATTGCCTGTCTCATTGTTCCTTTCATCGATTCTGATGTTGATATTCAGAAAAAATATATCGATGCTGCTTCTCATCTAGTTACAAACAAAATAAGGTCTTTCGAAATAATACACATAAATCAAACGTTTCACTTTCATTTTGTATCTGAAAATAAACAGGATCTTGAACATATGATATCTGTTTATCGTCAGTTCTTCCCTTCGCTTTTGTTTGACTATAATTGCGACGTTTCAATACCTCAGGATAAGAAACTCTCACTATGTTATGTTACAAACAAAAACCATCACCCCTTTGTTTTATACGACATCAAACAAACAGGTAAGTTGATCGGTCCCCTTCTTTCATCCCTTGCACAAACTGACTTTGCGTGGGTCCAGGTTATCTGGACTGAGTTCTCCTCTCGCCAATTGGCTGATTTGCATTCACTCATAAGTGATAAGGTTGTTAAGGTCGAAACACCTCAGGAAAAAGAAATAAATGGAAGGATAGAAAAATATGATCACCCCGCAAAATATGGTGAATTTCACCGATATTCGTCACGACTGTTATCCCATTTGATTGCAAAGTCAGGAACTCGCCTGTGTGTTGTTTTTGTCAGATGTGCCGTTTCTAACAAAACTGAGATGCCTTTTCATCAGATCGAGGATGCTGATGATGTGAAGATGCACCTTCCCTTTCATACGATCTCAACACAAACGGGTGAAGGGAAAATAGGTGAACGATTGCAGGTAGTTTGGACAAAGTCAGATCGATTGCTTGATGATATGCTGAATCGAAGGATAGACCTGAATGAATGCGACCGGATGGTTGCGGACTTTGTAAAAAATTACCTGCGAGACCGTTACCTGTGGAGTTTACCTTTTCTTCTCTTCACACCTCAGGAACTTGCCTTGCTTGTTCATCTCCCATCTGCTGAACTCTCAAATGATTTCAACTTCAAAACAACACGAGGATCATTCGTACCCCGGCCACGAAGTGAACCGAAGAAAGGAATCGCCGTGTCTCAGTGAGACTAACTCTACCCTGTTTCCCCGTCAATCTTTTCTTGATCTTGAGAAGGAGAATAAACGACAACTAATTGAAACGGTTTGTCCTGTGCCTTCACAATTTTCTTGATTATTGGTTGGAGGATATGGTGCAGTTCTTCTGGGGTTAGTTGCTCGGTGCAGTATGCGTCGATTTGATCGAGTATGCGTTTGTGGGCACGGACATCTTCACCAAGCTTCTGGGACAGAAGGTCTTTCAAAGTCTGCCGCACAGTAAAGAATTCTGATGCAGAAACATAATCAACGACACGGATCTTCTGAAGTAGTTGATAGCCCTTAGCGGTAAGCGAAAACCAACGAGTTTGTGGGAAACCTCCCTTTTTATCTGTCAGGATCCCAGTGGCGACCATAGCGTCAACTCTGTTAGAAATTGTCTGTTTTGATGCGTCGACTTTTCTCTCTAGATCGACCAGTCTTGCTTTCTGGTCCTTTTCATTCCCTATGACAACCAGTATTTGTTTTTCGACCTCATCCAATTCTGTTCACCCGCCTATATCCTAGTCTCCTACCGATAGATAAACTTATATCAATCTCCTAGTATACTATGGAGTAGGCGATTGATATGCAAAGGTATCCTTATACTATTTCGGCCGCAGTGAGCGCGAACACATACTTATCACTATGCCGCCTGTCAGAGGAAATTGGGGAACCAGTTTCTGTTATTGTAAGGAAGATGATTGAAACAGGCATCGCTGAAAAATCAGAACGAGGGGCCGCCAGCCCGAAGGAGACGGCCCCCAAGACCAACTCTGGCCTCCCGGAAGGAGGAGTCAGAGGTGATCCTAATGAATAAAAGCGAACTTGACAATAAAAACGTTTCTTTACGGGATGATGAGGACTATCCACTTCAAATTTTGAAAGAAGAACTCGGAGAATACTTACCGTTTCTTTCAGTTGAATTCTGTGTGTGTGACGTATGCGGCGATAAGCTCAGGGTCAGGGACCTTCCCGAACACATAGAATATGTGCACTACGACCCACCCACCCGTGTCTGGAGCAAAGGGCCGAAGGCGGGGTGGAGGCGAAAGCTGAGGCAATTGGAGAGGAGAGTGTTATGAACGAAGAAGAACAAAAAGAAGTCTTTCGCCCAGTTCCGTTCCTTGTGACTGAAAAAAGGATAGCGGAGATAATTTATGATGAAGGCCAGGCACGTTTCGCTGTTCGTGAATTCGGCACGGATACAATCGAGACGGTGAACGAGATCGATCTTGGCGAAGTGGATAGGGAAGGCAGGCCGATCAAATATGTTCCACTGGTCAACGACCACCTGAGGAAAGGCCAGGTCCTCGTCCCGGAGAAGCCCGAGGCCTGCACTTTTGCTGATGTCTTGAAAGAGGGGTTTGAGCTTGGACTTCAGCTATACGATTGTGAAGAGAAGAACCTGAAGCTCTTGAAATTTCATATTGTGGTTGCTCAGGGAAGCTGGTTCTTAGACCGGGAGGTCCCTCTGAAGTACAACATAGCAGGGATAGGTCGGTTCGCACCAATCCAGGCTGCCAGAGGACCTTCGGGGGGCGGGAAAAATCGGTGGCTGCAAGCAATGCGGTTCAATGCCTACCGACCTTTCTGGGATCAATCAACCAAACGAGCACCTTCTCTCTTTCGTCCAATGGATGAATGGAAAGGAACTTTATGCCTCGATGAAATGGACGTAGATGCGGGAGAGAGTTCAGACATTATTCACTATTTGAACTGCCGGTGTTACGGGACGCCTATCTCAAGGCAAGATCCGAACAACCCCCGCTTCGCACAGGTCTTCGATAACTTCGGTCTCACGATTGTAACACAAAGGAGGGCCTGGCAGGATGACGCCACAGAGAATCGAACACTCCCATTCTATTGCGAAAAGAGTCAAAAAGATTTGCCTGTGAGTGAGCTTGATGAGTGGATCGCAAGAGGTCTGAAACTACAAAACAAGTTGCTTTACCTGAGACTGATGTATTGGGACAAAGTGAAGATCAATAAAGCAGCAAGAGTGCCTGGCGTAAAAGACCATCGATTAACGGCTGCGGTTTTGCCAATGCTTGCCCTGAGCGAGTTTGTGCCAGAGATCAAGGACGACCTGGTAGAGGTCTTGTTGGAATTGGAAAGATTGAGGAGAGAAGTCAGGGCCCAATCGGATGATGGCGTGATAGTGAATCTGTTATGGGACAAGTTTGTTGAAGGCCTGTACTCTCAGCACAATGGCAACTACTTCATCCTCTCAGAAAGGATTAAAGATCCAACGAAAAAAGAAGAAAAGGAGATACCACTTCAGACTTCCGAGATCAAAGATCGCCTTGGCTGGACAGCACGGAAAATTAGGTCTGTGCTGCATTCTCTCCAACTCGTTGATGGTGCTGATCCTCCTAAGTACATATATCTCGAGAGAGCATATCGTCCTATTTACTTTTCACCGAAGAGGCTGATAGTAAGAGCAGAGGACTTTGATCCAAACTTTGAAGAGTCGGTCAAGAAGATACCCAAGGAGTTCATCACGGATCTCACGCTTATCACGCTTTATCCCTCTGGCTCAGGGAAAGACAAGCCAGAAACCCAGCCACAGACAAAAAGCGTGATATCCGTGAGAAGCGTGATGAACCCGGAGGATAACAAAGATCAGGGAGTCGATAAGGGATCAGATCAGGCATCT
>Ga0080006_1088807_pt1 | contig 10100 bp, 9 predicted proteins | sample RS3BMetagenome_FD_69209 | JGI IMG/M metagenome (GOLD analysis project Ga0080006, IMG submission 69209) | Ferric oxide microbial mat and aquatic microbial communities from Rainbow Spring, Yellowstone National Park, USA - RS3B (SPADES... ... | reverse complement strand
CCGAGGCGGGCGGGTATACCCGTGGCGCGGGCCGCCGCAGTGAGCAGGACCGCCTTGGGGACGCAGTAGGCGCGGGTGGCGGTGGCGACGTAGCTGGCGCGGTAGTGGCCGGGATCGTCATCAGCACTGTAGGGGTCATACCAGATGTTGTCGCGGACGGCTAGGAAAAGGCGCCGAGCCCTTGTCACCGGATCGCGGCTATCGCCGATCGCCGCCCGGGTGAAGCGCAGGACATTGTCGTGGCGCCAGTCCAAGAATTCCGTGGTTGCCAGGAAAGTCGGATCGGGCTCGGTCGAGGTGTCAGTCACAGGGCGCCTTTCGTCATCAATATGGTAGTGCTCAGCGGGTTGTCACCGATCGTGCGGCGCGGTCCGAGGCGTCAGGGACGCGGTGTTCGGCCTCGGGAAGCCGTTGCAGTGCGTCGGCATCCACGGGCGCAGCGGCGACCGCGCTGCACGGATCAGAGGCGTGACGCGCCGGGGCAGCCACTACCGGCCCGCTTGATCAACGCGCCGAACCCAAACGACGCCGCGGTGAGGGAATGATCCTTCTCCCCGCAACCATCCAAAGACGAGAGATGGGTGACCAACACCGTGTACGTCTACATGCTCGCAGCAACGCCGTGCCAGTCGCGCGCGTGCCAATTAGTGGCCTTCGCGGGCCAAGCGCCGCCCGATCGGATCACGCGATCGGGGCGCGAACGGTCGCCACGAGTCCGCCGCCGTCGCGCGCGCTGAAATCGACCCGCCCACCGATCGCCTCGAGGATTTGCTGCACGATCCACAGGCCCAGCCCGGCGGTGCCGCGCCGGTCACCGACGCTGACGTATTTGGCCGTCAGCTGGCCCAGACTCTCAGCGGGTATGCCAGGACCGCGGTCGGCGATCTCGATGACGATTTCGGTGCCGGTCTGCGCACACGTCACGTCGACGGGGGTCTCACGGCTGTGCCGGGAAGCGTTCTCCAGCAGGTTGGTCAGCACGCGCCGCAGCCCCTGGGCGTTGACCGCGACCGCGCCCACGTCGTCGCCCACCGTCAACCGCAGCTGCGGTGGAACCAGGCCCACAGCGTCGGCTGCCGCGGTGATCAGGCCGGCCATGTCGACGCGCCGGACCCGGCCCGCCGAGAAGGCGGGGCGCCGGCTCAACGCGACGTCGGACAAGGCGTCGAGCATGTCGCCGAGGTGCTGAACGTGGCGGCCGGCCAGCTGCAGGCTGGCGGCGCGGTCGGACTCCGACATCGGCCTCGCCGATGTGAGCGCGGCCATGAGCGCCTCCAGGGAGGCGATGGGGGTGCGGAATTCATGGACCAGCACCTGTAGCCCGTCCTGCTGCGACTGGTAGGACTGCAACAATCTGCTTCGCAGGTCACGTTCCTCTTCGGCGGCGGCGTGTTCGGCTTCGGCCTCCACCAACGCCCGCGCGCTGGATTGGTGTTCGCGTTCGGCCAGGGACGACAACCCCGCCGTGATGATCGCCGTGAACAGCAGGTAGAGCGCCCACCAGCCGCTCCGCGGCACCGGTGCGGGCGCGGCATTGCCAGTGGAGGACAGCAGCGCGACGGCGATGTACCCGGCGCCGAGTAGCACCCCCAACGCCAGCGTCTCGGTAAACGACAGCCGGGCCGCGGAGGCGACCACGACCAGCACCAGCACCGACACCGCTGGGCTGTGCACACCGCCGGTCAGCGCGATGAACGCCAGCGTGAACATCGAGTCGAAGCCGGTGACCAGCCAACGGTAACGGGTGCGGCGCACCTCCAGCTGCGGGTGGACGAACACGATCGCCGCATAGACCAGCGCCGCCGCTATCAGGATCGCGACGTACACGCGCACCCCTGCCGGCTGCTCCGGCAACAGCACCCCGATCGAGATCACCACCGCGACCCGCACGGCGACGACGGTGCGAGCCAGCCCGTAGCCGCTGCCGAGTCCCTCCGCCGTCCACCGGTGCCGATCGACCGATCTCACCGGGCCGACATTAGGGCCGTGGTAGCGTCACAGCAATGACCGGCAAGCCGTTCGTCGTTGTGATCGTCGACGACCACGAGCTTTTCGCTAAAGGCCTGGCTCTGCTGCTCGATCGCCAATGGGGCGAGTTGTTCACGGTGGGCGGGCAGACCACCTACGTCGAGGAGGCTGCCGAACTGGTGGCGCGCAGCGCCGCCGACGTCGCGATCATCGACCTGTCCATGCCGCCACTCGGCGGGATAGCCGCCATCCGGCATATCAAGACACGCCATCCCAAAACCCGGATCTTGGCGCTGTCGGGGACCGGCAACCTCGAGCTTGCCGAGGAGGCGCTGCGCGCGGGCGCCGACGGATTCCTGCCCAAGACGGCGCGACCTGAAGCCCTGGCCGGCCCGCTGTGGACCGTCACCGAAGGTTTGCGGGTCATCGACGGCACGCTGCTCGACGCACTGCTGGCGAAGTCCCGCGAACCGCAATCGGCGTTGCGGGACAGCCTCAGCACGCAGGAGCTTCAATTGTGGAGGTTGGTTGCCACGGGCATGGAGACCGGCGATATCGCGGAGCGGATGGTGGTATCGGAGCGCACCGCCAAGCGGATGGTGGCCGCGTTGCTGCACAAACTCGGTGTCACCAATCGCATCGCCGCCGCGGCGATGGCCGGGCGGCTCCGGCTGCTCGACGACCTCTCCGTAACCGACTGGTCCCCATGAGCGTCCGCAGCCGCCGGTGCGCCGGGCCGGCGTCAGACAGCCAGTAGGTCGGTGCGTCCCTCGGCGCGCAGCGTCTCTTCGTAACGGGGGAAAAGCTTCTTGGCAACGGGCACGAGCTTGAGGATCTTCGGCACCGGACCTTTCGCGCGGACCTCGCCCTTGGCCAGTGAGACAGCAAGGTTGAGTTTGCCCTGCCAGAACCGGTTGGCCATATCGGAGGTCATCGACATCGCCACGGTGGGCGAAAGGTCACAGCTCCCGGTGATCACCCTCTTGTTGGGCATGTCGACGGTGATCTGGATGTCCGGGTCCGAGCAGTTGAGTTGCAGCACGACGCCGGATGCCGCGAGTTGGTCGGCGATCGATTCGTCTGTCACCGCCTCCTCGAAGATTCCGGCAATGTATTTCGTCGCCTCGTCACTGTCTTTGAAAACGCCCATTTTTACGTCCCTCAACCCTCTGAATCGTTCAACGCACTCAGCTGTCCTTGCGGGCCGCCCACTCGTGCAGCTTTGCGATCTTCGTGTAGCCATTGTCTGGCACGAATTCCGCTTCGACACGGCCGTCGTGAATACAGTCGACCGGGCACAGCGGCACGCATTTCCCGCAGTCGATGCACTGTTCGAGGTCGATGACGAATCGGCCCAGGAAGTCGTCGGCTTTCTTCGATATGGCATCGACGCGACCCGGACATGAGTGCTCGCACGCTCCGCATCCGATGCAGGTGTCATCGATATAGAAATGGCCTCGCCGCGTCCGGCTCATAGGTTTTTCTCTTCCCTGATGGGCGATTCACAGCCGAGCACAGTTGTTGATGAAATGCTGCAGACTCTGGTTGTAGCGGAAAAACATGTCGCGCCCCAGCGGGTCTGATGACCAGACCCGGATCGGCGTCGACGCCATGCTCAGCGCGTTGAGGGTGTGATCGAGGTCTGGCCGGCCGTTTCCAGCACGGATGTTGTCCACCATCTCCTGCCACGAGTCTCGGTCGGTCTCGATGACGAAGTCCATCGAGACCAGTTCAGTGTCGCTGATCTGCTTGATCTCGCTGACGTCGAAGCCGTCGAAAAGTAGGTGAATGGTCAGCGCGGACCCGTCGGGGCCGCCGTCGAAGATGTTGACGGCGAACCGGCAATCCATCTCACCGAGTTTACGAAACTCGGCGAGATCTGCCTTGTTGATCTCCGCGAGCCTGGTCAGCCATTCGACGGTGGGAAGGTCGGTGCTCGTGCTCACGCCGTCCACGGCATCTCCAACGGGATCGTCACCTTCTCGCGGCGGTCGAACCCGGCGCGATCACAGCGCTGCAGATACTCCTCGACGATGGTCCCCCACAGGAAGGAGACGCCTTCCATGCCATCGTCGATCTTGTCGATTCCGCCGCCCATCAGAACGGCCAGCGGCTCAAGCAGTCCGGGGCTGCTCAGCGCGGTGAGGATGATCTGCTCGCCAAGGTCGGCGAAGCGGTGCATGTCCGAAAGCGCCTTGTCCCTGTCGGCGGAGCTGTCGAGGAAGTTCTTCAGCTCCAGCGTGCCGTAAGAAACGTGGCGGGCCTCGTCTTGCATGCAACGCCGGAAGATCTCCTTGTCGACATGGGTCTTGGACAGGTATTCGCCGGCCCGGAAGATGGTGAGAACAAGCCCTTCGCCCAGGACATTGAGCAGGAAAGTGCCCTGGGTGTGGCTCGGCGATTCGAGGATCGCCTTCAGAGCCCACTCCAGAGCGGGGCTGGCGTGCAGCAAGCCGCCGCCGCCAGCGAGTGCGCGTTTGCGGAACACTTCCATGTGGCGGGCCTCGTCCATCATCTGCGTCACGAGGAAGTTTTTGATTTCGAAGAAATCCGGTGAGGTCCGATAGATCCAGCGGGACGGGAAGTCACCGGCGACGAACTCGACCTCGGTGAGCGAGGTGGCCAGCTGGCACGCGGCCTTCTCCAGATCCTCGCTGACCGGCTCGAGTTCGCTCCACGGGATGTCGCTGGTGGAGTTCCACTGCCGCGCCTTGGCCTCTTCGTAAAGCGTCATCACGTTGTCCGCCCACGCGTCCTTCTTGTCGAGGATGTCGTAGGCGTCGATGATCGGCATTTGATCGGCGTACGGGTCTCGCACCGAGCCGCGCGGGGCGAAATTGCGTGTCGCATTGTGCTCAGGCAGCGTGCCGTAGGCCGGCGGACGGTTGATGTCGGTGTAGGTCAATCCCCGCGAACTCGGCCGCGCCCGGATACCCCAGTTCGCCTTGTCGGTGTCCATCCAGTGCAGCGAAAATGAGCCGCGCCCGAGGCGATCGAGGTTTTCCTGCAAAAGCTCGGCCCAGATGGTGTTGTCCTCGCGGAACTTCTTCTCGTAAGCGGCCAATGCCTCGTCTTCGAGGGGAGTTTCACTCGGCAGTGCCTGCATCCGGGTCAGTATCTCGGTCATGTGACGGCCCTTCCCGCTGTCGTCCCAGCAATTCTTCGGTGATGCCACTGTATGACGCTCCTCACACCGCTGTAAGGTCCACCTGGGTCAACTCTGACCCGAACGGGCCATCGCGGTCCGGCGGGTGTCGACAGCCGCCGCGCATCAACTGGTCTCGTCGTCGAGACCAGGGATCGTCGTCGGTGAGAGCTCGGTAACCTACCCCCTCAGGAGAAGGGCGCGAACCAGCGGACGGGGTCCGATCGATCGGAGCAGTTCACTGGCTGGACGCGGGCGCACCCGTAACGGCCACCAGAACCAGCGCCCGAGCAGGGTGGCGATGGACGGGATCATCAGCGAGCGCACGATCAGCGTGTCGACGAGTAGGCCTAGACCGATGGTGGTGCCGCCCTGCTTGAGCGTGTACAGCTCATTGACGACCAAAGAGCCCATGGTGAAGGCGAACACCAGGCCGGCGGCGGTCACAACTCCACCGGTGCCGCCCACGGAACGGATGATGCCCGTCTTCACGCCTGCGCCGATTTCTTCCTTAAACCGCGAGACCAGCAACAAGTTGTAGTCGGATCCCACGGCCAGCAGGATGGTGACGGAGAACGGCAGCACAATCCAATGCAATTCCAGGCCGACGAGATGCTGCCAGATCAGCACGGAAAGCCCGAAGCCCGTCGCCAGCGACAGCACCACCGTGCCGACAATCACCATCGAGGCGACCAGCGCGCGTGTGATGACCAGCATGACGATGAATATCAGGATCAGCGCGGCAATGGCCTCGGTCAGAACGTCGTATTTAGTGGACTCTTGAATATCTTTGTAGGCCGCGGCTGTGCCGCCAAGGTACAATTTCGCACTGGCCAACGGCGTTTCTTTCACCGCCTCGCGCGCAGCTTTGAGTTCTGCGTCGACATGTGAAATTGCCTCGGGGCTCGCGGGGTCGATATCATGCGTGATGATCATTCTGGTGGACTTGCCGTCGGGAGAGACCAACAGTCTTAGGCCCGTCTGGAAATCGGGACTGTCGAATACCTCTGGCGGGATATAGAAAAAGCCGTCGATTTTAGCTTGGTCGAAAAATTTTCCCATGAGTGTGCTGGTGTCAGTCATGCGATCCATCTGAGTGACCAGGCCCGAGAAGCTGCTGTACAGGGTTAGGAACGTGGTCTGCATCGACTTCGCGACGGCGATCAACGGCGGGATCAGCGCGACCAGCTTACGGGACGCATCAGCACTATTTTGAAGATCTTTGGCGAGAGAACGGAAGTTCTCAGCGAGTTCGTCGAAGCCGTCCAAAGCGTCGAAGATCGAGCGTAACGACCAACACATGGGGATGTCGAAGCAATGTTTGTCCCAGTAGAAATAACTGCGGATCGGCCGCCAGAAATCGTCAAAATCTGCGATGCGGTCGCGTATTTTATCCGTAATAGCGGCAGTATCAGCCGTGACCCGAGCACTGTCGCTTATCGCATCCGTCAGCTCTTGTTGCACCGTGTACATATGCTCTAGAGTCGCGATCTGGGTGCCGAGGTCGTCGCGGCTCAGTTTGAGAATATCATCGAGGCGATCTTTCAGATATCGCAGGTTTTCTCTAATGGGAACCGGCTGCATGCCAATCGCAAACGGTATGGTGCCGTGCTCGATATTGTATCCCAGCGGCCTGGTGATGCTTTGCACCCGCGCGATGCCCGGCACCCGGAAGATATGTTGGGCGATCCTGTCCAGGTCGAGCATGTCCGCCGGATTGCGCAGGTCGTGATCGGCTTCGACCAGCAATAGGTCGGGATTCAGCCTGGCGTGGGTGAAGTGCTGAGTGGCAGCCCGGTCGCCGACATTGGACACCAAGGCCGTCGGCACGTAATAGCGGTCGTCATAGTTGGTGCGGTATCCCGGCAGCGTCACGCCCCCCACAATCGAGACGACCACAGCGCTGGCCAGGATCGGCGCAGGCCAGCGGACGGTCGCCGTCGCCAGGCGCCGCCACCCGTGGACATTCATTTTTCGCTTGGCTTCGAGCAGACCGAAACGCCCGCCGATGACGATGAGAGCGGGAACCAACGTCAGCGAGGCCGCGATCACGACGACCAACGCCACCGCGCACGGAATTGCCAAGGTATTGAGATAGGGCAGCCGCACCAACCGCAGACAGAGCATTGCGCCGGCAATGGTCAGCCCTGAACCCAAAACGACGTGGACTACCCCACGATAGGTCGTATAAAAAGCCGTCTCGCGGTCCTCGCCGCTCTGACGGGCCTCGTGATAGCGGCCGAGAAAAAAGATCGCGTAATCCGTGCCCGCGGCGATTGCCAGCGACATGAGCAGGCTGACCGCGAAGGTGGTGAAGCCGATCAGGTGAAAGCTGCCGATGTATGCCACGACTCCGCGCGCCGCAGCTAATTCGATGAAAATCACGGCCAATACGATCAGCACGGTGACAATCGAGCGATAGACGATGAGCAACATGATCGCGGCTACCGCGATCGTAATCGCCGTCCGCTTCGCCAGACCCCTGTCGCCGGCTTCCGTGGTGTCGGTGGTCAACGGCGCCTGACCGGTGACATACGCCTTGACTCCCGCCGGCGGATGTGAGCGCGCCACAATGTCCTCCACCGAGTGCACCGACTCGTCCGCCGTCGTCGAGCCTTGGTCGCCGGCGAGGTTGACCTGCACGTAAGCGGCCTTGCTGTCGGCGCTCTGTTCCCCCCCCGCCGTGACCAGTTCGCCCCAGTAGTTCTGCACTTTCTCGACATGCTTGGTGTCGCGCTCGAGCTGGCGCACCAGATCGTCGTAGAAGCGGCGCGCGGCATCACCTAACGGCTTGTCACCCACCAACACCACCATCGCGACGCTGTCCGAGTCGAATTCGTGAAACACCTTGCCCATTTGCTTCATCGCGATCAGCGATGGAGCATCCCGGGGCAGCAGGCCGACCGAGTTTTCCCGTTCAACCGCATCGAGTCGAGGCACGAAGACGGTGACGCCGATCGTCAAAACCAGCCAGCCCAAGACAATCGGCACCGCCAGCCGCCGCAATGCCTGCGCGAAAACCGGCCGTTCGGTAGTGCCGCCGTTCATGCGGCCTTGTCCAGGCAGAAGACCTGCGCGTTGAGGCCGGTCGCGGACTGTTGGTCTCGAACGATGCCGTTCACGACAATCCGGCAACCGATTGTGTTGCTGTCACCCTGGGCCACCACATTGGTGAACACCCCGGGCAGCGTTGTGGTCACCGTGTACGACCACGGCAGCGTGGTGAAATTCGCCTGCTGAGGTTGTGCATCCGCGTCCAGATAATTGACAACTCCGGCAGTGCCCGGGGGGCCGGTGACCTCATAAATAACGTTCTTGACATTGATCGGCACGATCTGTTCGACTGGGCCGGCTTCCGAGACGCGGTTCGAACCGAAAATCCCTTGTAGCCGGTAGGCCACAAATCCCCCGATGGCCACGACCACCGCGATCACCAGCGGAATCCATATGCGCTTGAGGATGCTCAACAAAATCGCACCGCCCTCTCACTCGCGTTCCGTCCAGTCAGCAAGCACGATGAAATCCAGTTCACGAGGCAACATAATCGGTATGCTGGCCGATTCCCCGGACAAAAGTTCCACATGGTTGAAGGAACGCGGATCGCTTGTCGAAATACCAATCTGCGCGTGGCGTGAAAACCCCCGAGCGGTCGGTTGCTGCCACGAGTGAATAGTGTCGCTTGGGACTGCGGGTCGCAGACAGAGCGAGTTTAACCTAGGAATTTGACAACCAGGATAACGCGCTGGTTACCATCGTCTCGTGGCGACGTCACTGGGAGAATTTCTTCGTGCGCGCCGCGAAGCGACAACACCCCGGCCCGGTTGCGATGGCGAATCTCGCAGGCGGCGGCGCACGCCCGGGTTGCGCCGAGAGGAGGTGGCCGCGCGGGCCGGGATCAGCCCCGACTACTACGCGCGGCTGGAACAAGGACGAGAAAAACATCCGTCAGTTCAGGTGTTGGAAGCCTTGGTGATTGCGCTCAGCCTGTCGCCCGACGAGGCGGGCTATCTGTACGACCTCGCGATCCCACAACACCGATGGCGGCAAGCACTCGGTTCGCAACAAGGCCCCGTGGAGTATCTCCTTCTCCTGATGCAGGCATGGACGCTCGGTCCGGCCTACATCGTCAACCGTCGAGGCGATGTGCTGGCCGAAAACCCGCACGCGTCGCTGCTCTTCAGCCAATTCAAGATCACTGGAAATATCCTGCGCTTACTTTTCCTGGATCCCGAGGCGAAAACCTTCTGGGTGAACTGGGAATCGTACGCCAAAACCGCCGTCGCCACGGTGCACCGTATCGTGGGCGTAGACGTTGATCAGCCAGATGTGGCCGAAATCATCCTCGAACTTTCGAAAGAGAGCAGCGACTTCGTTCGGTTATGGAAAAGCCACGATGTCGGCGTGTCCGACGGTAAAGTGAAACAGTTCAGGCACCGCGATTTCGGTGACATTGAATTTGACTATGAGCTACTCTCTGCCGCGAGTGCGCCAGGACAATTTCTTGTAATTCATTGGAGCAGGAAAAATACCGCTTCCTTGTGAATACTGACGTTTCCGTGGGTGGCTTTCCAGGCCCGGACAGGATTGCTCTCTGGGCCGCGCCAGTGGCCAGGGCAGGTCTGTGACCTGCCCTTTCGCCTGCCGGCGGGCGCATAGAGGCTCGCCGGTCAAGGGGTGGCCGACAGGCCATCACGAGGCGACGCGCAGCGCCCTTGACGCCAGGACTCCCACGGTCCCGGCAAAGTCGTGTTTGACCAGTTCAGCAGTAATTCGACGGGTCGGAGATGATTGCGCGCATGGTGTCGGAGCGCGGCGGCGATGTTGGTATCGCCGTTGAGCCGCAGAATGCTGATGGCTGTGTTCCTAAGTGGTCTTGCCTGTTAATTCGTCGGGGGTCATGCGGCAGGGGTGTGGTGGTCGAGCCGGGTGAGGTGTTGGTGAAGGTCAGCGCTGGTGTATCGCCAGCGGAATGGTTCGGCGGTGCGGT
>Ga0080006_1150154_pt1 | contig 10102 bp, 5 predicted proteins | sample RS3BMetagenome_FD_69209 | JGI IMG/M metagenome (GOLD analysis project Ga0080006, IMG submission 69209) | Ferric oxide microbial mat and aquatic microbial communities from Rainbow Spring, Yellowstone National Park, USA - RS3B (SPADES... ... | reverse complement strand
CGCGGGCCGGGGCAATCGTTCTCCCGGCCATGCCCGGATGGTATCATCGTCCGACGGTCCTCGAAGACCTGGTCGACTTCGTCGTCGGCCGAATCTGCGACCAGCTCGGTTTGCCGAATCGGCTCTCCGCCCGGTGGGGAACGCCCGGTGAGTCCGCCTCCACAGCCCAACCCTGAAACGAACAACCTCGAAGATCCACCATGAGTCTGCCCCGTCCGCGTGATTTCCTCGATCTGATCAAGTTCAATCACACGCTATTCGCCCTTCCGTTCGCCATCCTCGGCGGAGCCCTGGCAGCCCATCGGCCCGACGGCTGGCATGGCCGGATCCAGGATTGGGTTGGAATCCTGCTTTGCATGGCAACCGCGAGGTCGGCCGCGATGGCGTTCAACAGGCTGGCGGACCGCTCAATCGACGCAAGGAACCCGCGGACCGCGAGCCGTCATCTTCCGGCGGGAACCTTATCCGTGCAGGCCGTGGCCGGGTTCACGGCGATCAGTTCGGTCCTGTTCATCGCCTCGACGTTGCTGTTCTTTCCCAATCGCTGGCCCTTGATTCTGTCGATCCCGGTCCTGCTCTGGATCCTCGCCTATTCCTACACCAAGCGGTTCACGAGCCTCGCGCACTTCTGGTTGGGAATCTCGCTGAGCCTGACACCGATCGCGGCCTGGATCGCCCTCCGTGGCGACCTCCAGTGGCCCCCCCTGCTCCTCGGTCTGGCGGTCCTCTGCTGGGTGTCCGGTTTTGACATCATCTATGCCTGCCAGGATGTCGAGTTCGATCGCAATGCCGGGTTGCATAGCATCCCTCAGACGATGGGAGTTCCCAACGCGCTCCGGCTCGCCGCGCTCTGCCACGCGGCGATGATGGTTCCGCTGATCGGCCTTGGGATTCTCTATCCTCTGGGAGGGATCTACTTTGCGGGCGTGCTCGCCGTGGCCATTTTGCTGCTTTACGAGCATTCGCTGGTCCGTCCCGACGACCTCGCCCATGTCAATATCGCTTTCTTCCAGGTGAATATCGCGATCAGCCTGGGGCTGCTGGTTTTCGGCGTCGCCGACCTGCTTTTTTGAGGTCTCGGGGCTCGGATTCGCCGGCTTCCGTTGATCGAAGCTTCAATTCCGTCTAAAATCTCAGAAGCCGGCGCTTTCAGGATCAGATGAAGGTGGTTTGTCGGAGAGATCGATTCCCGCAATCCGGGCCGCGGTGGCGGCTGATGAGTTGGATTGCACACATCAGGAAAGGCGAGTCATGCCGACCGAAGTATCCCGCATCCGAGCAATTGAGGAGAAGGTTCGCGCGGGAGAGCGCCTGTCTTTCGATGACGGACTCGCGCTCGAGGAGTCGAACGATCTGTTCGCGATCGGCGAGATGGCGAACCTGGTCCGCGAGCGGTTGAACGGCAACTTCGGCTACTACAACGTCAACACGCATATCAACCCGACCAACGTCTGCGTCTTCACGTGCGACTTCTGTGCGTTCCGGGCCGACCTCAACGATCCACGCGCTTATGTGATGGATCGTGATCAGATCATCGAGCGAGCAAGGCAGGCTCACGAACGAGGGGCGACCGAGCTGCACATCGTCGGCGGACTCCACAACAAGCTGCCGTTCGAGTATTACGTGGACGTGGTGCGGTGGATCAAGGAAGTCGCGCCGGAGATTCACGTCAAGGCTTATACGGCGGTCGAGATTGAATTCTTCGCCAAGATCGCCCGGCTTTCGGTCAAACAGGTTCTGGAAAAGCTGGTCGAGGCGGGACTTGGCAGTCTCCCCGGCGGCGGAGCCGAAATCTTCCACCCCGAGGTCCGCGAGCAAATTTGCGGCGCCAAGGCGTCCACGGAGAGCTGGCTCAACGTCCATCGGGTGGCGCACCAGCTCGGCTTGCACTCGAACGCGACGATGCTCTACGGCCATATCGACAAGGCCAAACACCGTATCGACCACATGATCCGCCTCCGCGAGCTTCAGGACGAGACCGGCGGCTTCCAGACCTTCATCCCCCTGGCCTTCCATCCCGACAACTCGCGGATGGACGAGATCCCCAAGCCGTCGGGCGTGATGGATTTGAAGACGATGGCGATCAGCCGCCTGATGCTCGACAACTTCCCGCACATCAAGGCCTATTGGGTAATGCTGGGGATCAAGACGGCCCAGATCGCCTTATCCTTCGGCGCGGATGACATCGACGGCACCGTGGTCCACGAGAAGATCTACCACGAGGCGGGCGCCGAGACCCCTCAGGAAACGACCGTCGCCGAGATCCGCCGCTTGATCGAAGAGGCGGGACGCATCCCGATCGAGCGCGATACCCTCTACCACCGTGTCGAACGCAAGGGGAAGACCTGGTCGAGCGGCTCGCACATCGACGTCGCCACCCTGGCGCACTCAGCCGCCGCGCTGGCGCAATCTTAGAATATCGCGCCCGACGAATGAACCGCGACCTTACCGCCCGGTCTGAAGCCGGATCGTGTAGGCTCGGACGTCGCGGTCGAGGCGGTCGAGGTTGCCGAAATGGGTTTCGGCGTCCTCGATCCGGTGCGAGCGGTCGGTACGCTTGGCGATGTCCTTCAGATACTCCTGAAACCTGGGCAGTCGCTCCGGATCTTGGATCAGGTCGTACACGAGGACCCAGCTCTCGGCGTAGAAAAGGTCCACGGCGTCTCGGTCGCGGGCCAGGATCGACTGGTCGAGGGTGAGCAGTTCCTTGATCGGGATCCAGGCGCGGCGTCGGAGGACGTGGGCCAGGTCGTCGAGCCGTGCCCGGTTCAGACGCCCGAGGTCGCTTCGACCGCTCAGCTTGCGAGTCTCGGCGTACATGCCGAGCCCTTCGATGATCGCCAGCGGAGTATCGGCCTCGCGGGAAATCAGGCCGGAATTGAAGCATAACTGGTGCATCGCCTCGTGCGCCAGGGTAGTCATGTTGGCGATGCCCGATCGAGGCCGCTGGGGGACGTTCCGCCAGTCAAAGAGGATCACCCAGTTCGTCTCCTTCGAATAGCCGCCCACGATGTTCGTCCCGGCCGCCTCAGGAAAGAACCGGTGGAAAGGGCGCTCGTCCAGGAAGGCGACGATCGTCATGCGGTTGGCCGGCAGGTTCACGTTGAAGCCGCGAGCCCGAAAGTGGGTGAGAAAATCGAGGGCCAGCAGCTCACAATCCTTGACCAGCATCGCCATGAACTTCGGGGCGGCGTCGCCGATCGCTTGATAATGGGCGGATTTGACCGTCGACAACGGGCCGATCCCCGCGAGGCGCGCCTTTTCCTCGACCTTACGAAGTTCGGCGTCGGCGCTATCATTGCCAGGGGCGTCACGATCGGCGACGGGGGCCGAAGGCGGTGCCGCGCCGGTGAATCCGATCGCGGCCGATCCCAGCAGGATCCTCGAAAGCCAGCGGCGTCGGCCGAATTTCCAGGATTCCCCGGCCGGCTCTCCAAGGTTCATCACCATCGTCCGACGCTCCCACGGAACGCGTAGTGCCAGGCACGGCCTCAGTTGTCGAGGCCTGATATCAACGATAAACGATCAACGAATAAGCAGGACGTATTTCGTCTCGGTTGCGGTCGCCGCACGGTTGGGTATACCATATCAAAATTCCGCGATCATGGGCGGGAAAACGGGTGCCCACTCGATCGGAGGGGCAAGGGCCACGACCATCCCGAGAGATTGCGTCCGCCAGAGACGATGATTGTCGACCAGCCGGGACATCGGCGACGAAGAGAATCCAAGGGCGAAGGTGTATGAGACGAATATTCGACGGACATTTGGACCTTTCCTGGAACGCCCTTTCCTGGGGCCGAGACATCACGCTCGACCTCGATGAGTTGAATCGGAGTGAAGAAGGGCTCGTCGACCATCCCGCCCGCGGTCGCGCGACGACCACGCTCCCCGAGATGCGTCGAGGCGGGATCGCCGCCTGCCAGGCCACGATTCTCTGCCGATCCAACCCCAAGGCGAGGCGACCGGAAGGTCATCCCCGCCTGAGTCTCGATTACGCCAACCAGGAAATCGCCTCGGCCATGGGGCGTGGACAGCTCGCGTATTACGAACAGCTCGAACGGCGAGGGCAGCTCCGGATGATCCGGACCGCCGGCGAGCTCGACTCCCACTGGCACTCCTGGCAGGCCGATGATCCCAACGCCCCGATCGGATACATCCTGGCCATGGAGGGGGCCGACCCGATCGTCGAGCCCGACCAGGCCGAGGACTGGTGGAATTTGGGGCTCCGCTCGGTGAATCTCGCCCACTACGGGCCCAGCCGCTACGCCGTGGGAACCGGCTTCGACGGGCCGCTCACCGACGCGGGCATCGAGATCCTCAAGGAGTTCGACCGGCTCGGGATGATCCTCGACGCCACGCACCTTTCGGACACCAGCTTCTTCCAGGCGCTCGAATTGTTCGAGGGGCCGGTGCTCGCCAGCCATAACAATTGCCGGTCGCTCGTCCCGGACGGACGCCAGTTCTCCGACGAGCAGATCAAGCTCCTGATCGGGAGAGGGGCGGTCATTGGGGCCGCGCTCGATGCCTGGATGCTCTATACGGGATGGATTCGAGGCGTGACCGACCGGAGCGTGGTCGGCATCGAATCGGTTGCCGATCATATCGATCATATCTGCCAGATCGCCGGCAATTCGCGGTTCGTGGCGATCGGCAGCGACCTCGACGGCGGCTTCGGCACCGAGCAAACCCCGAGTGGCCTGGAGCGGATCTCCGATCTCCAGAAGTTCGACGCCATCCTGTCGAAGCGCGGTTACTCAGGCACCGACATCGACGACATCTTCCATGGGAACTGGCTCCGTTTCTTCCGCGAGCACCTGCCGGATTGAGGGAAGCCAAGTGATGCCAGGGGACGAGTCGGAATTGTCTAAGGATGCCGCGAGTAATGCCGAGGAGTGGAGCCTCCGCGCGAAGGAATTGATCACCGCCGAGCCGGATGCCGACCCGTCGTGGCACCTTTCGGAGATGAAACGCCGGCTCGACGCCATACGCGAAGGACAGCGAATTCGCAGGCGGCTCGACCTGATCATGCCCGAAAGCGGGAGTCGTTCCGACCAGGCGCGCGACCTGCTGGTCAACGGCCTCACGAGGCTGAGACAGGAGGTCGATCAGCGCGATCTGATCGACCTCGGTCCGGATGCGAGCCGCGCCGATGAGCTGACCAGGCGGCTTCAGGCTGACCTCAACGAGGTACGTCTCTCGCTCCGCGGCACGATGGCCAACTCGCGGGGCGATGCCCTCGGCCAGAGCCTCGTGCTCGAAGGGTTGCGCGGCGATGTCGAATGGATGGGCCGGATCGTCGCTCGGATCGACAAGGAGGAGCCGACTCGGCGAGTCGCCCTGATCGAGGTCGAGCTCGAACGACTGGAAGGCCTGCTCGACGTCGACAACGAGGATCAATCCGACCCCGAGACGAGGCTTCTGCTGGATCGCTGCGTTCGGCTCCAGAACAACCTCCTGGAGCGGCGGGTCGACCGCGAGCTTTCCAGGCCGATCGCCGACCCATCCGCGAGTCCGGCCGATTACTGGGTGCGACGATTTCAGCTCTCGAAGCTCCAGGCTCAGGTCCAGTCTCTCGACCTGGCCGCTCAGGAGAGGGATGACTCGCCCGACTTCCAAGAAAAGCGAGACCGCTGGATTCAGGGCATCTCCGCCTTGCGAGACGCCCTGATCGACCAGTCCGACGCCGAGATCAGCGGACTCCCCCGCCCCGCTCGTTTGGAGGCCCGCGAGCAGGTCATTCGGACGGCCAACGACGAAGTGAACGAGACCGTCGCGTTTCTCGAAGATCTGCCGCTGCCGAGAGCGGTTTGTCGACTCGAGCTGGTCCGAGAAGATCTCGAGCGGCTTTCGCGCTCCTGCTCGTCCTGGTTCGAGGAGGAGTCTCGAACGAAGGAGACCGAGGTCGAAGAGAAGCCCGAGATCGACCTCGACGGCAAAGAGGACGAAGAGCTTCCGCAGTCGATCGCTGTCGAGATCGAGGCGACTCCCGTCCTGCTCCGCGATCGTGAGTCGCTTCGACAGCGGCTGAGACGCCAGCAGTCGCGCGTTCAACGCCTGATCCGTCAGGTCAAGCGGGAATGGCAAGAGAAGCTGCTCGGATATCGGATGGAAACGCTGCTCGGCGCCAGGTTCGCCTCGGGGCTCGAGCACACGGTGATGGCCTTGATCGTCATCCTCTCGGGCCTCATCATCACCCAGCTTGTTTTCGAGAGTATTCGTCCGCTCACGCCCTTGCAAAAGGCCATTTTCGCCTGGTCGGACCTGGTGATTTGCTCGGTCTTCCTCTTCGAGTTCTTCCTCAAGCTCTCGCTGGCCCCGCGCAAGCTTTCCTACTTCCTTCGACATTTCGTGATCGATTTGGTGGTCTCGATCCCGTTCGGATTTCTGATCTATCAGGCCGATCAGCTCCTGGCGTTGGAGGGAACGGGGCATTCGCGGATCGCGCTTTTCCTCGCCGGCCTCTTGCGTTATGGCCGCTTCGCGCAATTGCTGCGGTACATCCGGGTGGCCATGCCGGCGGTCAGACTGCTCCGGGTCGCCCTCTTCGCGCTCCGGTTGAGCGACCGATTGGTGAGACGGCTGGCCGGCCTCTTGAATCGCAACATCATCCTTTTCGAGCCGACCCAGGCTCAGCGACCCGAGTCGCGATTCCATTACAGGCTGACCGCCCTGCGCGCCGAGCTGGATCACGCCAACACGGTGCTCGAAGCCAAGCTTGACCCCAGGCAGCGAAAGGTCTTGGGCGCCCGGCTCACGGCCGATCTCGAATCGGTTTTGCACGGTCTGTCTTCTCGCTCCATCGAGGAGGGGGCCGACGATGTCGAGAGGCGGGAGATCCCCGTCGAGGCGGTCGTGGAACGACTGATTCAGATGACTCCCGAACGATTGATCGACCGCATGGGCCCCGCGTTCGTCATCTCGGTCGATCGTTATATCAGGATCTTTGACGTTCCATTCATTCGCCGATTCCCGGTGATCCGCAACCTCGTCAGCCACCGCGAGAAGAGCCACGCGGAGGCCGTTGCGCTGGCCGTCAACTACTTCGGGCATCTCATCCAGCGAGGCCTGGATATCATCTACTTTCTGGCGGATCTTCAAGGGACAGTCTCTCCGACGGTCTTCCTCGATCGGCTCGGAGCCACGATCGTCAACGCGACCAGCAAGCCGGCCAAGCGCCTGCTCTGGCTCGGATTCGCCACATCGGCGCTCTACCTCGTGGTGCAGGTGGTCCCCGGGCTTTCCCGGTTCCGCCCGATTATCGGCAAGCTGCAGGACCTACTGGGATGGCCGGTGATCATCCTCGGACTGATCTGCCTCGGGCTCTGGTCTCTGGGGGCCTGGTTCCGCAAGATCGCCAATCAATCGTCCGATTTCTGCGAGCGAGTGGTGGAAGCTCAGTTCGCCACCCAGACGAAAAGCCTCAAGGCGAAGCGCCAGGAGCACGACGCCAAGTTCCTCTCCGAACGGGTGATCGATCCCGAACTGATCCTCCGCTCGTCCGACGACGACCTCTCTCGGGGAACCTCCCACAAGGGCGACGAACGCGAGGCGACCGAGGCCGGCTCCCAGGGTTCGGCTCAGGTTGGGGACGCTCTCTTTCCGTACCGCGAGCTGGCCTTTCTCCGAACCCTCCGCCTGCTCTATCAGGACTATCTCGACGGCTCACCGCTGCACCGGAGCGATAACAAGGCGTCCGTCCAGCTCCTGGGGAACCTTGCGCTCGCCAACATGAGGAGGAGCCACCTCGGTCATTTGCTGAAAGAAAGCCGGGCTCTCGACCGGCTCGACCTGAGCCGGGCGGGGGGCCTCTTCGGGGGCGCGTTCCTCTGGTTCAATTACGTCACTCGGATGATCGTCCAGGACACGGCGATCCTCTTGCTCGACTACAACCGGCACGCGATCCCGATCGATCGCCTCATGTGCTCGCCGGAGAAGGTTCGCCAGAAGTTCCGGGCCTGGCTGGCTCGCCGGTTGAAAGTGGACGAGGAATTGATCGAGCTTCCGGATCGGGTCGTCGAGGATTCGGAGGAAGCCTTGCGGGAACGACACACGGGGAACGGCAAGGAACCAGCCGCTCCGGGTAACGAGACGAAGCGGGCGAAACGGAGACGCGAAGCCCGGATGTTCTTCGAGACCGTCGAGTTCACGGCGATCGACTTTCTCTCCGACGAGCCGGAGCGAGACGCGGAGATTCGCAAGCGATTCGGCTCCCAGGTCGCGGATCTGGTCCGGCTGGATCGCCAGCAGAACGTCCGGCGAGCGTTCCGGAGTTTCCCCCTTCATGAACTTCCTCTCGCGCAAAGGACCTTTAATCTCTTCACTCTTTATGAAAACAACCTGGCGAGCGGCCGTCTCGTGTTGCTGCCGTTCCGGCTGGCGAAAATCGGCGGGAAAGTGGCCTACCTCGCCGCGCGGAACCTGACTCGCCTGATCCGGGAAATACTCGATCCGAACGTCAACATCGATCGAGAAGTCCCCTCCGACACCTACTGGGCCGCCTTGCGGAAGATCCATCGCATGCGCAAGCCTGTGTTCATGGGAACCCTCTGGCTTCGCGCCCGGTTCGACGTGGAGTATCTGGGTTTACCGCTGCCCACGGCGCCCGCCGGGATCGCCAGCCAATCCCTGCTTGAGAACGACCTCGACGTCATCGGCGCCACCAGGCGGGACCGGATCATCGTCGAGCGGATCCGCCAGGGACACCAAAGGAGGCTCGAAGCGATTTCTCGGTGGATCAACCGCTTCGGCTGGACATTCAACGAGCTTCCCCATCGTCTGGCTCAGGATATTCCGTTTCTCACCGACCGGGGAGGCGAGGCGCTCCGTGCCATCGTGGCGGCCTGCACCCTCGACCACGACGACATCGCCACGCTGGGGCTGGCGATCGAGGGATTGACCCGGATGATGGAACACGCTGCCGACGCGACCCACGACCCGGACGCCCTCCCCCCCGGCCTTCCCGAGCCGGTGACAAATACGAGACTGCTCTGGTATCCGGTGAACCGTTGCCGGCGGTCCGCTTCCGAACTCTTCGAACTCCCCTGCTTTCCGAAATTCAACCGACTCCAGCAGAGACGTATCCTCTACTATCTTCGCCGGCATCGCCGGGTCGCGAGAGGCTGGATCAAGGTGGTGCTCGGCCAGGGAGGATCCGACCCCTGGGACACCGTGAAGGCTCGGCTCCGCAAGGTCCTCGTCCGCACCGACCTCTGGAGCGATCAAATCATCGTCCTTCGGGCCGTGCAGACCCTCACCATGCTCGACCTCCAACACAATTGCGAGCTGGTCTGGAACCTCGGGGGCTACCAACAAATCGACCCGAACGACGAGGGGCTCGCTCCACTGCATGCCCCGACGGGCGCCGCGGAAGCCGAACGCGTCACGTTCACCTCCTGGTCGTTCAACTAAAGTGTTATTTGTGTGTAAGTATGATTATGGAAAAGCCGCAAAACGTGTGGATGAGTATTTTGGCGAGCGGGCGGACCTCAGCCCCCTGCCAGAGCCAATCGCGGTAAGACAGGGGGCTGACGCCCCCCGCTCGCCTGGGACTTCCGGGAAAGGTTCGTTAGAGAATAAGCGGAGATCGTTTCTCGGCCGCCTCGGCCATGAAGGCCTGAACGCGGGCCACCATCTCCTCGGGGTCGGGCAGCATGCCGTCGAGGACCGTCGCATTCGACCAGAGTTGCAGGGCGCACTGCTTGACGAAGCCGTCGTGATCGGGATTCGCGCTCAGGTTCCGGAGCCGATCGATCAACGGCGCGTGCGGGTTGAGTTCCAGGATCTTGCCCATGGCGGGAAGTTCCTGATTCGCCATCTTGAGGATGCGCTGCATCTGGGTGCTGAGGCCCCCTTCGGCATTGACCAGACAGCAAGGGGAATCGACGAGCCGCTTCGAGATTCGGACTTCGGCGACCTTCTCTCCGAGCGCGGCCCGGAACAGCTCCAGGACGCGTGACATCCCGATCGAGTCGGCGGAAGTCGAGTCGTCCTTCGCCGCATCGGGGTCGTCGGCTGCCTCGGGGAGGTCGAGGTCTTCCGAGTCGATCGAGGTCAGCACTTTCCCCTGGAAGGAACCGAGCGCGTTCATGACGAACTCGTCGAT
>Ga0080006_1140624_pt1 | contig 10105 bp, 14 predicted proteins | sample RS3BMetagenome_FD_69209 | JGI IMG/M metagenome (GOLD analysis project Ga0080006, IMG submission 69209) | Ferric oxide microbial mat and aquatic microbial communities from Rainbow Spring, Yellowstone National Park, USA - RS3B (SPADES... ... | reverse complement strand
CTCTGCACGCCAAGGGCCGGCAGATCGTGGTCAGTCGTGGGAAGTGAAGCCGCGCGGCGGGATGTGGATCGTGATCCCGACGGCCCTCGCCACCTGTGCGAGGTCGGCCTCCCCGCCCCGCACAATCGCTCGCTCCCAGGCCGTCGGACGGAGGCTGACCACCCCGGCCGACGTGAGCACGCCGATGAGAAGGGCGAGGAAGAGGAGGAACGTGAGGCTTCGTCCGATCACGGGCACCCCGCCTTCCCCGCCGGGCGCGGCGCGGGGGCGCGCGCGGCCCCCCCCCCCCGACCCGCCGCCGATCACCAGCAGGTCGTAGTGGGACCCGGGGTGGGCGGCGGACTCGAGGCGGAGGGTCATCGGGCGGGCCTCAACGTTCGGCGAACGCCTTTTCCACCACGTAGGAGCCGGGGGCGGCGTTGTTGCCCTCGTCGAAGCCGCGCGCCACCAGCAGGCGCTCGGTGTCGGCCAGCATCTCCGTGCTGCCGCAGATCATCACCCGGTCGTGCTCCGGATCCAGCGCCGGAATGTCGAGGTCGGCGAAAAGCTTGCCGGTCTCGATCAGGTGGGTGATGCGACCGCGGGTGGCGAACTCCTCGCGGGTGACGGTCGGGTAGTAGCGCAGCTTGGCCGCGACCTCCTCGCCGAGGAACTCGTGCTGGGGCAGCTCGTGGCGGATGTGGTTGGCGTAGGCGAGCTCGCCCGCCAGACGCACCGTGTGGGTGAGGATCACCTGGTCGAACCGCTCATAGGCGGCCGGGTCCTTGATCAGGCTCATGAACGGCGCCAGGCCGGTGCCGGTGGCCAGCAGATAGAGGTTGCGGCCGGGGCGGAGATTGTCGAGCAGCAGGGTGCCAGTGGGCTTGCGGCCGACCAGCACCGTGTCGCCCGCGCGCAGATGCGCGAGCCGGGAGGTCAGCGGGCCGTTGGGCACCTTGATGCTGAGGAACTCGAGATGATCCTCGTAATTGGCCGAGGCCAGGCTGTAGGCGCGCAGCAGCGGCTTGCCGTCGACCTCGAGGCCGATCATGGCGAACTGGCCGTTCTCGAAGCGCAGGCTGGCGTCGCGCGTGGTGCTGAACGAGAACAGCCGGTCGGTCCAGTGATGCACCGACAGCACGCGCTCGGCATTGAGGTGGCTGTACTCGCGGCTGGGCGGGGTGATGGCGTGGCTGCCCTGTTCCACGCGCTCCACCCCGTCGGGCATGCGGAGGAGGCGCTCGAGACCGTTGCGTGCGGGGCTCATCGGGAGACCGGACATGCGGCTGGGCGTTCCTTTCCGTGGGGCGCACCCCGTGTTGGATGTGGAGCGGCTATGTATGCCCGTCCGGCGTGCCGTTCCAGGGTAAACCGCCGGTGGCAGCCGTGGAAAGGCTGCTTAAGTTGCAATGCAGCAATCGAGCAGTGTTCTGGATACGAAGATGGCCGAGCCTGAAGACGAGCAAGACGGAATAGTGCCGGCACTGCGCCTGCTGCTCGGCGGTGGCTGCCCGGTGTTCGTGCCGGGCGAGGTGTGGCTGGCCGGCGCCGGACCCGGTGCACGCGGCCACCTCACGCTGAACGCCCTGTGCGGTCTCGCCCAGGCGGACGTCATCGTCTACGACGCGCTGGTCGACCCGGGAGTGCTCGATCTTGCCCGGCCGGCCACCCGGCGCGAGTTCGCCGGCAAGCGCGGCGGCCGGCCTTCGGTCCACCAGGACGACATCACCGCGCGGCTCATCGCGCTGGCCCGCGAGGGCGCGCGGGTGCTGCGGCTGAAGGGGGGTGACCCCTACGTGTTCGGCCGCGGCGCGGAGGAGGCGCTGGCGCTGGCGCGGGCCGGGGTCGGCTTCCGGATCATCCCGGGCCTCACCGCCGGCCTCGCCGGGCTGGCGGCAGCCGGCATCCCCGCCACCGCGCGGGGGACCAACCAGGCCATCGTGCTGGCCACCGGCCACAGCGCCGAGGGCGAGGCGGAGGACGTGGCGAGCCTCGACTGGGAGGCTCTCGCCCGGCTCGGCCAGCCGATCGTGCTCTACATGGCTGTCCGCGTGCTGGGCGAGATCAGCCGCCGGTTGATCGAGGGCGGCCTGTCGCCGCACACGCCAGCAGCGGTGATCTCGCGTGCGGCGAGCGCCGAGCAGCAGATCCGGGTCGCGACCCTCGGCACGCTGGGCGGGTCGCTGGCCGCCCATCCCCTGCCGACGCCGGCGCTGATCGTGATCGGCGGCATCGTGGCGCTGCGCGAGGAGCTTCAGGCGCTGCTCGGCTCGCTGCCGGCGCCGGTGGCCGGCTGACGGTCCTTCTGCCAGAGCACGTCGTCCGCACCGTCGCGATTGAGGTGACGGCTGAGCACGAACAGGTAGTCCGACAGCCGGTTGAGCAGACGCAGGATGGACGGGGTCACCGGCTCGCGGCTCGACAGGGCGACCACCCGGCGCTCGGCGCGACGCACGATCGTGCGCGCCAGATGGGCCTGGGCGGCCGCCATGCTGCCGCCCGGAAGCACGAAACTGGTCAGCGGCGCCTGGCGGACGCGCAGCGCCTCGGTCTCGGCCTCGATCTCGGGAGCGAGCTCGGGCAGGCGGTAGCGTCGCCGGGCGCCGCTGCCACCGGCCTCGGGCCCGGCTTCAGCCCCGGCCCCGCTCCCGGCTTCAGCCTCGGGCATGCAGAGATCCGCACCCAGATCGAACAGCCGGTTCTGCATCGTGCGCAGGAAGGCGTCGGCGGCGGCACCGGGCGGCAGGCTGGCGCGCAGCACGCCGAGCGCGGCATTGGCCTCGTCGACCGCGCCGATCGCCTCGACGCGCGCCGCGGCCTTGCTCACCCGGCTGCCGTCGCCCAGTCCGGTCTGGCCGGAATCGCCGCCGCGGGTGGTGACCCGGTCGATGCGGACGTTCATTCGCCGCCCGCGCCGCTCGGCGCGGCCCCGGACGGCTCGGCCTCGACCGTCTGCAGGACGGAGAAACCCTCGAACTGGGGCGAGCCGAGATAAAGCACGCGGCGCTGCTGCTGGCCCGCATCCTGATGAGCCCGGCGGAAGGCGTCGGACTGCGTCCAGGCGACGAACTGCGACTCGGAGGCCCAGACCGTGTGCGAGGCGTAGAGCACGTGGTCCTCCTTTTCGGGGCCGCGCAGCAGGTGGAAGGCAACGAACCCGGGCACCTCACGCAGGTGCACCTCGCGCGACAGCCAGACCTGCTCGAACTCCGATTCCGAGCCGGGCGCCACACGGAAGCGGTTCATGGCGATGAACAAGGGCGTCCCTCCTGGGGCGGCATATGGAAGACGTGCTCCCGACCGGCCCATCAAGGCGCCGGCCGGGGCGCGCCGCGGGGTTCAGCTGGCGCTGTGATGGTGGTGGTGCATCATGCGGTGGTGGCCGCCCATCTCGAGCTTCTTGGCCATGTCCAGATGCTCCTGGATGACCGGGATGGTGTCGGCTGCGAACTTCTTGAGGTCGGCATCGCTGCCGGAGGACTCCTCCGTCTGGAAGGCGCTCAGCATCGCCTCGTGGTCCTTGACCTGCCCGTCGATATAGTCGCGGTCGAAGGTGCGCCCGCTTTCGCCCTGCAGCTTGGTGAGAGCCGCCTGCTGCTCGTCATCGACGCTGGTCGGCACGACCGCGCCCTTGGTCTGGGCGATCTGCTGGAGCTGCTGGTCGGCGGCGGTGTGGTCGGTGACCATCTTCTCGGCGAAGTGGCGCACCGCGCGGCTGTGCGATTTCTGTTCGGCGAGCTTGGCCATGGCGATCTCCGCCATGCCGCCCTGGGCGGCGGTCTGCACGAAGCTGGCGTCGGCGGAGGCGAGCGGCGGAGGTGCTGGGGGTATGGCCGGGGCCGGCGGCGGGCTGTTGCTGGCGCAGGCCGCGAACGGCAGCAGCAGGATCAAGGCACCCCAACGTGCGTGTCTGGTCATGCGGGCTGTTTCCTGGATGTTGTGACGCAATCGACAGTCGGGCAACGCAGCGCCGGGGGCCGCGTTCATTCCGGCCCAAGGCCGCCCGGCAAGGCGCGGACCGGTGACGACCGGCCGGTCCTGGCCGCAGGTGCCGCTCAGCGGTCGTCGCGCATCGCCTCGACCGCCGCCACCAGGGCGCGGCGGATGCCCGGCTCGAGCGCCGAATGGCCGGCGTCGGGGATGATGCTGAGCTTCGCTCCCGGCCAGCGCTCGGCCAACTGCCAGGCGCTGCGGGTCGGGCAGATCATGTCGTAACGGCCCTGGACGATCTCGGCACGCAGCCCGGCCAGCCGGTCCATGCGGGCCAGCAGACCTTCTGGCGGGAGGAAGAGCGCGTTGGCGAAGTAGTGCGCCTCGATGCGCGCCAGCCCCACGGTGGCGCGGTCGCGCGCGTAGCCGGCGACCGAGATGGGGGTCGGCAGCAGGGTGGAGCAGGTTCCTTCATAGACCGACCAGGCGCGCGAGGCCGGGAGGTGGACGGCCGGGTCGGGGTCGGTGAGACGGACCAGGTAGGAGGCGAGCAGGTCGGCGCGCTCGGCCTCCGGCAGGTGCCCGGCAAAGGCGGCATGGGCGTCGGGGAACACCTGGGCGAGACCGTGCAGGAACCAATGCACCTCCTCGGGGCGGCCGAGGAAGATGCCGCGCAGCACCATGGCGGTGACACGCTCGGGGAAGCTCTGGGCGTAGGCGAGGCCAAGGGTGGAGCCCCAGGAGCCGCCGAACAGCAGCCAGCTTTCGATGCCCAGATGTTCGCGCAGCGCCTCGATGTCGCCGATCAGCGCCCCGGTCGAGTTGCCGCTGATGCCGCCCTGCGGCCGCGAGCGACCGGCGCCACGCTGGTCGAACACCACCAGCCGCCAATAGGCGGGATCGAAGAAGCGCCGGTGGACCGCACCGGCTCCGGCGCCCGGGCCGCCGTGCAGGAACAGGGCCGGCCGGCCTTCCGGATTGCCGACCTGCTCGAAATAGATCGAATGGCCGTAACTGACCGGCAGGTAGCCACTCTGGTAGGGTTCGATCTCTGCAAACAGGTCGCCGCGAGCCATGCGCGACTATACCGAACTGAAGCCGTGCAGCTAGGATCGGCCGCCCATGGCCGAACCCTTTCCGCCCGCCGCCGCGCCACGTGCGCCGTCCGCCAGCCGCGGCTGGTTCGCCTGCGGCGCCCTGATGGGGCTGCTCACGGTGGCCGCCGCCGCACTCGCCGCCCACCTGCCGCCGCGGTTGCTGGCGGGCGGCGGCCGCGCCGCGCTGCAGGCGGCGGTGCAGATCCTCGGCTGGCATGCGGGCGCGATCCTGGCCGCCGCGCTGTGGATGCGCGAGGCGGGCAGGCCGGTGCTGGTGCATCTCGCAGCGGCGGGCTTCCTGCTGGGCTCCGCCTGCTTTGTCATCGGCGTGGCGGTCCCTGCCCTGCGCGGGCCGCATCTCGGGCGGCTGGCGCCGACCGGGGGAACGGCTCTGATGCTGGCCTGGGCGCTGCTCGCCCTGTCGGCGTGGCCGCGGCACCGGGAGGGGTATCACCAGTGACAGGCACCCCGACCCCCCTGCCCGGCGGCCGGCGCCTGCCGCTCATCGCCGCCCTGGTCGCCGGCGCTTTCGCCTGCGCTGCGCTGGCGGACGTGGCAAGCCGGCTCGCCAACCACACCCAGCGCCCACGCTGGATGTTCCTCTCCTTCGCCGCCATGTTCGGCGTTCTGTTCTGCGGGCTGTTCGCGGCCAGGCTCGCTGCCACCGGCCAGCTCCTGTCGGCGCGTCCCGGGCCGGAGCGGCGGACCGCGCGGGATCGCGACCGCCCGGGTCCTGGCTGAGCGAGGTTCGGGGTCTCCGTTTCGTGGAATGGACCGATCGTGGCCGACCGGGGGCTATTCGCCGCGCTCGAGCGGATCGATCCGGTACAGCGGGCCGGGCAGCAGGCGTCCGCGCGGGTTGTCGACGGGGCCGTGATAATCCTGGCAGCCGGCCACGGTCAGCAGCAGCAGGCCGAGCGCCGCCCGCACCGCGCAGGCCCACCCGGCAAACAACGGCCTGGCGAACAACGGCTCGGCATACAAGGGGCTGGCACACGGCCGCTGGGCGGTGAACCGGACATATCGTTGCGTGATTGGGCGGGCTGCCGGACGTGGCATGCAAGCGCGAACAAAGGCCCGGCGTCATGTTCGCACAAGTCCCAGGCGACCCGGCACGGCCTGGCGGCGGTCATCTCCTGCTGATCGGCGCATAGCGGGGCTCGGCCTGACGATGGCGCCGGCGGAGCGGTTCGCGGGCCGCGTCGGGGTCGAGCCGCTCGACAGCTGCGCGCCTGGGCAGCTCGCAGCGCCCGGCGAGCGGCTTAGCGGTTCAGGCCAGGCAGCATCCGCAACAACGAGACCGGCACGCAGGACGTCTATCGCGGCAGAAGGCCGCGTTGAACATGTCCATCCGCAGCTTCGCGGCCCGGCAGGCCGGCGCTTCGCGCGCGATGATGGCGGTGGCGCCCGGCTGGGTTCGGCAGCCCGGGCCTGGACGATCTCGACCATCTCGGCCGCACCGTGTCCAGGTGAGACGACAGCGACGACACGGGAAGGCGCCCCGGTGCAAGGGCGAGGGCGCGCCGGATCAGGAGGTGATGGGGGATGGCAGGGCGCAGCGGTGGCGGATCAGCGCCTCGGTGGCGCGGCGGATGCGCAGGCAGGGATCCTCGTGCGGCCAGCCGGGGCGCTCGGCGCTGCGATCATGGACGATCATGCCGGTCTCTACCTCGAACACCAGCAGCCGGCCGTCGGGCATCAGCGCGCAGTCGAGACCGAAATAATCGAGCCCGACGCGGCGGGACAGCTCACGCAGGGTGGCGAGGTTCTGCGCGCTGAACGCCGCACCGATGTCGGCCAGGAAGCGGCGCTCCTCGGCCTCGCGCTCCGGCCGGCCCTGCATGTCGGCGTTGTAGTACCAGACCGCCCAGTCGTCGTGGATGGCGAGGTGCAGCGGGAAGGGTTCGCCGGCGACGAAGATCACCCGGTATTTGCGGAACAATCCGTCGGCGCTGCGATAGTCGATGAACGGGGCGGCGGTGAAACGCGGCACCCCTTCGTTCGCGGCGTAGCAGGCATCGAGGCCCGGCTGGTCATCGATGCGGACCAGGCCGCGCCCGGCATGCGAGCCGAGCGGGCGGACGATGAGCGGAAAGCCGAGCGGGCTTGCGGCACCGTGCTCGATCTGGATGTGGGGCGGGACCAGCCCGCCCGGCAGGTCGCGCAGAAGGCGCGCAACGCCGGCCCGCGACAGGCCGGCGATCCGGCGGCCGTTGTTCAGCACCGGCCGGCCGAGCGCCGCGGCGAGGCGGTCGGCGGCGAGCAGATGGGGCACCCGCGCGGCGTCCTCGGCGACTGCGACGAACACCGCGTCGATTGGCGGCAGGCCGGGCGGGGTCGCCCCGCGCGGGTCGTCGAGGATCGCGACGGGGTCGTGGAGCCACAGCGTGTGCAGGGCCACGCGGCTGCGGTCGAACAGCCGGTCGAGCGGCAGGTTGGCCTGGAAGTCGCCGGGGGCGGCCAGCATCAGCAGCGACAGGCGCGGGCTTGCGGCGGGATCCGCACCCTCGTCGAGGAACAGCGGGCCGGCGGCGATCGCCTGGTCGAGATGGGCGAGTGCCGCCGCGCGGTCGCCCAGCGCCTGGCAGACCTCCCACAGCAGGCGGTGGGCGGTGCGGGCCAGCACCTGGTCGGTGGTCGCGGCCTCGAGCCGGCCTCTCGATTGCTGCCAGAGGGCTCGCTCGGCGGTCTCGTCGCGCATGACGCCTCGTCTCCGGCCCGGGGCTGGATGCCGATGCTTACGGGCGGCGGCAGGATGGGCCATCCTCCTTGCCCGAAGGTTAACCGTCAGCCGTAGGAAAACAAAGACTTAGAAATCAATTTTCGCCAGTTGCCGGGATACTGTTCGCCTGTTGTCTCGACGACTGCCGGCCCCGCGGCGGCCCTCTAGCGGCCCACCCTTCCCGTCCCGATGACGCTCGCCCACTTCCCGGGGGCGGCTGTTTGGTGTATATAGATACACATGAATAGTCGCGACATCATTCGTCACCTTGAAGCCGATGGGTGGCAGCATGTCGCGACGAAGGGGTCGCACTGGCAGTTCAAGCACCCGACGAAACCGGGGCGAGTGACCGTCCCTCACCCGAAGCGGGATCTGCCGACCGGCACGCTTCGGAGCATCGAGAAGCAGGCCGGCATCAATCTGAGGGGGTCGTGATGGTTTCCTACGTGGCGCTGATCCGGAAGGAGGAAGGGTCGGATTACGGGGTCGAGTTCCCGGATCTGCCCGGCTGCGTGACCGCTGGCGTCGATCTCGATGACGCTCGGCGCTTGGCCGAGGAGACGCTTGCCCTGCATCTGGAAGGTATGGCCGAGGACGGCGCCGAGATCCCGCGGCCGCGCACCTTCGACGCGATCATGACCGAAGCGGCGAACCGGGACGCAGTTGCCGTCCTGGTCGACGCCAGGAACGCGCCGTCGCCGGTTGTTCGCCTGAACATCACCCTGCCGACGGATCTGGTGAAAGCGATCGACGCCCACGCGAAGAACCGCTCCCGGTTCCTGGCAGACGCGGCTCGACGCGCCCTGGCCGTCGGGAACTGAGCGGCCGGTAAATCGCCCGGCGCGGCCCACGACACGATTGAGCGGCGGCTGGTCCTAGAGACGCTGACCCCACAGCCACATGCCCGCGGGCACACTCTGGGGATCCACATGCGCGCCGACATTCTTCGCGTCGTCACCTGCGTCTACAACCCGATCTGGTGGCAGACCCGGATCCAGCACTACGGGACCTTCCGGCAGCACATGCTCGACAGCGGCGTGAAGCTGACGGTCGTGGAGTGCGCGCTCGGCGAGCGGCCCTTCGAGCTCGGCGATGACCCCGATGTGACGCACGTTGGGGTCCGGGCCGACACGCTGGCCTGGAACAAGGAGAACCTCATCAACATCGGGATCGCCCGCGGCACGGACCCGAGCGAGCGATACCTTGCGTGGGTCGACGCCGATGTCGAGTTCCGGAACCGCAACTGGGCCTCGGACACCGTCCACTCCCTGCAGCAGTACTAAGGTCGTGCAGCCTTGGAGCGAAGGCCTGGACATCGGGCCGCGTGGCGAGCCGATGTTCATCAAGAGCACCCACGTCCAGACCAGCTTCGCGAAGGTCTGGCGCGGACGGGCGACATCAGGCCGTGGCGCGCAGCACCCGACGGCACCCGGCAGGCGACCAGCTACGGCGGCTGCTACCCGCACCCGGGCTACGCTTGGGCGATCTGGCGCGAGACGCTGAACGGCGTCGGCGGCCTGATCGAGGTGAACGGCCTCCGCGCCGGCGATCATCAGATGGCGATGGGTTTTGTCGGGAAGCTCGACCAGGGCATCCACGGCATGACCCCGCCCGACTACCAGGCGGCCGTGCGGACCTGGATGGAGCGGGCCCACAAGTTCGCGCAGGGCAGCGTCGGCTACGTGCAGGGGACGCTGGAACACGCCTTCCATGGCGCCAAGGACAAGCGCCAGTACCATGAGCGCTGGGACATCCTGGTGACGCACAAGTTCAACCCGGTGACCGATTTGAAGCGGAACGTCTACGGGGTGTTGGAGCTCGCGGGCAACAAGCCGGCGATGGAGCGCGCGTTCGACTCGTACTACCGGCAGCGCGACGAGGACGCGAACGTCCTCTGAAACGCAAAAGGCCCCGGAGAGATCCGGGGCCTTTTCGGTATCTGGGCCTTGGTGTCAGCCGACGATGCTGTGCCCGGTATTCGTGACACCGAGAAGCTCGATCTGCGTTCCGTCCGACAGGTTTAGGAACGTGTTTCCCGCGTGAACGTACTGATTGACCTGCGACGGCTGGTAGCCGAAGAGGTTCAGCTTGTCGACCGAGGGCTTGAAGCCGGAGATCATGTCGGTAGCGCCAGAGTCGCCGGCGATGAAGTCGTAGGTCGCAGGGCCCGACCCCTCATAGACCGTCATGCTGCCTCTCCCAGCGATGGCCTCGAGCGATCCCGCGCCGCTGCTGACCGTCGTCGCGCCCGTACCTTGGAAGACGAGGGATGCGCCGTTGCCGGTCGAGATAAGGCTCGTCGCACCGTCGCTCGCCACGATAAGCGAGTTGGCCCCGTTGCCGTTGTAGTCCATGCCGCCCGAGCCGCCGACAACCG
>Ga0080006_1110328_pt1 | contig 10105 bp, 10 predicted proteins | sample RS3BMetagenome_FD_69209 | JGI IMG/M metagenome (GOLD analysis project Ga0080006, IMG submission 69209) | Ferric oxide microbial mat and aquatic microbial communities from Rainbow Spring, Yellowstone National Park, USA - RS3B (SPADES... ... | reverse complement strand
AGTCCCGCCCCCCCCCCCCCCCCGGCGCCAGCTGGGGTTGACCCCCTCCAGAACGGGCTCGCCATGCCCGCCCGCGAGCCGGTCTGAGGACCATGCCACGTCGCCCATGTCCCGGGCTCGAGCGGCGCGGGCTGGCCAGGCCGCCGGGGTGGGGGAGGGCCCGAGGCGCCCCTTGGTCAGGGCGATGTGCTCGGCCCGGACCGCTGGGAGCCTCTGGGCTCGATGCTCGGCGACCAGAATTGCGACCCCCTGACTTTGGATGGAATCCAGAGCCTGGCTCAGAGCGAGGGCCCCGGCGGCGTCCAGCTGGGAGGTGGGCTCGTCCAGGATGAGCAGCTGAGGGGCCATGGCGAGGGCGCCCGCCAAGGCCACCCGCTGCCGTTCCCCTCCGGAGATCCCAGCGACTGGGCGGCGCGCCAGGTGCGCCACTCCCATGGCCGCCAGCGCCGCTTGGACCCTGGCCCGCACGGAGCTTGCCGGCAAACCGAGGTTTGCCGGCCCGAACGCGACCTCCTGTTCTACGATCGGCATCACCATCTGCGCCTCCGGCTCCTGAAAGACCATGGCGACCCGGTCCGCCAGAGATCTCGGTGAACGATGGCGCAGATCCTGGCCGAGAACCAGGGCGGTGCCGCTGGCGCGGCCACCATAGAAGTGGGGGACGAGCCCATCCAGGCAGCGCAGCAACGTCGATTTTCCACTTCCTGACTCGCCCTCCAGCACCGTCAGCCCTCCTTCCAGGAGAAGGCTCAGGTGATCAAGGGCAGGGGCACTGGAGTCCGGATACCAGTAGCTGAACTGATCGAAGCTGGCGATGGAGGTCATGCGCATAGGGCGGCGATTATGAGCAGACATCCTCCAGCGGCAGGGACCCAATCGACTCCCGGAAGCGCAAAGGTCGGGTAGGGCTGCCACCCCCCCACGAGTCCCAAGACCACGGCCACCATGAAGACTGCGACGGCGGCGGTGGTGACCACGGCCACCCTCTTATCCGCCCCGGTCCACGGCCTGGGCCACACTGAGGTTCGGCGCCCCAGGCCGAACCCCCTGGACTCCATCGCCTCAGCCAGCAGGACCGACCCTTCGATGGCCGACAGAACCGATGGAACAGCCACCGCTCGCCAAGATCTGGGCCCGTGGGGCCGCCATCCGCGCACGCTCTGGGCCTCTCTGACCGCGAGGAAACTGTTCCGAAGCCGCGGCAGCAGGGTGGTGGTGGCTGCCAGCGCGGCTCCGGTTCGATGCAGAAAGCCGGGAAGGGCGTCGACCAGCTGCTGCGGTTCGGTGGCCAGCGCCAGGGTGGTGCCGGCCAGAAGACAGGCTGTCAGCCCCAGGGCCACGTCCACTCCATAGGCGGCCCCCTCCCAGGTGAGCTGCCCACCCACGGCGGGCAGCCACCCCGGGAGGTTCACGACCACATCCTGCCCGGTATGGCTCAGGAGGAAGTTGAAGACGATGGCCGTCAGACCAGCCAATCCCACCCAGCGCACAACCGGCCCCAGGACGGCGTCCCGCCGGCGCGCGCGGACCAGCATCAGAGCTGCGGCGAGGAGGGTGAGGACCCGGTACACCGGGTCCTCACTCCCCAGTGAGAGCAGCAGCACCGCACCCACCCAGAGCAACAGAGCGCGGGGGTTCATTCGAGGTCAGCTGTTCGTCGGGGGCCTCGGCGGAGCGCTGGGCGAGCCCGTGCCGAAGTGCCAGCCGAGAGCGTCCCCGGGGCGGAGATCAATGTCCGAGACCCCGACCTGGGCAGCCTTCCAAGGACCCTTGCCGCTCCAGGTGAACAGCGCCCAGTAGGGCTGCCCGGAGGCGAAGCAGGTGCTGTAGGACTTCGGCTCGTGGTCGATCTGGCAGATGGCGTCGCCGTAGCTGAAGTGCTCCTTGGCGAATTCGATGCCACTGCGGGCCATCGCCGTCTCCGCGGGGATCGCCGATCCCTTGAAGCTGGCGCAGCCGTCCACCACCTTCTTGTCGGCGAGTTCCACTACGACCTCCACGTGGTGCCCACTGCCACACTGGGCACCGGTCGTCGTCGCCGTCTGCGAGCTTGCGCCGCAGCCCGCCAGCAGGGCTGCCGCCATCACCGGGGCCAGAATCGCGCTGGCCAATTGAGACGATCTCATCGTCTCCACCTCCCGACGGCGCTTTGGACCCCACGCCAAAACTGGGCCCGCCGTCAGAGGCCTTCCTTCCCGTTGCGCGCGGGGGGTGTTCTCACCCACTCGGGCCGGTCTCCTGGCTCACGGATCCATGCCCGCACACCGCCTTCCCGGACCTGGTTCCGGTGGCTCGTTGGCTGGGGCTCCCCGCTCACAGTTGCGCGACAGCTCCGGATTTGGGACCACTTCCCGCACCGGATTCCCATTCGCCCGAGGGGCTATTCGGTTGTGGCAAGGATTCTAATCGATCCGCTCGTCTGCTGGGCAGGGGCCGCAGCCAGAAGTCACTCCCCGAAGAGTGCTGGAAATTGGCGCGAGCAACAGGGGAGCTTCCTCAGGCGTGCAGGGCGGCGGAGAGCGGGTCGGGTCCCGCCCTTTACACCAAGCCCGGGGACATGTTCGACTCCTAGGCCAGTTCCTCGTCTGTCATTGCGCTCACGTCCGCAGCGTGGACCCGGAACAGCAAGCGGTGCATCTGGCGGGTCAGCTGCAGCCGCTCCTCCTCCAGGCGGTGGCGGCGTCGACTCTGACGGATGAGGTGGAGGGTGCCGCCGGCGGCGATGCAGGCGCCGATGTCGCTGGTCACGTTCGTGTAGTTGCCCCCTATCAGCTCGGCCTTGGCACTGACCGCCACTCCCACCAGGGGGAGAATCACCAGGTACAATCCCAGCGCCAAAAGAAAGAATATGTGAGGCTTGCTGGAGAGGATCCTGGGCACATAACCGAGAGCCCGATCCATCCGGGATTGGGGTGCGGCCAGGTTGGCGAGCGAGTCGAATTCGGGGCTGGGATTCGGGTTCGCGTCGGGCATAATGACCTCCTGGGCGGACTCGATGGTGGGCTGGCCGAGGGCTCACCGCCAGGTGCGGTTCAACCCCTTGGCGCTGGTGGTGGTCATGCTAGTGCGCTCGAACCCAGGGGGTGGTCGCGGTCAGTAAAACACCTGCCCTAGGCGGTAAAGTTCCTCGGGGACCCGCCGCTGCTCCTGCACGACCGTGGCAAGCTCGGTCACCGCCACGCCGTCACCCCTCTTGACGGGGATAAGGCCGAAGCCCGAGTCGACCACCAGATCGTAGGCTGCCGCTCCGACCCTGGTGGCCCAGATTCTGTCGTAGGCGGTCGGCGCACCGCCTCGTTGGGTGTAGCCGAGAACCGTGACGCGGGTCTCAAAGCCAGTCTCAACCTCGATCCGGTCCGCCAGCTGAGGCCCCACCCCGCGGCGACTGAGGAGGATGTGGCCAAAGGCGTCCCTGGGGCCGTCCGCGGCCGGTTCCCCGGTGACGCCGGCGACACTGGCCCCTTCAGCCACAACCACAATGCTGAAGTCCCGGCCGCGTTCCCGACGCCTCCGGAGGTGGGCCACGATGGCATCCAGGCCCATCGGGAACTCGGGAATGACGATCATGTCGGCGCCGCCGGCGAGGCCTCCCATCATCGCCACCCACCCGGTGTCGCGCCCCATCACCTCCACCACCATCACGCGATGGTGGGCGGCCGCTGTCGTGTGCAGGCGATCCAAGGCCTCGGTGACGATGGCGACCGCGCTGTCGAAACCGATGCAGTACTCGGTCCCGTGCAGATCGTTGTCCATGGTTTTGGGCACTCCCACCACCGCGAGGTCCCTGTCGGCGAGCGCCTTGGCCACCGAGAGAGTGTCGTCACCCCCCATCGCCACCAGAGCGTCCAGCCCGGCCTCCTGGAAATGGCGTTGCACGGCGGCCATCGCGGCTGGGTCGGAGACGGGGTTCACCCGTGAAGTCCCCAGCATGGTCCCGCCCACGGCGAGGACGCCGGAGACCTGATGCGCGTCGAGCGGCTGCACTCCCCCGGGTTCGACCAGCCCGGCCCAGCCGTTGTGGACCCCCATGACCTCGTGTCCATCGACCCAGGCCCTGCGGGCGACCGCGCGGATGGCGGCATTCAGGCCGGGGGCGTCACCGCCGCCTGTCAGTATCCCAATTCTCATTCCAGAGTCTCCCGGTCCCGCCTGTTCACCCTAAGTCGTCTTGAGCATAGCCCGCCGGCAGTGCCGGTGGATCGGTCTCGCCACCGGGTGGATCCACCTAGGCGAAACCGCGGTTACCCCGCTTATTCCCGCGTCCTCTCCAGCTCAACATTGAAGGCAGCCATCCGGGAATCAGCGAAGGAGTCGAACGTGGTAAGTGAGAGCAAGTGTCAGCAAGCAACCGAGGGGCGAGAGCCGGGAATGTGGGTGCTGGGGGCCGCGATCGTGGCCGTCCTCATGTCCGCAGTCGTGCTCATAGGGGGCTATGCTTCCGGTTGGGGCGGGAATCTCAAGATCTCCCAGGCGGCCGTGCCCGCATCGGCGTCCACGGGCACCGCATCCGCGACCCTCAACCTCTCCATCGTCACCGGGCAGATGATGGGCCAGGGCGCCCTCGGCCCCGCCTACGTTCCGTCTGACTTCACGGTTCCCGCCTACTCCACGGTGAAGGTGACCGTCACCGATTTCGACACCGCGACGCCCCTCACAGGCGCTCTCGTCAAGTACTCGAAAGTGACGGGGACCGTCGGTGGGACCATGCAGGTGCAGGGAATCAACCCGCAGGCGCCCAACACCACGGTGGGGTCAGTACACACGATGAGCTACCTTGCGCCCACCCTGGTCGCTCACACCCTGACCATCCCGCAGCTTCATATCAACGTACCGATGGCGGGCCAGTCTCGAATCACCTTCGTGATCCACACGGGCAAGCCCGGCACCTATCAGTGGCAGTGCATGGACCCCTGCGGCAATGGAGCTGGCGGCATGGGCGCTCCCATGGGGATGCAGGGCTACATGGCCGGCACCATGACCGTGGCGGGATGACCGCCGACAAACTCACCCTTCGCGACCGGGCCGGGGAAGCCTCTTCGGAGGCCACTCCCCGGCCTTCCCATTTGAGGAGACTTCCGGTGGACCCCGGGCCGTTCGTCTATCGGGTGGTCGCAGATGTGGCGAAGGGAGGTGAGGCCCGCGCCGTGGGCACCGGCTGGTCGATTGATCTGGAGGCTGGCCAGGCGGATGCCGAGGGGCTGCCGGGTCCGGCCGACATCCTGGCCACCGCCCTGGCCGCATGTTTGTCCAAGAACGTCGAGCGATTCACCAGAATCCTCGGGTTCGACTACCGAGGAGCGAGGGTGTCGGTCGAACTCGAGCGCCAGTCCTCGCCGCCGCTCATGATCCGGGCCAGCTACCTGGTCCAGGTCGACACGGAAGAGCCCGATCATCGGTTGGCGCTTCTGCACCACAACATCCGGAAGTACGGAACGGTCACCAACACCCTGGCGGCCGCCCTGGAACTGGAGGGCGAGCTGCGCCGTGCCTGACCCGGGCTGCGACGGGGCCCGGCCTATCGCGGCTCGGGGAAGTCCGTCTCGGCCAGCGAGCTGACCGCCGCGTCCACACGCTCGTTCGCCTCCTCCATGATCGGCCGGAGCCTGCCGTCCGGGTCGAGCTCGGCAATCACGGTGGGGCGCAGCACCACGACCTCGGAGCCACCGGCGGATTGTCTAACCACCACGGTGCAGGGCAGCATGACTCCCACCTGGGGCTCGACTGCGAGCGCCTGTGAGGCGAGCTTCGGATTGCAGATTCCGTAGATCCGATAGGGCTCCATCACCTGTTGCAATTTCTCCTTGAGGACTCCCTGAACGTCGACCGTGGTCAGGACGCCGAAGCCCTGCTCCCCGAAGGCCGCCACGACCTTCTCACAGGCGCTCTCGAACGACTGGTCAAGGGTGACACTCGACACGAACCTCATCTCGAACCTCCTGGGCTGGCACATGACCAACGCCGACTCAGCTTCCTGCCGCCGGATGAAAGGGGGGTTGCCGGCATCGGGTCACGGCGCTCATCCCGAGACCACCAACTCCGCCACCATGATCCCGCATCGAGCCCCGGGCCCATGTCCGAAGGCGGGTGAAAGGAGCGTCCGTCTGGTTCGCGCGCGCCCCGTGGCGCCCTCGGGCAGTGCGCCCTCTTGAGTTGGCTCCAGCCGATACCCGTGCCCAAACTGTCGGGCTGAACTTCCCCCTCAAGAACTGCCGCGCAGCGCCCCGTCGGACTGGCCAGCTGGCTGGTGACCGGGGTGTGACTCCATTGGTGATGGCTCCCGCGGGACGATGTCCCTTGCAACGATCGCCACCAGGGAGGGGAGAAACCGGCATCATGGTGCCCCATGGAGTCTAGGTTGAAGGTGGTTGACCACCCTGCTGTGGCCCAGCGTCTCGGGCAGTTGCGCGACGAGGGAACCGGCCGAGACCTCTTCCGGAGACTGATGGCTGAGATCTCGATGTTCCTGGCCTACGAGGCTCTGGCAGACCTCGGCACCGCGGCGCACAGCATCCGTACCCCGGTAGGACCCGCGTCAGGGGTGAGGATCGACGAGGAGGTCTTGGTCGTTCCCATCCTGCGGGCCGGTCTGGGGATGGTGCCCGGCGTGCAGCAGGTGGCGCCCAATTGTGAGGTCGCGCATCTCGGTCTGAAGCGCAATGAGGAGACGCTTGATGCCGTCTGCTACCTGGACGGCCTGCCCGCCGACCTATCCGGCCGCCGTGCCGTTGTCTGCGATCCGATGCTTGCCACGGGGGGATCGCTGGCGCAGGCGTGCCGCCTCATAGCCGGGCGCGGAGCCCCCCGCATCACGGCCCTCTGCCTCGTTGCCTCGGAGCCGGGTTTGCGGTCCTTCGCAGCCCAGATGCCAGGGGTCGGGGTGGTCTGCGCAGCGGTCGATGCCGCCCTGGACCGAAGGGGATACATCATCCCTGGGCTCGGCGATGCGGGAGACCGGCTGTTCGGTCCCCCGGGCGCCGGCCTCGTGGTGGCCGCGAGAAGCGCTCCAATTTAGGATCTGTTCCCTCGATTGGCCGGCAATTGACTGAGCCGCGCGGGCGGATAGCTGCGGCAGGAGGTGGCGCCGCCCCACCGGAATACGCGGGGGATGTCGCGGTGAGTCCGGTGGACCGCGTCGGAGCGGAGATCGACCCCCGGGTCAGCCTCTGGCCGGAGGCCACCCCTGGTCTCTGGCGGCACTGTACTCAGCGGTTTAGCTCAGATCGGCCTCGGCCGGTTCATCACCCACGCCCTGGGCCCGCTCCAGGCCAGGCGGTCCGGGCCCAGGTCGGCGCCGTCAACTTCGCCTTCATGGGCCGAAATTAACGCGGCCCTGACGACCTGCGATAACTGGCGCAGCGCTGGCGCCTCAGAGTCGAGACGCGCACATCATTAAATTAGCTGCCCATGCGGTCACCCAACACCAACACCCGGCCTCAGGGCTCCAACGATTCCGGGGGGACGCCGACATCTCAGCCCAGCCGCCGGGCTGCCGGACGCCGACCGGGAGTGGGACGCTGAGAGCCGGGACGGTTCAAGGAGAGCGGAGGAGCCGGAGCCAGCTCAGCGATCGCTGTCCAGGTGACCATTCCCGCCGTGCCCGGTGAGCTCGACTGAGCCCGGGGGCGGCGTCCGCCGCTCCTTCCTTCTGCCTCTGACACCGTACTTCCGGCAGCTGGCCGGACTGCTGCTCCTGGGCTCTCTGGGTGGGGTCGTGATGAACACCGCCATCGTCCTGCCACCCCTGCTGCTGGGCCGGGCGGTGAACGTGGTCGTGGCCGTGGAACATCACCGGGCCCAGACCCAGCAGGTCGGGCTTGCGGCGTTGCTATTCGTCGCGGGCACCGCCGCCACCGAGCTCCCCCGAATCGGCAAGCGCTACTGGTTGGGGGCCGCCCGCACCCGGTTTCGCGCCAGTGTCCGTCTGGACGCCCTGCGAGGGGTGCTGGGTTGGCCCCCCACCAGATTCGCCGAGATCCCGGTCGGCGACGTGATGGCTCGGATCATCGGCGACGTGGAGGTGCTGGGGGTAGGAGTCGGAGAGATCATGGTCGAGACCTGGGACACCCTGCTCTTCTCGGCCTCCCTCATCGTCGCCATGGTCTGGCTGGACCCCACCCTGGCGGCCCTCTCGCTGGCTCCCGTTCCACTAGCTTTGCTCTTGGCCAAGAGATCCGAGCCGATGGTCATGGGGCGGACCACCCGGGCTCGCAGGACCGAGTCCGACCTGACGGGGTTCCTGCGCGAGCAGCTGCAGGGAATGCGCCTGCTGCGCCTCACGGGAAGTACCGGCGCGGCCGCCGCCAGGATGGGGGGGCTGGCCCAAGTTCAGGCCAACGCGGAGCTGGCTGCGATCCTTCTTGAGGAGGCCCTGGCCACCGCCTACACCGTCGTGCTTGGCAGCGGGGTAGTCTTCATCGTCTGGCTGGGCGGGTCGGGGGTTGTCGCCGGCACCCTCTCCCTGGGCGGGCTGGTGGCCTTCCTCGCCCTCTTCGGCCGGTTCGTGACCAGGGCCCCGCGAATTCCCCAGATGGTCAACCGAGTCCAGGCGGCGGCCGCGGCCCAGCGGCGCCTGGCGCCTCTGCTGGCGCTGCCAGCTTCACTCGCGAGCAGCCCCCGGTGGTCATCGTTCAGCGCCACCCACGTTCCCCAGTGCGAAGGCCAGCCCGCGATGACGACCAATGCGCCCAGAGGACCCGCCAGCCTCCGGTTGGCGAGCATTCGTTTCACCCATCCCGGGTCCGTGGCCCCGGCCATCAGGGACTTCGACCTTGAGGTTGAGGCCGGGGTCCTGGTCGCCGTCACCGGCCCGGTTGGTTGCGGCAAGAGCACCTTGGCCAAACTGGCCGCGGGGCTCCTGGCCCCGGACTCAGGCGTGGTTGAACTGGACGGCCAGCCGCTCTCCGGGTTCGACGGGACGGCCAGGTCCACCAGCATCGGCTATCTCGGCCAGGACCCCCAGTTGTTCTCGGGCACGGTTGCCGAGAATGTCGGCCTCTGGCTAGACGCGCCCATGGAAGAACAGCGCCGCCTGATCTTCCGGGCGCTGCACCTGGCCAACTTGGACCGCGACCTGGAGCAGATGCCGCTGGGAGCGGCCACCCAGATTGGCGAGTCGGGAGTCCGGGTCTCGGGAGGTCAGCGCCAGCGAATCGCACTCGCCAGGGCGCTTGCCGCGGGGGGAGGCACGGTCAGGTTGCTGGTGCTGGACGACCCGTTTTCCGCAGTGGATGTGGAGACCGAGGCCGCAATCCTCACCGGGCTGCGCCGCGCCTTCGGGCCGGCGGCGCCGCCTCAGGAGCGGCTTACCATCATGCTCTGCTCGCACCGGCTGGCAGCCTTCCCCCTGGCAGACCTGGTCGTGGTCCTCGAGGCGGGAAGCCTGCTCGAGCTGGGCAGCCACCAGGCTCTGCTGACCAACGGAGGCCTGTACGCGCGGATCTACGGGGCCCAGGCGGCGATCCGCGACCAAGATCAAAGGGGGTGCGGACGGTGATTCCGGACCCGCCCGGGGAGGCGTCGGCGGACAGCTCAAAGGGGCGACCCGCTTCCTTTTGGGCTCAGGTGTGGGGGCTGGTCAGACCCTGGCGGGCGCTGCTGGTCGCCGTCGTCGTCCTGGTGATCGGCTCCGCCGTGGTGGGAGTGGTCCCCCCGCTTGTGATCCGGCACGCGGTGGACGACAACCTGCTGCCCCATCGCGCCGCTGGCCTGGTGGTCGAGGGCCTCGTCTACCTGGGGGCTGTCCTGGCCGGGGCGGTCTTCACCTTCGGCTACAGCTGTCTGGCGGCGGTTGTCGCCCAGCGCACCATCGCCGCCCTTAGGGTGCAGCTGTTCTCCCACCTCACCCGCCTGCCGCTGGCGTACTTCGACAGCACCCCAGTGGGCGACATCATCAGCCGGGCCACCGCCGACGTCGAGACCGTGGACACCCTGTTCACCGACGGGATTGCAACCCTGGTGGGCCAGGTGGGTGTGGGACAAGGTTGTAGGTCCCGATTGACGTAGAGATCAAAGGCGGGGTATGCTGTAAGCGTCGGCGCTTACAGCATGAGGGCAGTTGACCGTGACTGATTCCGAAGACCGCGATCTGGCGGGGCTCGAGACCCCG
>Ga0080006_1118034_pt1 | contig 10106 bp, 11 predicted proteins | sample RS3BMetagenome_FD_69209 | JGI IMG/M metagenome (GOLD analysis project Ga0080006, IMG submission 69209) | Ferric oxide microbial mat and aquatic microbial communities from Rainbow Spring, Yellowstone National Park, USA - RS3B (SPADES... ... | reverse complement strand
CATTGTGCGGGCGGGGGCAGAGATTCTCGTGGCAGGGTCGTCTGTGTTTCTTCACGACGATCGGGCAGATGCAATTCGACGGTTGCGGTTGGCGGCTGAAGCAGTCTAGCACATTTCGCAGACAGACGAATATACATATACGGTAAATGGGCTGATGTGTCTGGCTCAAGTCGCTGATACCGTCGAAATTACACCCTTATGGACGGACGGAGGAGGGGTTCCGCTTGCGGTTCTATACCATTAAATTGCCACGTTTTTTAGGAGGGTTCGTCAAGCTGGTCATTGGCGTATTCAATAAAAACTAAACGACGCGCTTGTTGGATTTGCAATGCGGCATTGTTTGGGCGCCGCCAAGCAAAAAGCACCTCAAAAGACTGTGTAAAAAAGGAACGCGCCTTCCCACAGTCACTTGAGGTGCTTTTTTCAAAAAAAGCAGGCTCTGCGCCTGCCTTTTCGAACCGCCTAGTTGATACTCCGTCATTAAATTGCGCGTTGAACTTTACCGGCTTTCAAACAGCGTGTGCATACGCGTACGCGTTTCACTGAACCGTTTACGTTTGCGCGAACTTGCTGGATGTTCGGCAACCAACGACGCTTAATTTTATTATCGGAATGACTGATTGTATTCCCTGTTTGTGGACCTTTACCACATACTTCACAACGGCGAGCCATACCGTCCACCCCCCTACTGTTCCACTTTCCTCATAAAACTCATCAATACATGTTAGCACATCGACTTTTTCTGTGCAAGTAACAGTTGATAAAGGGTTAAAATGATAAAATGACACTTTTCAGTTGTCGAATGGTGTAATACAATGTAAATGTTTCACACCGAGGGGGTGCTTATGCGTGCCGATGGAGCGACAAATGAAGTTGGGTAAGCTTTCTGTGCGGGATGAGGTTTTAGCCGCGATAGCGGGGGCAGCAACGATCGACTCATATGGTTTGGCTACGATGGTGTCACAAAATCAAGTGAGGGAAAGTATATCAGGATGGTTTGGGCATGACAACCCTGGGCGTGGTGTGGGAATAAAGGCGAAAGGTGAAAGCGTTGTTGTGGACGTGCATATTGTTGTAACATATGGAACACGCATTTCCGAAGTAGCTCGAAACGTGATGGATAAAGTTATTTATCAGTTTGGGCAACAGGTGGGTTGTGTCCCAGAGCGAGTCAATGTATTTGTGCAAGGGGTACGTCTGCCAGATGAGCAGTAACTGTATTTGGACACTGTGGACGTATGGTTGATTTTTGGGAGGTTTCTGCGTGGAGCATAATTATATCGATGGGGCGGATTTTCTCGAATTCATGCGCTCCGCTTTGCGGCGGCTAACGGCTCACGTCAGTCATGTGAACGCTTTGAATGTGTATCCGGTGCCAGACGGGGATACAGGCACGAACATGCAAATGTCTTTAGCAGCGGGCGTTAGTGAGATGGAGAAGCAATCAGACATTCGGCTTGACGCGCTGGCGCAAGCGTTGGCGCAAGGGTTACTTATGGGAGGGCGCGGTAATTCCGGCGTTATTCTGTCGCAACTTTTTCGCGGATTTACCAAACGATTGTTCGGTGAATCCAGAATTGACGCCGAATGCTTTGCGCAGGCGCTGCGTCTTGGTGTCAACAGCGCCTATGCCGCTGTGGCCAAGCCCGTGGAAGGCACCATTCTGACTGTGGCTAAGGAAGCGGCGTTGGCCGCCGAGCAAACCGTTCGGTTGAAAGGCGTAACGTTGCGTGAACTGATCGAAGTCGTTTGCGACGAGGCGCGTGCGACACTCGCGCGAACGCAAGAGATGCTGCCTCAGCTACGACAAGCCGGGGTTGTCGACTCTGGAGGACAGGGACTCGTTTATATATATGAAGGTTTTCTGGAAGAGATCACAGGGACGGCGTTGCCGATACCGGAACGCGATTCTACAGCTCGTTCTGTTCCGGCGGCTGTTGACATCGCACACAGCGAGTTTGGGTATTGTACGGAATACATTGTGAAGCTGGAGACGGTTACACCGAACGAGGCTGCGCTAATGACCCAGATACGCGATCAATTGACGGCGATCGGCGATTCTATGTTGGTTGTCGTAAGCAACGACTTTGTTAAAGTTCATCTTCACACGGAACATCCGGGTCTGGCGCTCGAACAAGCCTTAACGTATGGTAGTCTTCTAAAAGTTAAAATTGAAAATATGACCGAACAACATCATACGCTGATCCAAGACTATAATACAGCAAAAACAAAATGGCAGGATGAGGTACCGTTGAAATCGTATGGCATCGTAGCGGTGGGCACCGGAGGCGGCATGGCGGCGATTTTCCAAAGTTGCGGCGTGTGTAGGATGGTGTCGGGAGGCGAAACGATGAATCCGAGCACTGATGAATTGACGCGTGCTGTGGACTCTGTCCATGCGCGCCATGTGTTTTTATTGCCAAATAACAGCAATGTCATTTTGGCTGCCAAGCAAGTGGAACAATTACGTTCGGATCGGGTGACCGTTATACCAACGCGTTCCATCCCACAAGGTTTGGCGGCAGCAATCGCCTTTGACGAGCGAAGTGCTACAGAGGTTAATGTGGCTCGGATGACCGAGGCTGCGGGTGTCGTTACATCGGGGGCTTTGACTTGCGCCGTCCGCGATGCGACGATTGACGGTATTGATGTTGGCTGTGGAGACTATATTGTATTGTTAGAGGGGAAAGTTATCGCGACCGCGTCGGAACTGTCGCTCGCCTTCCAGCGATTGATGTCTACGTTTTCCGAGGCGGGAGTCGAACTTGTAACGATGTTTGCGGGGCGCGATACAAGTGAACAGGTGGTCGCTCGTTTGCGCGAACAGAGTCAGGGGTACTCGTTCACCATGGAGTGGCAGCGTGGCGAACAGCCCATTTATGATTTCATCATTTCAGCGGAATGAGTATATATGATTCTCCCATCGAACACGTCGCCGGCGTCGGCCCCAAACGTGCGCGACCGCTTCGGGCACTATCGATCTGTACGATCGATGATTTGCTGTGGTATAGCCCATTCAGATATGAAGACCGAAAGGTGGACCCCGAAGCGCAGTTGGTCGATGGGCAGCGTGCTACCTTATTGGTTGCGATCGCATCGCCGCCCTCGGTACGCTATAACGGTAAACGTTCCACTGTAACTGCACAGTGTCGGTTGACAGATGGCCAAACGGTACGCGGTGTTTGGTACAATCGCCCATATGTGCGAGATCAATTGCTTCCTGGACAAAGTCTGCTTGTCACCGGTAAATACGATTCCAAGCGCAACAGTTTGATCGTTGAACATTATGAGCCTTGTCGTCCGCAAGCTTCCGTTCACAGCGATCGGGTTGTCCCTGTCTATGCAGTGTCGGAAGGGTTGACGACAGCACAATTGCGGACGATCATCCACGCCGCGCTTCGACAATACGGTGATTCCATTGAAGAACCGTTACCTGCGGAATTGCGACAAAAGTACAAACTGATGGACAAGCGTCAAGCGATATCTGAATTGCACTTTCCAACCAATGGCGTACAACTGTCAGCAGCGCGCCGCAGATTAATGTTCGAGGAGTTTTTTTTATTTCAATTAAAATTGCAAGCGTTTCGGGTGTTGCGCCACGAATCGCAATCGGCTTTGATCCTTTCCGGTGCGCAGGACCATGCGCATGCGTTCGCAAAGTCGCTCCCTTTCCAACTCACGCTCGGTCAAAAGACGGCTATTCGCGCTATCGTTGGCGATCTTTGTAGAGATGAGGCGATGAATCGCTTACTTCAGGGGGATGTCGGATCGGGTAAAACAGCGGTTGCCTTTGCGGCGCTCTATGCGGTTGCCAAAGCGGGGTATCAGGGGGCAATGATGGCGCCGACGGAAATACTCGCGGAGCAACATTATCACCAAGCAGTAGATCGCCTACACATCCTTGGCGTACGCGTTCTGTTGCTTACCGGGAATACACGAGCGGCGGAGCGAGAAACGATATTGCGTTCCGTACAGAGCGGAGAATGCGACGTTCTGTTCGGTACGCATGCGCTGCTGGAGGAACTAGTTTCCTTTTCCCGATTGGCGCTAGTCGTGACGGATGAACAGCATCGCTTTGGCGTGTTGCAACGAAAATTGTTGCGCGAAAAGGGCAGGGCACCGCACGTATTGTTTTTATCGGCTACACCCATTCCGCGAACGCTTGCACTGGCGATTTTTGGCGATATGGATGTGACAACGATCACAGATCGCCCGCCGGGACGGATTCCCATTGAGACAAAATGGCTTCCGCCCGAGCGCGAGTCCCAAGTATGGCGATTCGTGCGGCGCGAAGTCGCTAAGGGGAGACAAGCCTACGTTGTTGCCCCTCTTGTGACAGCTTCAGAAAAATTAAGTTCCGTTGCGGATACGGAACAGTTGTTCGACAGACTACGGCAAGTGTTCGCCGGTTTTCGTGTCGGATTGTTGCACGGCCAAATGTCTATCCGTGAAAAGGAAGCGTCGATGCGGGAATTCGTCGGGGGTCAAGTGAATATTCTGGTGGCGACGACGGTAATTGAAGTGGGCGTCGACGTGCCGAACGCTTCGGTCATGGTCGTATTCGACGCAGATCGATTCGGCTTGTCGCAGTTGCATCAATTGCGAGGGCGGGTGGGTCGCGGTCCATATCCGTCGTATTGTCTGTTGCTTGCGAAACCGACGACATCGACGGGAGAAGAGCGGTTGAAAGCGATGGAGCAGACCGAAGATGGTTTCGCACTCGCTGAAAAAGATTTGTCGTTGCGGGGGCCCGGAGATTTGTTTGGCTATCGACAAAGCGGGATCCCGGAATTTCGTGTCGGTGATCTTCAAAACGATAGGATCGCGATGCGCGTCGCCAGAGACGAAGCAACACTGCTCGTGCGCAATCGTTTGTTTTGGGTGTTGCCCGCATATAGCGCACTTCGTCATACCTTGAACAGAGCACAAGTAATCGATGAGCCGTTGGCGGATTGACTGCGAAAGCTTCATCCAATAATTTACTACAAAAATCACGTTAAAGTTGTGAGTGTTTGGGGGATCCATGTATGAATGAACGAGTGCGTTTTGTCTTTATGCGGGTGGTGCCGAAGCGGGCGCTGTCGCGTCTTGTCGGGCGTTTTGCCCACACGAGCGCCAGCCGCGCGGCGATTAAACCCTTTGCCAAACGGTATGCGATCGATTTGACCGAAGCGGAGAGATCGATCGAACAGTATGGTAATTTATGTGACTTTTTCTCTCGTCGCTTAAAGGCGGGATTGCGCCCCATCGATCCGGCGAATGAATCCGTCGTTAGTCCCGTAGACGGGACGGTGTCTGAGATGGGAATCATTCGTAGTGGAACACTCATTCAGGCGAAAGGTGTACATTTCTGCGTTGACCAATTGCTTGGTGGGCGGAGTGATCTAGCTGAGCAGTATGAGGGCGGATGGTTTGTGACCGTTTATCTTAGCCCTGCAGACTATCATCGCATCCACATGCCGATCGAAGGTGACGTCATCCGAAGCATGTATGTGCCCGGGACGCTTTTTCCAGTCAATCTGTTTGGTGTCCGGAACGTGCCCGGTCTATTTGCAAAAAACGAACGACTTATTTCGTTTATTCGCTCCGAGCAAGGTTCCGTGGCTCTTGTCAAGGTAGGGTCAACGATTGTCGGGAGCGTGAAGGTCGTCTACGATCACAAACTTGGAACGAATCTGCGTCGCCCCAAAATGCGAACGGTTGAAATGCAGGGGACGCGCCTGCTTAAGGGGGCCGAACTCGGTCGATTCGAGTTCGGATCGACAATCATTCTTCTTTTTGAACGGGGTATGGTGGACGAAAATTCCGCCGTATCGTTCGGCACAAAAGTGCGCATGGGCGAACGGCTGGTTACATTGGTGAAACAGCAAGTCTGAGCGTAAGGAGGGAAGACGATGAACTTTCTTGACAAGTATCAACTTATTCTCAAGCAGGCGGAACAACTCGAAACGCTTGTTCAAGGATTGGAGCGGGCGTTATCATACCATCGTGAAGTGGCTCCGATTTTTCAATCGGAAGAATTTAATCAAGCGGAATTGCTTTGGCGGGGAACGCGTCAACGGTTAAAATATCTACTCCAGACGCCTGTCGATCAACACGTTGCCCAACTGCAAGCGATCGAACAGTCGACGGCGGACTCGTTGGTTCAATATGTTATGGATCGAATTAACACGCCTCTGGAAACATATCGCGATTTGTATTACTTTGTATACCACTTACATGTTGTGAGCGAACGCCATCCCGAAACCTTTAAGGAAACATCGCGATTGACCGAATAAGCTAATTTCTCTTGCGCATACTAGCTCAAGCAGGAGACAGATCCATTAAACGTCTGGAAAGCATTCATTGTCTCCTCATCATTTTAAGGGGGTTTTGCGAATGGCACGTGGACAAAAAAGAAATACACCTGTAGTAAAGCAAGCCGCGCGCGCTCTCGATCAATTCAAATACGAGGTTGCCCAAGAGTTGGGTATCCAAGTCCCGCAAGACGGGTATTGGGGCACGATGTTAACGCGTGACACAGGAGCAATCGGGGGCCATATGGTCCGCAAACTCGTAGCACTCGCGGAACAACAATTGGCGGGAGGCACCTCCTCCAATCGATAACTTCACAGATAACGCTAAAAAAACGGAGGTCCCGCTTAAGGCGGGGCTTCTGCCTTTTGCGCGATAAAAACTCCCGCGTCCGGGTAAACGCGGGAGTTTCCGCTTCCTGAGCACGACTACTCATTCGGCGACTGGGAGAGGAGAAACCGGAGAGACTTCTTAGGCGAGCCTAAGTCCTCCCCGCGGTTGCCGCAGCGATCAAAGATCGCTACATTGCTAACTTTTCCCTTTCTATGCACTTTTCATACGTTTGGTTCGAATTTGCCGTTGTTTGGTGCATTGTGAGCGGTATGGTACATTGAACGAAGGGAGTGTGAGTGAACATGCGCGTCATTGCTGGCGAATGTAAGGGTCGTCATCTTCACGCAATGATTGGACAAGGGACTCGACCAACGGCGGATCGCGTGAAGGAATCCGTCTTTAACATTTTGGGCCCGTTTTTTGCAGGCGGCGCGGTACTCGATTTGTTCGCGGGGACAGGGGCTCTTGGCATAGAAGCGCTCAGTCGCGGTGTGGGCTTCGCTCATTTTATCGAAAAGGATCCGCAAGCGGTGCAGATGGTTCGCGAGAATGTGAAACGGTGCGGGTTCGAAGACAAGTGCTCTATATGGAAGGACGATGCCCAGCGCGCAATCGCCCGTTTGGCATCATTGGAACAACGGTTTGACCTTGTTTTTCTCGATCCGCCTTATCGCTATTTACTTGTTCCATCGATGATTGATCAGTTGCAACAGCGCGGTTTATTGAGTGAAGGCGCTACGATTGTTTCGGAACACGACAGTAAGGTGGAGCTTCCGGGACAAATATTGCAATTTACTCGCTTTCGCCTCAATCAATACGGTAGCACGTCAGTTAGTTTTTACCATCAAGGGGGTGGTGTGACATGACAATCGCCATTTATCCGGGAAGTTTTGATCCGATTACATATGGACACCTCGACATCGTCGAACGCGCGGTGAAAATATTCGATGAAGTCATTATTGCCGTCATGTTCAATCCGTCAAAACACCCCATGTTTACCGTCGATGAGCGACGCCAACTCATCCGGAGCGCAACGTCACATATTAAAAATGTTCGTGTGGACAGCTTTCCGGGGCTGCTTGTCGATTACATGAGCATCGTTCACGCAAACGTAATCGTTAAAGGTCTTCGGGCCATTTCCGATTATGAGTCCGAATTTCAAATGGCTTCGATGAATCGCAAATTGAATCCGGCCGCAGAGACGTTTTTTATGGCGACCAGCAGTCATTATTCTTATTTGAGCTCAAGTATCATCAAAGAGATTGCAATGTACGGGGGAAATGTCACAGATCTCGTGCCATTACACGTAGAGCAAGCACTTCGCGATAAATTGCAACCGAACAAGGAACATTGACGATCCATTCGAGTCGACTATGCCGTTGTGGACGAACATACCCTATTAGTAAGTGGATTTCGTAAAGGGGAGTTCCAATGAAGCAACCTAAAATCGGATTGGCGCTTGGAGCAGGCGGTGCGCGCGGCTTTGCGCACATTGGAGTGCTCGAGGCGTTGCTTCGTCACGGCATCTCGATCGATGCGCTTGCAGGCAGCAGTATGGGAAGTGTTGTTGCGGCGCTCTTTGCTGCGGGCGTCGATGTGAGGACGATGGCCTCTCTTGCAACGAATCTCCGTCGTCGGCATTTTTTCGACTTTACCGTACCGAAGATGGGATTCGTTGCGGGTGATCGCATACAAAACCTGCTGCGGCTGTTGACGCGCGACTTGCACTTTCATCAATTAGATGTTCCTATCGCCGTCGTAGCCACGGATTTGAGATCGGGGGAACGGGTCGTGTTTCGCGACGGACCCGTTCATGAGGCGGTTCGGGCCAGCATTTCTATTCCCGGTATTTTTGTGCCGTTTAAACGAGAAGGACGACTGTACGTGGACGGCGGGGTAATTGACAGAGTTCCCGTGCACGCGGTTCGGGATCTCGAGGTGGACATTCTTGTGGCGGTCGACGTCGGTATGCACGATCAATTGCCACCTGTGCGAAGCATCTTTGACGTGATCCTTCAATCCATCGATATTATGGATCGCGAATTGGCGATTACTCGTGCTGCACAAGCCGATCTCGTCATTCGTCCGATGGTCGGTCACATTAGTTCGTCCACCTTCACGAACATTGAAGAGTGTATTGAAGCAGGTAGACAAGCGGGCATGGCTGCGCTCGACGAAATTCGCGTAATAATCCGTGCCTGGCAAAGGAGTGATGATTTTGAACAATTCGGAACGGCAGCGAAATAGAAGGCCGATTAAATGGCTATGGATTGGTTTAATTATCGGCATCGTTGTTTTAGCCACTGCGATCATCCCGTTGCCGTATTATGTGTACTTGCCGGGAACTGCGGAACAACTGAAACCGATCATTACGGTCAGCGGAGGCCATAAACAGGAGCGCGGCACGTTTATGTTGACAACTGTTTTTGTGTTGCCCGCGTCGAATCTGTGGTACTTTCTTTATGGGTGGGCGCAGCCATACAGCCAAGTTTTGCCTAAGACCGATGTCCAAGGGCCTTATTCGTCACAGGAGTATTCGATACTGAACACGTACATGATGAAATCTTCGAAGGAATCCTCGGAAGTCGCCGCACTCAGATATTTGGGTAAACCGGTTCAGGTGAAACAGGACGGACTGCTTGTCCAAAAGGTGATGTCGACGTCGAAGGCGCAAGGATTGATTCAACTGGGGGATTTGATCACAGCGGTCGATGGACACGACATTCGCACCAGTGATGCGTTGATCAGCTATTTGCGAATGAAATCAGCTTCTGATGTTATAGCGTTGACGATTACCCGCCATGGCCGAACAATGACGGTCAAAGTTCCACTCATACAGATGCCAAAGTCGGATCAAAGTTATGCCAAAGCGGGTATCGGAATCGAGCAAGTCCCGCTTCAAACGGTCGAGACGCCCTACCAAGTTCAAATTAAAACAGGACAAATTGGCGGACCATCGGCCGGCTTCATGTTTTCACTGGAAATCGTCAATCAATTGAGCGGCGTTGATTTAACAAAAGGGTACAAAATTGCCGGTACAGGCACAATGGACATGAACGGAAACATTGGTCAGATTGGGGGTATTATTCATAAGATCGTTGCTGCGGATCGCGCGGGAGCGCAGTATTTTCTGGCGCCTGCCGGCGTCAATGCGCGCGATGCAGAGCAGCAGGCGCGCAAAATCGGCACGAAGATGAAAGTCGTTCCCGTCAAAACGTTGGCTGAGGCAGTCGGCTTTCTCAAAAGTTTACCGGAGGCGCCGGGAACAGCGCATGGATGAGTATGGAGGCAGTGCCGAAATTGGTCTGCCGCCAAATGGTTGTCTTCGATTATAGGAAAGGTAAAGTTTGACCAAGCTTGTAATGTGTGACGTTTCCATTGCCATTTCCTTGTGTGACGTTGACAGTTAGGCGAGGAATCAATATAATTAATCTGTTGTTTTCTGAGGTGATGTTACGTGTTTTTGCGATGGCGTGAAG
>Ga0080006_1187516_pt1 | contig 10113 bp, 10 predicted proteins | sample RS3BMetagenome_FD_69209 | JGI IMG/M metagenome (GOLD analysis project Ga0080006, IMG submission 69209) | Ferric oxide microbial mat and aquatic microbial communities from Rainbow Spring, Yellowstone National Park, USA - RS3B (SPADES... ... | reverse complement strand
CTTCAACGACAAGGAAGAGATGAGGAGCTACCTGCAAAGGAGGATACAGAGCGATGATTGTCCAATCATTAGATTGTTCGATTATTTAATGCCTTGACTATAATCGAGAGCGCAACCAGTCCGGCCCCACTCCCGAAGCCCGAATTCGATACAAAGGCTACTGTAACAAAGACAGTCCTAGAGAAGGTCTTGGGTGATGTTTCAGTAGTGGCCGACCAAGTTACGATCCAGGCATCAGCCGATAAGCTCGCGTTCTCCGGTAAGTCGGACGTTGGACAGGCAGAAATCAGCTTGGCAAAGAACGACACAGACATCCTAGAGTTGCAGACGGGCCCCGAGAGCAAGGCGACCTACTCTGTCGACCACCTGAATTCAATTTCGAAGGCAATGGGAAGCATTTCTGATCCAGTCCAAGTCGAATTTAGCACGGGGAAGCCAGTGAGGTTGACGTTCAATCTGAATTCTCAGGGTGGTCAGCTACAATTTTTCTTGGCCCCAAGGCTCTCAGAGTGAGCGTCAAAGCTCTGCTTTCAAAGCAAGTACCTATTTCTATGTCAACGACTTGTAGCAGTTATTCCCTGACCAGGGCATGCAGAAAAAGCTCTTAAGCTACGTCTTTGCAATGAAAGAACCGATTGAGCGAACGGGCATTTGAGACAAAACTGAACGTTCTGCTTGGTCTGAAACTAAGCAAGGAACTCGGGTTGCGAGCGGTCAGCGAAACTATGAAAGCAAGACGAAGACCCGACATAGTTCTTTATGTGAACGGAGTCAAAGTCGTTCTGGAAGGATCCTATAGTAAAACAGACGCCGAGAACGACGTAAGATCGAGGATCAAGAATGGGATTGGAGATCTCGGGGTGGCGGTCTTTTACAAAGACAGACTTTCGGCCAACTTTTCTGACAACGAACTTGACCGTGCGCTAGATGATGCGAAGCTCGAAGTCCGGTTGATAGCGCCCGTGGACCTTAGAGGAACGTTGTTAGAATTCACCGGCGAGGGTCCGACAGGCACCACTTGGGTAACGAGCTGGATAGACGCGAAGGTCTTAGACTTGGTCTCGATACTCAGAGATTCGGTACAGTTTCTCCTCGAAGAGACGGATGTCGAGAGGGCGCTTCAGGAGGCGGAGTCTGTTGTAAACGATTTCGTGGCAGGCGCTGAAAGCGTAGACAGCACCAAGACAGTTGCGAAAGCTCTCTATGAGGTATTCTACAAACTCAATGGCTTGTCTGTCGGAGATTTCAAACAAATCGACGACCTGATCTATGCGCAGGCTGCCCTTGCATTATTACTTAGTTCAGCCTTTTACCAATCCGTACACGCACAACTCAAACTCGGAGATCTCGAAGCACACACACAGCAGAATGGCGTCAGACTCGGGTTGAAACAGTGCTTTGTTGAAATAAAGACAAAAGACTATAAGCCGATATACGATGTTGCTCTAGAGGTCATCGACGCAATACCAGATTCGATGGCTACCTCGCTGAAGAAGATTGGAAGGCTGGCGATTCAGATTTCTTCTCAAAGGACATTAATCAGCAGAGACTTTGCTGGCAAGATTTACCACAAAATAGTTGGAGACTGGAGTGTAAGGAAGAATTTCGCCACGTTCTATACAACAATTCCCGCTGCATACCTGCTGGCGTACCTTGCAGTCTTCGATTCTCCCGAGTCGCTGCGTCAGCCCGTCAAGGTCTGCGACTTGACGCGTGGCAGTGGGACGCTGCTAATGGCAGCATACGACGCGATAAGAGACCATTACGTCTCACAGAGATTCCAGAACGATGAAGCAATTGACTTGGAACAATTCCACAGAGAAATGTTAGAGTTAGAAGAGCGTGTTTGGGGATTCGACGCACTCAGATACGCTGTCCAAATTGCGTCTCTGAACCTTGTGTTCCAGAATCCGACCACCCCAATTAGCAAAACCAAGATGTTTGCCGTACCCCTAGGAGTCGAAGATGGTGCGGTGAGTTTGGGATCGCTTGAATTTTTGAAGGGTGTAGGCCTGCCGTCCATTTCCGCTTATTTCGCAGCGGAACCAACACCACAGTTCTTGAAGGGAGCGAAGGTTGCTTCAGCAGTTGACCAAGAAGAAATCCCAGAAAAGATCCCAAAATTCGACCTTATCGTAATGAATCCGCCATTTACGAGAGCCACGGGCCGAGGTGGAAGAGAAGGAGGAGGCCTCTTCGGTTTTCTCGTCGACGAGAGCGTCAGGGAGGCGGTCATGAAGGAATATGAAAAACAGCGGGACGCCGTTCGAAAACATCTGGAGTGGTTTGCCCTGCAGTATATGCCGGACAAGGAGGATTCGGGTCTCAGACGCGAACTGTATAGTATCGGGCAAGCCGGCGAAGGTCTTCTTTTTCTGTATCTTGCGTCGACTATTCTAACAGATGACGGCAAACTCGCATTCGTTCTCCCGAAGGGGTTTCTCACTGGAACCAGCTGGTTCCCTGTGAGGGCTTTGCTTTACAAGAATTTTGACATTCAACATGTTATCGTGTCCTATGATGCCGATAAAGGGTACAACTTGTCGCAGTCAACAGATCTAAGTGAGGTACTTCTTGTCGCTCGTCGACGGAACGGTTCTAATAAGAGTCCAAGAACCAAGATAACTCTGCTGTTGAAGAAACCGCAGACCTCACTTGAAGCAAGAGGTTTGGCCCTGAAGATACCAAGTGCTGAGGACGGAGATTACGTCGAAGTCGGCGAATCAAAAGCCTTCGTGTATACTGCGACTCGCGAGCTACTGAAGAATACGATGCCCAACTGGGGCGCGCTTCTCGCGTTTCCAGACCCTGAGCTGACACGGTCAGTCAATACGCTGATTGGCGGCCGTTTGTTCAGTCATAAGTTTCCCATTGCATCCCTAGGCAGGATTGCTGACGTAGAAGGTCTGGCCGTTAGACGTGGAACTTTCCATGACACGTTCAAGAAAGTGGCGAAGGGCACGCCTCGCTCTTATCCTGCCATCATCGGCGGAGACGAGAAGTATAGGCTACGTATGCGCATAGAACCCGATTCGCACGTCATTATTTCGAAGAGTTCAGGTAGGGAAAAAGGATTCTTCGCAGAAGTCGCCAGCAAGTTTCAGGTACCTGACCGCCTTTGGGTCGACACAATGCATGTCTCTGCAATCATGAGTACAGAACCTGTTGTTGCAAACATGTTCTTCAGCATTAAACCGAAATCCAAGAGCCTAAATAACGAAAGTCGGATGAAAGCTCTCCTCCTGTGGTTCAATACAACTTGGGGATTCCTTTCGATTCTTGCTAACCGTACTGAGACTAGAGGAAGATGGATTGAATTGACAAAAACCAAGTGGAGACTTTTGCCTGTGCTGGATGTAACAAAACTCAGCAAGATACAAGTCAATCGCCTGGCAAAGGCCTTCGACGATTATTGCGACAAAGACTTGCGACGGCTACCCCTTCAGTTTGATCCGAAGTCTCCTGATCCGAATAGAGTCCTACTAGACAGGGCTTTTCTAGAAGGCATAGGCATATCGGTCGACGAGAGCAAGCTGACCGATCTGTACAAAGCGGTTCATGATAGTTTGACTTCGTGGGTCGGAGGCTGAGGCATTAGTACGAGTAAGCTCATCGTAATAGCCGAATCGCAACGTCGAGTACAATCGGATGCTAAACTTCCAGCAATCAGTTATTTTAACGGCATCTATTTCCAGGTACTAAAGAAGTGTGCGAGGGAAGGAAAACTCAAAGATGTTGATCTTCTCATCCTCACCAAAGAGGAAGGTCTCATCCCAGCGGACAAACTAGTTTCTTATCCGAATGCCACACCCGGTCACGCTGGCAATCTTGACTTGCCCAAGGAGAGAATTGAGCGTTTGCGTCAGCGCAACACGAAGTATCTTGAAAAGTTAATCGAATCGACAAACCTTTCTGAAATATACATAAACGTTGGGAGAGAGTACATGAAGTTAATTGGCGACGTGCCGACCTCTACCAAGTCGACATTTGCTCAGGGAGCGGGACTGGGTCCGAAAGCGCGACACATGAAGAATTGGATTGAGGCGAATCAAAATACTTGATCGAAGACCCAAAGCAATCGTTTCAAGCATTGGTGCTAGAAAGCAAAGAGAGCAAGGGACTAGGAAGGCTGTTCACTCTAAAGGCGATGGTGGAATTGGGTCCAGGATGGCATCCGACAGGACGGATTATGACATGGCTTGAACCTTACACTCATACGAACTACATATTCGAGCTGGCTTCAAGATGGCCTAAACTGGTGGAAGTTAACCTGAGAGATAAGGAGGTACGACTTGCACCAGCGGCCTATAAGACTATCAAGCCGCTAATCGACAAGGCCATCGGCGAAGTCAAGCAAGCCAAATTCTAGCTATACGAAGTTGTATGGACGAATATTCGGGCATCGGTCAATCGAGACAGCCCGCGCCGAGACCGCCGAAACCAACGGAACAACTATAGGCGGCGCCACACATCTTCGCGAAAAGTTATGTAATGAGGTATCATTAGAAGTGGTGGTACGTCATGGCATCGTTGCAATTCCTCGGCGGAGTGGGTGAGATAGGGGGAAACAAGATACTACTTTCGGATAGGGGTTCCAAAATCTTTCTCGACTTCGGCAAGAGCTACTCCAAGGAGTATGAATACTTCGACTTCCCACTACTACAACCGAGGCAGCCCAAACACCTCCTCGGCCTAAGCATCCTACCCAACATTCCGGGACTCTACAAGGGTCAGACTGAAGGGCACGATGTTGATGCCGTAGTCCTCTCCCATCCTCACGGCGACCATTGGGACTACATGCGGTTCGTCAAGGACGATGTCCCAATTCATTGTGCACCGCTGACTAAGAGTGTAATCTTGGCCAGGGAGATGTCTAGTGCTGGAGGCATTTCAACCGAATACAAGATTGCGAACCTCACGAAAAGAGGAGGGCGTGTTGTGTCCAAGGACTTTCAGTCTATGTTGCCTAGGGCGACTCATGAGGCAAGCGGATTCAAGATTCGGGCCTATGAAGTAGATTATTCAATTCCAGGGTGCTATGGCTTGATTGTCGAGACTGGGGAAGGGAACATAGTCTATACTGGCGACCTGCGTGTAGCAGGACCTCGCGAGAATCTCACTGCCGAATTCGTCAGAAGGGCAGCAGATGCGAGGCCTGAAGCATTGATAGTCGAGGGCACTAACATTGGGGAGGCGCAGATTTCCTCAGAAGACGAAGTGAAGGAAAAAACGAACACGATTGTCGAGTCGACAAGTCAACTGGTGGTCGCGAGTTTCGCCAGCGGCGACACACAGCGAATTAACACATTCCTTACCGTTGCAAAGGAGCATGAACGGAAGCTGGCCCTGTCGATGAAACAGGCATTCCTGCTGAGAGAGCTCCAAGGGATCGAGGGTTTTGCCGGGCCAACTTTGGACGATGATGATATCCTCATCTTTCAGAAGGACAAGAGAACTACTCGCGAATTCGAGGACGAAATCAGCGAATCATTTGCTGATAGAATAGTGGACAGTAGCGATGTCAACCAGACGCAGCGCCAAGTCATTTTGGCAGCAGGTTTGTATGATTTTAATGAGCTAATCGATTTGGCCCCCAACGCTGGAAGCACGTTCATTCTTTCGCAGAGTGAACCATTCAATGAGGAGATGGAAGTGGATTTTCAAAAGCTGCACAACTGGCTAACGCGCTATGGCCTTCCCCTCTATCAGGTGCACGCTTCTGGTCATGCAAAGCCGCATGAACTGAAGAAGATAATCGCGGACATTCGTCCGAGGAAGGCGTACCTTATCCACACCGACCATCCGGAGTTATACCAGCGCTACTTGGGGGACCTCGGAATCGAGACCATCATCCCTCGGGTCGGTTTCGAATTCGCCCTGTAGTAGATTTCTCCTCGTCTGAAGATGTGCGGCATGCATAGGGTGCGAAGACGAAGTGAATTAGAACGGGTGCGTCGTTGAGATTCAGTCAGCTGCAACGTTAGCCCTTAGGAGGGCTTAACCACTCGTCAAGTCGACTCTCTCCTTTGGCTTTTCCCCATCTTCCACCTCTCCCCTGTGTTCGTCGGCCACTCGGTTGCAATAGTTTTTCGCAAAGGAAGTCTTCGAGAGGTTTCTTGGGATTAAGCGGCATTCGTATCGGGTCTAGGCCTATGCCTTTCATCTTGGCAACGGCGGCCTTAACCCACTGTCTTACTTTCCCGCTTCCGTTTCCCATCATCAAGCTGCTCCCGAGCTTTTGACCGGCGTCTATCACCGCGTTATTCAGATTCACAACGGTCTTTCTTTCTCCTGGATTGGTAAATGATGAGAGTACATGCTGGATGAGAAATATCATCGTGTATATCTCGGGTGGTGGTTCTGGAATGAACAAGTAGGTGGCCCGGCCGGACTTGAGTGCATCTTCTGGGACCGTGTACTCATTCCCGATGAGGGAAACAATTTCCTCGTTCCGGAGGTCGCCGTGAAACTGCTGGACTAGAAGGCTCTGTTCCCGTGAAGAACCGCTCTTAAGAGGCCGAATGTAGGCCCAAGACCAGATCGCAAATCCACTGCTCAGCGTATTGTCACCAGACTTTAACAAATCGTCAAGGGCCTTTCGCACTATTGGCGCCACTTGGGCATGAACAACCATGACTGCATCATTATAGGACGGACTTAACCATTACCCCATTCGGCTTTCGCAGTTCGATATTTCTTCATGCTCTCTTCGAGTTCGTTAGGGGCAGTTGCTGGAGTAAGAGTCCACTTGAAGTCGATGAACAATGCCGATTTCTCCTTATTGCTGCAACGGAAGGACATGTCGGGAGCTATGGGTAGGCCGCTCTTTCTCTTGACAGGTTCAGCGGCACCCACCAAAGTTGCTTTCCCCGAATTCTTTACAAGTTTCTCAAGAGCGAATGCTATTGCTACCGTGTCGTCGTACTTTTAGTATGCATCAAGACACGAAGATAGTTGATGCCGGCCAATTATCAAGCCACAGTGATTTTGCCTTCGCCTATGGCTTCGTTTACACACTCAATCAAACCCCACAGCGGCGTAGTTTGCATCTCGGACCCGTTGACAAAGGGAATGATTGTAAGCGTGTCACCGTACAGAGTCAGTTCAAACGAAGCCCTATTCGGCGGGTCGGAAATCTGGGCGACGAAATACGGATTTCCCGCATGACTGATTGCTGAGGGGTAAGTGGCAACAATCTTGTTCTTTAGGTTCTCCATATCCGTCGCCGTCAGCGGAGACCTGTAACTTATGACACACTCCCTAAATTTGGTGGCGTCTCCCAAGTCCCTCCTGACTCGGAGGTATCTCCTGTCCCAATTCTGTGCGAGCTCGACCATTCCAAGCACGAGGTTCTGGTAGAAATCAGAGAAGCTGCCGAATGTGAGCCTAGCCAGGCCACGCGTAGTTAGCACACTTCTGACTGAAGTGTAACCTCTCTCGTTTCGTATGGCGAATTCTACCCTATCTAGCCTCTTGATTTCAAGTTTCTGAAGGTCCAGCATCTCCCCTCTTATGATCCTCTTCTGCACTTCTCCTCCAGTCTCCGATGTATAGGCTACGAAAGTCTGGTCGACTTCACCGTGGTAAGCCTTCTTTGCCTTGTCCAGCAATTCGGAGAGTTGCAAAGTGGTCAAGTAAACTCTGATGACCGTGGGATAGAGAGCTTTCAATGACTTCTCGATCAGGCCCTCTGTGACATTCTTCTTCTCTCTTGTGAGGATCACCCAATATCCAGGTTTCGATATGATGAGCATTAATCCTCTCATTCCTTCGTCGGCGTAGGTCCTAGAGGTGATGACTCTGTAGAGCCCCTAGTCGAGTTTCTTCACGTCAAACCTATACCGTTTCAAGTAGTCGATGGAACCTGGGTACTCCGGGGATGCCTGGGTAAGCACAACAATACACCTCAATGAGGGCTGTGTCCTACGCCTCGTGTACGCTCTATCCAAGACTGCATGCATGCTCTGGATGCTGTCGATCTCCTCCAGAAGTCCGGCCAAGTTCTCTTTCGCATTAACGCGAACCTGAGAACGTTATTTAGGGGTATCGTGAGGGAGCCTTAACCTCAAGGTGGTAATTCCTTCCAGGGTCGTTTCATACTACCCCGAAACGGCCAATGTCCTCCTTCGTGCCAAGGGTTTGAGACCTAGGAATGCTACTCCCGCTGAGAACGAATCCCCTGTTGGCCCATTGACTCCCCTGGCTGTGAGAGCACCCTTTATGCCTCCACTTGAGAGAGAAGGTCTACGTCTCCAAGAATAGGGTCAAAGCCTCTCGTCGACAAGGATGCAATGGCGGCCCCAGAGGCCCACTTCTACAAGTTCTTCCGTGCCAAGCTGAGCGAGAATAGCATCGACACTGGTGGGCTGAAGAGGTTAGCAGACAGGTGCGCGACCGACTCTCCCTTGCGTGAGGTCTTGCTGGAGCTGCCGGACAGAATCTCCCAGATGAACATGATGGGGCTCATCTATCCGCTGTCGACACTAGCCAAACGAGAAGATAGAATCAGAAGGGAAGAGTATTGCCAGAACACTGGAAAACCCTCCCCCAGGTGATTCTGCCAGACTAGACCGCCTGTCCTGCAAATCCCGATTCCGCTATTTCAATCAAGACAAATTTCACTAAAGCGGAGGTAGCGAGGGGGTGGATGACCAGGCTTCGCGGTAATCCCATTCAGCCACCCTAGGGCGGGGTGTTTCTATCCTGCTGCGCGGTTTGCTCCTAACACATTGGAACCCGGAAAGGCCGAAAAAATCCGGGTATCGTACCCCCCGGGGTTCGACTCCCGTCGGGCCCGCACTCGTTCGGGTTCGAGTCCCTCGCAACTTTGCCCTCAGCTCCGGGTTCCAATATGTCAACGATTAATCCCCGTCGCCGTTAAGAATACCACTGTAACTCTAGTTGAATGGTGTCTCGGGACCAAACCATCGGAGTACGACCCAGTTCTTCCTGAAAGTGCAGCGTCTATCTTACTTGGCCTTCGATTCGTTGACCAGGGCTTGCAGTGTTCCTGCAATTTCCAATACATTCTTCTTGTCTCTACCGTTGAACTTCAGATCGAATTTATCGACTTTGCGATTCTCTTGGATATAGGCAATCTTCAGTTTGTTGCCATGTGGCTCAAGTTGTTGGACATCCCTAAATTGAATGTCGAAGTTGTTTTCATCCAGCTCCAACATCTCATTGATGGTCAAAGGATCTTGAATCTGATGCTTCTTGACGAAAGCAAGCCTGTCTTTGGTGATGTAAAGATTTCCTCGCGATTCGCCTTCTGTCACATTGTCCAGCTGCTGAATCCATTCCACTTCCCTGCCGGGGGCTTGCGCCCATTCATTCTCTTGTGGAGATTTAGTAACTGACATGCCTTTGACTCCGGCGACTGATTGGGGTTCACTGCCTCCTTTCCTCACTCTTTCAGGGCCTAGTTTCGTGGAGAGGAAACGCTCGATACTAGGTCCCATATCACGAGGCATGGTGAACTGCACAGACGAAGGTATCACGTGAATAGTGTTCTTGTTCGTTACGCCCTTGAACACGAACGAAAGCTGTAGCGACTGTGGGTTCGGCGTGATAGTCGCAAGAACGACTTGGTCCCAGGTAACCAAGCGATATCTCAGGCGTCTAATCCCCGGAAGTCTGACGATACTGCCACGAGAATAACGGCTGCAATAAGGGGGAGAATTAGGAGGACAGCTGCCACGACTGGGCTACCTCCGTTTTCCGTCCCTTGAAAACTGACCTGACTGAATGTCACATATTCCAAGGCAATCCAGAAGACAATTCCCAGTAGTATTCTCGCCCAAGTATAGGACCAGTGAAACAGGATACCCCGTTCAGTCATCCGCCAGCTCGTTTTTTCTGTGTACGGGATTACGACCGCCATTCGATTCCATCCCTGTTAGGAATCGGACCGAAGACCTTAGCCAATCTGTGAATATAGTCAAGGCATTAAATAATCGAACAATCTAATGATTGGACAATCATCGCTCTGTATCCTCCTTTGCAGGTAGCTCCTCATCTCTTCCTTGTCGTTGAAGTATCTGTTGCCGATGAGCTTCCTCCACTCCCGCCACTCGATCTCTATGGGACTGATCTCCGGTGATTTCTCAGGAG